>Ga0302202_10001681_pt1 | contig 27079 bp, 25 predicted proteins | sample II_Bog_N3_3_FD_194579 | JGI IMG/M metagenome (GOLD analysis project Ga0302202, IMG submission 194579) | Peat permafrost microbial communities from Stordalen Mire near Abisko, Sweden - II_Bog_N3_3 | ecosystem: Environmental > Terrestrial > Soil > Wetlands > Peat | place: Sweden: Abisko...
CGCCAGGCGACCGGATGTATGGGAATCCGGACCAGCTTTGCACCCATCTCCTTGACCTTGACGAAATGGGCCTTGCTCCAATGCCCTTGCATTTCGAGTTTGTCCGGATCCGAAATGGCCAACCCGCGAAAAAGGACGACGTTCCCGTTCGGGTCCACGAACCTATTCCCCTTTACGGAGATCAGCGGCAGTTTCTTGTTGTCCACAGAGTAGGGCCGCTGACCGGGAGCCCGATCTTGCCACCACGCATGGGCTCGCGGTGCTTTCGGCGGATTGGAGGCCCCTGTGTCAGCCGGGCCGTCCTTAGCCCGGGTAAGTGTCATCTTAACGCCGTCGCCAAAGCCAATGACGTCCACTGAAATCTCGTGGTCCGAAAGAACCAGGCATTTGTACTCTATCAGGTTGCCATCAAAGGCTAGCGCAAAGGCGAACCTTGGTCCATCGACTTTGCCGTTCTGGATTTCATTGGCGCCCATCGGAGAGTCCACAGTTCCGGTCAACTTGTTGCCGACAACGGCAAAGCTAAAGGTCATTTCCAGTCCCGTGCCGCCATCTGGAGATGGCAGCTGGGTCTTCCATTTTCCGCTGATATCTCCCGCGGGCGCACTCGCAGTCGAAGCCGGGGCGTCCGGCGGGGTGACTGCGGGTTGGTCGGCTGCAAAAAGAGCCGGCATCGAAAGCATTGTAAGGGCTACCGCCGCACGCAGGATTGGGGTTTTCACGGGGATAAAGGTCAGGGTTGGGAGAAGTTTCGTCAGCGCCGGTCGAAGATAAGGGTTTGCTCCACCTTTCCCGGGCCCCTGAATGAGTCAGAGACACTATGGACCGAGAGGCGGTCGCCCTGGTCAATGAGCGTCCATTGCTCCGCGGACTTCATCTTGAAGCCGGGCTGTCCCCAGACGAGCGAGGTTGTGGAGTCCATCTCGATTTCCGACCGGTCGCCGCTCAGGCGGGCCACTGTGGTGCGTGGGGACCTCATAAATTCTGATTTCGATTCGGTGCCGTCGAGGGTGTACTTCACCTCTGTGATAGCGTCGTCTTGGGATTCGCGGATGACGGTTGTCTGCACGGAAAGCGCCATGCCCTCGTGGGTGATCACCAACCGCGCCGGCGAGAAACCGGCCCCCATCGGGCCGAATGTGCTCAGATCCTCGTTGAGCACCCACGTGCCCGAGAAATTGGCCGGTGGCTTCTCGAAGTGGACTGGCTGCAGGCCACACGCCTTTCTATAGTCTGCTGTGACTATTGCGTACGCGGGGTCATCCAAGCCGAGCATTCGCCCGGTCCCCATGACGACTGCGTACTGCTTCTTGGTCATGCCCCGCACCATGCCCGACCATATGGAATAGTAGGTCCAGAGAGGTTGCTTCTCTATGATCGCGGGAAGCGGCGGGCTGCCGACCTCGGCCAGTGCGAGGGGCTTTCCCTCGGATAGCTTTACGAGGCTATCGTAATAGGATTGGGCGAAATCATTCCCGTAAACATCAAGCCCAAGGACATCCACGTACTCCGTCCCCGGAAAATATTTCTCATGCTCCATGTTCGGCTTGCTGACCCGATCCATGCTCCAGAGCCAGACGAGGTTCTTGAGGTGGTGATGGTTCACCAGCCTGTCGAAGATCTGTCGGTAGAGCGCCGCAGTCGTGTAGGGACCCTCCGTCCGCCCGCCCCACCAGAACCAGTCGCCGTTCATCTCGTGATAGGGACGCCAAATGATCGGGACATGGGCGTCTTGCAGCTGTTTAAGGTAGCCTGCGATGACGTCGACCTGCTCCGCCCAGTGGTTGTACAATGCAGTGCCCGGCGTGAGGACGTCCCTGAATTGCTCATCAAGGAGCCGGCCTTGGACGCTCTTCAGCGCTTTGGGGTCGCTTCCGGGAAGCGGCCTGAAAGTCACCGGTTCGTCGGCCGTGGGGGGCACCGCATGCCAGCACAGGCTGATGATTGAACCCATCGCATGCTGGCGTATCGCCTCCTTCACGATAGCAGGTCGCATCAGGTAGGAGTCCTGGTCTCCGGCGGCCGCGAATCCGAAATCGCAGGTCCAAACTGCCGGGGCCTTTCCAATGTATTTGGCTGCAAATCGTGAATTCCGGTCGCCGCTGGCCGGGAGATTATGCTGGCCGGTCAGGGTGTAGTGACCGGAGATGTCCTGCAACACCGCCAGCAGGGCGACGGTCTCGGGCATCGCGTCCGGGGTAACGGGCTTGATGTGGGTGTCGGCACCAAGGGCTGTGGCGCCAAGGAGCAAGGGCAGGACGATAGCGCAAAGTGACGCTCGAGTTGGATTCATGGATTTCTTTTTTGGGGTGGGTAGGTGGCCGGACCCAAGTGGGAGAATGAGTCGGTGGCTAGAAGGATGTGTGAATTTCACGCTGAGCGGGTTCCATAGCGTGAACGCCCACGGGTGCTAACTTCGGTATTTGGCGCTCTCCACGGCCGCGATTGGACCGTCCGCGAAAGTCGCGCATAGGCCCGTCGAGACGAAAATCCTGATATCAGCAAATAGGTGGCGGGAGCTCCGCGATCGTTGCCGACCCAATGGAGGAAATTTATCATTTAGGGAGGAGATTCTCGTGTGAACCCCGCGGTCCTTCGCGGCTCCTTTGCGAACGGCATGCAGAGTCGGCGAAGCTTATCCTCATAGCAGCGCCAACATACCCCAATGAACCTTTAGGGATCGTGAAGGATTCACGACAATGCTGGGTACGGAACGAATTCTCAAACAATGAATGGGAGCAATAACAATTTCATTATGTGCTTGTTGCACCATTTTGCTCCGAGTTTTGCTTCCGATTCCCATACGAATGAACGGATCTCGATCGGAAGCGAAAGTCGGTTGTTTGCTGTGAAACGAGCTGATTCCCACTTGAGGCCTTTCGATTCGTCCAAATTTGGCCATTTAGGATGCAATTCTCGAACATTTGATTGTGCACGCGCGGCACAGGAAGCCAAGTGTTGGCTCGATAGGCCGTCCGGTGAGATTCGAGCTGGGCTGGTCTTGAAACTGTTGTCCTTGATTTCACTTTGTGTTTTTGCAGAGCTTCACCGTCTCGCAGCTCCATCTGCTATGTGGTGAAGGCCTCCTCCACACACTATATGAATAAAGATTGGTTTAACGGTCCGGTGCATGATCCGAACCGCAGCCTCAATATCGTTAGGGTGGTGGTGGCCTTCATTCTCAGCACGCACCCCATCTATGCATTGCTGCATACCGTCAATATTCACGGGTTTGGCCGCTTCCTTGAATCTCATTACGCTCCTTTCGGGGAGGCCCTAGCGTGGGCTGTGATATTGTTTCAAATGGTTTGTTCTCTGGCGCTGGCGGCCCGACGCTTTGTCGTCCCAGCTTGCATTGGGAATATCCTGGTGCTCGTCGTGGGAATTGCTCTTGTTCACGCTCCAAAGTGGCGCACAGTGGGCTTACCGGATGGTGATCATCAGCCCGGGGCAGAGTTCAGCGTTTTGTTGATAGCCTGTTTGCTTGCCATACTCTGGGCGCACAGGCGCAAATCAACGGAGGAGTTGGCTCCTTCAGGACACGCCGCTCCCTCCGCCCGTTTCGCGCTTGAGCTCGTTCGAATTGCCTCGGCATCGATACTGATCATTCACCCGATTGGCGGCCTGAAGGATCCGGCCGGCCTCAACGACCTCGGTCTCTACTTTTCCTCAATTGGCTTCCCATTCGGTGTTCAGTTGGTTTGGGGAGCCATGTTCCTTCAGATTGCATCTTCTCTGGCGCTAATAGCACGGCGGTTCGTCATCCCAGCATGCATTGGGCACACCTTGGTGTTGGTGACGGGGATATGCCTTTTCCATGCTCCTCACTGGTTCGTCATCGGGCCGAATGACGTTGTTGGGCCGGGCCATGAAGGTATCGAGTATAGCACGCTGTTGATCGGTTGCTTCGTCAGCATCTTGCTCGCTTATTGGCCTAGGAGAAGGCGGCCCTGAATGGCCTTGGCCGGCTCGCCAGGCTGCGGATTGGTAACGGAAGCAAATGTCGGTTGGTGCGATCACTTTTCTAGGTATTTACATATGAAGATCTAATGTATTTTTGGATCGAGATTTGCTTCCGATTAGAATCAGTTTCGGCACGTCTAGCCGGAAGCAAAACTCGGTTGTCTGTTGGCCAACAGCCCTATTGCTGCTGGAGTAGGGGGTCGATCGATAAGAATTTGGTTTTTCGGAACCAATTCTCGAACGTTTGCTCGGCTCGCTAAAGGCTGTGCACCAAGTGAGAAAGCGTTCCCAAACGGACCCTTTCTAAAACGATGGGAAGAGCCAGATTCTTCTTTCAGTTTAGGGTTTTCCTTCCGTCTGCGATATTTCGATTCATTCGATCGAGCCAATCTTGACAAAGGTGGGATATCCCACCTTCCTCGAATTATGGCGACCTTGACGATCAATAAGAAACGCAAGCCCACCACCGCACTTACCGTGGTGGATGCATACGATATTGCAGCTGATGCAAAGAAACGCATTAGCCTGCGAAAGGCCAAGGCTAAGTATTTCCATGTTCAGGCGCTCTCCAACGGCTCATTTCTCCTTGAACCTCGCGTCTTGGTGCCACTGAACGTTCGCATCGAGAAGATCGAGACGGTTCAGCCGCCGGAGCGCCTTCGGCCATTGATGAATCGTCTCGGCCAAGCGCTTGACCGGTTGCCCGTGTGAGAATGGACATCATTGTCCCATTCAGTGTCCGTAAGAAGGAGATGTCTGGTACGGTCTCAGATGAGGCAAAGAAGATATTCGCAAAGATTAAGGAGAAACCAGAACTCGCGACCGCGATAGCAGCCAAGGGGCTCCCTAACCGAACGACACTACATAAAGTCTATGCGACTACTCCGGGCGGGGCTCGCAGGTTGCTTTTCTTTTGCCGGCACGCCCCAACCAGGCTGGCAGAATCGCCGCAGATTCCGGAACGCTGGGTGTTGGTCTTCTATCGGAACAAAGGAGATCCCGTCGGTGACAATATGAGCCAGAAGAACGCGGCCTTCGAATCGCAGCTTGAACGGAACATGACGCGAGCTTTGGGCGACCTTGCAGCCAGTACGCCGGAGAAACCCTTATACGAGAGATTCTGATGGTTTGGTAGCTCGCCTAAAGCTAAACCAACTACGTTAAACGCGAACAGGGTGGTTCCGGAAATGACTGAGATTTGGTTCCGTTGCCAGCTGAGGCCCCCCTAGGAATCCGCTGGACAAGACGCACAATATACATTATGTTAAGTACTATCTTTCAGAGGAGAATCCCCGGATCTTCGGCCTGATGCGCCCCCTCCCATCGTCGGAATCAAGGATCGGGGGTTCGATCTAAGGCGTGAGGAAGGACCGTCTGGTTCGACAACCCCGTGGTACCCGGTCCCACCCCGGCCGTTCCCGCGATTAAGGTAGGGTTTCACCCGATTCCCGAACTTAGGCGGGATGGTCTACTATCACCGTCTCAGTCAATCAAACCTCGGAAAGGCGGTGCAGCCCTGCCGCATCACCTTCCGGGAATAACAGTGAAAGATAACCAATGAAAACCACCGCTAAAACGCTCCTCGCCGTAATATTTGGACTGGCATGCATCAGCCGTTCATTCGCTGCTACGGATGTGAAGGACGGATTCATGGAGAAGAATTACCACGTGCTGATCACCAGGAACGGTGAGACGAAGCTGATGGCAGACGAGATGAGGCTGCAAAACGGCATTGAAGTCAAAACCGACGGTACCGTCATCGTTCCCGGCGGTGACCGGATTATGCTAAAAGAGGGAGACACGATGTCCTTTGGCGGAATCATTACACGAGCGGATTCGGGAAAAGTGGAGCAAATCTGCCCCGCAAAATAGCTTACTAACCGAGATGTCGAGGGTCTTTGGACCCTCGACATCAGTTTTCCCGCTTAATTATCAAGGCGGCTCTTCCCGCCTGCTCTCCCTTTCCTGGAATCAATCGACAGCGTACGACGGGTCGAAAGCCACGCCAGCATTCGCGCTTTGGTGGGTCCACAGGGCTTGAGCCTTGGTGGAGTTATTATCGAAGCCTTAAAATTATGAAAACCCACGAACTATTTCAGCCTTTTGAGCTGAAATCCCTCAAATTGAAGAACCGGATCGCGATGGCTCCGATGACCCGTTCATTTTCACCTCAAGGCGTGCCTGCCATGAATATTGCGGACTATTACGACCGCCGTGTCGTGGGTGAAGTCGGACTCATTATCTCAGAGGGAACCGTGGTCGATCGCCCGGCATCATCCAATGATCCCGACATTCCGCATTTCTATGGTGAAAAGGCTCTCGGCGGCTGGAAGACTGTAATCGACAAGGTTCACGATGATGGCGGCGTAATGGCCCCGCAGATCTGGCACATGGGCGTTGTCGCGCCTCACAACTCCGGTTGGCTGCCCGCTGCCCCGTTTGAGGGGCCCTCAGGCTTGGTTGGGCCCGGGAAGATTGGTGGAGTTGCCATGACCGAGGGCGATATCAAGGCTACGATCAAGGCGTTCGCGCAAGCGGCGGCTGAGGCAAAGAAGCTCGGGTTTGACGCTGTTGAGATTCACGGTGCACACGGCTATTTGATCGACCAGTTCTTCTGGCACCCGACCAACCAGCGCACCGATGGTTATGGCGGGAAGACTCTGCCTGAGCGTGCGCGGTTTGCTTTGGAAATCATTCAGGCGGTGCGCCACTCTACTGGCCCAGATTTTCCGATCTGCCTACGGGTATCGCAGTGGAAGCTACAGGACTTTACCGCAAAGCTCGTGGCTTCTCCCGAGGAAATGGCGGCATGGCTCGTTCCGTTGGCGCAGGCTGGAGTTGATATTTTTCACTGTTCGCAGCGCCGGTTTTGGGACGAGGAGTTCAAGGGTTCTGATCTCAATTTTGCCGGCTGGGCAAAGAAATTGACGGGTAAGGCGTCAATGACCGTGGGTTCAGTTGGGCTCACCGGAGATTTTCTGGCCGCATTCAAAGGAGAAGCATCGAAGCCGTGCTCGTTGGATGAACTCCTCCGCAGGTTCAACCGGGGAGACTTTGACTTGGTCGCCGTAGGCCGAGCGTTGCTTGCCGATGCAGATTGGGTCCGAAAGATTGAGGAAGGTCGCTTGTCCGAACTGAGAGGCTTTACCAAAGAGGCGCTTGCTACTCTCTCTTGAATTCGAGGGAACCACCTAATAGGCCCTGCCAACTATTGGATTCAGGGGTGAACTGGTGTCTATCGACCAAGTCAGTGGCCGCACGATCGGCAAGCGAGGGCTGGCGCGTCTTTCAGCCAAGACCTGTTGGTGGATGAAAGCGGCCAGCCTATTCAGGCTCGCGAAGACGACAGGTTGCTGACCTTCGAGTCGAACCGACACCCCAAACGCCTCCTCTAGGCAAATGGCCAGCTCTAGTCGGTCGAAGGAATCGAGATCGAAGATCTCACCGTTAAGTGCGGTGTCATCTTCCATATCGTCAGGCGACAGGATATCCTGCCGAAACATCTCGGCCACCAGGCTCTTAAGTTGTGAAAGTACGAGACCTTCCTCGGTGCGCAGATATTTCACGCCCCAAGGGTATCGCAATAACGAGTAGGCTTCCATGGGGTGTATGCCTCCGCCCCGGCCATTTCTGCGTTAAGGTTGTTGGGGCCTCTAAGGCTTGATAAGCTCCTTCAAGATACCGTTCTTTAACTGCGGCTCCGCAATCATTTCCGCCGATTTAATCGGGATCTTCGGCGACCATTTGAGCCACTCCTTGTCTGGCTCGGATACGATAGAGAATTGCGTGTTGTTCGGTGCTGCAGGTGCTAGCGCGCCGCTATCTGGAGTAGCAAAGGCGACGCCTCCAGTGACCAGTGATTCTAGTGAGGTATCTTTTACCTGTGCCCCCCCGAACAGACTTATATTGAAGGAGAAGCCACCTGTGTTCCAAAACCTGGTGTTGGTGCGCACCAGATCGCCGTAGGGCGAGTCCAGGTGGATCCGTATCAGTACGGATGTGGAGTCGCCGGAAAGCCGGCTGGCTTCCACTTTTCCGACCTTGAACTCTCGATAAAGGACCGGAGCTCCAGAAGTGAGAGATCCGAGCTTATCGGCCTGGAGGACGAATGTCCTGCCCTGGTCGGTGACATCCGGCGCGGGAGCGTTGTCCAAGCCCTTGAAGCGCGTTGCCGGGGGTCCGCTGCCAGGAAGCACATTGATACGGACACCCGTGACCAGGGTATCAAGCCCCTTCACTCCGGAAAAACTGATCTCAGGATGCACAATCCAAAATTTTGAGCCTTCGCGTGCGAGCGCTGAAGCCCTTTTGCTTAGACGCAGGCGAACGCTTACTCCCGAAAGGCCGGGCTTCAGCTCTGCCGCGGCAACCGTGCCCGCGGCGACCCCTTTATATTCAAGCACTGTCCTGCCCTCCTCCACCCCGGATCCGTCGGCGAAATCAATAGTGATCTCGGTCCCGCGATTCAGGAATTCGCGGATACTCATCCATCCAACAATTGCGATTGCTATGAGAGGAACAACCCAGATCAGCGGGAATGCGACTGCGCGTCTTACTTTTGGTGCGGGGTCGGCGTTCATGTCGACGGTTTTGGGGCGGCAAGCCAAAGGGACCGCGGGTCAAACGCCCGAGTGGAAAGAACGGTCAAGACCACTGCTGCCGCGAATGCCACGATACCGCTTCTTGGTGTCACCGTGGAAATCTCGCCGAACTGCACCAAGCCTGTGAGGAAGGCGGCCAAAAATACGTCGAGCATCGACCAGCGGCCTATGAAATCGAGAGCGGCATAGATTCGGGTCAAACGTCTAGGGTTTCCCTTAATTCCCTTTCGAGTGTTTAATAGCAGCCATCCCATTCCCGCGAGCTTGAGCATCGGGATTAGAATGCTTGCCGTGAACACAATGAGAGCGAGCGCCCAAAGGCCCTGGTGCCAGAGTTCGACCGTTCCAGAGAAGATGGTGTTACTGCTGCTGCTTCCGGAACTCTCTGTGCTTAGGACGGGAAGGAGGTTGGCCGGCACGAGCATTACGGCTGCTGCCAAAGCCAGCGCCGCCGCGGTGGAATTGCATTTATACCTTAGGGATACAAAGGGAGGTTTCATGTCGAACTGACGCCATTGTGCTTTCTGCAATCGTCGGGTAGAGACGTCGCGGCGAAATTGACACTGCGCTGCGCCATGAGGAGCGAAAGGGCCATCGCAGAGTAACACCAGAATCCTGGTCCGATCTTGATATCCACGACGCTTCTTAGCTTCATGAAGGCGACGAGGACTGCGAGCACCTGAACTTCTGGAATTGCCCAGTGGCCCAGCAAACGGGCGACTTGGAAGCGAATCCGGGAGTTGGGTGTTTTCCGACTCAACCGAATGGGCCAATGAATCGACGCCAACGTGACCAGCAGCGCGAAGGGAATAAGGCCTCCCAGCAATAGGACGAGGACAGCCAGCGACCGCATCCCTCCCTCCCAAAGGCTTCCAACGCCAGTGAATAGCAGGCTGTGGCGCGTTGCCCCGAGCTTTCCGGCACTCACGAACGTAAGCAGCGCTGCTGGCGGCGCGAAAATCAATCCGGTGATTGCGAAAGCCAAGGCTGCGGGCCGGCCCAGTCTCGAACCCTGCGCCAATACGGCGCCGCACCGGGCGCAGAGTGCCTCTTCGCCAGGCTTCAGGGGAACTGGCTGGTGCGCTTGGCCACACAGATTACAGAATAGACGTGTTTTTGGGCCCATCGGCTGAATGCGGTGCCAGCCATGGTATCTCCCCTTTGGGGTTCGCGGTATGGGGTGTTACCATCACGCGCGGGAAAGAAGCGGAACACGAAGCGAGACGGCCTGTGGCCTCATTGAGCCCCCACCCCATCGAGACCCTGGGATGTCACGGAGCCGCGGCTCCGCGATCTGGAACCGCTGCGGGCTGCCGGGGGCGAAGGAGGAAGCCGTCGGTGAGCACGAAAATGGCCATCGCTAGAAGCATAAAAAAGGCACCGATCCAGAAGAACGGGCTGTGATGAACGCGTTTCCACCAAGGCCGGTGAGGCTTGCTTCCATCTAGGTGCGGTCCGCCGTGGTGTTTCTGGATGCGTTCGGAGACATTCATAGGTTTATGGCAGGCTCGCCAGATAGGTAGACATCTCAGGTCATAAAATGACGCCGACTATTTTGTTACAGAGGCCGAGGGCGTGATAAGGCGCCAATGCCAGGAGCCTCTGTTCGGGTTACTCCCCATACCGGGTTTCCCGGTATTCGACTACCTTCATCGCTCTGAAACTCCTGCACAAAATTTAACCCAAGCCGTCCATGCCTCTCGTCACCGTCGTTCTCACTCTAATCGTCGTCGGAGTGCTCCTCTGGCTCATAAATACCTACATCCCAATGCAGGCGGCCATAAAGACGATCATCAACATCATCGTGGTGGTGGCGGTGGTCCTCTGGCTATTAAACGGCTTCGGGATCATCTCGCACTCAGGTGACATCAAGATGCCCGTGGTGAAATAGCGCCCCAGAGTCCATCGGAGGACTGGCTGCAAGGCCGACGATATCGCGGCAGCTAATGCAAAGGCGCAGGGTAAACGGGCACCATCAATCAAAGCCGCCCCGGAGTCGTAAATGGCTAGGCCATACAGCAGAACAATGATGGCCATTGCGGCGATCAAGGGACCCTCCTGCCTTGGGCGCTAAACCTCCGGTGCGTTACGTTCGATCGCTGCGATCACTTCGTCTGTCGATCGAACCCTGCCCATCCGCGGGAAGATGGTCTTAATAGCGAACTCATGCGCACCCTCACCGATGCTGGTCATTGCGTCCTCTGCGAAAACGAGCTCGTACCCTAGCTCCATCGCTGTTCTGGCGGTAGATTCGACGCCAAAATTTGTCGCAACGCCCCCTAGTACGATGGTGTGGATGGCGCGTCGGCGCAGCTGGAGATCCAGCTCGGTGCCGTAAAATGCGCCCCATTGCTTTTTCGTAATCACGATATCCCCTTCCTTAGGCCCGATTTCAGGCAAGAGTTCCGATGCGGATGGCGGCGGAGGCGGGGCATCGGCCGGGCGCGCCGGGGTGTCGGCGACGACACGCTGAAAGTCTGAAAAGTCGACGCGGACGAGGAAAACAGCTATCCCGGATTTTCGGCACGCGTTAGCGAGCTTGATTGCGGTCTCCACGGTGGCCGCGGTTGAACGAGGACTGGTCTGGCGGCCAACTACGCCGCGCTGAAGGTCGACGAGCACCAGGGCGGCTGTCGATGGGTCAATGATTAGCGGCGTCATGAATCGATCTGGCTGATTATTTCAGAATAATAGTTTGCTAGAGGATTTGCAGTAAGTGAGCATAGCCTCACCTTTCAGGAAAGCAACATGAGAAGCTCCTCACTTTTACCCTACGCTCGGCGCCGAATCCCCGTGCAGGACCGGTCTGAGCGTCGTGTGGCAGACTTCCTTGAGCAGGCTGCAGCTGTCATTGCCGAGGTCGGTTACGAGGCAACGACAATGACGGAAATCGCATCCCGCGCGGGGGCATCTATCGGTGCGGTGTACCAGTACTTCCCGAACAAGGAGGCGATCACCGCCGCCCTGCGCGCCCAGTATGTGAAAGAGCTGGAGGCCCGATGGGCTTCCCTCGAGACGGAGGCCGACCGGCTCGACGCCGCGGGGCTTGGCAGGAAGATCATAGAGCACCTCATCGCCTTTTCGGAAGAGCGTCCCGCCTTCATTCCGTCGCTTAGCGCGCCCAAGGGCATCCGGAAGGACCCTGCCGTTAGGGGCCGACTGCGGGAGCAGTTTGCGGCGCTTTTTCTGAGGAAGGCGCCGGGCCTTTCGAGGGTGGAGGCGTTGCAGATCGCCAACGTGACGCTGCAGGTCGTTAAGGGGCTGAATGAACTACGCGTCGAGGCCAGAGCCCACGACCGCCCTCTGATCGTCTCCGAGTATAAGGTGTTGCTCTCCAGATATCTTACTTCTCGCCTCGCTTCGGAGCGTTAGGCCGCGATTTAGACATGGCCTTGAACAAGGAGAACCGTTGAGCGCGCCGGCCGCATCGCATCCGAGCACCCTTTACGGGTCGGACCCGGCGCTTCTATCGCCGCTTGCCAAGCGCCTCCTAGACAGGGGTGTTCTCAAATGGGCAATTACGTTGGCGGCGTCGCTGGGCGCAATTCTGGAAGTGATAGACGCCGTGATCACAAACGTGGCTCTCCCGGACATCCGCGGTAACCTCGGCGCGACCCTCTCCGAAGCGGGATGGATTTCCACGAGCTACGCTTGCGCGAACGTAGTCATCATCCCGCTGTCCGCGTGGCTGGGGATTCGTTTTGGCAGGAAGAACTATTTCCTATTCTCTCTCGTCGGTTTCACGCTTGCATCGCTGCTTTGCGGGTTCTCCCAGAGTCTGGGCATGCTGATCGGCGCTCGCGTCATCCAGGGCATCACCGGCGGCGGACTTCTGGCAAAGGCACAGTCGCTTGTGTTCGAGGCCTTTCCGCGCGAGGAGCGCCCCCTGGCGCAAGCTCTTTTCGGCTTGGGAGTGATCGCCGGGCCGGCTATCGGCCCGGTATTAGGGGGATGGATAACCGACAATCTCGGCTGGCGTTGGATATTCTTCATAAACCTGCCCATGGGTATCCTGGCGGTCTGGATGTGTTACGTGCTGTTCCCCAGGGACGAGGAATCCCCTTCCACGAGAAAGCCCTCTGTGGACTGGAGCGGGATCGGCTACCTTGCGGTGGGACTGGCGGCCTTCCAGATCATGCTGGAGGAGGGGCAACAGGACGATTGGTTCGAATCCCATTTCATCGTGCTAATGGCCGTTGCCAGTGTCGTGGGATTGACGCTGTTTATTCACAGGGAGCTGACGACCGAGCACCCAGCGGTCGACCTGCGGGTGTTAAGGTTTCCTTCAATGGTGGGCGGGAGCATTTACTCGGCGGTTCTCGGCATGGGCCTATACGGCATCATGTTCGCAGTCCCGGTATTTGTGCAGGATTTCCTTCACTACACCGCCCTGCAGAGCGGCGAATTGTTGGTGCCGGGCGCGATCGCATCGGCCGTGGGAATGATTGTTTACGGGAAGATCGCCCACCGGCTGCCGCAGCGCCTATTGATTTGCTTTGGGGCCTTTCTCACCGCCAGCACGGGGTTCCTCCTCATGAGGTTAAACCCAGGGACGGGAGTCGACCAGCTCTTCTGGCCGCTTGTGCTTCGGGGGTTTGGCAGCGTCCTCATGTTCATGCCTCTAAGCATCGCGACCCTTGGCCCGCTTCCTAAGAAGGACATCCCCGCGGGAGCCGGCTTCTACAGCCTCACTCGCCAGCTGGGCAGCAGCATCGGGATCGCGCTCATCACGACCCTGCTCGCGAGGCGGCAAACCATTCACAGGTCCGCGCTCGTGGAAAAGATTACGGAATTCAGACAGCCAGCGATCGACAGGCTGCAGATGATCGCCAGCGGGCTCACGCGTCACGGCAGCAACCCGCTTGCCGCCCGACAAGGAGCATTGGGGGTCGTCGACCGTGTCATTAATGGGCAAGCCTCGGTGCTGGCCTACGAGGACATCTTTTTTTACGTCGCGATCCTTTTCCTGGTCTCGCTTCCGCTGGTCCTGCTGCTCGGGGGAAAAGCCAAGGCTGCCGCAGAGGATTCTGCTGCCGCCGCCGAAACCGAGGCAGCGATACATTGAATGTATACCTTCCCATTTAATCACTAATAGCCATGTCGAATACCAAACCACCCTTTGAACCCAGCCAGCCCGACCCCGTGGTGCATGCACCCGCTGCCGAAACCCATCGCGCGCAAGGCGGCCATAAAAGAGTCGAATCGGCCAAACATCCTAAGCCACAGAAGCGTGGCCCGGTGTTCTGGACCGTCGTCGCAGCAGTCGCCTTGTTGGGAGGAGCGTGGCTGGTTAACTTCGTGCATCGGGCGGTGGTCTACGAGGAGACAGATGACGCCTACCTGGCGGGTCATCTCCACCTGATAAGCTCGCGGCAGGCCGGTTCTGTCACCGAGGTGCTTGTTGATGAAAATCAAACCGTAAAGGCAGGCCAGGTTTTGGCGCGCCTTGATCCCCTCGCCCCTCAGATCGCAGTCGACAAGAGCAAGGCGGCATTGCACGCCGCCCGCGCCGATGCGCTGCGGGCCCAGGCGGCCGTGGACCAAGCCCAGGCGGAGGAGTCGCAGGCGCGCGCTCAGGTATCCGTGGCGGAGGCTCAGGTGCGCCAGTCGGCTGCCGAGCTCGATCTGGCGAGCGTTAATCTAGGACGCAGTGAGCGGCTCTACCACGCAGACACCCGGACCATCACCCAGTCTGAGGTGGATACGACCAGGAGCGCTGCCGCGGCCGCAGCCGCGGGCCTTGCTGCGAAGAAGGCGGGACTGTCGGCTGCCGAGGCCAGGGTCCATGTTGCCAGTGCAGCGATAGAGTCTGCAAAAGCGCTGCTTGCTTCCACAAATGCGAACGTCGAGGCGAGTCAGGAATCGGTGCGGGATGCGGAGCGGGAGCTCTCGTACACGACAATCACGGCCCCCAGTGACGGCCGAGTTGGCAACAAGAACGTGGAGGTCGGCAATCGGGTGCAGGTAGGACAATCCCTGTTTGCTCTGGTGGACCAGGACTATTGGGTAACCGCAAATTTCAAGGAGACCCAGCTAAAGCGAATGAATGTCGGCCAGTCGGTCGAAATCTCAGTGGATGCGGTCGGGGGACATCCGTTCACGGGCAAAGTTGAGAGCATTGCGCCTGCAACCGGCGCGGAGTTCGCCCTTCTTCCCGCAGATAACGCGACCGGCAACTTCACCAAGGTGGTTCAGCGGGTTCCGGTGAAGATCGTCTTCGACCACGAAAGTGTTGCCGGATTCGAGGACCGACTGCGGCCCGGGTTGTCGGCGGTGGTGAGCGTCCACGTAAAATGAAAACAAGCCTACGAAGCAAAGGGAGCCAGGTTGGTCCCATGGCATTTTTCAGGATCGCGGTGATGGTCGGGCTCGCCTGGGCGGTGCCGGCTTTCTCGGGTCAAACGACCGGGTCGGGAAATGGGGCTGCGTCTATTGTGGTTCCCCAACAGTTCAAGAGCGACTCGCTCCCCAACTGGCAGGACCAGGCGCCGGAACCCAACTCCCAGGGCGCTACGTCCTGGTGGACTGTATTTGGTGACGGTGTCCTTAATCAGCTGGAGGAGCGGGCCCTGGTGGCGAACCAGGATCTCCAGGGTGCGATTTCACGAGTGATAGAGGCGCGAGCGGAAGCAAGCGCGGTGGCCTCTGGCCTGTATCCTAAGGTCACGGCTCCGCTGCTCGCGACCCGCCTGCACACGACCAACACGGGTCCCGTCACGACCTCTAGGATCATCGGCAACGGACTTTTCTCTGTCGCCCCAGGAACGACATTCGGGGGTCAGGCATTAAGCAACACCTTCAACGATCTGCAGGTGCCGCTTGCGCTGGGATATGAAGTCGATGTTTTTGGCCGCGTTAGGCATGCCTATGGTCAGGCGCGGGCGAATGCCGAGGCCTCCCTTGCTGACAGGATGGGAGTCAAGCTGAGCCTCACGGCGCAGGTGGCGGCCATCTATTTTGCGTTGCGCTCAGCCGACTCCGAGGTCGCCGTTCTCCAGCACACCGTTGGCCTGCGTGCGGAGGCCGAACAACTTCAGGGGCAACGGGTAAAGGGAGGCACTGCAAGCGATGTCGACCTGCTTAGGGCGCGTGTGGAGAGTGCCAATACGGAGGCCGACTTGATCGATGCCGTACAAAAACGTGCCCAACTTGAGGACGCCTTGGCTGAGCTTTGCGGGGAGAATGCCAGCAGTTTCCACCTCTCTCCGCAGCCGCTCAATGAGCAAGCGCCTCCGCCCGTCCCGGCGACCATACCCGCGCAGCTGCTCAGCCAAAGGCCCGACCTTGTCGAGGCGGAGAGCCGCATCATCTCGGCGAACGAGGGCGTCAAGGCTGCCAGGGCACAGTTTTATCCTGTGCTCAGCGTTCAGGCAGGATACGGATTTGAGAGCTCCCAGACCAACCAACTCCTGGAAAACCAGAGCCACACGTGGTCGATCGCGGGAGCGATCAACATCCCGATCTTTGACGGAGGTCGCAATGCGGCGGACCTAAAGGTGGCGCGCTCCCGCGATGAGCAAGCCTACATTGCCTACCGCGAGACCGCATTGCGGGCGTTCCGCGAGGTCGAGGATGCACTTAGCAACCTGCGCGAGCGCGCAACCCAGGCCGACGCACGCAAGAGGGCCGCAGACGACGCACGTCGGGTGTTCGAGGCCTCGCAGCGGAGCTACTCCGAGGGGGGCATGAGTTATTTTGAGGTGATCGATTCCCAGCGGGTGCTCCTCAACGCCGAACTCTCGAAGGTGCGGACCCTCAGCGGTCGTTATCTGGCGACGGTCGATCTCATCCGGGCCTTGGGTGGAGGGTTCGAGGGAACCGTTGAAGTCCCAAAGTAAGGGCCCGTTGCCCATAAAAGCTAGGGTCGCCAAATCGCAGAACGGCGCTAAAGCAATTGCATGCGTGGTGTCCCCTCCGTAATCCGAACCCGCTCGGGCGTCCCAAGCCCCACTTGGACGGCTCTTGCGCTGGGGTTGATCGCGGTGGCGATTGTGGCGGCCTATCACAACGGTCTGACCCCGCCGTTCGAGTTCGATGACGTGCCCTCGATAAGGGGAAACCCGAGCCTCCACAGGCTGTGGCCCCTGTGGGTTCCGCTCTCCCCTCCCCCCGGTTCAACCCTAAGTGGCAGGCCGATCGCCAATCTGACGTTCGCCCTGAACTATGCGCTCAGTGGCACGGGGGTAACGGGATATCATGCGACCAATATCCTGATCCATATCCTTTCCGCTTGGGCGCTTTTTGGCGTCGCCCGAAGGACACTGATACGGCCTGTGCTAAGCGATGCCTTTGGGCGGGACGCGCTCCCCCTGGCGCTCGGCATCGCGCTTATCTGGGCGGTGCACCCCGTAGGGTCCGAATCGGTTACCTATGTGATTCAGCGGGTCGAGTCCCTGATGGCGCTTTTCTACCTGCTCACGCTGTATTGCTTTGTCCGCTCGTTGGAGGGGAGCTGCAGAGCAGCCTGGGCTTCTGGCGCCGTTTGCGCATGCCTGCTTGGCATGGCGACGAAGGAGGTCATGGCCACGGCCCCTCTTCTCGTTCTCCTTTATGACCGCACGTTTGTGGCAGGAACCTTCGCGCGGGCACTTTCAGAGCGCCGAAGGCTGTACCTTGCCCTCGCTTGCACCTGGGGGCTTCTCGCTTATCTGGTGATGCGCACAGGATGGAGCCGAGGGGGTACGGCTGGCCTTGGGGAAGGAACCGGCTTGGCGACCTACTGGCTTGCGCAGAGCGGTGCGATTGCCCGTTATCTTTGGATTACGGTTTGGCCCCGGTCCCTTGTCTTTGACTACGGGACAGCTGCGCTAAGGCACCCCACGGAATCGATGCTCTGCGCCCTTCTGGTGCTACCGATCGCTGCGGCGACCGTTATCGCGCTGATTCGTCGCCCAGCGCTCGGGTTCCTGGGAGCTTGGTTCTTTCTGATTCTCGCACCGACCTCCCTGGTGCCCGTGGTGACTCAGACCATGGCCGAACATCGAATGTACCTGCCAATGGTTGCTATCGTGGGTCTCGCCGTCTTGGGCGGCTACGTGGCCTTCGGCCGGCGTGTTTTCATTGCCGTTGCCCTTGCAGCGTTGGGGCTTGGATTCCTAACTATCGAGAGGAACCGTGATTACAGGAGCGAGGTTTCCCTTTGGAGGGACACCGTGGCGAAGGAGCCAGAGAATGCCCGCGCGCACTGCTCACTGGCCGTCGGCTTGCTGGATACTCCGGGGGGCGAACCCGAGGCCATTACTGAACTCGAGAAAGCCCTGGCTCTCGAGCCGCGGTATCCTTTGGCCCAAAATGAGCTCGGCATTGCCCTAAAGAACGTACCGGGCAGGATGGGTGACGCCGTACAACACCTGAGGGTAGCCATTGGTCTAGATCCGGGATATGCGCTGGCTCATTATAACCTCGGGGTGATTCTAGCCGAGTCCGGACAAGTGACGGACGCTTTAGGCGAACTCGAAACAGCCGTCCGCCTGGATCCCTCAAATCCGGACGCCCACAACAACCTGGGAGTTGCATTGTGTGTTTCCGGCAGGGTCCCTGAGGGGATTGAGCAGATGAGGTCTGCGATCAGTCTGAAACCAGGCAACGCCACAGCTCATTTTGACCTAGGCTGTGCCTTGAACCAATCGGGCAATCCGTCCGAGGCCATTGCGCAGTTCCAGGAGGCTCTGGCCCAAAGAAACGATTATCTGGATGCACATTACAATTTGGGGCTGGCCCTGTGGAAGTCCGGGCGGCCTAAGGAGGGAGCCGAGCATTTGAGGGAGGCCATTCGCATCAATCCCCAGGACCCACGTGCCCACGCGGCTCTCGGTGGGATGCTTTTCGAATCGGGGCAGCTTCGGGATTCGGCCGCCGAGTTTGAATGGGTTTTGAGGATAAGCCCCGGGAACTCCGCGGCTGTGGGGATGCTGGAAAGGTTGCGCAGGGCCGGGCTCCAACAGTGATTGCAGACGAGGGGGCTTATGCTCCCAGAAAAGCGTTAGGCGCTGCGCACAGGTGCGGAATTGGCATCGTTGATGGCCGCTCGGCCGGTTAGCGTTAATCTCGGCTGCAAGAGTTGCGCTTTAAATGCCACGGGATGCGCAGCCGAACGGGCACTGAAAGGGTTAGCTTTTCTCCAGCTAATTGCCCCGCGGACAGGAAATTCAACCAAGGATCGTCAATGAGGTCGCCAATAGTTGGTCTGCGCATCTCGAGTGTAATATTCGCGTTGGTTTGCTTGGCTCATATTGTTCGATTGTGGGAAAAGTGGGACGTGAGGATCGGGCCGTACGAGTTCGGGCATGTTTCGAGCCTGGTTGCCATCGTGATATCGGCCGTGGCGTCGGTATGGCTCTGGAGCCTATCGAAGTCCAAAAGGCTGCACCCGACCGCGTAGCTTCAAATCTCAAACCCGGGATTGAGGTTCCCGGTAGCCGTCAGAAAGCCCTGCGAAGGGAGCGCCGGGCTCCTGGCGAATTGTGCCGTTACAGGTGAAAGCCTTTTCTTTTAGGCAAGGTGCTTTCTTTTGACGGGGCCATGTTAGTATCGCTAGGGTGTTCGCTTGCGTGGGTGCCGCTCCCAATCCGACCTTGGCTCTCCCCACGCCTCCCAAACCCCCATGAAGAATCGCCATCGCCGTTGTCACGGATTTTGCCTCTTGAGCATCCTAGCCTGCGCCATTGCCGAAGGCGGCACCATGAGCGCATCGCCATCGGCCGAATTTCCTCTCCCGGTAGAGGTTACCGGGGGCTGGTTGCTGCAGGATGCCGCGAAAGTGCCCGTCCAGGGGGACGCCCTTAGCCAGGCTTCGTACCAGTCCTCTGGGTGGTACGCGGCGGTTGTGCCGGGAACGGTGCTCACGTCGTTGGTCAAAGACGGTGTCTACCCGGAACCCCTCTACGGAGAGAACAATCGCCCCGACAAGATACCGGACAGCCTGTGCCGGGCTTCCTACTGGTACCGGACGGCGATTGATGTGCCGGCGACTTTTTCGGGCAAGCAGATCTGGCTGAACTTCGAAGGCATCAACTACCTGGCGGAGGTCTGGGTTAACGGCAAAAAGGTCGGCAACATCCGCGGCGCGTTTGCCCGGGGAACCTTCAATGTGACAGGAAATGTCGAGACGGGCCACAAGGCCTTCGTTGCCGTGCACGTTTTCCCCCAGCCAAATCCCGGCTATACCCACGAAAAGACCGTCTACTCGGGTACCGGTGGGAACGGAGGCAATAGCGCGCTGGACGGCCCCACGTTCCTGTGCGCCATCGGCTGGGATTGGATTCCTGGGATCCGGGACCGTGACACGGGAATCTGGCAGAAGGTGACGCTCTCCGCGACGGGTCCCGTGGTGATCCAGGACCCCTTCGTTGTCTCCGATCTTCCCTTGCCGCGAACTGACACTGCGGACCTCTTTTTAGAGGCCACGTTGCGCAACGTGACGCCCATCACCCAAACCGGATACTTGGTGGCACAATCCGATCGGATCTCATTTCGCGTCCCCGTGAGCCTTCAGCCCCACGAGGCTCGTCTGCTCAAGCTCAATCCGGCCACGACTCCCGAACTGCGCCTCTCGAATCCCGATCTCTGGTGGCCCAACGGCTACGGGCCGCAGTCGCTCACCCGTCTGCACCTGTATTTTGACACTGCGACCGGGGCCTCCGACATGAAAGTGGTGACATTTGGCATTCGCAAGATCACCTATGCGGTTCCCGGTAGCGAAAACCTCACGCTTTCGGTGAACGGTGTGCCCGTGCTGGCCAAAGGCGGTGACTGGGGTATGGACGAGGCCATGAAGCGCAGCCCGCGAGATCGCCTCGACGCGGAGATCCGCATGCACCAGATCGCGAACTACACGATGATCCGGAACTGGGTGGGCCAAAGCACGAGCGAGGATTTCTATGAGCTGTGCGACAAGTACGGCATCCTGCTCTGGGACGAGTTTTTCCAACCCAACCCCTTCGATGGGCCGGATCCCCTGGACGACGGGCTCTACATGGAGAACGTGAAGGAGAAAATCCTCCGGTTCCGCCAGCATCCCTCAATCGCCCTTTGGTGCGGGCGAAACGAGGGGTTTCCCCCACCCTCCATCGACAAGGCCATCCAAAGCGAGATGGCTGTCCTAGATCCCACTCGTCTTTACCAATCGAGCTCCACCTCGGGGCGTGGAGTTAACTCCGGAGGCCCCTATTTCTATCGGGCACCCCGGGCCTATTATTCCTTCGGCGAGGCGTTCAAGACTGAGGTGGGTAGCGTCTCCATCCCGACGTTGGAGGCGGTCCATGAAATGATGCCCTCGCGCGATTGGGAGAACGTCAATGACGACTGGGCGGAGCACGACCTCTGCCGGGGCGCGCAGGACGGCATGCGGTACCCGAATGTCCTCGCAGCCCGCTTCGGAGAACTCGTGAACCTCCCGGATTTTGTCCGCAAGGCGCAGCTGGCTAACTTCGAGGCGTTCCGCGCGATGTATGAGGGGCGCAATGCGAAGCTGTTTCATCCCAGCACGGGCGTGCTGACGTGGATGAGCAACCCGGCGCAGCCGAGCTTCGTTTGGCAGCTGTACAGCTACGATCTCGAGCCGAATTCCTCGCTGTTCGGGGCGCGGCTCGGATGCGAGCCGGTCCACATCCAGATGAACGAGGACAATTGGCACGTCATGGTGATCAACAACCTTCCTTCACGTCTGGCTGGGGCCAGCGCAAAGATCACAGTCGTGAATCTGGACGGAACGGTGCAGGCGAGACGAGAAGTGGCCGTAAATGCCGAGCCCAGCCTTGCTACCGACCTGGGCGTGATTGACTGGAAGGCGGGCCTCTCGGCCGTGCATTTCATCAAGCTCGAACTGAACGATGCCAGCGGGAGGACCGTATCCGAGAATTTCTATTGGAGGGCGGATTCCGCCCATCCTGATGATTTCCGGGCGTTGAACCAACTGAAGGAGGTTACGCTCGGTGCGAAGATCAATAGGCGGGATGCGGGGGGCCGATGCCTACTGGATCTGACGCTGACCAACTCGTCCAATGACGTGGCCTTGATGGCGCACGTCCAACTGCGAAGGCAAAATTCGGGGCTCCGCGTGCTGCCGGTGTTCTACACGAACAACTATGTGTCGCTGCTCCCGGGAGAGACGAAGTCGATCACCGTGGACGCCGACGCGGCCGACCTGCACGGTGAAATCCCGCTCCTGGTCCTGGACGGCTGGAACACAACGGTGGCATCGGGCCATTTTCCTGACAGCGGCGGCGCCTCTATCGGGCCCAACAAGGAGGCCAAGGTGGATCCGGGCGCTTCCCGCACCTTCACCTACCAGCACGTAAAGGCCCAGGACGGCGGGGACTGATTGCCGGGCACAGGCGGGTGCCTACCTAACTGTGCCAGACTCCTCGAAGGTGAATTTCACATCGGTGCGGGACGGCACTGCCTCGGCCCTCAGATACTTGAGGTCGTCGCCCCCCACCTTCTGGTAGTAGACGAGCCTGGCCGGCTCAAATTTCCATTTACGCACGCCTGCTTTCGCGGCTTCCAAGAATTGATCGGAATAGCGGTTTGGGATGTTCAGCCGCTGCCAGCTTGTGAGCACTTCAGTCACGGCTCCCGTGGCATCGATTGTTATGGTCGCGTAGATCACGCATCGGCCGGCGTGAGCCGCCAGGGCTTCCGCAGGATAAACCGGCCGCGCCAGTTCACCAATGGAGGTCGGCGGAATATCGTTCACGACGATGTCTCCCTGGATCTCCAGGCTTACCTTCTTTGGGGAGGGAGCCTGGGGAGCCTCTTGGGTCGGCATCATCTCGATCGAGGCGGCGCCTCCGTCGGTAGAAGTGCGGCAGGCCATCAGAACGGCGATCGCCGGGATGGCGGCGAGCCAGAAGCAATGGGAGAAGTGCGTTTTCAGGACTTGGGTCTGCAGCGAAAGTTAAGAGGGAAGAAGGGTGGCCCATGCCACCAAGGTCGCGAGCGACACGGCGGCGATGGGTGCGCCTATCCTGAAAAAATCGCCAAATGATATCACGATCCCCTGGTTGCGCGCCTGCTGGACCACGATCAAGTTCGCGACACTTGCAGTCATGATCATATTGCCTGCGAAGCTGTTGGCTACCGCCATCACGTAGGCTACGCCAACGTGGGTCATCGGCACGATCTTGACCAATAAGACCACGGCCGGTGCATTGTTGATGAGGCCGGTAAGAACGGTGGTGAGCACCGTCTCATTGAGTGGCTTGGTGGGGTCAAAACCCATGGCCTGCATGGAGTGGACGAGGTGCTCGCTGTAGCCCGTGGCCTGGAAGGCTCCCCCCACCACGAAAAGGGACCCAAAGAGGAGCAGAATCTGCCAGTCGACGAGCGAGAGAAGCTTCTCGGTCCTGAACTTAGAGCTGAGGAGATGGATGCACGCAGCCACCAGCACCGTGATCTCGCGTGGGATGCTCGTGAAGAATAGCCCAAATGTGGCCGCGAGCACGACCAGTCCCTTCATCATATGGTAGCGGTCCAAGGGATAGGAAGGGCCGGCCGGCTCAACATCCTCCTCGCTGATCTTAGGGGCTCCTGGGCGGGTACTGGCACGCGTCACCATGTATGTGCAAACCAGGGCAATGACCACCGGTGCGAGGCTCCAGAGGATGTAGCGGGCAAAGCCGAGCCCTGCCACCGAGCCAATCAGCATATTCTGGGCGTTGCCTATCAGGGTAGCTGCAGCACCGATGTTGCTGGAAGCCGCCAGAGCGACCAGGAAGGGAACCGGATTGATGTTTCGCCTCACAAGCGCGAGACCGACGACGGGCGTCAGGACAAAGCAGACCACGTCATGGTTCAGGAAGGCCGAAAGGCCCGCCGAGACCAGGATCAGAAATGCGAGAAAATGGGTGGGGGCGCCCAGGCGATCCGAAATCGCTGAAGCGACCCAATCATAGAATCCTGAAAGGCGAAGCTGGGCTGAGATAATGAAAAAGCCGAAAAGCAGGATCATGGTCGGCCAGTTGACCATCGAGGCGATCTGCTCAGGGGAGTTTCCGGATAGGGCCATCATCCCGACGGCCCCAAGGAGGGCGAATCCGGTCCGGTTGAGCTTCAGGCCCGGAATCCTTCCCGCGGCGAGCCCGATGTAGGTGAGCGCGAAGATCACGAGCACTATGGGTCTGTGATCTATGGGGGCGCTCATCTGTTACAAAGGCTTCAACGGGATCGCCTTGCTACGGCGAAGCATTGGGCATAGTCTCCCATTATGGGTACCGCGACAAAAATTCTGATAGGGTTCATCGCACTGCTTGTGATCATTGGTCTCTGGGTGACATCGGGCTACAATGGGTTGGTGGGACTTCAGCAGGCCACCGATGCCCAGTGGGCGCAGGTGCAGAATGTCTACCAACGCCGCGCGGACCTTGTGCCGAACCTGGTGAGCACGGTTTCCGGAGCCGCCAATTTCGAGAAGTCCACGCTCCTTGCCGTGACCGAGGCTCGGGCGTCGGTCGGCCGGGTGCAGCTGCCCGCGGGCACTGCGCCCACCGACCCGGCACAGCTTGCCGCTTTCCAGCAGGCGCAGGGGCAGCTCGGCTCGGCCCTCTCTCGCCTGCTCGTCGTCTCGGAACAATACCCGGACCTTAAGGCCACGGCCAATTTCAGGGACCTCCAAGCTCAGCTTGAGGGCACCGAGAACCGTATCTCCGTCGAGAGGGGCCGGTTCAATGAAGTCGTGCAGGCCTACGACACGGCCATCCGCAGGTTCCCGGCGGTAATCTTTGCAGGGACGTTCGGCTTCACTGCGAGGCCCTACTTCACCGCCGCACCCGGGGCCGAAGCCGTTCCCAAGGTCCAGTTTGACTTTGGCGCGGCCGCCCCCGCTAAACCGTGAACGTGCGTCTAACGGGACTGGCGCTGTTCGCGCTGTTTGCCGGAGGCCTCAGTGCCTCGGAGGTGATGCCGGGTGCCCCGAGCGCGCACTTCAATGACTATGCGTCGCTCGTGAGTGCGTCCACGGCCTCGACGCTGGACCTGCAGCTGACCGATTTCGAGCGGTCCACGTCCAACCAGTTCCTGGTGGTCATTTATCCCAAGCTAGAGAGCGACTCCTCGCTCGAGGACTACACGGTCCGTGTCGCGCAGTCCTGGCATGCCGGCTTGAAGGGAAAGGACAATGGCGTGGTGCTCTTCATATTCGCCCAGTCGCACCAGATCTATCTCCAGGTGGGCTACGGCCTCGAGGGCGCCCTACCCGATGCACTCGCCCAACGCATCATCACAGACGAGATAGTCCCACGGTTTAAGTCGGGAGATTACGATGGAGGGGTTATTGCCGGCGTGAACGCGGTGATGGCCGCTACGAAGGGAGAATACCACGGGAGTGGGCGCACGGTCGCTCAGGGGAAAAAATCGGGCTTTGTTGTGCCAGTCTTTTTCTGGATCCTGTTGGTGTTCATAATCCTTTCCTTTATCCGGAGAAAGGCGTCCATGTATGGCAATGGCGGCCGCAGGGGCGTCGGCGGGGTCATCGTTCCGTGGATTTTCCCGGGCGGCGGCGGGGGTTTCGGAGGAGGGGGTGGCTTCTCGGGCGGCGGCGGCGGGTTTTCGGGAGGCGGCGGGAGCTTTGGCGGCGGCGGCGCGGGGGGGAGCTGGTAGCAGATGAACCTGCCCTTCATGTTGCCCAAGATCACCCACGACCGCGTGGTTTCGGCGATTCTGGCCGCTGAGGCGAAGACCTCGGGCGAGATCCGCGTCTTGGTGGCCCGCCACAAGGTCATCGATGCGGTGGCCTCCGCGCAGGCCTATTTCAACAAGCTCGGGATGGCGAAATCCCCGCATAAGAACGGCGTCCTGATCCTCGTTGCGCCCCGTTCCCGGCGATTTGCCGTTATTGGTGACTCGGGCGTCCACGAGAAGTGTGGAGACGCCTTCTGGACGAGCCTGACGGAGGCCATGGGCGGCCATTTTAAGCGCGGCGAATTCACGGAAGGGATCGTCCACGGAATCGATCGCGCGGGGGACCTCCTTGCGAAGACCTTTCCCCGCATGGCGGGCGATGCCTCGGCGGGCGCACCAAGCGTGACCGAGGTCGACTGACCGGAGGCTAGCCCGCTGCCCCCGGGGCGCTAATGCGCGAGGAGCCTGCCGGCAAGGTCGGCCTCAAAGCCGTCCCTGTTCCTCCAGCGCAGCGCAACCCTTGCCTTGAACGCGCCCGTTGGGGAGCGGCGCGTATAGCCGTCGTCAGAGATGTCAAAACGGAGGGTCTCCGTTTCCACGAGGTCCTCCGAGTAGGCCAGGTACACGGCAACGCAGTCAAAGAGCGTGGTCGAGCGCGTGGCAAAAAAGTCACAGTTCATCCAGTTCTGTCGCGGCGCAAAGATGCAGTAGCTCTCAATCAGTGCGCGCAGCACCGGATCGCCCGTTGAGCTCCAGATCGCATGGTAACGGTCGCCGGTGAGGCTCACGAAGCCGCAGGTATCCAGGGGTGTCAGAAGGATGTCCTGCCAGGGTGCGGAAAGGACCGTGCGGAGCCCTGAGGGGTCGACCCGCACATTCGTCTCGGGCGAGACGGGTCCGCCCCCGTAGCCCACGTCGAAGCTCCCGAACATACCCACGAAACGGCATTTGGCGGCAATCCCAGGCGCACGCTTCAAGGCCAGGGCAAGGCTCGGGACGGGGCCTATGGCCACGATGGTCACCGGCCTATCCGACTTTTCCACCACGTCGATCAGCGCCGCGATGCCATCGGGATACACCTTTCCCGGATACTTGCTGAGGTCGTACCCGGCGATCCACGGCGTCAGCGTCTTGTTGTCGTCGCCCTTGGGCCCACTGTTGTCGCCAATCCCTACGGGGACATCGGTACGGCCTGCGGCCTCAAGAAACTTTGCTGCTACCTTTGCCCGGTAAGGGGTGTCGGCGGGGTCCGTCAGGACCAGCTTCAGGTCCAGCTCGGGTGAGCGCAGCGCAAGCGCAAGGGCCCAGGAATCGTCGATATCGGTGCCGATGTCCGTGACGAGGACCAGGGGGGTACGCGCGGCGGAGGCCTTGGAGGCCAGAGCGGTCGCAGCCGCAATTGCGAGGCACGAGAGCGTAAACCGGAGGATCTTCATCGAGAAAAATGTTTCAACGCCCCCTACCCTGCCCTGGGGAACCGCGCCGTGTCGTCAGGCACGGCGCATCCGGAACGCGGCCACGCCAACCAGCCCGAGGCCGGCCGCCAGGAGCGCATAGGTTGACGGTTCGGGCACCGGGGTGAAATTGAGAATCAGCTGGTTGTCCCCGGCGTTCTCGGTGAGCGTGAAATGGCTCGAGGGAAAGGAGCCATTCTCGAAGCCAGAGGTGGAGATGACGAAATCATTCGCGTTGAAATTGGAAATCGTGCCGCCGGTCGTCAGGATTACCCACGAGTAAGGGGCGGAGACGTTGAAGTTGGCGGCGTTGTTCTGAGCGCCTGTCGCGTCATAACTCAGGAGCTCCAAGCCAAACCCGTTGGTGGTGGCGTTGATGGTGAGGTTCCCGGCTATGTCGAGTTGTGAGATCCCGTCGGGCCGGGAATTGTCCTGCAGGGTCCA
>Ga0302202_10001683_pt1 | contig 27062 bp, 26 predicted proteins | sample II_Bog_N3_3_FD_194579 | JGI IMG/M metagenome (GOLD analysis project Ga0302202, IMG submission 194579) | Peat permafrost microbial communities from Stordalen Mire near Abisko, Sweden - II_Bog_N3_3 | ecosystem: Environmental > Terrestrial > Soil > Wetlands > Peat | place: Sweden: Abisko...
CGACTGAGCAGTTGAGTACCGAGCGGCCAAGAGGAGTGGAGCGATGTCAGAACGAGAACTGAAGAAGAAGCAGGTCCCCGAGCGCACCGACGAGGCGGTCGAGGAGGTCCCGGCGTCGTCCGCCGCGGGCGAGAAGCTGAAGGCGGAGCTGGACGACCTCCTCGACGAGATCGACGAGGTCCTGGAGGACAACGCCGAGGAGTTCGTGCGCAACTACGTGCAGAAGGGCGGGGAGTAGCCGACGTGTCGTTGCCCCTCTTCTCGACCACCGAGGACCCCGGCCCGGACTTCGCCGGGCTGATCCGCCGGCTGCGGGTGCCGACGCCGCCGCTGCTGGCCGGGTCGTCCACGACCCCGGCCGAGGGCTTCCGGCACGGCACGACCGTCGTGGCCCTCCGCTACGCCGACGGTGTGGTGATGGCGGGCGACCGCCGGGCGACCGAAGGGCACGCCATCGCCCACCGGTCCATGGAGAAGGTGTTCCCGGCCGACCGCTTCTCGGCCGTGGCCATCGCCGGCGCCGCCGGGCCGGCCGTCGAGATGGTGCGCCTCTTCCAGACCCAGCTCGAGCACTACGAGAAGGTGGAGGGTGTCGTCCTGAGCCTCGAGGGCAAGGCCAACCAGCTGGGCCAGATGGTGCGCGAGCACCTGCCCATGGCCATGCAGGGCCTCGCCGTGGTCCCGCTCTTCGCCGGCTTCGACCTGGCCCGCCAGACGGGGCGGATCTTCACCTACGACGTGACCGGCGGCCACTACGAGGAGACCGAGTACAACGCCACCGGCTCCGGCGGGCGCGACGCCCGCACGACCATCAAGCTCGGTTACCGCGACAGCCTGGAGCGGGACGTGGCGGTCGAACTGGCCATCCAGTCGCTGTACGAGGCGGCCGACGAGGACTCGGCGACCGGGGGTCCCGACCTCATCCGCGGCATCTACCCGCTCGTCGCCACCGTCACCGCCGCGGGCTTCACCGCCGTCGGCGAGGACGAGGTGGCCGAGCGGTTCGCCAGCCTCATCGAGCGCCGCCGGACGGAGGGTCGCCAGCCATGACCATGCCCTACTACGTCGCCCCCGAGCAGGTGATGAAGGACCGGGCCGAGTACGCCCAGAAGGGGATCGCCCGGGGTCGCTCGCTGGTCGCCACCACGTACGACCAGGGCATCGTGATCGTGGCCGACAACCCGTCGCGGTCGCTGCACAAGATCAGCGAGATCTACGACCGGATCGCCTTCGCCGGGGTCGGCAAGTACAACGAGTTCGACCAGCTGCGGGTGTCCGGCATCCGCCACGCCGACACCAAGGGCTACGCCTACAGCCGGGAGGACGTGGAGGCCCGGTCGCTGGCCAACCTCTACGCGCAGTACCTCGGGCAGGTCTTCACCCACGAGATGAAGCCGCTCGAGGTCGAGATCCTGGTGGCCGAGCTGGGCAACGGCTTGCGGCCGCCGCAGCTGTACCACATCGCCTACGAGGGCACCATCACCGACGAGGACCGGTTCGCCGTCCTCGGGGGCGAGACGGGCACCATCCAGGTCCGCCTGGAGGAGGCCTGGACGCCCACCTGGACCCTGGCCGAGGCCCTGCGGGCCGCGGTGGCGGCCCTGGCCGGCCCGGACCGGACGCTCGGAGCGGACGAACTGGAGGTGGCGGTGCTGGCCGAGGGCAACGGCCGTCGGGCGTTCCGCCGCCTCGTCGACGAGGAGCTCGTCGCCCTCCTGGCCTGAGACCCCCGGCACCGGCCCGGGTGAACGGCGTGTGACGTCACCACCGATGGCGCGTCGTCCGCGCAGCTGCACGGTACCGTGCAGGTAATGGACAAGCGCATCTACGGCTTGGAGAACGAGTACGGGGTCACCTGCACCCTGCGCGGGCAGCGGCGGCTCAGCCCGGACGAGGTCGCCCGCTACCTGTTCCGCCGCGTGGTGAGCTGGGGCCGGTCCTCCAACGTGTTCCTGGAGAACGGGGCCCGCCTCTACCTCGACGTCGGCAGCCACCCCGAGTACGCCACGCCGGAGTGCGACGACATCGCCGAGCTGGTGGCCCACGACAAGGCGGGGGAGTGGATCCTGTCGTCACTCGTCGAGGGCGCCGAGGCCCGCATGCGCGAGGAGGGCATCCGGGGCGACATCTACCTGTTCAAGAACAACACCGACTCGGCGGGCAACTCCTACGGCTGCCATGAGAACTACCTCACCAGCCGACGCGACGACTTCACGCACTACACCGAGGTGCTGATCCCGTTCCTGGTGAGTCGGCAGGCCTACGCCGGTGCCGGCAAGGTCCTCCAGACGGCACGGGGCGCGGTGTTCTGCCTGAGTCAGCGGGCCGAGCACATCTGGGAGGGCGTGTCGTCGGCGACCACCCGGAGCCGGCCGATCATCAACACGCGCGACGAGCCCCACGCCGACGCCGAGAAGTACCGGCGCCTGCACGTCATCGTGGGCGACTCCAACATGAGCGAGTACGCCACCTTCCTGAAGATCGGCGCCACGTCGATCGTGCTGCGGATGCTCGAGGACCCGTCGACGGTCCTGCGCGACCTGACCCTGGAGAACCCGATCCGGGCGATCCGTGAGATCAGCCACGACATCACCTGCCGGCGGCCGGTGCGCCTGGCCAACGGCCGGGAGATGAGCGCGCTCGACATCCAGGGCGAGTACCTCCAGCGGGCCCTCAAGTTCCGGGACCGGCACGGGCTCTCGGTCCAGGAGGACCGGGCCCTGGGCATGTGGGAGCACTGCCTGAAGGGTCTGGAGGCCGATCCGCTGTCGCTCCACCGGGAGTGCGACTGGGTGGCCAAGTACCGGCTCATCGAGGGCTACCGGGAGCGCCACTCACTTCCCCTGCACAGCCCGACCGTGTCGCTGCTCGACCTCCAGTACCACGACGTCGACCGCAACCGCGGCCTCTACTACCGGCTGCAGCGCCACGACCAGGTCGACCGGGTCTGCCGCGACGCGGACATCGCCGAGGCCATGACCACCCCGCCGCAGACCACCCGGGCCCGCCTGCGGGGCGAGTTCGTCAAGCGGGCCAAGGAGAAGCGCCGTGACTTCACCGTGGACTGGGTCCACCTGAAGCTGAACGACCAGGCCCAGCGCACCGTCCTCCTGAAGGATCCCTTCCGGTCCCGCGACGACCGGGTCGAGAAGCTGATCGCCGGACTGTGAACGGCGCCGTGGCCCGCCGCTGCGGGTCCACCCCGCTGGGCTAGCGTCGGGTCACTGTGCCCAGCGACGCCACCGACCACCCGAACGCACCCGATGCACCCCCGGCGGACGCGTCCGCCGGCGCGACGACCGTGGTGGCCCACGCCGCGGTCGACGGTGGGGATCCGGTCGGCACCCTGGACGAGAGCCGCGGCAAGGGCAGTGGCTACCGCTGGGTGATCGAGTGGGCCGTCATCCTCATGGCGGTCCTGCTGTGCACCGTCCTGCTGCGCACCTACGTGATCCAGTCGTTCTACATCCCGTCGCCGTCCATGGTGCCCACCCTCGACGTGGGTGACCGGATCATGGTCAACAAGCTCAGCTACGACCTCCACTCGGTCCACCGCGGCGACATCATCGTGTTCAAGCGGCCGCCGCTCGAGGAGCAGGACTTCCCGGACCTGGTCAAGCGCGTGGTGGGCCTGCCCGGCGAGACGATCTCCACCCGCAACGGTCACGTCTACATCAACAACAAGCTGCTGGCCGAGCCCTGGCTGCCGGCCGGGCCGCAGAGCTATACCGGGGCCCTGCCCGACGACCAGCACCCGCAGTTCAACATGCCCGGCCCGGTGCACATCCCGGCGGGGGAGTACTTCGTCATGGGGGACAACCGCACCGACTCCGAGGACAGCCGGTTCTTCGGCCCGATCCCGAAATCGCTGATCGTGGGGCGGGCGGTCGCCGTGGTCTGGCCGCTCAGCCGGGCGAAGGGCGTCTGAGCCGGGCACCCACCGCCCGGGGGGTACCGACGGACCGGGCGGTCCCGACCCGGACCCCCTCCACCCCGGCGGGGTCGGGGAGTGCCCGGGCACGGGCACCGGTACACTTCTGACGTGCCCTTCCTCAGCCCGGCCAAGCTCCTGGTGGTCCTGCTGGTCGCCATCGTGGTGCTCGGACCGGACAAGCTGCCCAAGGTGGCGCGCCAGGTGGGCTCGCTGTGGGGGGACTTCCGCCGGCTCCGCCAACGGCTCGAGTCCGACGTCCGGGACAACTTCCCCGACCTGCCCTCGACGGACAAGATCACCCAGGCCGTGCGGTCGCCGATCAGCTTCCTCGACTCGTTGGCCGACACCCACGCCGCCGACAACGAGGCGGCCCGCCCCGCCGCCGACGAGTCCCCGCCGCCGGCCCCCGTGGGGGACGACGTCGTCGCCTCGGGGGCCGCCAACCGACCGAGCGGAGTGGTGCGCGCCGGCGAGGAGGCCTCGATCCCCGGGGTGTCGATCAGCGACCCGGAGGGGACCGTGCACGCCCTGCGCGGTGGTGGTGCCGTGGTGCCCGACGACCCGTCGATGAATTGATCCCCGTGCCGACCCGCCCGGCCGAGCGCGGGGTCCACTAGGGATGGCCCTGTCGCTGAAGCGCCGGAACGACAAGCCGGCGCCCGACTCGATGACCCTCACGGAGCACCTCGGCGAGCTCCGGCGCCGGGTCGTGATCTCGGCCGCCGCCTTCGTGGTCATGGCCGTCGTCGCCTTCCTGGCCTATCCCTGGATCCTCGACGCGCTGAAGCACCCCTACTGCGAGGTGGCCCCCACCCACTGCGGGTTCTACGTGACCGGTCCGCTCGACGGCCTGGCGCTGCGGGTCAAGATCGCCGCCTACGGGGGCATCTTCCTGGCCTCGCCGGTGTGGCTGTGGGAGCTGTGGCGGTTCATCACCCCCGGACTCAACCCCAACGAGAAGCGCTACGCCGTCCCCTTCATCGCCGCCACCATCGGTCTGTTCACCCTCGGGGCCGGCGTGGCGTTCCTGATCTTCCCCCACGCCCTGCAGTGGCTCGACTCGATCGGCGGTCCGTCGCTGACCCAGATCCTCGACCCGAACAAGTACCTCAGCCTCATCATCCTGCTGATGGTGGCCTTCGGGGTCACCTTCGAATTCCCGGTGCTGCTCGTCTCGCTCGAACTGGCCGGGGTGCTGTCCCCCAGGCAGCTCAGCTCGTGGCGTCGGTGGGCGATCGTGGGCATCGTCGTGCTGGCCGGGGTCATCACCCCGAGCTCCGACCCGTTCTCCATGCTGGCCATGGCCATCCCGCTCTACATCTTCTACGAGCTCTCGATCATCATCGGCAAGATCGTCCGTCGATGACCCGGGCGGGGCCCGCGAGGGCCGCGCCGTCGGCGGGGGAGGTGGCGGCCGGGGCACCCCCGGCGGCCCGCGCCGCCTTCGAGGCGGACCTGGGGTTCCGCCTCGACCCGTTCCAGCACCGGGCCATGGACGCCATCGACCGGGGTGAGTCGGTCCTGGTCAGCGCCCCCACCGGCTCGGGCAAGACGCTGGTGGCCGACTACGCCGTGGCCCGGGCGCTGGCCGGCGGGGGCAAGGCGTTCTACACCACGCCCATCAAGGCGCTGTCGAACCAGAAGTTCGCCGAACTGTCCGCCCGCTACGGCGACCACCGGGTGGGCCTGCTGACCGGCGACATCTCGCACCAGGCCCGGGCGCCCGTCGTGGTCATGACGACCGAGGTCCTGCGCAACATGCTCTTCGCCCGCTCGGCGCTGCTCGACGACCTGGCCGTGGTGGTGCTCGACGAGGTCCACTACCTCCAGGACCCGTGGCGGGGCTCGGTATGGGAGGAGGTCCTCGTCCTGACGCCACCCGGCGTGACGTTCGTCAGTCTGTCGGCCACGGTCAACAACGCCCGGGACTTCGGCCGGTGGCTGACCTCCGTACGCGGTACCACGCGGGTGGTGGTCGAGACCCATCGTCCCGTCACCCTCCACCACCACTACGCGGTGGCCGAGCGGGGCCGCGACGGCGTGTCCGTGCTGCCGCTGCTGCGCGACGGGGGGCCCAACCCCGACGGGCTGCGGCTGGACGACCGGCGGAAGCGCTCGTCCCACCAGCGCTTCCGGGCGCCCCGGCGGACCGAGGTGGTGGAGTACCTGGCCGCCGCCGGCATGCTGCCCGCCATCACCTTCATCTTCTCGCGGGCCGCGTGCGACGACGCCACCCGCCAGGTGGTCCAGGACGGGGTGCGCCTCACCACGGACGAGGAGCGCGCCCGGATCCGCCACCTGGTGGAGGCGTCCGTCGAACGGCTGTCGGACGCCGATCTGCGCACGCTCGGGTACGGGCCCTGGTCGGACGCCCTCGAGGCGGGGGTGGCGCCCCACCACGCCGGCCTGGTGCCGGCCTTCCGCCAGGCCGTCGAGCGCTGCTTCTCGGAGGGGCTGCTCAAGGTGGTGTTCGCCACCGAGACGCTCGCCCTCGGCATCAACATGCCGGCCCGCACCGTGGTGGTCGAGCGGTTCGCCAAGTTCCGGGGCTCGGACACCTCGGCGCTGACGTCGGGCGAGTACCAGCAGCTCACGGGCCGGGCGGGCCGCCGTGGCATCGACACCGTGGGCCACGCGTTCGTGCTCTGGAACCACGCCACCACCTTCGGTCTCGTGGCCCGCACGGCCGTGGCCCCACCCCCGGACCTGGTGTCCTCGTTCCATCCGACCTACAACCTGGTCGTCAACCTGGTGCGCCGGTGGAGCCGCGACGAGGCCCACGCCCTGCTGGAGTCGTCCTACGGGCAGTGGCAGGCCCCCGAGGGGTCCGAGTCCCTCGTGGTCCAGCTCGACCGGCGACTGGCCATCCTGGACGACCGTGGCTTCCTCGACGGGTGGTCGCTCACGGCGGACGGGCTGCGCCTGGCGGGGATCTACCACGAGTCCGACCTGCTGGTGGCCGAGCTCCTCCGGGCCGGCGTGCTCGACGGACTGGAGCCGGCCCACCTGGCGGGGGTGGCCTCGGCGCTGACCTTCGAGGCCCGACGGGCTGGGGACGACCCGCCGGTGCCCCGCCAGCCCCGGGTGGTCGAGCGCCTGGCGGCCATCGACACGCTGGCCGCCACCCTGCGGGCCGACGAGCGGCGCGTGGGCCTGCGGCGCACCCGGCGGCCGGACGGCGGCCTGGCCCGGGCCGTGGTGGCCTGGGCCTCGGGCGGCACCCTGGACGCCGTCCTGCGGGACGCCGAGGTGGCCCCGGGGGACTTCGTGCGCAACGTCCGCCAGGTCATCGACCTGGTCCGACAGGTCGGCCAGGTGGCGGCCGAAGCCCCCACCCGTGCGGCGGCGGACCTGGCCGTCGCCCTGCTGCGGCGGGGGGTGGTGGGGGCCGACGACCCGGCCGCCACGGGGTCCGCGCTTGACGACCTGTCCCGGTCCTAGTGTCAGACAGGCATGTTCCCCTACGCCGTGGAATCGTTCAGTGCCGAGGAGACCGACATCCTGCGGCGGTACGTCACCAATCTGGACCGTCCGGTCTTCGCGTTGGTGAACCTGCCCGAGGTCGTCAAGGGGGCCCTGTTCGCGCGCTACTCGCGGTCCCCGAAGAGCCTGCGCCGCCTCTTCCTCGACGAGTTCGTCGGTGAGCTCGACATCACCGGCGACGCCTCGGTCGACGCCACCGTCGGCCTCCGTCGGGCCGAGGACCTCTACGAGAAGGTCTTCTTCGAGTACGGCGACGACTCGGTGGCCCAGCTCGGCGGGGTCCACCTGGCCTGCGAGCAGGCCTCCAACGTCCTGACCAAGGTGCTGGAGTGGGGCCGGCTGATGGCCTACCTCGAGCAGTCGACGCGGTACATCGCCTACAACCAGCGCCTGTCGACCGGGCACTACCGGTACTACCGCGACCCCGGCCTGCTCGACTCGCCCCTCGGCGCGCGCTACGTCGGCGACATGGACCGGATGTTCGACACCTACGGCGAGCTGCTCGAGGAGGCCCACACCTTCCTGGTGGCCCGCCACCCCCGCCAGACCGAGGACTCGGCGTTCGTGCACCGTCAGGCGGTGCGGGCCAAGGGTCTGGACGCCCTGCGCGGGCTGCTGCCCGCCGGGTCGCTGTCCAACGTCGGCATCTACGGCACGGGCCAGTCCTACGAGCAGCTGCTGGTGCGGATGCGCTCGCACCCGCTGCCCGAGGCGCGCGTCTACGCCGACATGATGCTGGAGGAGCTGCGCAAGGTCATCCCGTCGTTCCTGCAGCGCGTCGACCGCGACGACCGAGGCGGGGCGTGGGGGGACTACCTCGCCGCCACCCGCCGCGACACGGCCCGGATCGTCGAGGAGCTCTTCGGCGACCTGGTGGCCCCCGACGACGTCCACCGGGGTGGGCCGTCCGGCGAGCCCACCGTCGAGCTGCTCGACTTCGACCCCGACGGCGAGGACAAGGTCGTGGCGGCCATCGTGGCCCCGCGCACCGCCCGACCGGAGTCCGAGGTGCTCGACCGGGTGCGCCGGCTCGGCGCCGAGGAGAAACGGTCGATCCTGGCCGCCTACGTGGGGGACCGGGTCAACCGCCGGCACCGCCCGGGGCGCGCCTTCGAACGCACCGACTACCGCTTCGACGTGGTGACCGACTACGGCGCCTTCCGCGACCTGCAGCGCCACCGCATCCTGACCATCGAGTGGCAGCCGCTCGGCACGGCGCTGAGCTACGACGTGCCCGAGGTGGTGGCCGAGGCCGGGCTCACCGACCGCTACGTGGCGTCCCTCGAGCGGTCGCGGGAGCTCTACGAGGCCCTGGCCCCCGGATTCCCGGACGAGGCCTCCTATGCCGTCGCCCTGGCCTACCGGATCCGCTACACGATGCAGATGAACGCCCGGGAGGCCATGCACCTACTGGAGTTGCGCTCGGGTCCCCAGGGCCATCCGAGCTACCGCTGGGTCGCCCAGGAGATGCACCGCCAGATCGGCGAGCGGGCCGGCCACCGCCTGCTGGCCGAGGCCATGTCCCACGTCGACTACGGCGCCGAGGATCTGGAGCGCCTGGAGTCCGAACGGCGGGCCGAGCAGCGCCGGAACGCAGTGCCGAAGGTCACAAATCCTGTAATGCCCTGAGCAGGGAACTTTCGAGAATTCCCTGGTCACGGGCGGTCGAGGGCATTTGACGACCCACCGGTCCGATGACGTAGGGTGCGCCCAGTCCCAGTCGCCCCGGAGCGTGCAATCAGTGGTCACACCACCCGATGCAGGCCGAGGGGGGGATGCTGTGAGAGGCGGAGGAAGGCCCAGGGGGTCGAGTAGAAAACACCTCCCCGAGGCCGTCGGCGTGAGCCGGAGGTAGCGGGGAAGTGGTGCCAAAGACCCCTTGGGCCCACCCGCCTGGCCCGCCGCAGTCGGCGTGCGCCGGGCGGGAGCCGATGGAGCACGGTATCCGGCCGACGGGGCCCCGGGTGACCGAGTCGGCTACCGGGCGGCCGCCGGACGCCCGGCACGGGCCGTCGACCACCGGGTGTGCGGTCAGGTGCCCGACGAATGCACCACGGGACCCGCGATTCCTGGCATGATCCCCACGCAACAGCGGCGAACGAGGGAATGGAAGCCACCCGAGCGGCGTTGCCGCACCACGATCGAACGGAAGGCCGGACCGTCTATGCTCCCGGCCAACTCACCACCGAAAGACACACATGGCAGAAGACATCGATGAAGTCGAGGCACCGGACGAGCTGATCGAGGAGGACCTCGAGGAGCTCGCCGAGGACGACGACGACCTGATCGCCGACGACCCGTTGGCGCTCGAGGATGACGACGACGCGGTCGCCGTCATCGAGGTGGACGTCGAGGAGGACGTCCCGGCCGGTACCGCCAAGGCGGTCGCCAAGGCCGCCGGCGAGGAGACCGACGAGGAGGAGGAGGAGGAGCCCGACGACGAGGACGTCGAGGCCAGCCTCGACACCATCCTGAAGGAGCGCCTGGTCGTCGAGGAGGTCGAGGACGACGAGGAGACGCCCGAGCCGGAGGACCGGAGCGGCGACGGCGTCGAGCGCGTCCTGCCCAAGCAGCCGGGCGAGTTCGTGTGCCGGTCCTGCTTCCTCGTGAAGCACGGCAACCAGCTGGCGGACAAGAAGAAGATGCTCTGCCGCGACTGCGTCTGAGTGGAACCGATGATGGCCGACACCACTGACGAGCAGCCCGACGGTCCGGCCGGGGAACCGTCGCTGAGCGACCGGCTGCTCGACCTGTTCGTGTTCCTGCCGACGGGTGTGGTCGTGACCGTCGCCGAGGAGCTGCCGCGCCTGGCCGAACGGGGGCGTGAGCGCCTCGGCGTCCACGTCAACTCGGCCCGGGCCGTCGGCGAGTTCGCCGTGACCGCCGGGGGCCAGGAACTGAAGAAGCGTTCCGCCGGTCGGGGCCGCGCCGCGGGGAGCCGGGCGGGGTCCGGGTCCACCGGCCGAACCCGGCCGGCCACCGATCCGGCGGGGACGGCCCGCACGGGCACGACCCGCCTCCGTACCATCCCGTATCCCGAGGACCGCCGACCGGCGGCCGCACCGCCGGGCGAGGCGACGTCGACGGCATCACCGCGGCCGGCCGCCCCGGCTGCCGCGGCACCCACGACCACCGCCGCCCGGGCGGCGGCGCCGACCCCGACGACACCGGCACCACCGACGACACCGGCACCATCGACGACACCGGCACCGGTCACGTCCCGGTCCCCGGTGGACGCGCACATCCCGGACGTGGCCAGCCTCGCCATTCCCGGGTTCGACACCCTGTCCGCCTCACAGGTGGTCCAGCGTCTCGACGGCCTCAGCCGGTCCGAGCTGGTGGCCGTCCGGGCCTACGAGACGTCGACCCGCGGCAGGCGCACCATCCTCAGCCGGGTCGACCAGCTGCTCGACGAGCGGTCCTGAGCCGGTCGTAGGCGACGGGCGCACCGTGGTCCCGATGGAGCAGGTGCGAACGGCCACATCCGACGACCTCGACCGCCTGGTCGAACTGGTGGCGGGGTTCGCGGCCGCCCAGGCCGACCGGCGGGGGGCCGACCTGTTCCGCGACGGGGACGACGGAGGACGGCCGCCGGCTCCCACGCCTGCGGCGGTCGCCCCCTACCTGGCCGACACCGACCGGACCGCGCTGGTGGCTTCCCTGGACGGGTGGGTGGCCGGAGCGACCCTCTGCCGGGCGGTGGCCGTCGGCCCGGAACGGCGCGGCGTCCTCGACCTCTGCTTCGTCGAGGAGGGTGCCCGCGAGGTCGGGCTCGGGCACCTGCTCGTCGACGCGGCGATCGCCTGGTTCCGGGACCGCGGCTGCACGGGCGTGGACGGCACGGCCCACCCGGGCGACCGGGCCGCCAAGAACTTCTTCGAGTCCGCCGGCTTCAAGGCACGGCTGCTGGTGATGCACCGACCACTGCCCTGACGCCCACCCCTGATCGTCGACCGGGCGGGCCGGTCCCGACCCTCGGCGCCGGAGGTACCGGAGGGTGCGGCTGTCAGGAGGCGCGTCGGCCGGACGGACGGGCCGGGCGGGCCGGGACCGGACGACGGGGCCCGGGCGGCGGGGGGATCGGGATCCCGAGGAGCTTGGCCAGTTCGGGCACCAGACCGGCGGCCTTGCGGGCCTCGGACAGGAGGGCCTCGTCGGCTCCGTCGGGGAGGCCGACGGGCTTGACGTTGCGGCGCACCGGGCACTCGACCACGACCTCCAGCAGCGCCTGCCAGTCGGCCGGTGTCGTGTCCTTGGCCATGGCCTGCCCGGCCGCGTCGGCCAGACGGACGGCCAGCTCGGCGGAGAGCCGGGCCGAGGGTTCGGGCGCGCGCACCGAGGCCCGCACGGCGTCGAGGACCCGCCCCTCGTCCAGTGACGTCGTGATCCGCTCGACCCAGCGCTCGCGCAGGGCCGTGACGCGCTCGTTGAGGCTGGTGCGCAACGCGGCCAGCATCTCGCCGCCCTCGTCGTCGAGTGTGACGGTGGAGGCGGAGGCGACGATGGAGCGCAGTTCGCGCAACGGGGTCTCCTTGCCGGTGTTGCGGGCGACGGAGGCGCGGTCCTTCCACGTGGCCAGGCCGATGATCGGCCGCAGCTCCTCGGCCATGGCCATGAGGGGCGCCTCGGTGACCTCGGGCCGGCCCTCGGCCCGGGCCCGCGCGTTCTGCTCCTGGATGGCCTGGCGCACGGAGGGGACGCCTCCCTTGATGAGCTGCTCGGCCACGGGCAGCTGCTCGGGCCGGAGGTCGGCGAGGGCGGCGTTGCGGTAGACGGTCGACGGCTGGGGGCGGCGGTCGCCACGCTCGGTGCGGTCGCGCCCGCCTTCGCGTCCGCCGGGACGGGCCGGGCCGGAGCGACGGGCGCCGCCGGCCGAGGCACCCTCTCGGCCGCGGCCGTCACCGCGGCCGTCACCGCGGCCGTCACCGCGGCCGTCACCACGGGGGCCACCGCCACCGGCACCGGCACCGGCACCGGCACCGGCACCGTCGCGTCCGCGTCCTTCACCCCGGGGGCCCCGTCCGGACGGCCGTCGTGAGCCGTCACGGTCGCCGTCGTCGTCCCGGCGGCGCTTGCCCTTGCCGGCGAGCACGACGTTGACGTCCGGACCCTTCTGCGGTGTGCCGAGGACCTCGATGCGGTCGACCGGCTTGGGCGCGGCCTTGCCCTTGGGGGCGAGCAGGGCGGTCACGGTGGTGCCGTCGAGGGTGGTCTCCACCTCGGCCCGCAGCACGGTGCCCACCGTGGTGCCTGCGGGGACGAGAACGGCGTCGACGGTGCCGCGGGGCAGCTTGGCCCCCGCGGCGCGCCACGTCCAGGTGGTCTCGTCCGACTGACTGGTGAGTTCGACTTCGATGCGATGGCCCATACCGGGCGACAGGCTACTGCCGAAGCCACCCCCGTACGAACGGCGGCCGGTTTGCCCCGGTGACCTCGGTGTGCGTGCCCGGCCGGCGGACGCCGCCCCCTACGCTCTCAGGAGGCCGCGGAACGGGAGGTGACGGTGGTGGGAGTCGATGCACACGACGGGGGAACGGCCGGCGCCGGCGTGCCGCCGGCCGACCGGGCATGGGTCCAACGGCTGTCAGCCGTCCGGCCCGAGCCGGACCCCGCCGGGCGGGCTCCCGACGCGGGCGACCTGGACCTCATCCTGTCGACGGCGACCACGGTGCCCGACCACGGCGACCTGCGTCCCTGGCGGTTCGTCGTGAGCGCCGGTGCGGGCCGCGACCGCTTCGCCGAGGCGCTGGTCGCCGGGCTCCACGAGCAGCGGGGTACGGACCTGCCCGAAGCCGTGGTGGCCAAGATGCGCGCCAAGGCCTACGCCGCGCCCTGTGCCGTGCTGCTGGTGGCGTCGCCGGATCCGACCAGCAACGTCGAGGTGTGGGAGCAGGTGGTGTCCGCCTCCTGCACCGGCTACGCGGTCGTGCTGGCCGCCACCGGCCTCGGCTACGGCGCGGTGTGGAAGAGCGCCGCGGTGCTCGGCACGGCGCCCGTGCGGGGCCTGGTCGGACTGACGGCGGACGAGTCGCTGCTCGGATGGGTCAACGTGGGCACGCCGGCGCCGCTCGGACGCAAGAAGCGGGGCATCGACCACACCGACCCGCTGGCCGGACGCGTCGTCGACCTCGACGGCTGAGGCGTCACGGACTCACCAGCCGAAGCGGGCCAGCGGCGGACCGATGCCCGCGTCGTCGGCACACCGGCCGCACAGGTCCATGCGCCGGGCTCCGGGCCGGTCGGAGGCGGCCACGCGGCGCCAGCCGTAGCTGCGGGCCTCCTCGAGGCAGGCCGATTCGGACCATCGGGGCGACGTACGGGCGCCGCACTTCCCGCAGGTGCGGTAGTACACGCCTTCGTCGTCGTAGCGGTCCTCGAAGGAGAATTCGTCCGGGTCGTGGTCCATGGCGGTCACTCCTCTGCGAGGATACCGGCCGGACGCCGGTCGGCCGACGCCGGACGGAGGGACGCAGGGCCCGCCGGGTCCCCCGCCGGTACCACCGACGACGCGGCGCCGGTCGGGCGCCTACCCTGGCGGGAGGTGCCCGGCCCGATCCGGGCGCGACGAGCGAGGAGAACCGCCGATGTCCGACATGAACGAGTTCAACGCCCAGATCATCGCCGAGTTCCGGGCCAACGACGGGATCGTCGGCGGACCGTTCGAGGGGGCGACCGTGCTGCTGTTGCACACGACGGGGGCGAAGTCCGGTGCCGAGCGCGTGAATCCCGTGGTGGCCCGCCGTGAGGGTGACGACCTCTTCGTCTTCGCCTCGAAGGCCGGCGCACCGACCAACCCGGACTGGTTCCACAACCTGGTCGCCCACCCGTCGGTGACCGCGGAGTTCGGCACCGACACCTTTGCCGCCACCGCCGAGGTCCTCGAAGGGGCCGAACGCGACCGCGTCTATGCCGCCCAGGCGGCGGACTTTGCCAACTTCGCGGAGTACCAGACCATGACCGACCGGGTGATCCCCGTGGTCCGCCTGGTACGCGACTGACGGTCACCCACCCGGACGGCCCACGTGCGTACGGTCGCGGGCATGGCAGCCGAAGGTGATGACGAGCGTGGGACGCGCTGCGACTGGTGCCACCGGCCGCTGAGCCGCCGACCGGGTGCCGGGCGCCCCCGCCGGTTCTGCAGCCCGTCGCACCGTCAGCGGGCCTACGAGGCCCGTCGGCGGGCCGACGAGCTCCACGTGCCCGCCGACCAGTGCATCGTGGCGGTGGCCGACCTCGGCCGGCTCCACGACCGGCTCTACCGGTTGGAGGCGGCGGTCGAGGACGTCCGGGCCGACCTCGGCGGCAAGCCGACCGCCGCCGACTACCGCCGGGCCGTCGAACACCTGCTCGATGCCGCCGGTGACCTGGTCGGCACCGTGGTCGAGCCGGTCCGGGCCTGACCGACCGCTACCGCGGCGCCGGTCCGATGGCGCCGGCCACGCGGTGGCCGGAGCGGACCGCACTCTCCATGTAGCCGGCCAGCGCCTCGGTGTGCTCGCCCGCGAACCACACGGGCCCGCCCGTCCGCCGCAGGGTCGGCCAGAAGGGGGCGAGCTGCCCGGGGCCGTAGACGGCATAGCCACCGCCCGTCCAGCGCTCGTCGGCCCAGGCCATCGTGGTGGCCACACCGGTGCGGAGGTGGTCTCCCTCCGGGTAGACGGTGGCGAGCTGCGGTTGGAACGAGGCGATGCGGGCCCCGGCCGCCAGGGTGGCGCCGGCCGCGGCGGCGTCGCCGGTCACGAACTGGGTGAGCACCCCCGGCCGCCCGGCGCCACCGGGCATCGAATCGGTGGAGTCCCAGGCGATGCCGAAGGGCAGGTCGGTGATGGTGAAGCCGGAGAGTCCCTCGGCCACCCAGAACCGGCTGCGGTACTCGGTCGACACCTTGAGGGCGTGCCCGAGGTCGAGCTGGTCGATGACCGCCGCCTGGTCGGCGGGCAGCGGTGGGTCGAACCTGATGCCGCGCAGCCCCGGCGGGGGAGCGGCCAGCACGAGGTGGGCGGCGTCCTCCGTCGCGGTGGTGCCCGCCCCGTCGGTCGTGTGGACCCGTACCCCCCAGGGGTGGCGGTCCACCCGGGTGACGGGGACGCCGAGGCGGACGACGCCACCGAGGTCCCGGGCCATGGCCAGGGGGAGCGCGCTGTTGCCGGCGGCGATGCGCATGGTCTCCACGCCCGACTCCGGGAGCGAGGCGTCGACGACGGCCTGCTGGAGGGCGAAGAGGAGCGAGACCTCGTGGAGCTGGGCGTTGAAGTTCCCCCGGTAGTCCGACTGGACGAGGAGGGCGGCGCCCGGGTCGAGTTGCTGGGTGTCCGCGTAGTCCTGCAGGGTCATGGCGTCCCACCGCTCGGCGTCGGCGGCCGACTCCGGGTGCTCGGGGTCGAGGTCGCCCGCCAGCTGGATCAACCCGTCTCCGAAGGTGACGTAGCCGCTCAGCATGGCCGGGTCGGTGGTCGTCCGCGACGCCAGCACGCCCCGGCTGCCGTCCAGCCAGACGGCCGCCCGTTCGAGCTTGTCCGCCGGGCGGTGGGCCAGCGCCAGTCCGTAGTGGCGGGCGAGGGCCTGGATCTGGTCGTGGTTGTCGTCGATGGACTCGCCGCCGGCCTCGACGTGGAGTCCGGCGGGGTAGGGGTCGTAGAGGGTGTGGACGCGTCCGCCCACGCGGTCCCGTGCCTCGAGCACCACGACGTCCCAACCCTGTGCGCGCAGCGACAGCGCGGCCGTCAGTCCGGACAGGCCGGCACCCACCACGACCACCTTGCGTCGGGTGGCGACGGCCGGACGGGCGGTCGTCGTGCAGGCGGCGACCAGGGCACCGGCGGCGACGGTGCCGGTGGCCCCGAGGAACCGGCGGCGGGTCAGTCGGTTCGGGGCCACGTCGGCGAAGCGTACCGCCGCCGGCCGGTCCGTTCCGGGTGACGGTCCCGCCGGTGGGTGGCAGACTGCCGTCCCCGGACCGGAGAGGTTGACGATGTCCACTGATGACCTGTTGTTCGACCGTGTCGGTGAGGTGCTGACGGCGCGGGGCGGCTGGCGCCTCGAGCCGTCGACCTCGCCGGGCGGACCGCCGTCGTGGTGCCTCGACCCGGGTGGAGAGGTGGTCGTGTCGGTCGGGGTGTCCGAGGGCGCGGTGGTGGCCTACCTTCCCGCCCGCGACCGGGAGGTGTCCTTCGCCGGGCCCGAGGCACTCGTGGCGTGGCTGGACGAGCAGGAGGCCGCCGCCGACCCCGGGTGACCCTCCCCTCGTCCGAGCGACGCGCGGCCCGCGGACGTAGGGTGACCGTTGTCCGGCAGGGAGCCGGAGGCGGACATCGGGAGGACGCATGGAACTCAGCGCGGGACGGATCGCGGTGGTGACGGGTGCGGCGGGCGGCATCGGCCTGGCCCTGGCCGAGCGGTTCGCCACCGCCGGCATGCACGTGGTGCTGGCCGACGTCGACGAGGACGGCCTGGCCGGTGCCGCCGAGGTGGTGGGTGCCCACGGCGTGGAGACCCTGGTGGTGCCCACCGACGTGAGCGTCGAGGCCTCGGTGCAGGCGCTGGCGGCCGCCACCGTCGAGCGGTTCGACCGGGTCCACGTGGTCTGCAACAACGCCGGGGTGGCCACCCAGGCCGATGCGTGGTTCGGGCCGCTGTCGGCCTGGGAGTGGGTGGTGGGGGTCAACCTGTGGGGGGTGGTCCACGGGGTGCGGGCGTTCCTGCCCTACCTGGTCGCCGAGGGCGAGGGCCACATCGTGAACACGGCGTCCATCGCCGGCATCCTGCCCGGCCTGACCCCCTCCTACGACGCCACGAAGCACGCGGTCGTCGCCCTGACCGAGGACCTCTACACCACGCTCACCTCGGTCGGTGTGCCTGTCGGGGTGAGCGTCCTGTGTCCCGGATGGGTGCAGACGCGCATCATGGATGCCGAGCGGAACTGGCCCGACCACCTGGGTGCGCCACCGCCGGCGGCGCTCGGCGCCGACATCGTCGGCGACCACGTGCGCCGGGCCGTGGCCGAGGGCCTGCCCCCGGCGGCGGTGGCCGACCTGGTCGCCGAGGCCATCGCCGAGGAGCGCTTCTGGGTGTTCCCCCATCCCGACTTCGTCGAGCTGGCCGAGTTGCGCTGGCGGACGATCGTGGAAGGACAGAACCCGGCGGGGCTGCCCGACGTTCCCGGTCTGCCCCCTTCCGAGCAGATCGCCGCCGAAGTCGCGGCGTCGCTCGGTGGACTCACGTCCGATTGAGTTCCCACCGGGTGGGGGTGAGGTCGGGTGGGGAGCGGATTCGACGGGTAGGTGCCGGGGCAACCCCCGGCACCTCCGGAGACGGAGGGTGCCCGAACTGCTCATTGCCTCGGCCGCTGAGGAGCGAGGGCTCGTCGTCCTACACGATGACGCCGGCTTCGCCAGGATCACCCGCGTGACCGGGCAGGCTGTCGACTGGGTCGTGGCGCGGTGATCGATCGACTGATCCGGAGGAGGCGACGGCCGGCCGGGTTCCGCCCGGGGTGCGTGGAGACGCACCGGTCAGAACGGGGTGAATGGCGCATCCGGGCCTCGCCGGTCGCGTCCCGGCGGCCGGCCGGACGCGCCGGGAGGGAGGCCCGAAGGCCTCCCTCCCGGCTGACGGGCGGGAGCGGACTCCCGGACCCGTCACCGGCCCGACCCCCCGGTCCGGGCCGGGCGCCCGTCCCGGGCGTCAGGCGGCCGACCCGAAGAACGGCATCCCCTCTCCCGGGGGCCCGTAGGTGAAGACACCCCCGTCGGCGGCCAGGAGCCAGTAGCCGTCGTACGAGTTGTCCTCGAGGCCGGCCACCACGGGCTGGTTCAGCCGGAGCGAGCCGGCCGACCCGAGGAAGGGCGCTCCGAAGGAGAACACCCCGCCGTCGGCGGCCACCAGGCGGTAGCCGGAGCCGTCCGAGGTCGGCATGATCCCGACCACGGGCCGGTTGAGGTGCGTGCCTCCCGTCGAGCCGAAGAACGGCGCGTCGTAGGAGAACACCCCACCGTCGGCGGCCACCAGCCAGTAGCCGCCGGTCATGCGGTCGACGCCGAGACCGACGATCGGCTGGTTGAGATGCCTGCCCCCGGTCGAGCCGTAGAAGGGTGCGTTGTACGAGAACACCCCGCCGTCGGCGGCCACCAGGCGGTAGCCGGCGCCGTCCGGAGTGGCGGCGATCCCGACCACCGGCGCATTGAGGTGGAGGGAGCTGGCCGCTCCGAGGAAGGGTGCATCGAAGGCGAACACCCCGCCGTCCGCGCCGACCAGCCAGTAGCCGCCGGTCTGCCGGTCGACCGCCATGCCGACGATCGGCTCGTTGAGGGACGTGCCGGTCAGCGAGCCGTAGCAGGTGGCCGCACCGAAGGCCGCCACGTCACCGGCCCGGTCCACCTCGTAGTAGCCGGTGCCGTCGTCGAGGGCCGCACCCCCCACCACCGAACCGGCCGGCAGGTGGCCCGTGCAGGTCGACGAGACCGGACCGGGGGTGGCCGGACCGGCGCCGGGCAGCGTCTGGAACCACAGGTAGGCGTTGGTCGGCACCTCCGGGGCACCAGGGACGCCGATACCGCTGCCGGCGACCGTTTCCAGCGCCTTGACGGTGGCGTAGTCCTTGGCCTGCTCGACGGTGGCCAGCCCCTTGGCCGACGTCACCGGGATCACGATGACGTTCCACCACTCGGGCTGGTCGCCGTTGCGCGTGGTCAGCAGGTGGTCATGGGACGGCAGCGGCACGTTGTCGAGCGACGCCGCGTCCGCCACCCCCAGCGTGGGGGCGAGGAGGGACAGGTCGATCGTGGCCGGGTGATCGATGCACGTGATCACGCCGGGACACTGGGTGTACGCCACCGGCGGGCTGGCGTAGAGCGGTACCGGGATATACAGGGGGTCGATCTGCCCGTTGGTCACCGTCGGCGTGGGCGGGGTGGGGTCGGACACTCCGGGCGGCACGGAGGTCGGGTCCGCCCCGGCCTCACAGCCCGTGGCCGAGTGCACCGTCGTCGCCGTGGTGCCGCAGTAGAACGGCTCGGTGTAGAGGGCGTCGACGTCCTGCCCGTCGATCCAGTCGTGGCTGATGCCGATGCCCTGGCAGTTCGGCGCCGTCGCCCCGCAGTCGTTGCGGAGGTTGTCGATGGTGGTGCCGGACTCGACCTGGCTGGCCGGTGGCGCGGCGGGGGCGGTGGCGACTGCCGGACCGGGGGGCGCGGTGGCCGTGAGGTCGGCGGCCTGGGACGCCGGCACGGTGCCCGCCAGGACCTGGAAGAACAGGAAGGCGTTGGTCGGGACCGACACGGCCTTGGAGGCGCCGAGTGCGGCATCGATGGCCGACACGCTGGTCAGCGTGGCGAACGTCGCCGGGTCGGTGGTGGCGACCACCTGCACGTTCCACCACTCGGGCAGTCCGCCGTTGCGGGTGCCGACCACGTGGTCATGGGCCGGGATGGGCACGTTGTACAGGCTCTCGGGCGACGGGCTCCCCGGCAGCGCGCCGGCGATGGCCGACAGGTCGATGGTCGGGGGATGGTCCACGCAGGTGGCGGTGGCCGTGCACTGGGTGGGCGGTGCGCCGGCGAACAGCGGAACCGGGATGTACAGCGTGTCGCCGTGGGTGGTGTTGCCGATCGACGTCCCGTCGGGTGACGGTGCGGTCGGGTCGGCCGAGGACGGGCCGCTGCCGACCTCACAACCGGTGGCGGCGTGGGACGGGACGGCGGTGTCGCAGTAGTAGTTCTCCGAGTAGAGGAGGTCCACGTTCGTGCCGTTGTAGTAGCCGTAGGACTCGCCCACCTGACCGCAGGTCGGGGCGTCGTTGCCGCAGTTGTAGCGCAGCGGGTCGACGGTCGTGCCGGCGTTGCCGGAGGGCACGACAGCGGACCGCGGTGCGGACGATGCCGGCGTGGCGGAAGCCGAGGCGCCCGCACCGGTGAGGCCACCCGCCAATGTCAGGAGGAGGACCAGTGATCCGAGTAGCAATACCACCGCCCTCGGTTGTCGAATACGTGAATGGACAGTCAAGTGGATCACCCTTTCTGAGCGGGCCCCGGAGGGCGAACCGCATGATCACGGGAGGTACGACGCTCATACCCCCGGATGGTCCGACCGGTATTCACATGAAAGAGAAGGACACCGTCGATCCATTGAGTGTTCGGATCACCTCGGGGAGCGGATGATAGAAGTCTCGAACTCGCCGTTGACCAGGGTGGTCGGCGGTCCGGACCGGCACCGACGGACCGGCACCGACGGACCGGCACCGACGGGCAGCGGGGTGTCGACCGGGGCGGACGGTGTCGTCGTGGCGGACCGGACGGTGCATCCACCCGGGCCGCCGCACCGAAGCACCTGCGGGGGCCGACGCGGTCCCCGGACGGCGAGGAGGCTGCGATGACGACCATCGGCACGCTCGACCGGTTGCCCGCGAGTGTTGGTGGGACGACCGTCGACCAGGGGGAGCGGGCGGCACCGCCGGCGATCGGCCGGCGACCGACGCGACGGTTCCTCCAGGTGGCACTCGGCCTCCTGTGGCTCCTCGACGGCCTGCTGCAGCTGCAGCCGTTCATGTTCTCCGGGCGCTTCGCCCGGCAGGTGATCGCGCCGGTGGCGTCGGGGCAGCCGGAATGGGTGGCGTGGCCGGTACGGCACGCCGCCTCGGTGATCGGCGCGCACCCCGTGCCGATCAACCTGGCCTTCGCCCTGGTGCAGCTCGGACTCGGTGCGGCGTTCCTGTCCCGACGGACGGTGCGACCCGCGGTGGTGGGCTCGGTGGTGTGGGCGGCGTCGGTGTGGTTCCTCGGTGAGGGGCTGGGCGGGCTGGCCGGCGGTACCGCGTCGCTGCTCACCGGGGCGCCGGGCGCCGTCGTCCTCTACGCCGTCCTGGCGCTGGCCGCCTGGCCCGGATCGGACGAGGCCGGTGGGCGCGATCGGGGGGTCGCGTCGTGGTTCCCCGTGGCCTGGGCCGTCATCTGGCTCGATCTGGCCCTGGTGGCCGTGCTGCCGGCCAACCGGTCCACCGGAGCGGTCCGGGACCAGGTGGAGGCGACCGCCGGACAGGTCCCCGGGTGGCTCGCGCACGTGGACCACGCGGTCGCCGGGGGAGTGGGGCACGTCGGGCCCTGGGCCCCGGTGGCCCTGGTGGTGGCTCCCGTCGCCATCGGACTGCTCGGCCTGGGTGGGACCCGCCCACGGCGCATCGCCGGTGGGGTGGGGATCGGGGTGGCCATTGCCGTTTGGGTCGTGGGCCAGGGACTCGGGCTCCTGGCCAGCGGCTCGGCCACCGACCCCAACGCGGGCCCGCTGCTGGCCCTCTGCGGCGTCGCCCTCCTGGGTGTCGTCACCCCGGCGTCGCCCCCGGCGACTCCGGCCGGACCGGACTGAGTGCCCCCGGTCCGGTCCGTCAGACCCCGGGCATCGGCGACCGGGGGAGTCGGTCGGACCCGGCCGGGCCGGGGTCAGTCACCGGTCGTGGGGGTCGCGCCGACGGGGCGCTCGCCCGCCGGGTGCGTGCCGTACCCGTGGTGGGTCCCGATGGCGCTCCAGTCGACCGTGGCGTGGGGGTCGAGGGGCACGGTCTGGATGAGGCCGAGGCACATCTCGTCCGAGGACCCGTCCCCCCAGGTGACGAAGTGGGCGGGAGCCTTGCGCAGGGCCGGCAGCTCCGAGGCGAGGGTCGGATCGTAGGTGCAGGTGAACTGGACCTTGTCGCCCGGCTGGACCTTGACCCAGTGCTTGAGGTCGTACGACTTCTGGTAGTTGAAGTCGTAGTTGGGCACGTTCAGGATGGTCGTCGCCTGAGGGGTGCCGGGGTCGACCACCATGGTCATGCTCCGTCCGAGCAGGTGCATGTGGGCCGTGGTGCGCACGATGTACCCGGGCTGGCGGATGTACTGGGTGCAGGTGACGGTGTCGCCCTCGGGCGGGCTGGCGATGTTTTCGCCGCAGAGGTCCTCGAGGATGTTCTGGAAGACCACGGCGCCGGCTCCGAAACGATCGGACAGGTACTGCAGGGAGGCGTCACGCGCGCACAACGGGTGGGCGGCCAGGTCGGCCGCCTCGGCCGCCGGGCACGGCATGTTGATCGGGGCGGGGTAGGGGGTGAGGGTCAGCGGCCGCAGGTGGGTGGACGCCGGGACGGTGTCGAGCCGCACGCCGACCTTCACGGGCTTGTCTCCCTGCAGGAGGTTGTAGTGCACCTGCATGATGACGAGGCTGTGGGCGGGCAGCGGGGTGCCCGTGGTGGTGGGCAGCACGTCCTCGCCGTGGCCGGGTGCCCAGGCGCTGAGCCACGGGGTGGCGGTGAGCGAGGCGAGGTTGGTGGCGGGCAGGGGCGACTCGCCGAAGCACGTCCAGCCCTTGCCGGACGTGTTGAGCGCCTTCACCTGCGCCGTCACCGAGGGAGGGACGAGGAAGGTGATCTCGTGGTGGACCTCGCGAGCGGCCGCCCCGGTGCCGGGCGAGAACTGGCTGGAGACGATGAACGAGTTCTGGTTGACGTGGGGATCGACGAGCGTGCAGTGGTAGTCGTCGGTGCCGCCCGAGGGGGCGTGCGGCGTGTACGGTGCCGGGGCGCTCATCGAGATGGTGCTGACATGGGCACCGTCGGCGGTGGCCGCGCCGGACGGCTGCGCCGGGACGGCGACGAGGGTCACGAGGAGCCCGGCGGACAGCGCCACGGCGCCGGCGGCCGCCCGGTGGCGTCGCGTCCACGAGTGTCGGGACAGGGATCCGTGACGCCGTGCGCGCATACTCATTGCCCCGTTCTAGCCGTTCCGGGGTGCCAGAGGGGGTGCAGGGGCGTCGCCGGGTCGGGGCCGGCCGGCCGGCCGGGTCCTTCCGCCGCTCAGTGGCGGCGCATGGAGCCGTCCGAGGCGATGGAGAATGCCTGGTCACGGCCGGTGCGCTTGGCCCGGAACATCGCCTCGTCGGCCCGCAGGAGCAGGGCGGACGCCTCTTCCACGGAACCGTGCGAGACGGCCACCCCGACGCTGCAGGTGAGGGTGAACGGCGCCTCGCCGATCGTCAGCGGCTCGCGCATCGCCTCCATGAGGCGGTGGGTGATCATCTCGGCCTCCTCCGTGTCGCACACCGCGGCCACCACGGTGAACTCGTCGCCGCCCCAGCGGGCCACCAGGTCGCCGGGACGCACCGCCTCCCGCAGGCGGTCGGCGGCGACGGTCAGGAGCTCGTCCCCCACGGCGTGGCCGAACCGGTCGTTGACCTGTTTGAACTCGTCGAGGTCGATGAAGAAGACCGCCACGTGGTGGCTCGTGTACTCGGCCCGGTTGAGCATCCGTCCGAGCCAGGAGTTGAGCGCGGCGCGGTTGCCGAGGCCGGTGAGGGGATCGCTGAGGGCCCGACTGGCCAATTCCTGGCGGGTGGTGACCTCCTCGGTGACGTCCTGGACGAGCGAGATGATCGAGGAGGTGCCGCGTGTGAGGTCGGAGACCCGTGACGCCCAGAGCGAGACCCAGACGATGTCGCCGGACATGGTGACGTACCGCTTCTCGAGGTGGGTGCGGTCGTGGGTGCCCTCGAGGAGCTCGTCGAAGGCCAGCTCGGATGCTTCGATGTCTTCGGGGAGGGTGAAGTCGATGAAGGAGCGACCGGGGAGGAGATGCGTCGGGATGCCGACCAGGCGGCCGAACGCATCGTTGGCTCGGGTGATGGTCCGGTCGTGGTCGGACACCACGATGCCCACGGGCGCATGCTCGAAGATGGCCAGGAACTGGCGCAGAGTGTCGGCCTCGGCCGTTACCTCGGACAGCAGCGCGTCGACCTGCTCGTGCCGCCGCTGGGCCAGGCGGAGGTCGACCTGCCCCTGGAGCAGCACCCCGAGCGACCGGAGCGCGTCGACCTGGCCGGGCCGCAGCGAACGGGGCACGTAGTCGAGCACGCACAGCGTGCCGATGGCGTGCCCGCCGGACGACACCAGGGGGACGCCGGCGTAGAAGCGGATCCCGAGTGCACCGGCCACCAGTGGATTGTCGGCGAAGCGGGGGTCGTCCAGGGTGTTCTCGACGATCAGGACCTCGCCGGGCCGCAGGATGGTGTGGGCGCAGAAGGCCTCGTCCCGCGAGGTCTCGGCGACCTCGAGCCCCAGCGCGGCCTTGAACCACTGCCGGTCGGCATCGACCAGGCTGACCAGGCCGGTCGGGGTCCCGGTGATCCAGGTGGCGAGTCGGACGGCGTCGTCGAACGCCGCCTCCGGTGCGGAATCGAGCAGACCGGTGGCCCAGAGTTCGGCCAGGCGCTCCTGCTCGTCGTGGGGGAGGGGAGGGGGGTGGGGACGGACGCCCGCCGTCCCGTCCGGCTCCTCGGTCCCTGCGGACCTCCGTGGCTCACCCATGGGAGCTCGTCCTTCCCTCCGACCGGGGGCGCCGTCGGGAGGACCCCGTCGCGTCGCCCGGACCCGGTCGGATCGTCCGGCATCGTTCCACCTGTCACCCCTCGTATCGGCGCGTGGCGGCGCCGGCTGAACCCTTCGAACGCGACAGCACGCAGCGTGGGAACTCGGTCACGCAGGGTGGGTAAAGCGATGCCGGCGTTGCGGTTCGGGTGCCCGACAGTGAGTCATCGGCGCTTCCGTTGCCGGTGGCACGGGCCCGATGCGACGATCGGAGGGCAGGGCGGAACACCGCCCACGGGGCAGCGACACCGAACGGGGAGAGGGCATGAGGCTGAGCATCCGGACCGCCCTCCTCGCCACGTGTGTCGTGGCCGGTGCGGGCCTGGTGGGCCCGGTCTCCACGGCGTCGGCCGGGACCGCACGGGCCGCCCACGCCACGCCGGTGATCGTCAACCGCCCCCGGGTGCTCACCCCGGCGCCGGCATCGGTCAACTCCTCGTGGTCGGCCTCCAACTGGTCCGGCTACGCCGAGACCGGCAGCTACACAGGGATCTCCAGCTCCTGGACCGTCCCCACCGTGCTCGCCTCCACCTCCGCCACCTATTCGTCGACCTGGATCGGGGTCGACGGGTTCACCAATGCCAAGCTCATCCAGGTCGGGACGGAGCAGGACTTCTTCGGCGGGGCGGCCCACTACAACGCCTGGTGGGAGATCCTTCCCGCCCCGGAGTCCGTGCTGTCGACGACCCAGTACCCGGTGGCTCCGGGCAACCGCATGAAGGCCTCGATCTACGAGACGGCGGCGACCACCACGGTCGTCACCGGGACCACCACGGCGGTCGAGCACCTCTGGACGATCATCCTCACCGATGCCACCAAGGGCTGGACCTTCACCACCACGCAGGCCTACAACGGGACGGGCACCTCCGCCGAGTGGATCCACGAGGCGCCCGTGGTGAACGGGGCGACCAGCACCCTGGCCCGGTACGCCGTCGTCGCACCGGCGTCCACCGGCGACTTCGACAACGCCGGCGTCCGCCACACCGTCCTGGCCCCCACCGCCGCGGCCGTGTTCCAGGGGGCGGGACTCAACTACGGACTCGACTCGGGGGTCATGGTGCAGCACGGCGTGGCGGTCTCCACGCCGAGTGGCCCCGACGCTGCGCTCACCGCGTTCAACCACGCCTACGGCGCCGCCCTCCCGGCCAAGCCCGTCGGCTGACCGGCGACCGGGCACGGCCCGTGCGGCGGGCCGGCGGGCCCGTGCTCCGGGCGAGGGGCGTCCCGGCCCGCACCCACGCCTGCGCCCGTGGGTACTCTGGCCCTGTTCGCGCCCCGGGCCTTCGGCCAGACTCACAGGTATGGCGGATCGCGCACCTGACGACGACCAGTACCCGGTACAGCACGTCGTGCTCCACGGCGACCGGGTGGCCTACCGGCGGGCCGGCTCGGGACCGGCGCTCCTGCTGCTCCACGGCATCGCCGGGAGCTCGAGCACCTGGTCGTCGGCCATGCGGCTGCTCGAGTCCCGGTTCACCCTGATCGCACCGGACTTCCTGGGTCACGGAGCCTCGGACAAGCCCGACGGTGACTACTCCCTGGGCAACCACGCCAGCGCCATGCGCGACCTGCTCCAGGTCCTGGGCGTCGACCGCGTGACGGTGGTGGGGCAGTCCTTCGGGGGCGGGGTCGCGCTGCAGTTCAGCTACCAGTACCCCGAATTGTGCGAGCGGCTCGTGCTCGTCGATGCCGGCGGCCTGGGCCGCGAGGTCAGCTGGATGCTGCGTCTCCTGGCCGTGCCCGGTGTCGAACTCGTCCTCCCCCTGCTGTTCCCGCACGTGGCGGGCGACTGGGGGGACTCGGTGATGCAGTTCGCGCGCGACCGGGGTGTCCGCAACCCCCGCGTGGCCGAGATGTGGCGGTCCTACCGATCACTGACCGACCCGCTGTACCGACGGGCCTTCCTCCGGACGATGCGCTCCGTGATCGATGCCGGCGGCCAGTCGGTGAGCGCCATCGACCGGCTCTACCTGGCGGGGAGGCTCCCGACCCTCGTGGTGTGGGGCGCCGACGACCGCATCATCCCCGTCTCCCATGCCTACCGGGTCCAGGACGTGCTGCCGCACAGCCGCCTGGTCGTCTTCCCGGGGGTCGGGCACTTCCCCCATGCCGAGGTCCCCGAGCGGTTCGTGCGCGCGCTCGTCGACTTCATCGACGCGACGGAGCCGGCCGAGGTGTCGAGCGACGACCGGGGAAGGGTGCTGCGCGCGCGTGCGGAGTCCGGCGGGTCCCCGGAGGCCTCGACCGGCTGACCGTCGGGTG
>Ga0302202_10001686_pt1 | contig 26989 bp, 20 predicted proteins | sample II_Bog_N3_3_FD_194579 | JGI IMG/M metagenome (GOLD analysis project Ga0302202, IMG submission 194579) | Peat permafrost microbial communities from Stordalen Mire near Abisko, Sweden - II_Bog_N3_3 | ecosystem: Environmental > Terrestrial > Soil > Wetlands > Peat | place: Sweden: Abisko...
GTGCTGCTCGTCGATGACGGCCACCCCCAGCGACCGGAAGGCCACCTGGTCGGTCAACAGGGCGTGGGTACCGATCAGGAGATCGACCGTCCCGTCGGCCAGGCCGGCCAGCACCGAGGACCGCTCAGCCGCACCGGTGCGGCTGGTGAGGAGGGCCACCCGGAGTGGCCGGCGGCCGGCCAGGGTCGACGGGTCAGGCACCTCCAGACCGTCGACGAGTCGGCGCACCTCGGTGGCGTGCTGCTCGGCCAGGACCTCGGTCGGCGCCATGAGGGCACCCTGGTACCCACCCTCGATGCCGATCAGCAGGGCGGCGACCGCCACCACGGTCTTGCCGGCACCGACGTCACCCTGCAGCAGCCGGTGCATGGGCAGCGGGCCCCCGAGGTCCGTGGCCAGGTCGTCGACGGCCCGGACCTGGGCGGCGGTGAGGGGGAACGGCAGCGACTGCGTGAAGCGCCGCACGAGCGTCGGGCCCCCGTCGTCGCGGTCGAGGACGTGCCGGATTCCCCGGGCGTCCTCGTGGAGGCGCTGCCGGCGGAGCACGAGCGCGAGCTGCAGGCGGAGCAGTTCGTCGAAGGCCAGCCGTCGGCGGGCGGGCTCGACCTCGGCCATGACGGCCGGGCGGTGGATCCCGGCGAAGGCGGCGGTGCGGCCGAGGAGTCCGAGTCGACGTCGGGGCTCCTCGGGCACGGGGTCGGCGAACCGCCCGGCCCGGTCGAGCGCCTCATGGACGAGGCGGCCGATGCGGGCCGAGGTCAGCCCGGCCTTGTCGGTCAGCGGGTAGACGGGATAGATCCGCCCGGACGACGGCCCGTCGTCCTCGGTCGCCCCCTCGTCGGCCCCGCGCAGCACCTCGACCGTCGGGTTGACCATCTGGAGGCTCTCCCGGTAGGAACCGACGGGACCGAAGGCCAGCACCAGGGTGCCTACCGGGAGTTGCCTGGCCCGCCAGGCCTGGTTGAAGAAGACGACCCCGATCCGCCCGCCCCGGTCGGTGAGATCGACCTGGACCCGGGCGGGAGCCCGTCGGCCACGCCCGGGCCGGGGCGGCGGCGCACTCACCCGGGTGACGGTGGCGAGCACCGTCGCCTTCTCCCCCTCGACCAACTGGTCCACGGTCACCATGCGGGTGCCGTCGATGTAGCGCCGCGGGTAGTGGGTGACCAGGTCGAACACGGTGGTGATCCCGAGCTCGGCCAGCTCGGCGGCCACCCCGGCGCCGACCCCCCGCAACACGGTCACGGGCAGGTCGGCCAGCTGCCCCAGGCGTCGGCCGGTCGGGGTGGCGGCGTCGGTCACGAGGTGGCGGTCCTTCGCCGCGGTGTCACTCGATCGAGAACAGGTACGGGTACAGCGGCTGGCCGCCGTGGTGCACCTCGGTCTCCACCGCCGGGCGCGCCTCGTGCAGCCACTCGGTGATCCGGCGGGTCTCGGCGGCGCCCGAGCCCTCGCCCTCGATGATGGTGACCAGGTCGTGGGCGTCGGTGACCAGCACGTCGAGCAGTGCGCACGACGCCTCGGACAGCGTCTCCCCCACCACCTCGATGCCGTCGCGGGACAGGCCCAGCCAGTCGCCCGTGCGGACGGGGCCGGCCGGGGTCTCCGAGTCGCGCACGGCCCGGGTCACCTCGCCCGGGACGACCTTGGTGGCGGTGGCCTCCATGGCCGCCGCATTGGCCTCACCCCCGGCCTCGGGGTCGTAGGCCAGCAGCGCGGCGAACCCCTCGGCGATCGTCTCGGTCGGCACGACCCACACCCGTTTGTGGCTGAGCTCGTCGACCCGGTTGGCCACCGGTCGGATGTTGCCGTTGTTGGGGAGGACGATCACCTCGTCGGACGCCACCTCGTCGACGGCGTCCACCAGCTCGGCGATGGACGGGTTCATCGACTGACCGCCGGCGATGAGTCGCTGCACGCCCAGCGACCGGAAGATCCGACCGATGCCCTCGCCGCTGGCCACGGCCACCACGCTGGTCACCGGGGTCGGCCCGAGCGGTGCCTCGGACGGTCCTGAGTCCAGGTCGCCGGCGCCCTCGCGCACCCAGCGCTCCTCCTCGACCTCCTCGAGCAGGTCGGTGACCCGGATGTTCCGGGGCCGGCCGGCGTCCAGGCTGGCCTCGATGGCCGGGCCCACCTCGTCGGTGTGGATGTGGCAGTTCCACAGGCCGTCGCCGCCCACCACCACGATCGAATCGCCCAGTCCGGCCCAGACCTCCTTGAAGGCGGGGACGGTCTCGTCGGGCGCCTCGAGCAGGTACATGACCTCGTAGCGGAGCCCGGCCAGGGCGGCGTCGGCCTCACTCGTCCCACCGGGGCCGGCGACCGGGCCGCCGGGGCCGGTGCCCACCTCGGGCAGCTCGGGGGGGACGGGCATGTCCCGGCCGTCGAGCACGGTGAGCAGGGCGTCGAAGAGCAGCACGTAGCCGGTGCCGCCGGCATCGACCACCCCGGCCTGGGCGAGCACGGGCAGGAGGGTCGGGGTCAGTTCGAGGGCCTCGACGGCTCCGGCCCGGGCCGCCTCGGCCACCACGACCAGCGTGCCCCCCTCGTCGACCGCGGCGCGGGCCGCCTCGGCGGCCCCCCGGGCGACGGTCAGGATGGTGCCCTCCACCGGCCGCATGACCGCCTCGCGGGCCAGTTCGTCGGCGGTCACCAGGGCCGCGGCCAGCTCGTTCGCCCCCGGGCGGCCCCCCGGGGCGTCCAGGCCGTCGGACAGTCCCCGAAGGAGCTGGGACAGGATCACCCCGGAATTCCCCCGTGCCCCCATGAGCGAACCGTGGGCGATGGCCTTGCAGGTGGCGGTCAGGCCGGAGGCGTCGAGCCCGTCGAGTTCGGCGACCACCGACTCCAGCGTGAGGGCCATGTTCGTCCCGGTGTCGCCGTCGGGGACCGGGTAGACGTTCAGGCGGTTGATGAGCTGCTGGTGGCTCCGCAGGCCGTCCCGGAAGGTGCAGATCACTCGGCAGAGCTCGTCTGCATCCAAGGCGTCGAGGGCGACCATGGGCAGGATGCTAACCTTTGCGACTTACCCAGAGGTTCTTAGAGGAAGTCGGAGTGTCATGGCAGCGGTGTGCGAGGTCTGCGGCAAGAAGCCGTCGTTCGGAATGAACATCAGTCACTCCCACCGACGGACGAAGCGTCGTTGGGATCCCAACATCCAGAAGGTGCGCGCCGTCGTCGACGGGGCCCCCAAGCGTCTGCACGTGTGCACCTCGTGCATCCGCTCGGGCAAGGTGACCAAGCGCCCGGTCCGCAACATCCCGGGCTGACCGTCCCTGGTCCCGGCTCCGGGCCGGCTCCGGCGGACCCACCCTGTCCCGCCCCTCAGAACCGGTGCCGCCAGCCTTCCTGCGGTAGCGGGCCTCCGTCCAGCGTGAACGCGCCCGGGTGGTCGGTGCACGTCCCGATGCGGATGGGCGGCCGGAGCCCGGCCGCCGCGAATGCCGCGGCCAGTGCGTCCGGATCGCCGGTGGCCAGCACGAGCTCGTAGTCCTCGCCGCCCCCGAGGGCCTCATCACGGGTGGCGCCCGCCGCCACCGCGTCCTCGCCCACCGTCAGCTCGAGGCCCACATCGGAAGCCTCGGCCACGTGTACGACATCGGCCACCAGCCCGTCGGACACGTCGATGGCCGCCGTCGCACCGACCCGTCGGGCGGCTCGGCCCTCGGCCAGTCGGGCCACCGGGCGCCGGTGTGCGGTGGCCAGCTCCGGCGGAACCGGATCCTCGCCGCCCGTCCCGGGGGTCGAGGGGCCACCGAGGAGCCGCATGCCGGCGGCTGACCGGCCGAGCGGTCCGGTCACCACCAGCACGTCCCCCGGACGGGCTCCGTCGCGTCGGAGCAGAGGTGCGTCGCCGGGCGCCGATCCGACGGCGGTCACCGAGACCACCAGTACCGGCGACCCCGAGAGGTCGCCACCGACCACGGTGCAGCCGCACGCGGCGGCGGCCTCGGCCACACCGTCCGCCAGCCGGGCCACCGGGAACCCCGGGGGCGCCGCCACCGACAGCAGGGCATGGGACGCATCGGCCCCCATCGCCGCCAGGTCGGATACCGCCACCATCAGTGCCTTCCACCCGATGTCCTCGGGCGAACTGACGGCACGGTCGACATGGACCCCCTCCACCACGAGGTCGGTGGCGAGCAGCACCGGACCGGGATGCGCCGGAGTCACTGCGGCGGCATCGTCACCGATCCCGAGGTCGCCGGGCGCCAGCGCCGGCGGGCCGGCGAACCGCTCCCGGAGGTACTCGACAAGGGCGAACTCGTCTTCGTCCGTTCTCTCCGCGGGTGACTCCGAATTGGGTCTGCGCACACGACTTGCCTAGCATTGTCCCCGACCCGACCCCACTACTATTGGCAGGTCGTGCCGACAGCCACCACGCGGAGCACCCACGTGGACGGCGCCCCCCGACGGGCCGCCGGACAACCGAGGAGGAAGAACCAGCCCATGCCCCCCACCGAGCACAAGAAGCTGATCGCATGGGTCGACGAGGTCGCGGCGCTGACCGAGCCTGACGAAGTGGTGTGGTGTGACGGCTCCGCCGAGGAGTACGACCGGCTCTGTCAGCTCCTGGTGGACAACGGCACCTTCACGAAGCTGTCCGAGGCCAAACGGCCGAACAGCTACTGGGCACACTCCGACCCGGGCGACGTCGCCCGGGTGGAGGACCGGACGTACATCTGCTCCGCCGAGGAGTCCGACGCCGGGCCGACCAACAACTGGCGCGACCCGGCGGAGATGCGGGGCGTCCTGACCGACCTGTTCCGGGGCTCCATGAGCGGCCGCACCATGTACGTGGTGCCCTTCTCGATGGGCCCCCTCGGATCGAACATCGCCCACATCGGCGTGGAGATCACCGACTCGGCCTACGTCGCCGTGTCGATGCGCATCATGACCCGCATGGGCCGGGGCGCCCTCGAGGTGCTCGGCGCCGACGGCGAGTTCGTCCCGTGCCTCCACTCGGTGGGCATGCCGCTGGCCGACGGCCGGGCCGACGTCCCGTGGCCGTGCGACGCCGACAACAAGTACATCGTGCACTTCCCCGAGACCCGCGAGATCTGGTCGTACGGCTCGGGCTACGGCGGCAACGCCCTGCTCGGCAAGAAGTGCTTCGCCCTCCGCATCGCCTCGGTCATGGCCCGGGACGACAATTGGCTGGCCGAGCACATGCTCATCCTGAAGCTCACCTCGCCCGCGGGGGAGACCCGCTACGTGACCGGCGCCTTCCCGTCGGCGTGCGGCAAGACCAACCTGGCCATGCTCATCCCGACCCTGCCCGACTGGAAGGTCGAGACCGTCGGCGACGACATCTGCTGGATGAAGTTCGGCCCCGACGGCCGGCTCTACGCCATCAACCCCGAGGCCGGATTCTTCGGCGTGGCGCCGGGGACCAACTCGCACACCAACCCGAACGCCATGCTCACCATGGACGCCAACACCATCTTCACCAACACCGCCCTCACCGACGACGGTGACGTGTGGTGGGAGTCGATGTCCGACGAGGCCCCGGCCCACCTGACGTCATGGAAGGGCGAGGACTGGACCCCCGGGTCGGGTACCCCGGCCGCCCACCCCAACGCCCGGTTCACCGTGCCGGCCGCCCAGGACCCGGCCATCGCCTCGGAGTGGGAGGACCCGGCCGGCGTGCCGATCGACGCCATCCTGTTCGGCGGGCGCCGCGCCTCGGTGGTGCCCCTGGTGTTCCAGTCCCGCGACTGGCAGCACGGCGTCTTCCTCGGATCGATCATGGCCTCGGAGACGACGGCCGCCGCCGCCGGCGCCGTCGGCAACCTGCGCCGCGACCCCTTCGCCATGCTGCCCTTCTGTGGATACAACATGGCCGACTACTTCGCCCACTGGCTGGAGATCGGTGCCGGGGCGGATCCGGAGAAGCTCCCGAAGATCTTCTACGTGAACTGGTTCCGCAAGGACGCCGACGGCCGCTGGCTGTGGCCCGGCTACGGCGACAACTCCCGGGTCCTCGAGTGGGTCTTCGAGCGGGTCAGCGGCAAGGGCGACGCCACCGAGACCCCCATCGGGTTCCTGCCCACCGCCGGCGCCATCAACACCGACGGCCTGGACGTGTCGGCCGCCGACATGGAGACGCTGCTGCACGTCGACGTCGACGAGTGGCGGGCCGAGGTGCCGTCGATCCGGCAACACTTCGCCACCTTCGGCGACAAGCTGCCGGCGGCGCTGGCCGCCGAGGTGGACGAATTGGAGTCCAAGCTCGGCTGAGCCCTCCTGCCCGACAGATCAGCTGCCCGAGGGGCCGCCCCGGCGGCCCCTCGGGCGCGTTCGGGGCCCGGTCAGGTACCGACGAACGAGAGCGACACCGACCGCAGGCAGACAGTCGACCGGGCCGGCAGGGACACCACCAGTGCCGGGAGCGGCTGCACCGTGGCGACGGCGAGGTGCTGGTGGCCGATGCGGAGGGTCCCGGCCGAACCCAGCGTCGCCGAGCCACCGCTGGCCCTGCTCACGACCAGGTCGACGAACGGCTGATACGACACCCGGGTCTCGAGCGACAGCAGGTCGCCGAGCGACTCGACAGCCACCGGGAACCACGTCGATCCCGGGGCGGACCCCGTCGACAGGCAGACTCCGGGGCCGGCTGTGGACCGGACCCGCACCGACCCGGTCGACTGCACCGGAAGGGTGACGGCAGGTCCCGGCACCGTGCGGGCGGGCCGCAGCCGCCCCGATGGGAAGGTGGCGGCGTACGACAGCCCGGGATGCTGCCACAGCATGGCGAACCGGGCTCCGGGGACGAACATCCCCAGGTCCAGGGCGGCCGTGTCGAACGGGTACATCAGGTCCGGTTCGGTGGAGATCGACAGTGGGTACGGCAGGATCGAATCAGCGACCACCGCATCCGGCCGGGTCCGGTGCACCACATCCCAGGTCCGGGTGAACCCGGCCACGTAGGCACGGGCCAGGCGGGCCTGTTGGACCTCGGGGATCTCCGAGGTGGCCACCGTGACCAGCACGGCGTAGCCGGCCAGGACGGCCACCGTGGCCACCACCGTGGCCACCACGACGACGTCGGTGTGGCCGGCGTACCCGCGCAGCAACCACCCACGGGGCGTGGCCCCGACCCGCGTGAAGCCGCCGGCCGACCGCCCGAAGGCCAGGGGAACGACGGTGGCGGCCAGGAGTTCGATCGGGAGGAAGTCGGAGTGGATGAGCTCGATGGCCGGTCCGAGATCGGCCAGTCGGGCCGCTCCGTGGGCCACGAGGACCACCAGTGCGGGGAGGGCGACAGCGACCCAGGCCCGCCACGCACCCCGCCAGCCCACCACGGTCACCGCCACCACGAGCACGGCCAGCTCCTCGCTGACCACCCGGTGGCTCAGGAACTGCGGAGGCAGGCCGAACAGGGACGGGGCGATCGTCTCGCTCCACGAGACCCACACGAACGAGACCAGGGCCCGAGGTGCGGCCACCGCGCCGGTCTCGTAGGGCCCGGCCCACGTGGCCACGGCGACCAGGGCCAGCGGGACGGCCAGCAGTACCCAGAGCCGCCAACGGGTGACCAGGGAACGGACCGCCCCGCGCAGACCGGGCCCGTCGGGTCGGAACAGCGCCCAGACGAGGGCGGCGAAGAACGGGAACACCGCCGCCCCCGGGTACAGGCTCACGCAGGCGGCCAGTGCCACCACCGCGACCACCGGACGGTGGCGGCCACCCCCTACGGCGTAGTCGAGCACGGCACGGACCGCCAGCAGTCCGAATGCCGAGGCCACCACGTAGGTCAGGGCACTCGACCACCACACCACCGTCGCCGTGGCCGCGATCGACCAACCGACCATCCCCACGAGGACCGGCGTCCACCACGTCGGACCGGCGAGCCGGTGGACGATCTGCGTCAGCAGCACCAGTACGGCGACGAAGGCCACCAGTTCGATGACCTCCGCGGGCCAACGTTCGACCGGACTGGTCCGGGCCACCACCCAGTTGATGAACCGCAGTCCGGGCTCGAACTCCCCGAACACGCTCCGCGAAAGTGAGGAGCCGTCGAGGGGTGCACCCCTGGCGTAGCTCAGGTTCACCATGTCGTCTGACACGTACCACGCACCCGACAGGAGCCACAGTGCCCGAACGGCGCACACGGCGATCACCAGGGCCGTGGCCCGTGGGACCCAACGCAGGGGTGGCCACGCCACGGCTATCGGCACGTCTGCAGACTAGGACGACCCGGGGTGGATCAGGAGGGATCATCGAGGACGGGTCACCGGGCCACACGGGCTCTCGCATGGGCCGCCGCAGGGGCTGCCGCAGGAGCCGTCCGCCGGATGGGGCCGATCGTCGGTCGCCGGTCGTCAGTACCGGTCGGGCCGGGCGGCACGCAGGGCGCTCATGTAGGAGACGGCGCCCACCAGGGCCACGACGGCCAGCACCAGGTTTCCGGCCGGGATCGACAGGGACAGCACCACCCCGACCAGCGATCCGATCACCCACATCAGCTGCAGACGGGTCTCGAACCGGGCGAACGCCCTCCCCTGGTCCGACTCCCGGACATGGCGCTGCACCAGCGCGTCGAACGAGGGCTTGGCCACTGCACCCGCGGCGCCTACCGCCACGGCCACCAGGGCCTGGAGCCCCTGGCGCGGGAAGATCCACCCGAGTAGCCCGGCCGCGGCCACGAGCCACAGCGATGCCGCCAGCATCTGCTGCTCGGACAGCACCCGTCGGATCCGCCCGACCAGCAGGACGCCGATGACCGCCCCGGCCGTGAGCGCCCCGATGAGGAGTCCGAACCACCAGGTGGCCGCCCCCTCGCGCCGGAGCCCGAACGCGAACAGGAAGGTGAGGAACCCGAGCAGCCCCTTCAGCACCGACATCGGGGTCAGGGCCAGGATCACCTGGGTCCCGGCGATGGGTCGGAAGGCGGCCAGGTCGCGCTGCTCGTCCAACCGCCACTCGTCGACGTCGGGTGCGTGCTCCACGGGGACCGCGGCGTCCGCCCGGTGGGCGACGTTCCGGCCGCGCCGCTCGGACCGTGAGGCGCGCCGCACCGGGAGCCGGCTGCCGGCCACCACGGCGGCCACGAACACCGCCGCGCACGCCCAGAGCACGGCGGGCGCCCCGCCCAGCTTGAGGATGGCCACTGCCGGCAGGGCGAAGGCGAACCCCGAGAGCGAGGCCAGCAGTCCGAGGCGGGCGTTGAGGGTGGCCAGGTCGGGCTCGACGACGTCCTCGCCCGACACCGGGTCGTCGACGTGCACGACCGGCGGGGTCCCGTAGGGAGGGGTGTGCAGGGCGGGCCGGCCCCCCGGGTCGTCCGCCCCCGGGGGGCCGGGACCCATCACGCCGGTCGCGTCGGGGTCGTCGGCCCATGCCGGGTCCACCGTGCCCGGCTCGACCCCGAGGTCGACCATCTCGAGGGAGGCCATCTCGGGCACCAGTGCCCCCTTGGTGACCAGGTAGACCTTCGAGAGGACGAGCATCACGAACGCCTCGGGGAACAGCAGCAGCGAGTGGATGTCCCGGGCCACGAACGGGCAGAGCGCGGCACGCCCCAGGGCCGAGGTGACCACCATGGCCCGGCGGGCGCCGCGGCTCCGGTCGATGAGGGGCCCGAGGGCGGGCGCCACCACGGCGAAAGGGCCCATGGTGAGCAGCAGGTAGAGCAGGACCTTGTCCTTGGCCGCCGTGGGCGAGATCGAGAAGAAGAGCGACCCGGCCAGCGACACGGCGAACAGGGTGTCCCCGGCCGTCATGAGCACGTGGGTCAGGGCCAGGCGGCCGAACGGGCTCCGCTGGTCGAAGAGGTCGTCGACCGCGGACCGCACCAGGCGGCGGAACTGGTCACCACGCTCCCGAACGCCCATCTGCGCATGGTAGGCGGCAGGGGGTGGACGGTAGGATGAGGGACCAGGCCGCCCGTCACGGTCGCCCTGCTCCGCCAGTCCCACGCGACCCACCGTCACAGGAGATGGACATGTCCGTCAGCGCCTACATCCTCATCCAGACCGAGGTGGGCCGGGCGGCCACGGTGGCCCGCACGGTCCAGGACCTCGACGGCGTGGTGACGGCCGAAGGCGTGACCGGCCCCTACGACGTGATCGTCCGGGCCGGGGCCGACACGATGGACGAACTCGGCCGCATGGTGGTGGGCCGGATCCAGCTCATCGACGGCATCATCCGCACCGTCACCTGCCCGGTCGTGAACCTCTAGGACCCGGGGCGGGCCGGTGCCGGGGGGCCGTGCACGGCGGCCTGCGCCACCCCCGCGTACGACCATCGGCCGGAACCCCGCCCGTGGGCGTCGGCGAGCTCTCGATGGACGACGATGGAGGACGGGCGTGCCCTGGATCCGGCGGGGTTCGCACCGGGGCCCTGGCGAGCGAGGGGCACCACCATGGCCGTGACCATGACGTACTCCGCCAGCCACGTGCTCTATGCGGTGCCGGTCACGTTCAAGGGCGCCTGGATGTCGGGCGACGCCACCGGATACCGGAACGGGGTCTCGACGCGCAGTGGACACACCTACGGGCCGATCGTGCTGGCCGCCGGGAGCGACCCGTGGGCACGGGGGTCCTGCTGACCGCCTGACCCGTCGATCCCCCACTGCCGGGAGCCCGGCGACCGGAGCCCCTCTGCCCGCCCGGTCGAGGGGCTCCGACGCGTCCCGAAGCGCTTGCGGACCGCCAGCTCCGTGCCCGTCAGCGGATGGCGCCCGACTCCCGCAGGTCCGCCACCTCGTCGACGGTCAGCCCCCAGTCGGCCAGGGCCTCGTCGCCGTGCTGGCCCGGGTTGGGCGGCGGGCGGCGGATCTCCCCGGGGGTCGACAGGAACCGGGGCGACGGCGCCGGCTGGACCACGCCGGCGACCTCGACGAAGGTGCCCCGGGCCCGGTTGTGCGGGTGGTCGGGCGCCTCGACGACCGACAGGACGGGTGCCACGCAGGCATCGGAGCCGGCGAACACGTCCTCCCACTCGGCGCGGGTCTTCGACGCGAAGATGGCGGCGAACCGCTCCTTCATGGCCGGCCATGTCGTCCGGTCCATCTGGGTGGACCGGTCCTCGCCGCCCAGGCCGAGGCGCTCCATGAGCTCGGCGTAGAACTGGGGTTCGATGGCCCCCACCCCCATGTAGCCGCCGTCGGAGGTCTCGTACACCTCGTAGAAGTGGGCGCCGGTGTCGAGCATGTTCGTGCCCCTGGCGTCCTGCCAGATCCCGGCGCTGCGCAACGTGTAGGTCATGGTCATCAACGAGGCGGCACCGTCCACCATGGCGGCGTCGATGACCTGGCCCTTGCCGGTCGTGCGGGCACTGAGGATGGCCGCCAGCATGCCGTAGGCGAGGAGCATGCCACCCCCACCGAAGTCGCCCACCAGGTTGAGCGGTGGCACCGGTCGGTCGCCCTCCCGCCCGATGGCCTCCAGAGCCCCGGACAGCGCGATGTAGTCGATGTCGTGGCCGGCCGTCTGGGCCATCGGCCCGTCCTGCCCCCACCCGGTCATCCGTCCGTAGGCCAGGCGCGGATTGCGGGCCAGGCACGTGTCAGGACCAAGACCCAGACGTTCGGCCACCCCGGGACGGAAGCCCTCCATCAGCCCGTCGGCCCCGTCCACCAGGCGCAGCACCATGGCGACGCCGTCGGGGTGCTTCAGGTCGACGGCGACCGAGCGCCGACCCCGGTTCATGAGGTCGACGTGCGCGTCCTGGTGTGGCGGGTAGCTGGCCCGCTCCGAGCGGTCGATCCGGATGATGTCGGCGCCGGCGTCGGACAGCATCATCCCGGCGAAGGGAGCGGGACCGAGTCCGGCCAGCTCGATGATGCGCACCCCCTCGAGCGGCCCGCTCATCGCCGGCCCCCCTTCGGGCGGGTCAGCGGGCCCACCCCGGCGGGGGCGGTCACCGGTGTCGGCAACGGGAGCGTGGGAAACAGCATGGCGGGATGGTGTCCCACCGTCGCCCGGTGGTCAAATGCGCCGGCGACCGTCCGACGGTGCGGTCCGGCCTCCGGCACAGGTCACGACGGGACGATCCGGTGGATCCCGCCCGTCCCCACGTCGTAACGCCACCCCTCGACCACGACACCGTCGGGCAGTTGCCCACGGCGGCGCAGCAGGTCCACGTCGGCGGCCAGGGCGGCGTCGGGGTCGGGCATGGCCAGGAATTCCCAGCGCTCGACCCCTTCGGTGCCCTGTGCCGCCAACCGGGTGCGGACCACGGTGTCGGACACGTCGGCGAGCGCGCAATTGGTGTGCTGCATCACGGCGATCTCGCGGACGTCGAGGAACCGGGTGGCGAGGACCAGTGACCGCAGGACGTCAGGGGTGACCCGGGCGCCGGCGTTGCGGAGGATCTTGGCGTCGCCGGGGTGGAGTCCCAGCATGGTCAGGGGTTCGATCCGGCTGTCCATGCAGGTCACGAGAGCGAAACCCCGCGCCGCAACCGGGGCGATCCCCGCCAGGGCGAAGCCGTCGGCATAGGTGGAGTTGGCGGAAAGCAGTTCGTCGAACATGAAGTACACATCGTATGTCGCGTCCGGGCCCATGAGCACATTCCGCCGTTGCCGGCGCCCGTCGGTGCCCGACGGGGACCGGCGGGGTGGGGTCGGGTCGATGGGTGGCGGGGGCGGTTCGGCGGGGGCCGCAGCGGGGCGGTAGCGTCAGCCGCCATCGGGGCGCCGGTGCCGGCCCCCGTCCGCACCCCGACCCGGAGGAGTCCCGTGCACGACGAGCGAGGCACGTCGGCCGGGATCCACACCGGTCCCGGACGGGTCAACCTGATCGGCGACCACACCGACTACAACGAGGGCCTCGCCCTGCCCATGGCCATCGGGCTCGGCGTCACCGTGGCGGTGACCGCCACGGGCGGCGACCAGGTCCTCGTCACCTCCGACGCCTATCCCGGCGAACGGGCCGTGGTGGCACTGGTGCCCGACGCCGACACCGTGGCGACCCTGGAGCCGGCCTGGGCCCGCCTGGTCGCCGCCCTCGTACTTCTGGCCCGGCCGGCGGAAGCGGTCGACGTCCACATCACCTCGACGCTGCCCCGGGGGTCCGGGCTCTCGTCGAGCGCGGCGCTGTCGGTGGCGCTGGCCGATGCTTTCGGCGTCGAGGGGGACGCCCGGTCGGTGGCCGCCCTGTGCCGCGAGGCCGAGCACCGCATCGGTGTGCCCGTCGGGCTCATGGACCCGCTGGTGTGTGCCGGCGGGCGGGCCGGGAGCGCGCTACGGATCGACTTCGCCACCGGGGTCACCCGGGACGTACCCCTGCCGGCGGCCGCCGAAGTCGTGGTGGTGGACTCGGAGGTCCGACGTGATCTCCGTTCCTCCGCCTATGCGACACGGGTCGCGGAGTGTGGGGCCGCGGCCGCCGTCGTCGGACCGCTGGGACTGGCCGGCCCGGACGACCTGATCGCCCTGCGTGACCCGATCCTGCGGCGCCGGGCCCGCCACGTGGTGTCCGAGTGCGCCCGGGTCGACGCGTTCGCGCAAGCGCTGTCGGCGGGCGACCTGGCGGCCGCCGGGAACCAGATGGACGCCAGCCACCGGAGCCTGGCCGTGGACTTCGAGGTGTCGACGCCCGACCTCGACGACCTGGTGGCCTCGCTGCGAGCCCGCCCCGGGGTCCATGGCGCCCGGATGACGGGGGCCGGATTCGGCGGGTGCGTGGTGGTGCTGGGCGAGCCCGGGGCACTGGAGGTGGGTGCGCTCGGCCGGCCGGCATGGCGCGTCGGGGCCGTCGACGGGACGGTCACCGCCCGGGCACGCCGGTAGCGCCCGCGGAGTCACCATCCAGTGCCGGTTCCGTTCGGATCAGCAACCCGGCGAATCCGAGGGTGGTGAGCGCCTGTCCGACGAAGAGGAGGTGGGCGGCACCCATGAAGGTGACACCGGCCACGACGAAGCCGACGATGACGACGGCGAGGAGCGCGGCTGCCCCCCTTCCCATCACTCGAAGGTACATCCAGGGGGACGCCAGCGCCTCGAAGCAGACGAGGACGACGGCGACGCCCACGTGGACGAGCTTGAGCCCCTCGTCGAGCGTGTAGACGTACGTGCTGACGAGCGTCAGGAGGAGGAGCACGGCATACACGAGGAGCCCGATCCGGGCGACGCCGGGGAACGGTCGCCTGCCAGCCGCCCCGAGCGTGAAGAGGGCGCCGAGGGCGAACGCCAACGTGTACGGGATCGCCGTCCGGAGGTGGATGCCGTAATTGCTGATCCCGCCCTCATCTCCCTTGAAGACGAAGCCCGGGTGGAGGGAGATCGAGAGCGCCAGGAACCCGACCAGGAAGATCTGACTCCAGAGGATCGGGCGCCGGAGGAGGGAGGACGGGCTCACGGTGTGCGCCCGGCGCTGACCCGAGGAGGGTGCTCCCCCGGCCGTGCCTTCATGGGCGCCGGTGGGGCGGGTCATCGGGATGTGGTGCGGATCCTGTGCACATCCCGTCGTACGCCGCAGTCCGCTGCGCTCCGACGAGTGACGCCGGGCACCTCACACCGGACGCCGGGAGCGCGGCACGTTCCCGGATCGGATCGACGTACTCGATGAGTCCCGCCTAGACCAGCGCCTGGTAGACGAGCTGTCTGAGCTGGCTGCGGATCGGGTGCGCACTCGACGGCAGGAGCTGGGTGAAGAACAGCACACTCAGATCCTCCCGTGGGGCAACCATCCAGAACGTGCTGAATGCGCCACCCCAGCCGTACTCCCCATCGCTGGTCAGCACCTTCACCGCCGGAGGATCCGTCACCACCGACACCCCGAGACCGAACCCGACGCCGTCGAAGGTGGTCTCGGCGAAGAGCCCACGGCCGAAACTCTCGAGGTCCACGCCCCCGGGAAGGTGGTTGCAGGTCATGTACGACACCGTGCGGGGGGACAGGAGACGGGTTCCGTCGAGTTCCCCACCACGACGCATCATCTCGGAGAACCTGAGGTAGTCGGCAGCCGTTCCCACAAGGCCACCCCCGCCGGAGAGCATCACCGGCGGGGTCGTCTCGGGTCCGCCCGGTATGCGCAGCGGTGGGGAATCGACTCCTCCAGGGTTGGCGACGTAGGGGGCGGCCAGTCGATCGGGATGCACGGCTGGGTCGAATCCGGTGTCGACCATGCCCAGCGGCTCGAAGATCCGCTCCCGGAAGAACGAGTCCAGGCGCTGGCCGGAGACCACCTCGACCAGGCGTCCGAGCACATCGGTGGACACGCCGTAGTTCCACTCGCTCCCCGGTTCGAAGAGCAGCGGTAACGCCGCCCACAACTCACAGCATCCGGCCAGATCCACCCCTGGGGGTTCCCCCCACTCGAATCCGGCGGACCGGTACATCGCGTCCACGGGGTGGGCGTTCATGAATCCGTAGGTCAGGCCCGAGGTGTGGGTCAGCAGGTGCCAGACCCGTAGGGGCTCCGTGGCTGGACGCAGGTCCGGGTGGCCGGAGCTGCCGGACCGGAAGACCTGCATGTCGGCGAAGCTCGGAAGCCACTTCGAGATCGGATCCTTCAGCTCGAAGGCCCCTTCCTCGTAGAGCATCATGGCCGCCACCGACGTGATGGGTTTGGTCATCGAGGCCAGACGCCAGACCGTGTCCACCTCGACGGGAGCGGCGGCCTCGCGGTCTCGCATCCCGTAGTTGGCGAGGTGGACGACCTTTCCCTGCCGGGCGACGGCGAGCAGCCAGCCGGTCAACCGGCCATCGTCGACATAGGTGCGGAAGTGTCGGTCGAGTCGATCCAGCCGTGATCGCGACATATCCACGTCGGATGCTTCGACGTCAACCTGGAGCTCCGCCACGCCAGGAGCATATGGCAGGTCTGCGAGATGGAGCGCCCCGCGGGCTTCGGTCGCGTAGGGTCAGGACGTGGCTTCCGATGAGGGTACCGAAGGCTGGTACGTGGATCCCTACGGGCGGCACGAACAGCGATGGTTCTCTGCGGGCACGCCGTCACGGTTGGTTCGTGACGGAGCCGTCGAGGCGAACGACCCTCCCCCCGATCGACCGTACGACGGGCCCCTGTCACCGGCACGGGCGGCGGAGTCCCCAGCCGATGGGTCCGACCTTCGACGGGCGGACGACGCCGAGCGTGGCGATCAGACCGTCCACCCCGAGGCGGCGACGGACGCCTGGGGCCGGATCTTCCCGCAGCCCTGACCCGATCCCCGTCCCCGGTGGCCGGGTGTGCGCCGGGGCGTCCTCCTCGGGAAGGTCGGATCAACCGGGTGGTCGGCCGCAGCCCTGCCGCCGGCGTGGCGTGGTCGTCGAGTGATCCGGACCGACCCGGTGGTGGTCCGGGACTCAGGGGCCACCTCGGCCCGTCCGGTCCACCGGCGGACCCAGTCGGCGGGTGATGACCCGGGCCAGCACCTCCGGCTTGCGGGCGTCCTCGATCCGGTGCAGCACACCCTGGTCCCACACCACGACGTCGATGGCACCCGACCCCAGGATCCGGTGGAGGAGCTTCGGGTCCACCGCCACCCGCTCGATCGAGTCCAGAGGGATCTCCACCTGATTGCCCGAGGCGGCGCCCCACTGGTCGACGACCCGGTAGGTGGTCAGCATCAGCCACGAACGCCGCCAGCGCACGAACCGGACGGCCAACCAGGCGCACGGGACCGCCACCACGGCGCCTTCCACCCAGTGGAGCGCCACGGACGTGTGGGGGACGGCCACGTCCAAGGTGACGCCGAGGGCGATGGTCACCAGTGCGGCGACCAGCGGGCCGGCGAGGAACGTCCAGTGGGGACGGATGTCGACCAGGACCTCTTCGGCCGGCAGCAGTGGTGGACGACGTGTGGGCAACCGTCAGCCCGGTGCCACGGCGAGGGAGCGGGCGGTCGGCGGCACCGGTCCAATCTACCGAGGTGCCACCCCGCCGGGTCGTGACACCCGGACGGTAGCCTGCAGCCCTGTGAACCCACTCGAGCAAACCGCGTCGCCCACTTCCGGGGACCGGTTCGAGCAGGCGGTCGCCGGACTCACCCCGGCCCAGGCCGAGGCGGTCGGCTCACCGGCCGAGGCGCTGTGCATCGTGGCCGGTGCCGGCTCGGGCAAGACGCGAGTGCTCACCCTGCGGGTCGCCCGGCGCATCCGGGACCGATCGGCCGAGGCCGACCACACGGTCGTGTGCACCTTCACCCGCAAAGCCGCCCACGAGCTGCGGGACCGGCTCGGGCGCTACGGCGTGGCCGTCTCGACGCCCGCCGGAGCAGGCAGGGTCCCCTCGCCCGGGGTGCGGGCCGGGACGCTGCACCAGCTGGCGCTCACCCTGCTGCGCCGTCGGGCGGCCGACACCGGCCAGGCACCCCCCGCCCTGGTGGAGCACCGGTGGCGCACCCTGGCCGATCTGACGGGCGACCGGGGCACGGCCTCGGTCGCCGACACCGAGGTCGGGTGGGCCAAGGCCCGCTGCCTGTCGCCGGACGGGTACGGCGCTGCGGCCACCGCCGCCGGACGGGTGGTCGCCCTGCCACTCGACCGTGTGGCCGAGGTGTTCGCCACCTACCAGGACCGGCTGGCCCGCCGCTCCCTCCTCGACCTCGACGACGTGCTCCTGCGCTCCGCCGACCTGCTGCTGGAGGACCCCGTCTTCGCCGAGCAGGCCCACTGGCGCTACCGGCACCTGGCCATCGACGAATTCCAGGACGTGAACCCGGCCCAGTTCCGACTGGTCCGTGCCCTGATGGGCGCCCGGGCCGACCTGGTCGCCGTCGGCGACCCCAACCAGGCCATCTACGGCTGGAACGGTGCCGACCCGGGCCTCCTGGCCACGCTGCCCCACGTGGTCCCCGGCCTCGAGGTCGTCCACCTCGATGCCAACCACCGCTCCACCCCCCAGGTCGTCGCCGCCGCCACCGCCGCACTCGGGCCGGCGGCCGTCCTCCCCCCTGCGTCGGCCGTGGCCGACGGCCCCGTGCCGACCTTGAGCGTCCACGCCGACGACCGGGCCGAGGCGGAGGCCGTGGCCCTGGCGATCCTCCGGCGGGCGGAGGCGGGCACCCTGTGGTCGGACCAGGCGGTCCTGGCCCGGACCCACGACCTGCTGGCCGTGGTCCGCCGGGCCCTCGACCGGGTCGGCGTGCCCTGCCGGTTCGCACCGGCGCCCGATGCCGAGGCGGAACCCGTGGTGGCACCCGGGCACCCGGTTCCGGCCACGGTGTCGACCGCCGGGCGTGGCGAGGCCGGCGGTGCTGTCGAGCTGGCCACGTTCCACCGGGCCAAGGGCCTCGAATGGGAGGTGGTCCACGTGGTGGGGCTGGAAGCCGGATTCGTCCCCATCGTGCACGCCACCACCTCCGACGCACTGGCCGAGGAGCGGCGTCTGCTCTACGTGGCGCTGACCCGGGCCAGCCGGGTCCTCGAGTGCTCATGGGCCGAGAGCCGCACGATGGGGAGTGGTCGGGCCATGGATCGCCGCCCGTCGCCGTGGGTCGAGGACCTGGCCGGGGCGTGCGTCCCGGGGGACGATCGGCCCGCTCCCCACGACGCCGCACGCCGCTTCGCCGATCTGCGGGCGAACCTCAAAGGCTGACGCCCATTGGGCGGCAGCGCTCCAGCCCGGGGTGCACCGGCACCTGCCGATGCTCGCTCGCATCGTCGCCCTGTAACGTTCCGACTGTCCCGACCGTTCCTATAGGTACCCATTGTCAACGGGACATCCGGCTCGGGATGTGTCGGCTGATGCCCAGGAGGTTGCCATGCGCACCAGGTTCAGTGTCTTCGGGCTCGGAGTCGTCGTCTCGGCCCTGGTGGCGGTGTCCGGTGCCACCGGCATCGCCGCCGCGACAACGGTGACCCCACCGGTGGCCAGGAAGGTGACGCTCACCTTCGCCAGCGACGGGACGACCGTCCTCGCCACCAAGGGCGAGCAGGTGGTGGTCAAGCTCTCCGGCCACGGCCTCCGTTGGTCGCCCGCCCAGGCGATCCAGACCACGCCCGTCCTCCGACTGGTGTCGGAAGGAACGACGACCACCGGCGCTTCGATCACGGTCTTCCAGGTCGTCAACTACGGGACCGCGGAACTGGACGCCACGGGGACCTCGATCTGCCCGACGGCCAAGGCATGCCCGACATTCGTACTCCTGTGGCATGCGTCCGTCGTGGTGCCCGTGGTGGACCCACCGACACCGGTCACCGGTTGATCCGTCGTCGACCCGTCAGTCGACCGACGTGTCGATGAACACCGGCGTGTGGTCGGACGGCTTCTCGCCCTTTCGGGCCTGACGGTCGATCAGGGCCCAGGAGGTGTTCCGGGCCAGGACCTCGGTCACCAGGATCAGGTCGATCCGCATGCCGCGGTGGCGGTGGAACGAGCCACCCCGGTAGTCCCACCAGCTGAAGAGCTCGTCGTCCGGGTAGACCAGTCGGAACGCGTCGACCAGCCCCCACGATTCGAGCGCGGCGAGGGCCTCCCGTTCGGGAGCGCTGACGTGGGTCATCCCGTCGAACTGCGACGGGTCCCAGACGTCCCGATCGTCGGGAGCCACGTTGAAGTCGCCGCAGACCGCGAGCGGGAGCGACGGATCGCTCGTCGCTGCGAGCAGCACGCGCAGCCGGGCCAGCCACGCCAGCTTGGCCGGATAGTGCTCGTCGTCCAGGGCCCGACCGTTCGGCACGTAGGCCGAGTACACCCGGACCCCGCCGCAGTCGGCCCCGATGAGCCGGGTCCCCTGGTCGTCGTCGGACGATCCCAGCCCGGTCGACACGTTGTCGATGCCGACGCGGCTCACGAGGGCCACCCCGTTCCATCGGCCGTCGCCGTGGTGGACCGACTCGTAGCCGAGTGCGGCGAACGCCCCGTGGGGAAAAGCGGCATCGGCCTGCTTGGTCTCCTGGAGGCACAGGACGTCCGGCCGCGCATAACGGATCCACTCCTCCACCCGGGGCAGCCGGGCGGTCAGCGAATTCACGTTCCAGGTGGCGATCCGCACCGGTGACCTCAGGCCTCGGCGGGCGGAGCCACGTCGGCGTCGACCAGGACGAAGAGCAGCTCGGCTTCGCAGGCCAGTTGACCGCCGACCGTGGCTCGCCCCGATCCCTTGCCGGCCCGGGCCGACATCCGCCCGAGTGTGACCTCGAGCTCCAGGAGGTCACCCGGTACCACCTGGCGCCGGAACCTCGCCTTTTCGATGCCGCCGAAGAGTGGGAGCTTTCCGGCGAAGGCCGGGTCGGCCAGGACGGCCACACCGCCCAACTGGGCAAGTGCCTCGACCATGAGCACGCCGGGCAGCGTCGGGCGGCCCGGGAAGTGCCCGGCGAAGAACGCCTCGTCGCCCGTGAGCTGCCAGGCGCCGGTGGCGGACCGGCCGGGCTCGACGGAGCGCAGCTCGGTCACGAACAGGAACGGGTCCCGGTGGGGCAGGTAGTCGTCGGCTCGCACGAACGGCGAGGTTACCGGTGCGGCGGGGCGCAGGTGTCGGAGCTCAGGAACCGAACCCGGGAAGGGCGATCTCGGCGCGCCGGCGTGGGGCATCGAGCGAGACCAGTTCGAACTCGCGGACCTCGCCCTTGGTGAGCACCGACCGGGCCCGCTGCGGGGCCGGATCGCCCAGATTCCGCAGCGGCACGTGGCACAGCATGCCTGCGACGTCGACGTGTGCCCCGTGCGAGGTGAACGACACCACCTCGCCGTCGAAGGTACTGCCGACCGGGTGCTCGGCCACGAACGTGATGAAGGTCATGGCGTCGTTCAGCGCCTCGCCCACCGGCGCGTCCCGACCGCCGGACGCGTCGGTCCGCGGGGCCGGATCCACCGGTGCGGCCTTGGCGGCGACCCTGGTCGCCTTCACGGCCCTTGTCGCCTTGGCGGCCTTGGCGGCGGGCTCGGCGGTTGCGGTGGCCCCGGCGGCCTTGGTCGTGGCCTTGGTGGCCTTCGTGGCCTTGGTGGCCTTGGTGGCCTTCGTGGCTTTGGTGGCTTTGGTGGCCTTGGTGGCCTTCGTCACCTTGGTGGCTTTGGTGGCGGGCTCGGGGGCGGCGCTCGCCTTGGTGGCCTTGGTGGCCTTGGTGGCCTTGGTGGCCTTGGTGGCCTTGGTGGCGGGCTCGACGGCGGCGGTCGCCTTGGTCGCCTTGGTCGCCTTGGTCGCCTTGGTCGCCTTGCTCGCCTTGGTGGCCTTGGTGGCCTTGGTCGCCTTGGTCGCCTTGGTGGCCTTCCTGCCCCGGCCACCCACGTCCTCGTAGGCATCGTCCACGTCCATGGTGTCCGACGTCGCCAGCACCACCGGGACGTCCACCAGGCTGACGTCGCCCTCGGCGGAGGCTTCCTCGTCGGTACCGCCCTCGTCGACCTGCTCCACGGCCTCGGCAGCCCGGCCACCCCCGGATCCCCGACCACCCCGACGGCGCCGGGACCGCCTGGCCTTCGGTGGGGCCTCCCCGGCGGCGGCGGCGGCGTCCTCGTCGGCTCCGGCCGGCCCGTCCGCCTGGTCGACGGCCGCGTCCGCCGCCTTCGCCTCGCGCTTGGACTGGGCGGTGACCGACCTGCTGCGCGGACCCCGCACCGGCGTCCGGGGAGTGAACACCCATCCCACACCGGGCACGGGCTTGCCGCCGATGAGCCGTCCGGACTCGAACAGCCACGGACGCTCGGCGTGGAACTCCTGGAACGAGTCGTTGGAGAGGACGAGGGCGCCGGACTTCTCGGCGATCCGGAGGATGAAACCGTCGCCCCGGCCGACGGCACCGGCGGGTGGCGTCACCATTTCGCCGTGCTCGATGGCGTCCTCGAACGACTTCACCTCCGAGGGGTCGATGCGGTGCCCGAACGAGGCGTCGACGACCACCGTGACGTCCTCGGGGCGGAACCCCCGGTACTCCTCGATGAACGTCTCGATGGCCTCGTTCAGCTGGGCCAGGCTCGGCAGGGTGCGACCCTCGGTTGCAAGATTCGAGCCGTCGACGACGATGCGCCGGCGGGCAGGGGTTTCGGAGTCCATAAGTGCACCCAGTCAACCACCTGCCGGACACCCTTCCTGCGTATGGTCCCCTTCGCGGGCGGTGCGGCGGTCCCGCCCCGTCGACGGAGCGGGCGGATCGGCGCGGCCGGCGAGCCGGCGCCGGTCCCCTTTCCGGGGCCCACGGGGGACCGTAGGATCGGGCCGTGACCTCCGACATCGACCGGGCCAACGAGGCGACCGACCTCCTCCAGCACCTCATCCGGAACGCCTGCGTCAACGACGGCACCCCGGGCTCCGGCCAGGAGCGGCGGAGCGTGGACGTACTGACCACCTACCTCGAGGGCTCCGGTGTGGACCTCGAGACCTACGAGCCCGCCCCCGGACGCACCTCGCTGGTGGCCAAGCTGGCCGGCTCCGACCCGACGGCGCCGTCGTTGACGTTGCTCGGCCACACCGATGTCGTACCAGCCAATCCCGACGACTGGACCCACGACCCCTTCGGCGGGGAGCTCATCGACGGCACGGTGTGGGGCCGGGGTGCCATCGACATGCTCAACCTGACCACCACCATGGCCACCGGGATGCGACACCTCGCCCTCAGCGGATTCCGGCCCGCGGGTGACCTCACCTATATCGCCGTGGCCGACGAGGAGGCGCTGTCCACCTACGGCGCGAAATGGCTGTGCGCCAACGCCGCCGACGACATCCGCACCGACTACGTGATCACCGAGTCGGGCGGATTCCCCATGAACGGGACCGACGGGCTCCCCCGGCTCCCGGTCATCGTCGGCGAGAAGGGCGTCTTCTGGTGCGTGCTGACCGTCACGGGCACCCCGGGTCACGCGTCCCAGCCGCTGCGTACAGACAACGCCCTGGTCAAGGCGGCCGAAGTGGTCCGACGCATCGACGAGTACCGCCCCCGGGCCGAGCTGCACGAGGCCTGGGTCCGGTTCATCGACGGACTCGGGTTCCCGCCCGAGCTGAGTGAGCCGCTCCTCGACCCCGACCGCATCGACGGATTCTGCGACGAGCTGCCCCTGCTCGGCCTGGCCCGACAGGCACACGCCTGTACCCACACCACCCTGGCGCCGACGGTCATGCGGGCCGGCACCAAGACCAACGTGATCCCCGACCGGGTGGAACTCGAGGTCGACATCCGCGCTCTGCCCGGCTGGGAGACGGGTGACGTGCGGGACATGCTGGACGACGTCCTGGGCGACCTGGCCGACGACGTGGAGATCGCCTTCCTGTCCGAGGAGCCGGCATCGACCTCCCCCATCGACACGCCCCTGTGGGACGCGCTCCAGCGGGTGAGCGAGGTCTTCTACCCCGGGGCCCGCACCGTGCCGTTCCTCACCGTCGGCGCCACCGACGCCCGCTACACCCGCACCCTCGGCTCCGTGTCGTACGGATTCGGACTCCACAGCCCGACCATCGACTTCGAGCAGTACGGGGCGATGTTCCACGGCATCGACGAGCGGGTCGACGTGGAGTCGCTCCGCCTGTCGACCGAGATGTGGATGGGCCTGGCACGAGACTTCCTGGCCTGACGGCCGGACCGCCCGTCCGCCGGGGCGGCCCCGGCTCCATCACCGGTGGCGTGCAGTCCACCCCCCGGACCAGTCAGCCCCCCGGACCAGTCAGCCGCCCGGACCAGTCAGCCGCCCGGACCAGTCAGCCCACCGCCCGGACCAGTAGGTCCTCGAGCTCCAGGCGGTGCAGGGCGGCGCTGCCCGACGCAGGACTGGCCGACTCGGCCCGGCTGACGTGGCGCAGTGTGTGGGTGCTGCGCAGCAGTCGGTGGAGCCGACTGTGCACGAAGTTCCAGGCGCCCATGTTCTCGGGCTCCTCCTGCAGCCACACCACCTCTTCGGCCTGGGGGTAGCGACCGAGCACCTCGGCCAGCCCGTCCTTCGGCCACGGGTAGAGCTGCTCGACCCGGACCACGGCGACGTGGGACCCGGCGTCGCCCAGCTCGTCGCGGCGGCCGATGGCGTCGAAGGACACCTTGCCGGAGCACAGCACCACACGGCTCACCCCGGACCGGTCGAGTCCGTCGGAGGCCGCCGGGTCGTCGAGTACCTCGGCGAAGGAGCCTGCGGTGAAGGCGCCGATCGGTGACCGGGCCTGACGGGCCCGCAGGAGCGACTTGGGGGTGAACACGATCAGGGGCTTGCGGTCGGGCACTCGCACCTGGGCGCGCAGCAGGTGGAAGTACTGCGACGAGGTCGTCGGCTGGGTGACCCGCAGGTTGCCCCGGGCGCACAGCGTCAGGAACCGCTCGATGCGGGCCGACGAGTGCTCGGGGCCCTGGCCCTCATAGCCGTGGGGCAGGAGCAGGACGAGCCCGGACTTCTGGCCCCACTTGTCCTCGGCGGCCACCAGGAAGTTGTCGACGATGATCTCGGCACCGTTCCAGAAGTCGCCGAACTGGGCCTCCCAGGCCACCAGGTCGTTCGGAGCCTCGACCGAGTAGCCGTACTCGAACCCGACGCACGCGTACTCGGACAGCAGCGAGTCCCGGATGGTGAAGCGTCCGCCCTCGAGTCCCTCGAGCGGCACGTGCTCCGCTCCGGTCTCGTAGTCGACCAGCACGGCGTGCCGGTGGGAGAACGTGCCCCGCCGGGTGTCCTGGCCGGTGACCCGCACGTTGGTGCCCTCCACCAGGAGCGAGCCGAACGCCAGCGCCTCACCCAGTGCCCAGTCGATCTCGCCGTCCGCCACCACCTTGTCGCGCTGCTCGAACTGGCGGGCAAGCTTGGGGTGCATGACGAAGCCGTCGGGCACCGTCCGTACCGCCGTGGCCAGACGGCCCACCGTCTCGGGATCGATCCCGGTGTCGATACGCGGGATGTACAGGTCGGGCTGGATGTACTCGGGAAGGCTCACCGGGGGTGGCGGGGCGTCCTCGGCCTCGGCCCGGGTCTCGTCGAGGGCGGCCTGCAGCCGTGCGCTGAAGTCGTCGAGTGCCCGTTCGGCCTCCTCCAGCGAGATGTCCCCCCGCCGCACCAGCGCCTCGGTGTAGAGCTTTCGCACCGACCGCTTGGCGTCGATGAGCTTGTACATCAGGGGCTGGGTGTAGCTCGGGTCGTCACCCTCGTTGTGGCCGTGCCGCCGGTAGCAGACCATGTCGATGACCACGTCCTTGTGGAACGCCTGCCGGAAGCCGAAGGCCAGGCGGGCCGCCCGGGCACAGGCCTCGGGGTCGTCCCCGTTGACGTGGAAGATCGGCGCCTGCACCATCTTGGCCACGTCGGTCGGGTACACCGTCGACCGGGCCGCCTCGGGTGCGGTGGTGAACCCGAGCTGGTTGTTGATGACCACGTGGACGGTGCCCCCGGTGCGGTAGCCGGCGAGCCCGGACAGGTTGAGCGTCTCGGCCACCACTCCCTGGCCGGCGAAGGCCGCGTCGCCGTGGAGCAGGATCGGCAGCACCGGAAACGGATCGCCCACCCCGTCGACGAGGCTCGGCCCGCTCCCCCGCTCGCCGCCGAGTGCGTCCTGGCGGGCGCGGGCCATGCCGACGACCACCGGGTCGACGGCCTCGAGGTGGGACGGGTTGGAGGCCATGGTGAGCGGGATCGTCTCGCCGTTGCGCCCCACGAAGAGTCCCTTGGCACCCTTGTGGTACTTGACGTCGCCCGACCCCTGGACCGACTCGGGGTCGAGGTTGCCCTCGAACTCCTCGAAGATCTCGCCGTAGGACTTGCCCACGATATTGGCCAACACGTTCAGCCGGCCCCGGTGGGACATCCCCATCACCGACTCGTGCAGACCCTGCTTGACCGCCTCGTCGAGGAGGGCGTCGAGGATGACGATGGCCGACTCCGCGCCCTCGAGGCCGAAGCGCTTCTGGCCCACGTAGCGGGAGTGGAGGAAGCGCTCGAACACCTCGGCGGCGTTCAACCGGTCGAGGATGTGGCGCTGCTCGTCGGGGCTGGTGGCGGCCGACACGCCCTCCACGTGCTGCTGGACCCAGCGCTTCTGGTCCGGGTCCTGGATGTGCATGTACTCCACGCCCAGGGTTCGGCAGTAGGCGTTACGCAGCACCGACAGGATCTCGTCGAGCGTGGCCAGCTCCTTGCCGGCCAGCCCGTCGGCCACGAACAGACGGGGCAGGTCCCAGATGGTCAGCCCGTAGTGGAGCGGGTCGAGCTCGGGATGGAGGTCGACCTCCTCGGCGTCGAGCGGGTCCAGGTGGGCGATCAGGTGGCCGCGGACCCGGTACATGTTGACCAGGGTCTGGACGTGGTTCTGCTTGATCAGCCGCTCGTGTCCGCCGTCCGCCTCCTCCACCGAGGAGTTGTCGTCCTGCTGCCAGGTCACCGGCTCGTAGGGGATCTCGAGGGCGTCGAAGACCTGCTGGTAGAAGCCGTGGCGTCCCATCAGGCACTCGGAAACGTGGGCCAGGAACAGGCCCGACTCGGCGCCCTGGATGATCCGGTGGTCGTAGGTCGAGGTGATGGTCACCGTCTTGCCCACGCCGAGCTCGGCCAGCTTCCGGGGGTCGGCCGCCTCGAAGCCGGCGGGCACGCCCAGTGCGCCGACGCCGACGATGACGCCCTGGCCGGGCATCAGCCGGGGGACCGACTGGACGGTGCCGATCGTCCCCGGATTGGTCAGGGTGACCGTGGTGCCGGCGAAGTCGTCGGGGGCGATCTTGTTGGTGTGGATCTTGCGGACCAGATCCTCGTAGGCGGCCACGAAGCCCTTGAAGTCCCGGGTGTCCGCATCGGTGATGCACGGCACGAGGAGGGTGCGGCCCCCGGCCTTCTCCACGTCCACTGCCAGGCCGAGCCCGACGTGCTCGTGGCGGAGCACCCCGGGGGTGCCCTTGCCGTCGGCGTCGGCCACGAACGCCGCGTTCATGGCCGGGACGGCACCGAGCGCCTGGACCACCGCGTAGCCGATGAGGTGGGTGAAGCTGACCTTGCCGCCGGTCGTGCGCCTCAGCTGGTTGTTGATGATCGTCCGGTTGACCTCGAGCAGCTTGGCCGGGACGACCCGGACGCTGGTGGCCGTCGGCACCGCGAGCGACGCCTCCATGTTGACGACGATGCGGGCCGCCGCGCCCCGCAGGGGCGTGGCTCCCTCGACCCCGGTCGACGCCGGGGAAGGAGCCGCCGACGATGCCGGC
>Ga0302202_10001688_pt1 | contig 26966 bp, 21 predicted proteins | sample II_Bog_N3_3_FD_194579 | JGI IMG/M metagenome (GOLD analysis project Ga0302202, IMG submission 194579) | Peat permafrost microbial communities from Stordalen Mire near Abisko, Sweden - II_Bog_N3_3 | ecosystem: Environmental > Terrestrial > Soil > Wetlands > Peat | place: Sweden: Abisko...
CACCCCCGATCCAGACACCGCCGTCAGCGGATGGATTCGCGGAGCCTGCTCCAACGGCCTTCCCAACACCGCCGACGGCCCGCCCTCCGACCCCGCCCACAGCTTCGGCTGCTTCAACCTCGGCCATGCCCAGTATGTTCAGGCCATGGGAACCAGCGCCTCTGCCCCGCTCGTTGCCGGCTCCGCCGCGCTTCTCCGTGCCGCCTACCCTGCTTGGTCTCCAGACCAGATCGTCGCCGCCCTGCGCGCCTCCGCCACTCCCACCTCCACCCTTCCCAACGCACCCCTCCTCAACACCCCCGCCGCACTCCCCTAAGAGAAGTGGTCAGTTATCAGTTGAGTGTTGGCAGTAAGAGTCGCCATTCTGGCGAAGCCAGAATCTCCGTATTTGCTTCTGCTCTTGCCGTTGCCTGTTCTTCTCTGACCACTGACCACTGGCCACTGTCTCTAGTCCCCCTTCATCCTCTCCTTCACGCTGTGCGCCAGCTTCTCGATCTCATCCGCCTTGCGCACCACCTCCAGCGACAGCGTGTTCTTGTCAGACTTGTCCACCGCAGCCTGCAACTCATTGGCCAACACCAGCAGCTTCGCCGTGTCCTCCACCAACTTCTTCTGCCGCTCCGTATTACGCATCTTCGCCTGCTCATCCTCCATCTTGACCGTCTGTTCGTCCGGCGGAGCCACCGGAACCACACCCGGCACCACCGGGACCACCCCTGGCACCGCCGTCTGGCCCGCCTGCGCGACCGCGCTTCCCTGCGGGCCTCGTCCCGCGCTACCCATCGCCAGCATCAACCCGCCGGCCGCCGCCCACACCGCAATCCTGCGTAGCATCCTCATCGCTCCCCCTCCTTCGCCGCATCCAATCCATCAATCCGAGAGATACTTGTCTCAAGGCCCAATATCAGGTCCCGCACAATAAAAATGGAGACCGCCCCCATCATGTTCCTCTTCACACTGGCTCCGCAAGACATCACCAACCTCGCACAGGACGACGCAACATTCAACGACGTTCTCCACCACTGGCACCGCGACCTGCTCGCCTTCGTCCACGGCGACCTGCCGCGAATGCTCCTCATCCTCTTCGTCGCCTTCCTCCTCACCCGCGTCGTCGCCTTCTTCGTCAACCGCATGAGAAAGCTCGCCGACCTCCAGACCGACAACCCTCAGCGAGCCTCCGAACTCCGCACCGTCGCCGCCGTCGTCCGGGCCACCGCCTACGGTGTCATCGGCTTCATCGTCCTGCTCCACATCCTCTCCGTCTTCGGGATTCCCGTCACCCCGCTGCTCGCCTCCGCCGGAGTCCTCGGTGTAGGCATCGGTCTCGGAGCCCAATCTCTCTTCAAGGACGTCCTCAACGGAATCTTCATCCTCCTCGAAAACCAGTACAACGTAGGAGACAGCGTTCGCATCGCCGGTCTCGCCGGCACGGTCGAGGACCTCACCCTCCGCGTCACCACACTGCGCGACGCCGACGGCGCAGTCCACTACATCCCCAACTCCCAGATCGCCACCGTCTCCAACGTCTCCCGCGACTTCGCCGTCGCCTCCCTCACCCTCTCGGTCGACGCCTCAGCAGATCCCGACCGCGTCCTCGCCATCCTCCGCTCTACCGCCCTGGCCGTCCGAAACGATCCCGCATTCCAGCAGATAGCCCTCGCCGACCCCGTCATCCCCGGCATCGACGCCATCAATGGCCGCGTCGTCGCCTATCCCATCAGCATCCGTGTCGCCATCAATCAGAAAGACGCAATCCTCCGCGAACTCCGCCGCCGCATCCTCCTCGCCTTCGAACAGAACTCCATCCCCCTCGGCTCCGATCCCAACAACATCCTCCTCATCCCCCACCCCGACCCCACAGCCCCACCCGCACAGCAACCCCTCATCGGCTCCTGATATACAGAAATGCAGATTCATCGGAAGGGCACGCGTTCACGCGTGCCGAAAGGAGCACTTATTTTTTAGATTCGCATTCTCTGGATCGCCCCGCGATCCAAAGAATGCAAAAAAATTAGTCGCACCCGCGTGCCTACCACTCAAGGTGCAGCAGCGAGATCGCCTGCCGCGGTAACTCGGTCGCAATCGTCACATCTCCGCCGCTCACATCCACCCACTCCGGCGAGCCGAGCAGTTCAAGCTGTCCCGCCGCCTTCAGCTTCGCGTACTGCTCCGGCGTCGGGCTCTGCGGCTCGCCCATCGCCTTCCACGCCGTATACGCATTCGAGTGCGTCTCGTCGATGCGGAAGTGTTCCAGCCGCACCCGGCGCACTCCCGCCGGAATCCCGGCAATCTTCACCGTAACCTCAGCGTCGCCAGCCGGCAGGTCGTCGTCGTGGTAGTTCCACAGCATCACCGCGGCCTCGTGCGCGCTCTTGGTCGCAAACGCATCCACGTCCGCCTGTCCGCGCACCCCCGCCTTCACAATCTCCTCCGCCGGAATCTCCGCCGAGCTGGTCGTCGCCACGCGATCGCCGGAGAACATCCCAGCCATGCGAAAGATATTCAGCACCGGCTTGTCCACGCCATTCGTCGCCAGCGTGCGGAACCCCTCGAAGTACCCCTTGTCCTCGAACTCGAACGACCACGTCACCATCCCCACCAGATTCACCTTCGACTGCGTCGCAAGATCGGCCAGCGCCTTCATCGCCACCGCCGTGTAGGCGGGATACACCGTCCCATTGCGATACGCATTGGCCGGGTTCTCCTTGGCCGAGCAGGCCGCGCAGCCCTCCGGATCGGCCTCCGACAGAATAATCGGCAGATCGCGGTACTTCGCCGACGCGCCCACAATGCGGAATCCATTGGCCGCTGCGTTCAACTCGTTGCTGATCCCCATCCGCACATGTCCCGCTTCCCCAGGCCCCGCCGCAATCCATCTTGGGCTGCCCTTGGGATGGAAGCTCACGAAGTCCAGCGGAATCGCCTCGCCCGTCTCAGCGTTCTTGTCGTTCGCGCAGTGATCGAAAAATTTCTGCAGAAAGCTGCTCGCCCGCGTCGATCCCGGCCCGGTAACCGCCGGCCCGCCAACAATCGCCCCCGGCAGCGCCTTCCTCACCCCTGCCACCGAATAGTCGTACAGCTTGAAGTACTCCTCCGGCGTGCCCTTCCAGTAGCTGATGTCCGGCTCGTTCCACACCTCGAAATACCACGTCGCAACCTCAGCCCTGCCGTATCGCTCCACCATGTGCTCTGTGAATCGCCGCACCAGCTCGCCCCACATCGCGTAGTCCTTCGGTGGGCTCTGCACCGCCCCATCCAGCGTCTTGGGATACGGCACATAGTACGGCCCCGTACCCGTCGCCAGCGCCTCCGGCATGAACCCCAGCTCCACCATCGGCCGCACACCGGCCGCGTGGTAGGAGTCGAATATCTGGTCCAGAACCGTGAAGTCGTACACCGGCTTCCCATTGGCGTCCAGCGTAAACACGTTGCTCGAAGACCACTTCAGCCGCGCCACCCCATCGCCCGAAGTAAACAAGTGGTGCGCGCGAATGGTCACCGGCACAGGCGAGAGGTCATGCAGCTCGCCCAGCAACTGCCGCCCGTACTTCATCGTCGTGTAGTTGGATTCGTCGTATCCGAACCAGTCCCCAATGGGCCTGTAAGCCCCCAGCGGCTTCGCCAGATCAACCTGGATCGAAACCCGCGCGGCTGCGCCGTTCTGCGCCTGCGCGGCTGCATTCGGAACCGCTGCGGAAGCAGTTGTCTGAGTTTGACTTGAGGGAGTCTGCCCTGCTGCACTCTGCGCCAAAGCGCCGAGTGCAGCGCTACAAAACATTGCAACGGCAACTCTGTGCGCGAACTGATGCATGAGGGCCTCTATGTCTGGAGCTTCGCTCTTCCGTGCATCACTCGCATTGCCGATTCTGCCGCCGGGGAAATCCCTCCCTGCGTTTCAGGCCTGCCTGTCCTGTATCAGCGCGCCTTGCTGCACTTCTTCATGATCGCCGCGTGCAGCCGTTCCCGCAGATCTTCCGGAAACTCATAAACCTCGTTCTCGCGATAGATCGAGATGGTCTTCCGCGTCGAGTCCAGAACCACCTCGCAGTGGCTGCACTTCTTCACATGCGCCTGCACCTCGGCCAGCAGCTCGGCATCCACCTTGCCGTCGAAGTAGTCGTCCAGTTTGCTCAGGAACTCAGTGCAGGTCAACCTTTGCCTCCCCGTTCGTATGACGGAAGTAGCGGCTCAACCGCTCGCGCAGTTGCAACCGCGCGCGCAGCAACCTCGATTTCACCGCCGGTACGCTCAAGCCCAGTGCCTCCGCAGTCTCTTCGGTCGACAGGTTCTCCACATCGCGCAACGTAAACACAGTACGGAAGCCGGGCGGCAAACCCTTGATGGCCTTGCGCAGAATACCGCCGAGTTCGCTCTGTCCATATAGCTGCTCCGGGTTCGGTCGCCACTCGGCAAAGTCCCGCGGTATCGATCCGTCTTCCGTCTGCACGTCCTCGTCCATCGAGACGGTCCTGCTCGTCTTGCGCTTGCGCAACCGCATCAAGCTCTCGTTCACCGCGATCCGCACCAGCCAGGTGGAAAACTTCGAATTCCCCTGGAACTGTTCCAGCTTCTCGTATGCCTTGAAGAACGCGTCCTGCGTTATGTCTTCCGCGTCCTCGCGGTTCTGCGTGATGTGCTGCGCAACCCGGAATATCTGCCGTTCATACTGCCGTACCAACTGCTCGAACGCAGCCGTGTCTCCCAACTTCGCGCGCGCTACTAGCGCAACGTCGGGGTGGACCTCTTCCGTAACTTGGGATTGGATGGCTGACATAGGTAAAAGTTGCAGTTCTACGCTCAAAATCAAGATCCAAAATCAATCCTGCCCGCCGGGCGCAGAATCGCAAATCGCGCGGGCTCACTCACCGCAACTTCCTCAAGTGTAAACGCGCCGCCACCTTGGGGCAATGGCATGAGTTTCGAGGCAGTACTGCTTAACCCAAAAAGCACGGCTTCAGCCATGCCAAGACTAAAACGGAAGGGCACAGCTTCGGCCATGCCAAAACTAAATCGGAAGGGCACGGCTTCGGCCATGCCAAAACGAGCGCTCATTTTTCCCCTCTCGTCCCTTGATCGCTTGCGATCAAGGGACGAGAGAACAGAATTGCAGATGTACCTCAAGTGGTTCGCCCGGATGCGTGACGCGCGAGAATGCAGCAACACAGCTTAGAGTTAAAGCGTGAACTATATCGGGATGCAGTGCAGGAATGCGCCTGCCCAGCGTGATTCGCCGGAAAATCGATGGTTGGAGCGTGAAGCAATGTTGGTCAGAAAGTCCCTGCTCTGTGTGGCCGTAGTCTCCGCTTGTCTGTTGCTGACGGGAAGCACCCTGCTGGCGCAGTCCTCTGCTGCTGCTGGCGCCTCAACGCCAGCCGCCAAAAAGACTGCGAAGCCCGCGCCGGCCAAATCCGCCAAGCCCTCGACAACAACCTCCAGCGTCCGCAAACAGTCCGCAGTATCGTCCGGAAAAACGTCTTCTCACACCGCCGCGTCGAGGGCACAATCCGCCAGGTCCAACGCCCGCAGACGTGCATCCTACAAGCCCCCAACCCCGCGCAGCATCAAGCTCACCAATGCCTTCCTCGCCTCCGCGCAACTGCGTCCCATGGCCCAGCAGCTTGCCGCCGCGCGCTCGCCCGCCGCCTACGCCGGAGTCCTCGCCTACGCGCACGCCCATCCCGGCGAAGCGGCAGCCGCGGCCTATCTCGCGCTTGGCCACGCCTGCATGCAGGACCATCGCTACCCCGAAGCAATCGCCAACTTCACCCTGGCCAAACACTCCGGCGAAGCCCTCGCCGATTACGCCGACTATCTCGCCGCGCAGGCCGCCATCCAGTCCGGCCACGCCACTGACGCCTACCCCATCCTCGACCACTTCGCCGACCGATACCCGGACAGCATCTTCGCCGCCACCGCGCCCGTGCAACTGGCCTCCGCGCACCTTCAGCAGAACGATCCGCAGGGCGCGCTGCAGGCCCTCACGCCGCTCGCCAACACGCCGCAGTCCCAGCAGGGCAACTTCCGCTACACCCTGGCGCGCGCCTATCAACTCACCGGCGACGCCATCCACGCCGCCCCCATCTTCCGCGCCATCTACGCCGCCCAGCCCTTCACCTTCGAGGCCACGCAATCCGCTGCGCAGTTGCAGACAATGGGCCAGCCGCTCTCCGCCGCAGAGCGCAAGACCCACGCCGACGCCCTCTTCAACGCCAAGCGTTACGGCGAGGCTTCCGCCGAGTACAACGCCATCGGCCGCAACAATCCCCAGCTCAACCCCGCAGACCGCGACGCCCTCACCCTCTACGCCGCCGTCTGCGACTTCAAGCTCAAGAACCTCACCCGCCGAGACATCGAGCAGCTTCCAGACACCTCCGACGACACCGCAGCCCTCAAGCTCTACATGCTCGCCGAACTCTCCCGCAACGAGGGAGACCAGGCCGCTCACGACGCCCTCATCGCCCAGATGGTCGCACGCTTTCCCGCCAGCCGCTGGCTCGAGGAAGCTCTCTACTCCGGCGGCAACATGTACCTCCTCAAGCACGACGCGGCGCAGGCCATCTACCACTACTCCACGCTGGTCCAGCTCTTTCCAAACAGCACCTACGCCCCCTCGGCACACTGGCGCGCCGCCTGGATGAACTACCGCATCCGCAACTATCCCGAAGCCGCCCGCCTCATGGACGAGCAGATCGTCCGCTACCCCGGTGGCCTTGAGATCCCCGCCGCGATCTACTGGCGCGGACGCATCTACGAGGACGAGGAGCGAAACTTCCCCCAGGCCGTCAACTACTACCGCCGCCTCTCGGACGTCTACGCCGACTACTACTACGCCAACCTCGCCCGCCAGCGTCTCGCCGTCCTCGGCGCTCAGTCCGCCGTCGCGCCAGCCCCCGCGCTCAGCGCCGCGCAAAAGGGCCCGGATCCAGGGCTAACCGGCGATCTCCCCGAAAACGACACCCACCTCATCAAGGCGCGTCTCCTCGCCAACGCCGCGCTCAACGAGTACATCGCCCCAGAGATCGCCGCCAGTCCCACATCATCCGAGTGGGGAGCCCTCGCCCAGGCCGAACTCTACGTCTCCTACGGTGAACTCACCCGCGCCATCCAGTCCATGAAGCACAGCGGAATCTCCTTCTACACCCTCCCCATCGACCAGGTCCCCGCCATCTACTGGCAGCTCATGTTCCCGCAGCCCTACTGGAAGGAGCTGGTCGCCAACTCCGGTGCCAACAGCCTCGATCCCTACCTCGTCGCCTCCCTCATCCGCCAGGAGTCGGAGTTCAACCCCGGCGCCGTCAGCCCCGCCAACGCCTACGGCCTCATGCAACTGCTTCCATCGGTAGGAAAATCGCTCGCCAGTAAGCATGGCATCAAGCACTTCTCCACCAGCCAGTTGCTCGACCCCTCCATCAACCTCGAGTTGGGCACCATCAACCTCAAGCAGGCCATCGACCGCTACGGCGGACAGGTCGAGTACGCCCTCGCCGCCTACAACGCCGGAGACACTCCCGTCCGCCAGTGGCTCGCCAGCAACGACTACAAGGACGTCCCGGAGTTCGTCGAGTCCATCCCCTACTCCGAGACCCGCGAGTACGTCCAGGCCATCCTGCGCAACCGCGAGATCTACCGCGCCCTCTACCCAGCCCGATAGCGGGTGCCCCATCCATCGCGGTCGGGTGCCCCATCCATCGCGGCACTATCGCGATGGGTGGGACGCGTACCCACGAGTCGTCATCCCACCACGAGTTGTCATTCTGAGCGCAGCGAAGAATCCCCGCATTTGTCTTGGCCGTTGTCTGTTCTTGCTGTCATCCTGAGCGCGTCTTTCGAGCGCGAAGGATCCCGATACCGCTCGCACCCCCCCAACCCTCCGCCCCTTTCTCCCACAAAAGCTCCCCCCTTGCCGTTGCCTGTTCTCGCCCTTGCCCTTGTTCTTTCGGAGGGAGCAGGGGGCTTCAGCCCCCTCAATTAGCCAAATGAATTAAATGGGCTTTAGCCACGGGCCGTTCCATCTATCACGTGTCAAACCCAAAACAACTTAATCGAAATGAAGATTATTCCCTAGACTCAAACCCGTAGATTGATGGAGGATTAGGGACATGGTCGGCAAGCTGGTCAAATTCATCATTGAATTGATTGTGGTGGCGTTCATCGTGGGGTGGCTGCTAGTGACCTACCCCGACTTGGTATCCCCGTTTATCCCTTGGTTGCTGTTGGCACTTTTATGGCACCTGACATGGGAGTATGCCCTGCAATGGAAGCCGATAAAGGAACGTGCGCAGTTGGCCATCAGAAAGGCGGGAAAATTGTCTCTAGCAGCATTCCTAATTATCGGTGCCCTAATTTCTTTCATGTACTGGTACGGCATCAAGAGGGGATTGGCAGAATTGGCGAATCATCACCACACTGAGACTGCTCATGTCGTGACGGAACATGGAAATAGTAATACTGCCGTATTGACAGTAAAACCCCAACCGCAGCCAGAAAAAGCCGTGCCAACCAACCCTGTCAAGACGCCTACAGTAACGCCAATCGCAGACCCAGTAGGGAACTTGAGTAAGCTGGGTTGGGCGATAAAGCGCGATGGGAAAATTCTCCAGTTTGAGGTGGCCTATACCCCCCTTCCAAACATGCAGCAATCCGCCGTTTTTTTTCGAGGACTTCGTGAGCCGTTCCGGTTGAGCTTTCAGGGCGTACCCAATCTAAACGGACTAAACGAACTGTCATCTATCGAGGAATGTAGAGAAGTCCAGATTAGCGCAAGCGATTTGATGAATCTGGACGAACTGCGGGGATTTGCTTCACTAAGAAAATTGACAATAACCCAAGTTCCCTTGAACGCGCACAACGATCTCGATATTTCGTCGCTGCAATCGCTGACCTCTCTTGAAACACTAATTCTCAACAGTTCACGTGCGACTAGCTTAGATCCAGTGCAGGGAATGCGGCACCTTAGGTCACTCAATATAGGCAACACACTAATTCGTGATCTTTCACCAATCAAGGAACTAACTGAACTTAAAACAGTCGACGTTGGCGGTTCGAAAGTGGTTGACCTCTCGCCTCTTATTGCATCAAAAGGATTAGAAGAGCTAGGAATTGATGCCAAACAAGTGCATTCTCTCGACGCACTATCCCCAGCAACTCAACTGCGCCAACTGAGGCTGTTTGATTGGGGTTCAGTTGATCTCACCCCAATAGGCCAACTCTCCCATTTGGAGAGCCTTTTCATCACGGGTCTTCAGACAATGGATCTGACATTTTTGCGCAAACTCCCGAACCTGATAAATTTGCAGATCACCGGATTCGGTCCTCCAGTCGCGGAAATATCACAGATCACTGAGCTCGCTGCTATATGTGCTAATGGAGGCCCAAGAACGCTAACCCTGAGCTCGCTTCAAGTGAATTCGCTGAGTTTCATATCTACTTGCACAAAACTCTCGGAACTCAACCTAAGCCAAATCCCTATTGCTTCTTTAAGTGAATTGTCGGGTATGAGCACATTGAAAAAGATATCCCTGATCAATATTCCAATTGTAGAAATATCTCCGCTGCTTTCTCTTCCGAACCTGGAGAGCATTAGCCTGATTCGCGTTCCAGCTAGAGCAGATGTCATCTCGGAGTTGGAAAGGCGAGGAGTCAAAGTATCCAACCCATAGACCGGGGAAGCTGGCCCAGGTCTGAATGACTCCACGAATCGGGTGGCCCATGTCTCGATTCTGAGACCTGGGTTTCGGCAGCGGCAACCCCTTCCTCAGAGACCGAAGATTTTTTCCTCGAATTTCCCCGAAATTCCGCGTGTCAAGCCCCTCGACGCCCCAAAATCCCCCTAAACCACACCAACCAAACCACATAATTCATTTAAAAAGTTGGCATAGTAGTTATGCTCCGCTTGCTACAATTAATATATGGATCAAATCCATCGAGGGGCAGCTTTGACCGTGCGGAAATAAACTCCCGCCGCCCGCTTGCACCGTTCTTTCTCAATCGAATAAGCCTCACCGAATCAATGTTTTGCCAGCAACTCCCATGCAATGAATCTTTTGCCGGAGCCACCCGCGCCCGGGTCTCTTTTTCACCCATAACCATTATGTCCTGAATATTTTATCCGCAACATCAACGCAATCAATCTTTTGGCCAACCACATCCCGCTCAACCGATTGATTCCAAACCACTTGCTCCTAAATCGTTCATTATGTATGTTTTCCCTCTGGCCACCACATAACAATCCACTTACGCACCAATCCGCCGCCAGGGGGGATGGGAGGGGGAGGGGACGAACAAATAGCGAGCAAATGGCGATCAATCGGCGATTAGCCCCTCGGCGTTCTGCTCACTGCCCCATCACTGCCATGCTGCGCATGATGCTGAGCACGGCGGGCCCGAGCAAAACCAGAAACATGCTGGGGAAGATGAACAGCACCAGCGGGAAGATGATCTTGACCGTGGTCTTTGCCGCCTTCTCTTCACCCACTTGACGCCGTTTCAGGCGAATGTTGTCGGCGAAGGCGCTCAGTGCGCGCGCGATCGGAGTCCCGAAGCGCTCAGTCTGCACCAGCATTCCCGCGAAGGAGTCGATGTCCGGCAGTTGGCTGCGCACGGCCATGTCGGTCCAGGCCTGGATGCGTGGTTTTCCGGCGCGCTGTTCGCGGTTGATCTGCAGCAGCTCTTCGGTGATCTGGGGATGGCTGTTGCCCAGTTCCTGCCCAACGCGCAGCAGCGCCTGGTCGATGCCCAACCCGGCGTCCACGCAGATCACCAGCAGGTCGATGGCGTCTGGAATGCTTTTGCGGATCTTTTCGCGGCGGCGCTTCACCAGCCGGGTCAGCGTGATGTTGGGCGCAATGAAGGCGGCGGCGGGAAGCGCAATCATCCAGAACGCGCGCTCGTACGGAATGAATGTGCCGGCAATCAGCGCAAGCAGGGGAACGAAGATGCGCGACGAGGTGTAGATATCGGTGTACAGCTTGCCCTTGTATCCGGCGTTGGCCAGGCGTTCGGGCAGCTCGGCGTCCGTCACCAGGCCAAGGCGCGCACGCACCCAGTGCATCACCACCATGAATCGACGGCCTGCGTTGCTACTTATCGGCACGCTTCGCCGAAAGTGACTGCCGTGGTGGGTGATCTCGCGGATTCGTTGCAGCGAGGCGCGCGAGCTGCGCGTGAAGAAAAAAAACACGGCAAGTGACAGAGCGGAAAATATTGTTGCGCCGAAGGTGAGATAGAAGAGAGAAATCATGGCGAACCGTCAGACCTGAACATCGACAATCTTGCGAATGACGAGACCGCCGAGAATAATCAGGGTCCCGCCTGCATAGAGCAGCTTCTGCCCCGTGGGATCGTGGAACAGAATGGTCGAGTAGCCGGGGCTGACGATGTTGAGCAGCACAAGCATGATGACCGGGAGCAGACCGAGAATCCATCCGGTCATGCGCCCCTGCGCGGTGTGGGTGCGCACCTCGCCTTCGATGCGGATGCGGTCGCGGATAACGTGCGCGGTGCGGTCGAGGATCTCCGTCAGATCGCCTCCCGTCTCCTTCTGCACCAGAATGGCCGTGATGAGGAATTGCAGGTCTTTCGACGGAATGCGCGTGCCCATCTGCAGCAGTGCCTCGCGAAAGTGCAGACCCAGCCGCTGCTGCTTGTAGACCTGTACAAACTCGGACGCCAGCGGCTCGGGCGATTGCTCCGCGATCATCTCAATAGACGAGTTCATCGAGTGGCCCGCGCGCAGCGAGCGCGCCATCAGATCAATGGCGTCCGGCAGTGCGGTGTTGAACGCCTTCAGGCGCCGGCCGCGTTTCCTGCGCAGCAATATGTAAGGAAAGAGGGCTCCGAAGACGGTCGCAACGCCGGCAACCACAAGCATGTTCGTAAAGACGTAGCCGAGCAGCCCGCAGCCCAGCGCGGCACCCGCGCTCGCCAGAACGATGCCGCCCAGGCTCATGCTGCTGTCGGCGTGCAGCAACAGCACCTTGAGCTTCTTTCCAAATGGGTAGCGCTCAAGCAGGATGCCGAGGCGGGCGAAGAATCCGTCCTCTCCGGCTGTCTCCAGGTCCGCTCCGCTGGTGCCAGACTGCTTCGCCTGAATGGAATGCCGTATGGTCGTCAGACGCACCTGGGCGGACTTGCTTGACGCCGTTGCGCGCATCCCAACCATAAGGATGGGGAAGCTGAGTGCCAGCGTAAGCATAAATGTAAGTGTCAGCAGAACCATGATCGGCGCTCCCTCTCTGCCTCTCTATACTTCGACCGAATGGTCGAGCAGGTTGAGGCCCAGCGGAATTCCGGCGGCCTTCAGCCGTTCGCCAAACTTGGGTACGATGCCGGTGGAGTGGAAGCGCCCTTTGACGTTTCCGCTGGGCCCAAGTCCCAGCTTCTCGAACAGGTAGATGTCCTGTAGGCTGATGATGTCTCCACTGGTTCCCGTGATTTCGCTGATGTGGGTGACGCGGCGCGAGCCATCGCTCATCCGCGATACCTGCACGATGAGGTCGATGGCAGAGGCAATCTGGGCCCGTATTGCAGCCGCGGGCAGGGTGATCGACCCCATCATCGCCATGGTCTCGATGCGTGCGATGGCATCGCGCGGATTGTTGGCATGGACCGTGGTGATGGAGCCGTCGTGACCGGTGTTCATGGCCTGCAGCATGTCCAGCGCCTCTTCCCCGCGCACCTCGCCCAGGATGATGCGGTCTGGACGCATGCGCAGCGCGTTGATCACCAGCTCGCGCTGGCGGACGGCCCCCTTGCCCTCCAGGTTGGGGGGGCGGCACTCCAGCCGGGCGACGTCCTCCTTCTTGATCTGAAGTTCCGCGGAGTCCTCGATCGTAACGATGCGCTCCGCGTCGGAGATGTAGCCGGAGAGAACGTTCAGCAGGGTCGTCTTGCCCGAGCCGGTGCCCCCGGAGACCACAATGTTCAGCCGTGCGCGCACTGCCCCGCGCAGGGTCTCCAGCATCTGCGGAGTCAGCGATCGGTAGCGCAGCAGATCGTCAGCGGTAATTGGCGTTGTCCCAAAGCGGCGAATCGACATCAGTGGACCGTCCACGGCAAGCGGAGGAATCACAATGTTCACCCGAGAGCCGTCCAGCAGGCGCGCGTCCACCATGGGCGAAGACTCATCGATGCGGCGGCCAACCGCGGAGACAATCTTGTCGATGATGTGCATCAGGTGCGCCTCATCCTTAAACGCAATATCGGTCTTCTCGATGACGCCGCGCCGTTCCACATACACCGTCTTGTAGGTGTTCACCAGAATGTCGCTCACCGTGGGGTCGTGCAGCAGTGGCTCCAGCGGGCCGAGGCCGAAGACCTCGTCAAGGATGTCCTGCGCCAGATGGTCGCGGTCCAGCGTGCTGAGCGGGGCGCTCTGTTCGCCAATAAGCTGCAGAATAATGCTGAGCAGGCGTTGCCGTCCCTCGGCCTCGTCGGACTGAATGGCGGAGAGCTTTTCAAGGTCCATGCGCCGGATCAGTTCGTGATGCACGGCGGTCTTCAGCGCGTGGCGCGCGCTATCGTTCAGTACCGTGGTGACGCGCACCTCGGTGGGGACCGCGGTGCGGGTGGGCGGAGTCATGTACATCGATACTTCAGGCATTGCAATCACCTCGAAACATTCGCAGCACCGTTCCTCTATCTGCTATGTGTGCAAAAACGAGAAGAACTTCTTCTTTGCCGACCCAGGCTCCGCAGCGTTCAATCCGTTGACAATCTGGTTTGCCCAGCGGGAGAGCGCCTGATTGAACTCCGAGCGGCGCTGCGGCGGTATGGGTTCCCCATCGTTGATGGCGCGGACAAGCTCGAAGTAGTTGTTGGGAACGGCAACAGAGATGGGGAACCGGACGGTCTTCTCAATTTGCTCAGGAGTGACGGAGTCACTGGCCGTGGAGCGGTTCACCACCAGACGCAGCTTGTTGGTGGAGGACTCACTGAGCGACAGTTGTTCCACCATGCGGGCCAGGTCGCGCAACGCGGCCACGTCCGGCGTCGAGACGATGAAGACCTCGTCGGACTGTTCGATGAGAGCGTTCCGGGTGGCTTGGTATGAAGCCGAGGAGTCGATGAGTACGAAGTCGTATTCGCGGCGCAGAAAGTCCATCACGCGCTCGAACTCGTCGCTCGTGGCCTCGTGCGGACTCCCCGACATCTCGGGCGACGCGATGATATCGAGGCCGCTCCGGTGGCGGACGATAAAACCTTTCAGAAGCTCGGAGTCAAGCCGGTCGGCGTTGCGCAACAGCTCGTCGAAGTGATACTGAGTGTCCTTGAGCCCAAGGTACAGGGCCACGTGGCCAAGCTGTTGCTTGTGGTCGATTAGCAGTACCTTCTTGCCGAACTTTCGAACCAGAAATATGGCCAGATGCACCGCCAGCATTGTGGTCCCGACGCCGCCCTTCGCCCCAAAAAACGAGATCACGCGGCCTACACTGCTCTGCGCGTTCGGATCGACGGCCAGCACTTCGTTGAAGCGGTTGAGCGATGCAATCAGATCGACCAGGCTGACAGGCTTGGTCAGAAACTCGCCGCACCCGTTGCGTACGGCGCGCAGCAGAATTCCCGCATCCAGCTCGGTGCCCACGCCGATGATGCCGATCTTCTTTAAAAAAATCTGGTGCAGCCGATCGGTGGTCTCAATGGCCAGTTCAGGGTCGCGATCGAAATCGATGAGCGCAACGCACGAATCGGCATTCTTCAGCAACGAAGAGAACTGCGGTCGTTTCTCGGCCGTGATGTAGTCGCGAAACTCGCCTGCAAACAGGGCGCCGGGAATATTCATCGAGGCGGAGGTCGCCACCTGCACCACTTCCTCATCTGCGCAGACGCTGAAGATCGCCTGGGTGGAATGCTCCGTCGTGTTTGTTTTGCGGATCATGGCTGGTCCGTCCGCGCCTGCGGCGCTGCCGCGGGACTCCCCGCTTCGGACTTGTCGCGTGCCCGTACGTCGAAGGAATTGGTGTCGAGATTGGGAACCGACATCTTCGGCTGGTCTGGCTCCGTCAGCGGCGACTCGGTCAAAGGGTCAACCACCGTCGCGGTGACGATGATGACCAGCTCCACAACCGAGTGGTTGAAGTTCTTCGAGTGGAAGAGCTGGCCCAGGATCGGAATCTCTGCAATCCCAGGCATTTTGCTCATAATCTCCGTGGTGCGGTGGTCCAGCAGGCCAGAGACGATGAAGCTCTGACCATTCTGTATCTCCACCTCGGTCTCGGTTTGGCGCGTGGAGAGCGCTGGAATGGTAAAGCCGGAGATCGTGACCGCGTTGCTGAAGTCCAGCGTGCTTACCTCGGGCGAAAGTTTGATGCGGATCGATCCGTCCGGATTGACAGTCGGTGTGAACTCGACCTTCACCCCGTACGGACGAAACTGGATGGAGATCGCCGTGCTGTTTCCGGTCCCGCCCTGCACCACGGGAAACGGAAATTCACCGCCGGAAAGGAAGTGTGCGGGCAGACCGCTCAGCGTGGTCAGTGTCGGCTCGGCCAGCACCTGTAGAATCTGCTTCTGTTCCAGGTCCTGCACCGTCAACCCGACGTTGAGCTTGGAGTTGTAGAGAAAGATGTTAAGCGGGTCGCTGACGGTCAGCGCGGATCCGCTGCCGGTAGCTGTGCTGCCGAACTGTTGGGTCGAGGTTGCGAGTGCGGTGCGGCCCCCCGCGAATATGTTGATGCCCAGCTGGTTCATGCGCGTGCGGTCCACCTCCACAATGCGCAGCTTCAGCTCCACCTGCTTGCCATGCACGGGTACCACAACCAGCGAGTTGACAACGTCCTTTGCATACAGCGAAGCCATCTTGAGCGCAGCGTCGCTGGCAGCGTCGCTGGCAACCGTGCCGGTAAGAAAAATCTTGCCTTCGCCGGTCTCGACGTGGATCGAGGAAACAGGAAAAGCCGCATTAAACGAGGCGCGCAGAGCCTCGGGATCGATGTCCGCACTGACCGTGTACATGCGGTGGCCGCCCGCATCGTCCCACAACACCATACTGCTGACACCGGCTGTCTTTGCGGTAAGTACAATCTCGCTGGATCCCGAAGTATAGGTCTGTAGCACGGCCGGGTTGCCGACATAAATGCGGCGCAGAGGCGTGGCCGAGGTCAGCATCACTGACCGGCCTACCGTGATATGCAGTCGATCGGAGGAGGTCGTAGAATTAATGGCAGGCGGCACAATCGCCGCATTCTGCATCTGGGCGATGTACTTGACAGGAAGTGCCAGGCTCTGCGCAACGGAGCCATCGAATGCACCAATACACGGCAGAAGCAAGAACGCAAACGCGGCGGCGCGGCCCAGCTTGGTTCGGCCAGCTTTCATAGTAATCAGGTTGACTCGCTTCGCGTTGTCTGCTCCCCGCTTGGCCGGTTGTGAGGTGCAAAGGTTCATGGTCTGGCTCCTCCATTCGGCGCTCCTGCGGATTGCGCGTCGCCGGAGCCGCCAAGGATGGTCTCGATCCCTTCCTGTTTCTGGGCCGCCGGCACGTGCGCAGTTGCCGGTACACTCGAGCGGGCAGCAGTGCGAGCCACTGTGGGCGCATAGCCGGAGAGTTGCGATAGCAGCATCGGCGTCTCTCCTCTAAGGCTTGTGTCCGCACCGTTGCGCAGAACAAAGTGGATCACCCCCTGGGTGCTTGCCAGTACCGCGCGCTCCGCCTGCTCTGGAGTCAGCAACAATGTCACCACGGTTACGTCCGATGTCTTGCCCGACGGATCTGGTTCAATCTGGTGACCAACGGCCAGTACGACCGTGTTCTGTAGAACGGTCGCCGTCACAGGCTCTGGCGAAATATCCGAGTGGTAGGTCACCAGCACGTCGAGATGCGAGCCGGGAACCAGAAATCCCGCAACCCCAACCACCTCGTCGGAGTGCAGCGCAATGGCGCGCATGCCGTCCGGAATCTTGCTGGCAAGGCCGGTGCCGGCTCCTGCGGCAGATAGGTCGCTGTCCAGAATGGGCTGGTCTTTGGCCAGCGGAAAGAGAACCTCGCGGCCAGTCACTCCAGCGGTCTGCGAAAACGCTCCCTCGATGGGTTTGCTGCCCGGCCACGTCACAAGATTGACGTCTTCGGCCTTCAGAACTTCGCCCGCCTGCAGCGCATGAGACGGTGCCGCATATATTACGTCCGGCTGCTTCTGCACTGTGGGTGTCGCGGTCAATTTTCTGGAGACAAGCCATGTACACAGGCCGGAGACAAACAGAGATAGAGTAAGGGCTATCAGGATGCGCTTTGTGTTCATGGCCGCGCCTCCCACGCCAGGGTGCAGAGAGTGTACAAACATCCCGCCGCAATGGGCAGCGCAAAAGGCAGGCGAACTGTGCGCGCATTGCTCAGGTTCAAATCCGGGTGGGCCTTCAGGCCCTGCCGCCCATGATGCTGAAGCAGATTCACCACGTTGCGCAGCGTCTCGTGCAGCCGCCCGTGGTAGATGCTGACGGCAAGCGCAAACACACCGCCCGCTATGGCGGTTGAGATCACCACCAGAGCCAGCGCGGGCAGCCCGGCAAAGCATCCAACCGCGGCCATCAGCTTCACATCGCCCGCGCCCATGCCTCCAGCCAGATAAAATATCAGGAAGATGCCGCCGGCAATCACTCCGGCAAGCGCTGAATCTCCCAGTCCACGCCAGCCGCCGAAGATCGCGTGCAGCATGAGGCCGGCAACGGCAGCTGTGCCTGTAACGTAGTTTGGGATCCTGCGCTCACGGACGTCAGTGACTGAGCCGATACCGGCGCACAGCAGAGATCCTCCGAGAAACATCAGTTGCTGATCAGGAATATCCATGGGAAACACCAGTGCGTGTCTTGCAAATCAGGTCGCGATGCCGTGTGAGGAGAATGGACAGCCCCGGAACAAACCGGCGTTGGCCAATGTTGGCGGCGGACGCTGACGCGGCACGTCGCATCGTGCCGTGTCACCGCTCGCGATCTCCACTTCCAGCGTCCCCGTGGCTCATTGCTAGTGTCTTCACTAAATGGCGTTGGAGAGGTTGTTGCCGACCGTGTTGAAGGCGGTGCTGATCTTGCCGGAGAGTCCGGTCATGGCTACAACCGCGCCCAGTCCGATCAAACCCGCAACCAACGCGTATTCAATCAGGTCCTGACCCGACTCATCCTTCACGAAGGAGGCAAACACATGTTTGATGTTCTTCATATTGATCTTTCTCCTGTGGTGCTGCATATAGGCCCCGAGTCCGCGAGTGTCATCCAACCACTCACAGTTGATGCCAGCTTTAATTCTTCTATCGGATGGAATGGGAAAAACATGAGTTCGACGAGTGACACGGCTCACTTTAGTCCCCGGAAAACTCCGTTCCGAGATGGGATAAAGCCGCACAGGCAGGGCAGGCCCGCGCACAACGATATGCCCGGCACAGCCAAGTCCCAGAAGCACAACAATGCAAGTCGGTCCTGCGAGGGCCCCGCAGCCACTCCAACAGCAAATACCGGCTTAGCTTTCAAACGGTTGCGCAAGACGCGTCAGTTCGCGCATTCGCTGACGGAACTCCGCCAACGCGTGAACGACAGCGTCTTACCCACTCCACGCCGCAAGATCGTGTCGTTGGCTGCATGAACGAAGCCGCCCACAATCTTCCGTGAGCGGCCCTGACATCGATGCGACCCGGAAACGCGGTGTCCGCGCGTACCGTGTCGCTCTATTTGGGGAGCGTGTTCAGCGCAGGCGGCGCTGGCGGTGTGGGTGCCAGAATATCGGCGGAGGCTCCGGTGGCAACCCCGTCCAGTTTGGACTGGAAGACGATGATCTGCTTGATCAAGTCATAGGGAAGGTCGAGTGGGATCGCGCGTCCGTTAACCACCAGCGTGGGAGTATGTTCGATCCCAGCGTCTACGGCCAGCTTGATGTCGGCGTTGACGATGTCTTTGGTGGCCTGCGTGTTGGCGCAGGTGACGATGGCGTCCCCGTCGAGTCCGGCGCGCTGGGCCGCGGCCCGCAGCAGCGTGTCTTCCGTGGTTGGCGCCAGCGCTTGCTGCGTGTCGAAGACCCCCGCCGCGTACTTGAAGAAGGCATCGTCCGACTGCTTCTGCGCGCAGACGCCGTAAGCCGCAGCCTTGAAGGCGGAGGAATGAATATCTACCAGCGGAAATTGCTGGAAGACAACGCGCGCGGCCGGAAAGTCCTTGACGATCTGGTCCATCGTCGTCTGCGCCGTCTTGCAGTACGGGCACTGCAGGTCGGCGAACTCCACCAGCATAAGATCCTTGCTGGCACCGCCGCGTGCAGCTCCGGTGGCTTTTTCCTTGAGCAGATCCCGAGTGGGGGCGTACGGAGTTGCGCTGAAGTAGACCAGGCTTGCGCCCTCAATGACGTAATTGCCGTCCGGTGTAACGTAGAAGATCGCGACCTGGGGCTTTGCGTCGGGTGACTTGCTCGTGACATAGACGATCACCTTGGTGATTTTGGGCGCGACTGTTTGCGAGATGGCCATCACGCGCCACACTCGGTTGGTATCGTAACCCCACACCTGGTTGAGGAAGGCGTTCACCGTCTCCTTGGTAGGCGATGCGACGGTAAAGTTCCTCGGGTCTGCCGGAGGCAGCGGATCGACCGGCACGGCATTCACAATTGGCACTGTGGGCGGGGCAAGGTACGGCGCCTGCGCGGCGGGAGCGGAGGGCGCGGCCGCTGGCTTCGGTTGCACTGGATTGGCAGGTGCGGCCTGGGCAAATGCGACGGCCGTGCTCAGGCTGAGAATGATGGTGAGCGCTGCTACCGGAATCCAACCCGGAACTGACTGCAAAGCTGAATCGGTGCTCTTCAATGTGGTTTCCTTCTTCTGGGGTTGCATGTTCTTTGTGCGGTTCCTGATCATTTTACCGGGAACAGCCCTTATGGATGAAATGCACGCCTGTTCCGGCTTACCCTTTGTCGGCGCTTCGACTTTGCAGGTTACAGTTCAACCTTCACCGCGATGGGAAAGCGCCGCCCGTTGCCGAAGGACTTTGGCGTCACTTTGAGCACAGGCGCAGCCTGCTGGCGCTTGTACTCGCTGCGCTCGACAAGCTGAAGAACGCGGCGGACAAGCGCGAGATCCACCGGGTGACCGGCGGTTTCCATCTCGGCGACAATCTGCTCGACGGAAGCGTAGCGCTCCACATAGGCCTCCAGAATCGGGTCGAGGACCTCGTACGGCGGCAGCGAGTCGGTGTCGCGCTGTCCGGGACGAAGTTCAGCCGAGGGCGGTTTTTCGATCGTTGCCCGCGGAATCACCTCCCGTTCGCGGTTGGCGTAGCGGCTCAGCGCGTACACCCGCGTCTTAAAGACGTCGCCGATCACAGCCAGCGCGCCCACCATGTCTCCATACAGCGTGCAGTAGCCGGTAGACATCTCGCTCTTGTTGCCGGTGGTCAGCACCAGCGAGCCAAACTTGTTCGACAGCGCCATCAGCAGCGCGCCGCGAATGCGCGACTGCAGGTTCTCTTCCGCTAGTCCAAACGGCGTTCCAGCGAACAACGGCTCCAGCGTTCTCTGATATTGCGTAAACACATCGTGGATGGCGACCAGCTCGTAGCGGATGCCCAGGTTCACCGTCAGTGCGCGCGCGTCGTCGATCGAGCCGGTCGAAGAAAACTCGCTGGGCATTCCCACGCCAAGAACATTCTCCGCGCCCAGCGCCTCTACAGCGATGGCCGCCACCAGCGCTGAGTCGATGCCCCCCGAGAGTCCCACCAGCGCCTTCGAAAATCCGCACTTGCGCACGTAGTCGCGCGTGCCCAGCACAAGAGCTTTCCATGTGTCTGCCGTGTCGCCTGCTCCAGGATTGGAAACGGAAACAGAGGTGGCTTCGGTCGGCGCCAGCTTCGTTTCCATCGGCTGCAGGTCGTCCGTATCGAAGACAATCAGGTCTTCGCGGAAGGATGCGGCCTGCGCCACAACCTCGCCATTGGGTGCAATCACAATTGACGATCCGTCGAAGACCAGCGAGTCGTTTCCCCCAACCTGGTTCACCATCGCCACAATCGCGTTGTGCCGGCGAGCCAGCACGGAGAGCATATTGCGCCGCAGCAGCGGCTTGCCGCACCAGAAGGGAGATGCCGAGATGTTCAGCACCAGGCGCGGATGTACGGCCAGCGGATCGGGCAGCATGCGCCACTGATGCATCAACTCGTCGATCGGGTCCACCGGGTAGAGGCGTCGTTCCCAGAAAACCTTGTCGTTCCACGCGTCCTCGCAGATGGTGATAGCCAGAGGCCGCCCATGCAGCACGGTCAGGGTCTGCTCCGTGGCAGGCTCAAAGTAGCGCTGCTCGTCGAAGATGTCATAAAACGGCAGCAACATCTTTTGCTGCACGAAGCTGACCCGGCCATCTGTAAGCAGAGCGGCAACATTGCGCGCGTGCTTGCCTTCGTACGGCCTGCCATCCACCGGACCTGTGGCGAGAACCGCGCCGCATAATATCGCCGGCCCACTGGTGGTGTGGCCCGCAATCTCATCCAGCGCCTCGCGCGCGCGTTCCAGAAATGACCGCTTCTCCAGTAGGTCGGCCGGAGGGTATCCGCAGACGCAGAGTTCGGGAAATACCGCCAGCTCCGCGCCAGCCTCCCCGGCGCGCGCCGCGAAGTCGAGAACCAGCCGCGCGTTTCCGGCAAAGTCCCCGACGGTCGGGTTGATCTGTGCAAGAGCAATCTTCATAAGGCAGTTGTGAGTGGTCAGTTGTAAGTGGGATGCAATACATGCGACTGCCAGCAGTTATTAGTTTACTCATAACTGACCACTGACCACTGTTAGCTGTCCACTGACTTTATGTGCCGGTGCCGCTCAGGACGACGCCGACGGTGCGCACCAGGATCTTCAGGTCGAGAAACAGGCTCCAGTTCTCGACGTACGCGGTGTCCAGTGAGATGTAGCTGTCGAACGAGGGGTCCTGCCGCGCCTCAACCTGCCACAGGCCGGTCATTCCGGGCAACACCTCAAGCCGCCGCAGATGTGACAGGTCGTACTGCTCCACCTCGGAGCCCACCGGCGGCCGCGGGCCCACCAGGCTCATCTCGCTGCGCAGCACGTTGTAGAACTGCGGCAGTTCGTCCAGCGAATACTTGCGCAGAAAGCGCCCGACACGCGTGATGCGGGGATCGTCGGCGATCTTGAAGAGGATGCCGTCGCGCTCGTTCTTGTGGACCAGCTCTCCCTGTAGCTTGTCCGCTCCGACGCACATGGTACGGAACTTGTAGCAGGTGAAGGTTCGCCCCTTGCGTCCAATCCGTTGCGCGCGGTAGAAGATGGGCCCCTTGGAATCGAGCCTGATGGCGCCCATCAAAAGTAGCATAAACGGCCAGCCCAGCAGCATGGCGAAGGCGGCGCCCATCACGTCGAACGCGCGCTTAAGCAGGTAGGCTCCCACGGGAAGGGCGCGCCGATGCAGCGGAATGGTGGGAAACTGTCCAATGTACTCCACCGGCGCGGCCCATGCCAGGCCGTCGTAGAGGTCGGGCACAACGCGCACGTCGATGCCGTACCCGCGCGCCTCTTCCACAATGCCGATCACCAGTTGTTTCTCCGCGGGCTCAGAGAAGAATATCTCGTCGACAAATAGCGAGCGGGCCAGCGAAAGGCAGTTGCGCACGTCGCCGATCACGTCCGCATCGCCGGATTCAGCCTCCTGCCCGCTGAGCGAAACAAAACCCTTAAAGCGGAACCCGAGGTGGCGCAGGCTCTCCAGATGGTTGCGTAGCGCGTGGGCGACGCGGCCCGAGCCGACGATCAGTACATTGCGTGTCTCCAGACCCTCGCGATAGCGCCGGTATACCATCGAGCGCCATATGGCGCGCCGTATACAAAGAAGAACCGTAGTGAAGATCACCGTCAGCACGACAACGATCCGCGAGACCACCACGGCGCGCGCCAAATACAGCGAGCCGCACAGCAGAAGCCCGGAGGTCAGCGACGCCTGCACCGCCAGACGCTGCTCGTGCAGGCCGCTGCGTTCCAAAATGGGTTCGTACAGTCCGTAGGATCGCGCGATCACAATAAGCAGCACACCATACCATCCGATAAAACCAAGCATGTACCCCGACGCAACATGCAGCAGGTATGCAGGCTGCCAGATGATATGCATCCCGCCGGGCACTGTGTCGCGAACACGCAGTGCAACCAGCATGGCGATCGCCACGGTCGCAAAGTCGAGCACAGCCCAGATCAGGCTGTTGACCGAGGGACGATGAAACGCCCCTGCGCGCACTGATGAACTTCCATCAGTCTCTGTCCAACTCCGTCCTGGAAGAACTGCCTGGTTCAAATAATCAGGTGTTGCCATAGCCAATTGCCTCTCACCCCAACGACGCTCAACTTCGCGCGTCAGAAGCATCCCATGCCAATAGGCCCAACTCAGCTTACAAAATGCTAATGTTCACCCTACTCTCTGGGTAGGACATTTTTAAACACAAATCTATGTCCTATCTTGCTACATCGGAGTAATACGCCAAGGCCCCCGCGCATCATCCTTATTCTTCTCATCATACTGAAAACAAAAAGAGAAATCAACCGCAATTGCATCAATTTCCGGTAAACCATGGCTCGGAAGTTGTATCCCTATACGGGCAGAACAAGCTCGTCTAGAGTTAGAAATTCCTTAAGTACGGGGTCGTCGCTTCTATCCATCTCTTCCACCGTGCCGAAGAAGCGCGCCTTCCCTTGATGGAGAAAGACAATCCGGTCGGCCAGCTTGCTCGCAAAGCGCATGTCATGGGTCACCACGATGCTGGTCAAATGCAGTTGTGTCTTGAGGCGTTCAATCAATTCGCCCAGCAGATGCCCCATCAGCGGGTCCACCATCGTGGTCGGTTCGTCATATAGGATGGCCTCGGGCTGGCTGGCCAGCGCGCGCGCAATGGCCACCGAGCGCTTCATACCGGTCGAGAGATCGCTCGGCAGCATCTCCTCCATCCCCGCCACGCCAACCATCTCCAGCATCCCACGCACAATCTGCTGAATTTGCTCCTCGGCCATGTCGCCCCGCTCGCGCAGCGGGAACGCCACATTCTCCCCCACACTGATCGAATCGAACAGTGCTCCGTTCTGAAAGACCATGGTCACCTTGCGCCGTACCGCCTGCAGCTCGCGTTCACTGAAGTGCGAGATGTCCTCGCCAGCCACCAGAACGCGCCCCGTGTCCGGCTTCAGGAAGCCCATCAGGATCTTCAACGCAACAGACTTCCCCACGCCGGAGCGTCCCAGAATGCACAGCGTCTCGCCGGGCAGAACGGAGAAGCTCACGTCGTCCAGCACCAACAGCTCATCAAAAGAAATGGAGACATGATCGAACGCAATGTACGGCCCAGGATGGTTGCGCCGCTCCGGCACGGCCTCGCCAGCCGCCACATTCTGCTGCGCGGCCACGGCCATGAACTCCTGCACCGTCTCCTGCGCCTCGGCAGCTTCCTCGGCGTTCAGCCCTTCCTGCTCGCTCGGCTCCGCCTCCGCGGGCGCGCCTTCCCGCGGTTGATTGCCTCCGCCCGCTGCGCCGCGTTCGTCCAGCTTTGATTCCGGCTCTTCCATAAGCCTCTCTATGATGCACCATTCGGGGAAGCAATCCTGCACAATCGTCCTTGCCACAATACTAACTAAGTGCGCAGTAACGACTCCATTACCCCAGCATGAGTCCCTGCTGTAAATGGTATGACTTTAAAAAGCTCTCTCAGAATTCGTGTAGAGATAAATGAATTGCCATCCCGCCCCTGAGATTGCCGAAGGGGAGTAATCCCCGTATTTCGCTCAAAGTGTTAAGAAATATGGGTCACGGGCAGAAAGTGGGGTAAGGCTTCGGCCCCGCCTCTTTTCTTTGCATCGGCAACTCCTTGCATCTGACTCATCCATTGATGCATCTCATCGCGGCTTGATAGTACGCTTAGGTACGGATGCGATTTGAACTCTTCATTGCGGCGCGGTATCTGCGGGCCAAGCGGCGACAGGCCGTGGTCGGCGTCATCACCGCGATCTCCGTCATCGGAGTCGCCGCGGGCGTGGCATCGCTCATCATTGCGCTGGCCATCACCAACGGAATGCGCCGCGACCTGCAGGATCGCCTCGTCGGCTCCACTGCGCACGTCCTTCTGATGCGCGTCTCCGGCGACGGCATCCGCGACTGGCGTCCTCTGCTGAATCGCTTGCGCGCTCTTCCTCACGTCACCGCCGCAGCTCCCGGCCTCTACGAAGAAGTCCTCATCTCGCGCAACGCCAAGAGCGCCGGCGCGCTCATCGACGGCATCGTTCCCTCCGACCAGCGCACCGTCTCCGACCTCCTGCAATCCATCCAGCAAGGCAGCGCGGAGCCGCTAAATCCGCAGCCCGCCGCCAGCGACGCAGCGGCCGCGCAATCCGTCCCTCCCATCGTCATCGGCCAGGACCTTGCGACGACCATCGGCGCCGAGGTCGGCGACACCATCCTCGTCACCAGTCCGCAGGGCGAACTCACCCCGCTCGGCCTCGTCCCCAAGTATCAGCGCTACACCGTCGCTGGCGTCTTCAACTCCGGCTTCTACCAGTACGATTCCAGCTACGCCTTCATCCGCCTCGCCGACGCGCAGCGTCTCTTCTCCGAGCCTGACCTCATCTCCGCCATCAGCTTCAAGGTCGACGACATGGATCGCGCCGACGTCATCGCCCGCCAGATCGAGCAGGCCGCCGGGCCCGGCTACGAATCCACCAACTGGATGGAGCAGAACCGAGAACTCTTCCGCGCCCTCCGCCTCGAGCAGATCGTCACCTTCATCATCCTCGCGCTCATCGTCTGCGTCGCCGCGCTCAACATCCTTATCGCCCTCACCATGATGGTGATGGAGAAAACCCGCGACATCGCCGTCCTGATGAGCTTCGGCGTCCGCGTCGATCAGGTTCGCCGCATCTTCCTCCTGCAAGGCCTTCTCATCTCGCTGATCGGCACCGCGCTCGGCCTCGTTCTCGGCTTCGGCCTCAGTTGGCTGGGCGGCCACTATCGCTTCATCCACCTCGACGCCTCGGTCTACTCCATCGACTACCTGCCCTTTGCCCCGTGCCTCATCGACGCGCTGATCGTCGCCGCCGTCTCGCTCGGCGTCAGCCTCCTCGCCACCCTCTACCCCAGCAACAGCGCCGCCAAAGTCCTCCCCGCAGTGGCCCTCCGCTATGAGTGAGAAGTCTAGATATGTAATGCAGGTCTGGCGTCAAGTGCTATTCTATTCAAATCATGAGTCTTCCGGGTTTTCAAAATACTTTACTTCCCATTCTTAAGTATCTCGAGGACGAACAGCCCCATAAGGCCAAGGACACCTTCGCCTATGTTGAAACTCAGTTCGACCTAACTGAGGAAGAGGCCACAACCCTTTTGAAAAATGGGCGAACGCGACTCATGGATCGGGTTCTCTGGGCTATTACCTATTTGCGCAAGGCTTGCCTAATTGAATCCGTCTCACGAGGAGTTTTTCGGATTACAAGTCGTGGCAAGATGCTACTTGCTAAGAATCCCAAAACGCTCAGCATGAAAGATCTTGAACAGTATCCCGAGTATCTTGAATTCAGAGGACTCGAAAAAACTAACGGTGAGTTGAACGAGTCGGCCACGTCAACACATCAGAGTACACCTCAAGAAGATCTCCAGCAGATTATTGAAACCATTCGGGATCAAATTGAAGTAGAACTGCTCGACACACTTAAGACAATCTCGCCAACATTTTTCGAGAAAGTAGTTGTAGGTCTTCTCGAAAAAATGGGATACGGAGGTTTCATCAAAGGCGCAGGCAGTACTACCAAACATTCGGGAGACGATGGTATTGACGGAATCATCAAAGAAGACCGGCTTGGCCTAGACCTAATCCATATTCAAGCTAAACGGTATACAACAACCGTTGTAGGAAGGCCGGAAATCCAGAGCTTCGCGGGTAGCCTTGAAGGGCAACATGGCCGTAAAGGCGTCTTCATTACAACCAGCAGTTTCTCTTCAGAAGCTCATGAGTATGTTAAACGCATCGAGAAAAAAATA
>Ga0302202_10001691_pt1 | contig 26926 bp, 24 predicted proteins | sample II_Bog_N3_3_FD_194579 | JGI IMG/M metagenome (GOLD analysis project Ga0302202, IMG submission 194579) | Peat permafrost microbial communities from Stordalen Mire near Abisko, Sweden - II_Bog_N3_3 | ecosystem: Environmental > Terrestrial > Soil > Wetlands > Peat | place: Sweden: Abisko...
CCCCGTCGAGTGCGCCGCCAGAAACTCCTTGCTGATCCGCGGCTTCCGGTAGAACCCGTGCAGCGAAGCCTCCGACGTAATGCGGATCAGGTTCCGGTAGCCCTCTTCGTTCTCCGCCAGCACCAGCAGGTGGTTGTAGTGGTCGTTCGGCGTCTCGGCGCGATGGTCCTCGGCCTTGCACACGTACAGCTCGCAGCCCAGGATCGGCTTGATCCCCTTGGCCTTGGCCGCGTCAAAAAAATGCACCGCCCCGTAGATGTTCCCGTGGTCGGTCATCGCGACCGATTTCTGTCCCAGCGCCGCCACCCGGTCCACGAGCTTTGTAATGTCGCAGGCCCCGTCCAGCAGCGAGTACTCCGTATGCAAATGCAAATGTGTGAATTCAGCCATGGCATCTTCGATTCTAGCCGCAGGGGGCCGTCCGCGCCCCGCTCAACCCCCAGTTGAAATCTTGAGCCGTTCAGGAAAAACCGTGGAATCGGAAACGAGCCTGTAGACGTGAGGGACGGGGGCCGACTTACTGGGAGAAGTAAGCTTAACCATAGAAGTTGGGTGGACCAGGAGCCTCGCGAGGCACCTGGACTACCCGCCAAAAGAGAATCCGTTCATCCACACCAATCGATTCAACCGCGTTTCCATGAATCGGTATTTTTTCTTGCATTGTGTCTACGGAAGTGACAACATTTGCCAATGCAAGAGGATTCCCAAGATTCCGCGCATACTCATCTGCCTGAGAAAACCCTTGATCTTCAATCAATGATCGCGTTCATTCGGTCTGAGAATGAAGAACATAGAAAATATTTTATGACTTTGTATAAGTGGGCAGCGGGCGCTCTAACGCTCGTATTTGCCGCTATGGTTGGTGCCGTAACATTTTTTGGCTTTCGGACAATTGATGGAGCAAGAGATTCAGCTTCTAAGGCAGCAGGGGCAGAAGTTGATAAGATGCGCACTGAAGTCAGAAACAGAATCAATAGTGAGTTTCAGTCAGACGCAATAAAACAGACCGTTCGAGATGCAGCTAAAGAGCAATCTAAAGCAGCGATTGTGCCTATCGTTAAATCCGAAGTTAGCATACAAGTTCGACGCGGTGTGGAAGCAGAACAAGGAATAATCAAAACTGCGATGCTCAATGAGACCCACAGAGCAGTTGATAGCCTTACACATCATATAGATCGGAATATTTCTGAACAAGTAACATCGCAAGTCGCTTTATCAGTAAATAATAAGGTCAGGAGTGAGGTCGATCCAACAATTGCCCAACTCAAGAGGAATGCAAATTTGTCTTCACTATTTATTAGAGCACAGAGTGGAGAGGGTAGAGCATTTGATTCACTGAACCAGCTATGGCACGACGGTTCAGTTTCTCAGGAAGATAGGGAAATGGCTGAGAGAGCCGTAAAAACAATTTATAGCGCTCATGACTGGAACGGTATTTATGTTCAGCATCATTTTAATCCGCCAAAAACCGACCTCGTTCTGGTGCAGTTGATACAGAACTCACCCAATGTACACGAACGAAAAACATCCCTGGACTGCTTGTCTATCGGTGCATCGCGGGAAAATATCGATCTTATTTATAGAGTCATGACTACGGATGTTGATCTCAATGTCAGAGATGCGGCTTTTCGCGCATTCAACCAGGCGACAAGCCAAACCATAACAATTCTTGATAACGATTCTGCAATGGTCTGGTGGAAAGAGCACCGTAAGGACTTTGTTAAATAAACAATCACCAAGGCGGGTGGCCACCATTCTTTTGCTTTTCCTGCCCCGACCACAAGAGCTGGGTGCCCCATCCTTCCCGCGCTTTTTGCGGGAAGGATAGGAGACCATGAACCCCTCATAGACCTGTCATCCTGAGCGACCGGAGCGAAGCGAAGGGAGTCGAAGGACCTGCGTTTCGCCTTCGCAGGGTGCCGCAGACTTTGCTTTCGAGCCTTCGGAAACCACGAACCCAATCAGCCTCTCTCAATCCCGCCTATAAATCGAGCATTTCCAGAATCTCATCCACCGTCATTCCGTGGTGGGCGGCGATCCGCTTGAGGATGCTTGCAAGCGTGCCTGTCTTGATTGGACGATGAAAAGGGATGACCTCGTGGTTTTCGCCATCCCTTTGGGTGGTCACGCGGATGTGCGATCCCTTTTGCCGGGTCGCCTCATATCCCAGAACGCTCAACGCTTTCACCAGGCGCGGCCCATCGGTGTCGCGCGGCAGCCTCATGCGGCCAGTATTTCTTCACGCACGATATGCAGACGGATAATCTTCGGCGCTTCCATCGTCTCATCGAAGTAGCAGGCCACAGCGTCCTTGACCATCGCGCGCAGTTCTTCCAGGGTCTCCCCCTGGGTATGAATGCCGTACCCAAGGGCGGAAGCGGTGTAACCGCCGTCTGCCTCGTCCTCACGCACCTCAAAGATGATCTCGCTCATCGCAGCAACACCCTCCCCGTCTGGATCGATGCTACAACGCCAAGATGCTCACAACAAGCCGGGTGCCCCATCTTTCGCTTTCTTTGCGAAAGGTGGGATAGCAAGACTCAAAACTTTCCACAAACCGGTCTCGCGTCCCGATCTCTCCTCCGCGCAACACTCCCGCCGAAACTTCCTTGACTTACGTAGTCAAATATGACTACACTTGCCCAGTAGCGAGAACTGAAAGCCGATGACCAGAACGACGCGGCCCATCTCGTGGATCAAGGCCGCCCGCAAGGACTTCGAAAAGTTCCCCATCGAGGCCCAAACCGTCTGCCTCACCGCTCTGACCATTGCGGCAGAGAACGGCAAAGCCGACATCACGAAACCGCTCAAGGGTCTCGGCTCCGGCGTCTTTGAAATAGCGCTTCCTTGGCGCGGAAACGCCTTTCGCGTCGTCTACGCCGTGCAGATTGGGGACGAAATCTGGGTTCTTCATGCCTTCCAGAAGAAATCGACCCAAGGCATCAAGACCCCGCCGCATGAGATCGAGTTGATTGAGAGCCGCTTGAAGAAGCTGAAGGAGATGCTCGGATGAAACCCGAAAAGACTGAGATCGTCCACGGCAGTGGCAATGTCTTCCGCGACCTGGGCCACACCAATTCCGATGTGGAGCAATTGAAAGCCATCCTCGCCGCCGAAATCATCCGGACGTTGGACCGCAAACAGCTGACCGTCCGCGCCGCCCACACCCAAACAGGCATTGCCGCCGCCGACTTCTCCCGCATCCGCAACGCCGACCTCGGCCGCTTTACGCTGGACCGCCTGGTTTCCATCGTCAACCGCCTCGGCTCCCGCGTCGAGGTTCAGGTCAACTTCCGCACCCTTGAAAACTGCGCCTAACCCCTCGCCCGAAACCTCGACAGCTTCGCCCTCGCCAAACCACAATCATTCGCCGTGGCTTTTGCAGATAATTACCGTCCAAGCGAGCACAATTCAATCAGGGAGAAAGAACCGAAAGCAGAGTCTATTACGGGCCATGGGTCGCAATTTACAGTCCCGACCCCACCCCCCCTATCGTGTAAATACCACCTTTCGACCCTCTTGCTGCTTATAAAATACATTGATTCAATAGCTTGTAATTATTACCCATTAACTTATCAGTAACTGTAAACCTCGAATTTTGCCCCTTTTTTGGCTGATAACTAGGCGTTTTAGCTGAAAAATGCCTCTTTTTCGCTCAGGTTTACCCTCGTTTTGCTCCTCCTCGCCGATCAAAAGAGCTGGGCTCCATCCTTGACGCGCCTTCTCGGGGAAGAATTAGCGGCAAGGGTGGAACGGCAGGGTTCTCAACCGATCACTGGTTGAAACGGGGATAGTGATGATGGTGGTGGTGATGGTGATGGCTGTGGACAACCACCACAACCTGCGCCTGCGCCGCATAGGGTGCGGCGAAGCAGAAAATGAGAGTCAGTGCAAGCAGAATTCTCTTCATGACTCAGCATGACCCATTCTCTGGCGATTTATAGAGCTGCACTGACCAGACCGATTAAACTTTCAGTTTCCTTCCCGACCGGATCCTAAAACCGCTCGAAAACTGCCGCCGCGCCCATGCCGCCGCCCACGCACATGGTGACCATGCCGTAGCGGACCTGACGCCGCAGCATTTCATTGAACAGTGTAGCGGTCAGTTTGGCGCCGGTGCAGCCAAGCGGATGGCCGAGGGCAATGGCGCCTCCGTTGACGTTGATTCGCGCGGGGTCCAGGTCGAGGGTCCGGATGACGGCCAGCATCTGGGAGGCGAAAGCCTCGTTGAACTCGATCAGCCCGATGTCCTCGAGCGTCAGGCCCGCACGGCGCAGAGCCTTGGGAATGGCGGTGATGGGACCGATGCCCATCTCCTCGGGCAGGCAGCCGGTGACGGCATAGGTTACCAGACGGCCCAGCGGGTGCAGACCCAGTTCCCGCACGCGATCCGCTTCCATCAGCACTGCGGCGGCGGCGCCGTCGGAGGTCTGCGAGGAATTCCCGGCGGTCACCGTTCCCTGCGCGGCGAAGGCGGGCTTGAGCTTGGCCAGAGCCTCGGTAGTGGTGTCGGCGCGGGGACCTTCGTCCGCGGCGAAGACGGTCTCCGTAATGGTGGGCTTTCCGGCCTTTTCACTGGGAACCGCTGAAGTGATCTTCACCGGGATCAGTTCGTCGGCAAAGCGTCCGGCAGCCTGTGCCGCGACGGCTTTCTGATGGCTGGCGAGGGCGAAGGCGTCCTGGTCTTCGCGGGAGATCTGGTAGCGGCGCGCCACACGCTCGGCGGTCAATCCCATGGTGAGCAGGGCTGCGGGATAGTGCTCGGCCAGCCACGGATTGGGACTGGGCTTGAGCCCGCCAAAGGGCAGAAGGCTCATCGATTCCACTCCGCCCGCCACGACAATCCGATCGCCACCTGAACGTATCCTCAGATCAGCCAGAACAATGGCTTCAAGCCCTGAAGCGCAGAGCCGGTTGACGGTGACGCCCGGGATCTCGACCGGCAACTGGGCACGCAAAACCGCAAAGCGGGCGACGTCCCAACCCTGCTCGCCCTCCGGCTGGGCGCAGCCAAAGATCACGTCTTCCACTTCCGCCCGCTCCAGGCTGGGAATCCTGTCCAAAGCGCCGCATAATGCAATCGCGGCAAGGTCGTCGGGGCGGGTGGTCGAAAGAGCTCCCTTGGGGGCCCGCCCAACTGGAGTGCGAACAGCGCTGACGATGAAGGCTTCCGGCATGAGGCTTGCTCCTTGATTTGCACCCTGGGCTCAAAGTAGTTACTCCGGCATTTCGAGCAGGGTCCAGACATTCTTTGAGTAAAAGCGATAGACGGTGCGGCGGTCGACAACGGAATCGGCCAGGGCATCGTGGTCCACTAGTTGGGGGCGGTGTTCCAGGCCAGACTGGGCCTGGTGGATCTGTTGGGGCGATGCGGGATCGATGCCCCAGTTGAAGCCGAGAACGCCGCTGGGGTCGTGAGATTGAAGCCGCACGGTTTCAGGGAAGACGGCCAGCACGGCGAGCTGGTCGGGGGTGCTTGAAAAGAAGACGAGGAGGGAGACCGTTCCCCGCGAAGAACAAAGAATGGCCCAATCGGACGAGCCCGCACGTTCCAGACTCGCGTGGACAACATTCTCAGGCTGGTGCGCCTCGTAAGTCTGTGGGATGAAGCATCCGCGGCGGTTCAGCAGTTCCTGAAGCTGGTCGGGCAGGCCCGGGAATGAGCTGACCGGCAGATGGCGGATCAGGTAAGGAGTGGCGCGACCCTCCACCACAACCTGGCCGGACTCGTCGAGTGGCGCGGCGGCTTGCACTTTTTGTTGGGCGGGAAGGAAAACACAGGCGCAGAAGAAGCCGCCCAGCCACCATCCGCCCTTTCTCAAGCCAGCTCGAACCATCGGATTTTCACTTTCTCAAAGGCCAGAGCCCGTCCATAGGGACCATTTCCAGAAAGCTCCTGCAACCCGGTCTCTTATCTTAATTCCGCAGGGGCTTGCCTGTTTTCAGGGTAAAGGCGATGCGCTCCTGGGTCTTGCGCTCGCCGCAAAGCGAAAGAAAAGCTTCGCGTTCGAGGTCGAGAAGGTACTGTTCGCTCACCAGGGTGCCCGGAGTCACCCTGCCACCAGTCAGAATGTACGCAGCCCAGCGAGCGACCTTCTGGTCGTGCTCAGAGGCGAAGCCTGCTTCGCCCATGAGAAATGCGCCGGTTTCAAGAGCCGCCAGGGCGCCGGCGCCGGGAGCGGGAATCCGGCTGCGCGGCTGGGGAGCCGAATAGCCTGCCTCGGCCAGTCCCGCTGCCTGAGCCTTGGCATCCAACAGCAGGCGCTCGCGGTTCAGTGTGATGCGGTCGGCGGGGAAGAGGAGGCCCAGCGATCGCGCTTCCGCGGCCGAAGTGGAGACTCTGGCCAGCGCAATGGTCTCGAAGACGCGGCGCAGGGCTGCGCCCATCTCGGCCGACTGGGCAAAGCGCGAAGGCGGATCGCGGGGATCAAGCGGGGCAAGCGCTGCAGCAGTGTCAATGGCGCGCAGCAGCATCTCCTTGGTGCCGCCCCCGGCAGGGATGAGGCCCACCCCGGCCTCCACCAAGCCAATGTAGGTCTCAGCGTGGGGCTGGCGGCGCACGGCGTGCAGACATATCTCCGCACCGCCACCAAAGGTCATGCCAAAAGGCGCGGCAATCACGGGGCGCGGACAATATTTGATGGCCAGGGTCATTTGCTGGAAGCCATGAATGACGCTCGCCAATTCCTCCCACTCACCCTCCTGCGCGGTCAGCAGCATTTGCATCAGGTTAGCGCCCACTGAGAAGTTCTCGCGATCGCTTGAAATCACGAAGCCTGCAAAGTCGCGCACAGCCTCGGAAGCTGGGTTGAGAACAGACGAAACCAGCGCCAGCACGTCGCCGCCGATGGCGTTCTTGGGGGAGTGCAGTTCGATGCAGCCGATGCCGTCGCCGAGGTCCACAAGAGAGGCACCGGCGTTGGAGCGGACCACGCCGCGCGAGCGGCGGAAATCGGCAATGCGCGCGTGGCCCGGAAAAGTGGAGACGGGCTGGAGTTGTCCCTCAACCGGCTGGAAGCACGCACGGCCGTCCGCAGAGTACCAGGAGGTTTGACCGGCGGCCAGCAACGCCTCAACACGAGGGCTGACGGGCAGGCCCAGAGACTTCATGCGGGCAACGGTGGAGGCGACCCCGGCCGCGTCCCACATCTCAAAGGGGCCCAGATCCCAGTTGAATCCGGCGCGCATGGCCTGATCAATGGAGGCAGCGTTGTCCGCCACTTCGCCAGTGCGGTCAGCTGCGTAGTTCCAGAGCGCACCGAGGAACGGCCAAAGAAAAGCAGCCGATTTGTCCTTCGCAGGATCGTTGGCCAGAAGGAGACGCAAACGCTCGGGCAAAGTAGCAGCATTCTTGGCCATTTCCAGGGCGGGTAGCGAAGGTTTGGCAGCCGGACGGTACTCGTAGGTCGACACGTTGAGGACCATGCGCTGCTCTTTTCCCTCAGCGTCGCGGGTTTTCTTGTAGAAGCCCTGGCCGGATTTGTCGCCCAGCCAGCCGCGGCGCATCATCTCATCCAAAATCTGAGAAAAGCCGCTTTGGGTCACTCCCCGCGGGAAGTTGGCCGCCACATGAGCGGGAATGTCGATCCCCACCAGGTCCGCCAGGCGGAAAGTCCCTGTACGTGGCCAGCCGATAGCCTGCCCGGTCAGAGCATCTACGTCTTCAACACTCAGGCCCTGGGCCAGCATCAGTGCCGCTGCGTTGAACATCACCGCGATGCCGATGCGATTGGCGATGAAGTTCGGCGTGTCGTTGGAAAAGACCACCTGCTTGCCGAGAATGCGGTCGGCGAAAGCAGCAAAGGCCCTGGTCAGGGCCACGTCGGTTTCCGCGGCGGGAATGATCTCCAGCAGTCGCATATAGCGGGGAGGATTGAAGAAATGGGTTCCGAAAAAGTGTTCCCGGCGCGTGGGAAGAACAGCGGCAATCTGCGAGACCGGCAGGCCGGAGGTGTTGGTGGTCAGCACTGCATTTGCCGCCAAATGTGGCAGAACGCGCGCCAGCAGGGCGGATTTGATGGCGAGATTCTCGGCCACAGCTTCCACCACCCAGTCGCACGCGGCGAGTTTGGGTAGGTCGTCCTCGAAGTTGCCGGGGGTAATGAGGGCACCCAGCGACGGCTCGTAGAGGGCGGCGGGCTTGGTCTTGGCGAGGGTTTCCAGTGCAGTTTTGGCCAAGCGGTTGCGATCCGCCGTTTCGTCTTTTGGAATCAGGTCGAGCAGAAGAGTGGGAATTCCTGCGTTGGCCAGGTGAGCTGCGATGCGGGAGCCCATGGTTCCGGCGCCCAACACAGCAGCGCGGCGGACCAGGAACGGCAGAGCGGCAATGGCGGAGGAGGATCTTGCCGCAGCGGGTGCAACCGGGGAAGTCGTGCTCATGCGGGTTCTCCATGCGCGGGCTGCAGTTGGGACGACGCCCCCGCGCGGAAATGCTGGCAGCATACGAAAATCCAGTGTGCTAGGTCAAGCAAAGAGTTTGGGCAGATGAAGTTAGCGCAAATCTGCTATCGGTGTAGAGGGTCTTGAAACGGCAGAACGGGCGGGGGAAACTCTTCGGCGAAGACTTGCTGGCAGGCAAAAAACGGGATGAGCCGAAGCCCATCCCGTTTCTGTATGAAATCGCCCCAAGGGGGTTGCATTCAAGCATAGATGCCGCGTTGACGGATGGTGTACGCAACGCGGTCAATCGCCAGCATGTAGGCGGCGATACGGTTGTTGACGTTGTGGGCTTCGGCGTAGCGGACCACGTCACTGAAGCTGTCACGCAGGATGGTTTCCAACTGCTCGTTGACGATGGCTTCCTTCCAGAAATAGCCCTGGCGGTCCTGCACCCACTCAAAATAACTTGCCGTAACCCCTCCGGCGTTGGCCAGGATGTCGGGCACGATGAAGATGCGCTTTTCCGACAAAATATCGTCGGCCACGGCGGTAGTGGGACCGTTGGCGCCTTCCACGACGATGCGCGCCTTGATCTGGTCGGCGTTGCGGCTGGTAATCACGTTCTCCGTGGCTGCGGGGATGAGGATCTCACATTCGGAGACAATCAACTCTTCGCTGGGCATGGCCTCGGCGCCGCGGAATCCCAGAGTGGTGTTGTTGCGGCGCTTGTACTCGAGCAACTGGTGAATGTCGATGCCAGCGGGGTTGGAGAGGCCGCCATCCTTTTCAGCGATACCCACGATCTTGTACCCCTGCTCCATCATGAGCCGCGCGGCATTTGAGCCCACGTTGCCAAAGCCCTGAATCACCACCCGGCAGCCCTCGATGGGCATTTTGAGGTAGCGCAGACTTTCGCCACACACCACCAGCACGCCGCGCCCCGTGGCTTCCAATCGGCCGTGGGAGCCACCGATGTTCAAGGGCTTGCCAGTCACCACGCTGGTGACGGTGTGCCCCATGTGCATCGAGTAGGTGTCCATGATCCAGGCCATGGTCTGCTCGTTGGTATTCACATCGGGCGCGGGAACGTCCTTCTCCGGTCCGATGAAGTCGATGATTTCCGAGGTATAGCGGCGAGTCATGCGCTCGAGTTCGCCCTGGCTCATCGTCTTGGGATTGCAGATCACGCCGCCCTTGGCGCCGCCGAAGGGGATGTTGACGACCGCGCACTTCCAGGTCATCCAACTGGCCAGAGCCCGCACCTCGTCCAGATTCACTTCCGGCGAATAGCGAACGCCGCCCTTGCCGGGACCTCGGGCAATGGAATGCTGGACCCGGAAGCCGGTAAAGATCTCGGTCCGGCCATCATCCATGGTTACGGGAAAGTGCACGATGATTTCGCGCGCCGGGGTGCGCAGCAACTTCCACAAACCGTCTTCCAGATTCAGTTTGCGCGCGGCAAAGTCAAACCGCGCTGCCTGGGCTTCCCAGGGGTTAATCTCCTGCTCGAGCGATATCGATGCCATACCATTCTCCAATTCCGATCGCCTGCCGCTTAAGAAATGAGCCCTAAAAAATCGGTCCATCCACAAGTTTTAACGCAAATCATAGACCCGGCAGGATTTCTTCCGTTTCTACGGAGCACTGCATTTCCGGCAAGATACGGATTCCCGCCTCCTGCCGTTTGGACGTGGGAAAACGAACTTCCAAGCCCAAACCCAGTGAGTCTAGGCCCGCCAGCCAACCTCGTCAAGCCAGCCGGAACCAGCCTGGGAACCCCTCCCCGAAGCGGGGGGTCCGTTCCAGTATCGGCCCTGGAACGGGCAATTGTGCGGTAAATCGTGAAGCCCGCTGCCTGTTTGCCAACGGGCGGCACTGCGCGATTCGATCAATCGATGCTCTGGAGGAATTACACTGGGGCTGTGAAAGCCTCCTTCCATTGTGTCCAGCCCAGCCGCAAGGAATTCGTCGCTCTGGCCAAAGAGCATACCCTGGTTCCCGTCTGCCGCATCCTGATGGCCGACCTGGAGACGCCGGTTTCCGCCTTTCTGCGCGCGGCCTGGCCGGAGCGGGAGTGTTTTCTGCTCGAGTCGGTGGAAAACGGCGAACAGGTGGGCCGCTACACCTTCATCGGGCTTGCTCCCTTCAAGCGGATTGTGGCGCGCGGCCGGGAGATCACCATCACCGAAGGCAAGAAAGTCGTCGAGATTGAGGGCGATATCTTTGCCGTGCTGCGTCGGGCGTTGGGCGGGCACAAGCCGGCTCGTCTGCCGGGGCTGCCGCCGTTCACTGCGGGAGCCGTGGGCTTCTTCTCCTACGACGCGGTGCGCCAGATCGAGCGGCTGCCCGAACTGGCTGCCGACGAGTTAGGCGTTCCCGACGCCTGCATGCTGTTTTTCGATGAAGTACTGGCCTTCGATCATGTGCGCAAGGAGATCTGGCTGGTGGTGACGGCCGACGTGACGCGCGGCAAGCCGGGAGACGCCTATGACAAGGCCGTCGTGCGCCTGGACAAGCTCGAAAAGCGGCTCGCCCAACCGCTGCCCAAGCTGGCGGAACACAAGGGAAAGGGCAAACTGAAAGTGCAGCACCGGACCGCGAAGAAGGACTTTCTGGCTGCCGTAAATCGCACCAAGGAGTACATCGCGGCCGGCGACATCTTCCAGGCTGTACTTTCGCAGCGGTTCGACGTGGAACCGGAGGCAGACAGCTTCCAGGTGTATCGCGCACTACGAACGGTGAATCCCAGCCCGTATATGTACTTTCTGCGTTTTTCACCGGATGGTCCGCTGGGCGGAATGCCGGAGAAGCCCGGACGATTCTTCAAGAAGAAAGAAACGCCGGTCGCACAAGTGGTGGAGTTGGCAGGCTCCTCGCCGGAACTGTTGGTGCGGGTCCACCAGGGCAAAGTTGAATACCGGCCCATCGCCGGAACGCGCCCGCGCGGCGCCACCGAGCAGGAAGATCAGGCGCTGGCCGACGAGATGATCCACGACGAGAAGGAGCGCGCCGAACACGTGATGCTGGTGGACCTGGGACGCAACGACGTGGGCCGGGTGAGCACCTTCGGCTCGGTCAAGGTGGACCGGCTGATGTTCATCGAGCGCTATTCGCACGTGATGCACATTGTGAGTTCGATCGAGGGCCGCCTCAAGCCGGAGTTGACGGCCGTCGATGCTCTGCGCGCCTGCTTCCCGGCCGGCACGCTCTCGGGCGCTCCCAAGGTCCGGGCCATGGAGATTATCGAAGAACTGGAGCCGGCACGGCGCGGGACCTACGGCGGCGCGGTGCTCTATGCCGATTTTTCCGGCAATCTCGACTCCTGCATCGCGATTCGCTCCATGCTGGCCGTCGGCGGCAAAGGCTATGTGCAATCCGGCGCGGGGATTGTGGCCGACTCGGTGCCGCAGTTGGAGCACCAGGAAGCGCTCAACAAGGCGCAAGCCGTAATTCGGGCGATCGAGCGGGCGCGGGAACTGTAAGAGCGTTCCATTTTCGGACGACGTTGCCGGCCGGTTCCATTGCGGAATCGGCCGGTTTCGGTTTTACTCCGCCTGTCCTCAAACTTTCTCATGACTGCGTCCACACTGGTAACTCGGAGCCGCATCTACCCGTGGGCAGGCGCTGCTTTGAGAAATCCAGTTTGAGAAATCCATGCGAAAGGATCGATTTTCATGCTGATTTCCGGTTTGCAAAGCAGTTCGCTTTTCTCTGAGCTCGCCACGTCCTCCACCTCGTCGACCTCCAGTTCGTCGGCAAGCAGCGGAAACTCGTTTGACAGCGCGCTGACCAGCCTGATGGCCGCCATTAAGTCGGGAGACTCAACCGACGCCAAGAAGTATCTGACCGAAGTGGAGAAGCTGGCCCCTTCAAACGCAGACTCCAACAGCCCGCTGGGCGAATTTCTCTCCAGCGTCTCGACGGCGCTCTCCGACAACAACATCGCCGGTGCGCAAAGCGCGTTGACCACCCTGGAAACCTATGCCACGCCCAGCACCACGGCGGCGAGTTCAACCACAGACACATCGTCGACCAGCAGCAGCGACTCCGCGACCAGCGCTCTCACCCAGGATGTCCTGAGCCTCTTCAGCGCCATCAATTCGGGCGACCTGACCAGCGCACAGACTGCGTACGACAAGGTGACCAGCCTGCTGGACACGGCCAGTTCTTCGTCCAGTACTTCAAGTGCAAGCTCGAACAACTCAACCAGTACAGCCTCGTTTACAAGCCTGCTCAAGGAGATCGGTTCGGCGCTTGGTTCCGGCAACGTGAACACTGCACAGACGGCGCTGGACAACTTTCTGGCCAGTCTTTCGGCCGGGTCGCTGGTCAGCGCATCGGCGTAACTGAAGCGGGAGCGCCCGCATCTTCTGCGCGGAACGATGCCGCGGCTACGATTCCGCGCCGAAAACGCGGCGGAAAAAGTGGCCGATACTGCCGAAGAAGCCGGACTTCTTTTTGGGAGTGGGCGGATTGGCCGGTGAGCTTGCAGGCGGTTTGGCTGCCACGGCCGGTTCTGTTCCCGCAGCAGTTTGCGGGGCGTGCTCGGCGGCGTTGTAAGCCAAGGTTCCTGTTGTCTCTGCAGGCGTGCCGTACACTCCGGGCGCTCCGGGGGCTGGCGTGGGGGTGGGCGCCAGACCCTCGCTCTGCGCGATCGGAAATTCGTTGCCGCCTTTGGGCGCGGGCGGGCAACCGCAGGGCTCTTTCTCCTGGTCCACCACCTCGCGCAGGCTGCCGTGCTCAAACATCACCCGCTGGCCGGACTGCACACGATAATTGCCGCCCTCGAACACGCTCGTCACCAGCACATAAGGAGCGTCAATTCCGGCGTTCTCAACGCAGGTGTCGCCGTGCAGCCCCAGGCGTATTCTCACCTCGGCGGAACCGGGACCGCCGATCAGGATGCGGAAGTCGGGAGTGAGCAGCACGTCGGCGTTTCGACCGGTCGCGAAGCTGGCCTCGACCGCGCCATGGTCCATGGCCATCATGATGCCAGGAACCTCGTCGGCGGGAACGCTGGAGTCGGCAGCGAGTTTGACGGTGGTGGAAGCGCAGACGCGCAGCACGCCGCGATGGGGCAGGACGACCTCCGTGGTCTGGCTGCCAGAAGTGACGGTGCCGCTGGCGACGATGATGGCCTTACCCTGCGAGACTTCGAGAGCGCCGGTGACCTTGGCTGCGGTATCGGGGTTCCGGTTGTCCAAGGAAACGATGGCGATGGGGTTGGAAGCGTGGGAAGCCACGACAGTGGGTGGTGTTTGAGCGTTTGCTGTAGTTGCCGCCACCAGTGCCAGCGTCAGGAGCCCACAGAAACGCGAACGAAGAATCGAGTTTGCGTGGCGCATCGTGCTTTCCATTTCCCCTACATGTTCAGAAAGTTGCGAATCATCTCGTGGCCGTTTTGGGTCAAAACGCTCTCGGGATGGAACTGTACTCCCTCAATGGGCAGGGTCCGATGGCGCAGGCCCATGATGACCGAGCCCGAGCCGTCCGCGTCAGGGGTGCGGGCGGTGACCATAAGGTCAGCGGGAAGCGAGTCCTCGGCCACGATCAAAGAGTGGTAGCGCGTGCAGGTCAGCGGGCTGGGCAGGCCGGCAAAGATACCCTTGCCGTCGTGTTCAACAGGGCTGGTTTTGCCGTGCATCAGGTGGCTGGCGCGGACCACTTGGCCGCCGAAGGCCTGGCCGATGGCCTGATGCCCCAGGCAGACCCCGAAGATGGGCGCCTTGCCTGCCATGTGACGAATGAGGGGCACCAGGATGCCAGCTTCCGACGGGGTACAGGGGCCGGGCGAAAGCAGAATGCGATCGGGATGAAGCGCCTCGACCTCTTCGACCGTCAACTCATCGTTGCGATGGACCTCGACCTCTGCGCCCAGTTCCCCCAGGTATTGGACAAGGTTGTAGGTAAAGGAATCGTAGTTGTCGAGGACGAAGACCATGATGTGTTCAGTGTAGCGCGGACCACAGTGGGCCAGGTTGAGCCGGCAGTTGCGCGCCCCGCTTCAATCTGCAAAACTGGCCATGGTCCTAATGATGGTTCTTCATTTTCTGGTACAAGGTCGAGTGCAGGGAGTAGGCTTCCGCTGGTTTGTCCATCGGGAGGCCAGCGAACTGGACTTGCGCGGCTGGGTGCGCAACACCGAAGAGGGCGAAGTGGAAGTGGTGGCCTCGGGCACGGCCGAAGACCTGGCCGAGTTGCGTGAGAGCCTGCGCCGTGGACCGCGCGGCAGCCGCGTGGATCGCCTGGTCGAACATTACCTGGACGAGCGTGAAGCCGAAGGCCTGAGTTCGTTCCGCATCGAGGGAGCGTGGTAAAAGCAGGCATCAGGGAAAAGGGAATAGGGAGTAGTTGGTTCCTTGGGTTGCTTATTCTCGCGCGTCTTTGCCCGGGGCGCCAGGCTGGATAGCCACTCACCTTGGATCGACCCGTTCCAAACTCGCCTCTGCGCTCAAGATAGGCGTTTTCCTATTCCCTATTCCCTATTCCCTGCTTTTCCACCCCGTATAATCTTTAGGGAAGTCGAACCGCATCCCCGCCCGTTCCCTTCCTGCAAATTTCTTCAAGCTTTAGCTTGAAACCCAATCGAGGAGCGGACGAAACCATGCCCGAAGCAGTCAAGCAGATCAATGTGGAAGCCCTGAAGGCGCTGGTGCGCACCGTGCCTGATTTCCCCAAACCTGGGATTCTGTTTTACGACATCACCACGCTTTTGAAGGACAAGACCGGCTTTGCCCAGCTGATCGACGCTCTGGCGGCGCACTACATCGAGCGCAAGATCGACCTGGTTCTGGGCATCGAGGCACGGGGATTCATTTTCGGGCCGGCGCTGGCCTACCGGTTGAACGCCGGCTTTGTGCCGGTGCGCAAACCTCACAAATTGCCCGCTCCCGTGGCGCGCGTGACCTATGACCTGGAGTACGGATCCGACACCCTGGAGATTCACCTGGACGCAATCCAGCCTGGACAGAGAGTGGTGCTGGTCGATGACCTGCTGGCCACCGGCGGCACTATGGAAGCGACCCTGAAACTGGTCAAGCAACTGGGCGGCGAAATTGCCGGACTGGCCTTCGCAATCGAACTGGACTTCCTGAAGGGCCGCGACCGCTTCCCGGACCAGGACGTCTTCAGCCTGCTGCATTACGACGAGTAGAAAGCAAGCCGAAACACGCAGGAACAGTTCAGAAGACCTGTTCCTGCGTGTTTGCCAGTGTCGCAGCGTCGGCGGTCTGCTCGGCGACCATGGGCGCGTCGGCAAAGCGGTACCCCACGTACACATCCGTGAGCAGGTAGACCGGAGTCGATGGGTCGTCTTCAATCTTCTTGCGCAATTGGCGGACAAAGGTGCGCAGGTATTCAACCTCTTCACGGCAGTCTGCTCCCCAAACCGCGGTGAGCAGCTTGGCGTAAGTGACGACGCGGCCGGCGCGGCTCATCAGACAGTGGAGAATATCGAATTCCTTGCGAGTGAGATGCACCGGCTGACCGCGCCGGGTCACGATGCGCTTGACCGGGTCCAGGCGAATCTCGCCGATCTCGATGGGCGCATCTTCGGCGCGTGCCGGGGCTTGGACGCGGCGGACCGCGGTGCGTATTCGCGCAATCAGTTCGCGGGTGCTGAAGGGCTTGGTGACATAATCGTCTGCCCCCAGTTCCAGCGCTTCCACCTTCTCCTCTTCCGCATCGCGAACCGTCAGCATCAAGATCGGCAGGCGGGGCGCGAAGGCGCGGATACGGCGCAGGGTTTCAACGCCGCCGATGCCCGGCATATTACTGTCGAGCAGCACCACGTCGAAGGCCGAACCGCGCAGCAGTTGCAAGGCTTCTTCTCCGCGCGAGGCTTCGATCACCTGAAAGCCGAGCCCCATCAGTGTGGGCCGCAGCGCCCTGCGAATGGCCGACTCGTCGTCTACTAGAAGAATGCGAATTTCGGGCTGCTTGATCATGAGCACCTCTTGTTTGCCGGGGCCGGAATGGCCGCATAGAAGGTCGTTCCCTCAACTTCATCGCTCGTGACCCAAACGTATCCCCCATGGATGGTTGCGACCCGCTTGGCGACCGAGAGGCCGATGCCTGTGCCTTCGGCGCGCTGGGAGCGAGTGCCGCCATGGGTCGTCGAGCGGTAATAGCGATTGAAGATTCGTTCGCGGTCGGCGATGGGAATCACCGGTCCGTGGCTGTGCACCGAAAAAATAACCTCCGCGCGTCCGTGTACAGCGCGAATGGTGATGGTCGTGCCGTAGATCGAGTATTTGCAGGCATTGTCGATATATTGCGTCAGCAGCATCACCATCAACTGGCGGTCGCAGCAGAGGACCATCTCGTCGTCCTCGACTTCGATAGCCACTTTCATGCTGGCCAGCCGGTCGCGGAGGCTCACCACTACTTCCTCGATCAGCGCCGCAACGCCCACCGGAGTGGCATGAACTGTCACTTCTCCCACGTCCAGGCGCGCCGTCGTCAGCAGGCGCGTGGTCAGGCTGCCCAGCAGGCCGGCCTGCTCGTCGATGAGGGCCACCAGTTCCGCTTGCGCCTCTGACAGTTGGCCCATCTCGCTCAAACCTGTCGAGGCGGCGCGAATGGCCGTCAACGGTGTCTTGTAGGCGTGCGCCAGGCTGTCCAGCACGGTCGAGCGCAACTGCTCGGTGCGGCGTTCGGTCTCGATGCGGCTCTCGTTGGCGAAGGCGCGGTAGCGGTCGAAGGTGATGGCGATCAGCGAAGCGATGGCGTTGTTGGTCAACGGGCTGGTGCCGCCGCGGACCACAAGACTGCCGATGGGCACCGCCCCCAGGCGAACCACCCGCCGGCCCAGCCCGCTGGCGGGATCGTCGTCCGTGGTCTCAAAGTAGTAAACGTTCTGCGCCAGTTCCAGCGGGTCCAAGTTCCAATACCCGGCCTGGTAGACCTGGTGCAGGTCCGCATCGAAGACCGCCACGGCTTCAAGAGCGAAGGTGTCGTGTACCAGTTCGGCCAGTTGCGGTCCCGGTTCGAGATGGAGATTCATCTGCAACGTGTGCCGGGTGAATTCATAAAGGTCGTGCATCTGCCCGCCCCAGGATTCGGCTTCGCGTGCATGCCCGGTGACCCGCGCGGAGAGGCGGCTGACCACCAGCGCCACCAGCACGAACGCCAACAGCGTAACGGAGTTGGCCGGATCGGTGGCCAGGTTCGCTTGGGACGGGTGCGCGGTGAAGTAGCCGTGTACCAGGACCGCCCACAGAGATACGAAAACGGCCTGCCAGAATCCGCACAGCAGGGCGATAGGTACGACGATCAACATGTAGAGAAGCACGGCCACAGGCAGCAGCCATCCGGCCCAATGCGCAAGTGCAGCCACCAGTAGCACGGCCACCGCGCCCAGTGCGCACTCCAGAATGAACAGGAGCGCAGCCAGCCCCGAACCGCGCGGCCGCGCAGCCTCGAAGACGGATCGAAAGGGTATGTGGTTTCCTGCCAAGCGACACCCACCATTCCATTATTGCGGGATCGTAAAGCAACCAGCACTGATTATTTCTGCCAACGCACGGAGCATTGAAGTGTAGAAGGATTTTAACAGGTTCCTCATTTTCAACTGGCGGCCCGATGCATTTATTCCGTTCGCTTATAGCCAATTAACCCGTTCATAAACCAGCGTTTCCACAAACCGACGCACCGGCTGAAAGTTCACAGCCTCAGAATTTCTTTTTTTAATCCTCATCTATTCCTTATGCATTCTTTGCATTACTAGTGTTAATCCGCAACCGCCGGACTACCTCGGGAAGCAGAACAACGCATTTGCAACCCATTCTCTTGAGCGCCCACAGGGCCTGTCATTTCGTGTGGTACTGAAGGCACGGCCAGTTCGCAAAGAGCACCGCACAGGGCGCCACTTGTGGCCGTCGACTTTGGCAAATTTATTTCTGGTCATACAACAAAGATCATTTCCTTGGAGGAAGAGTGCCGATGTATATGAACCCGAATCGCATCCTGCAAACAATGGCTGCAATTGCCCTGACGATCGCTCTGACAGCAGGCGCACAGGCACCGGTCACGCCCGCTCCGGCAGCAACTCCCGCCCCGGCTCCGGCCGATCAGCCCGCAGCCCCCGCTCCTCTCTCCACTTTCGTACTCACCGGTCCGCTCGTGTGGCTGCCGCCGGCGACTTTCGATGCCGGACCATTGGGCAAGCTGTCTGCCAACGGCATCATAACCGGTTTTTCGGTCTTCCAGAACAATTCCGTGCCAGGAGATGACAGTGCACAGGCCACTTTGAGCAATGGACAGATTTTCATTCAAAAAGCGGATGGCAAGCTTCAGTATTTCATTCAGGCGGGCGTTTATACCATGCCGACGCTCAGCGTGCCGTTTCTTAGCGCCCAGGATACCGTCAAGAATTTCTACGGGCCTGTTCCCGTCGCCTATCTGAAATTGCAGGCGGCCAAGAATACGCAGTTCCTCATCGGCTCTCTTCCCACCCTGATGGGCGCCGAGTCAACCTTTACGTACCAGAATTTCAACATCGAGCGCGGCATCATTTGGAACCAGGAAAACGCGGTCAATCGCGGCATTCAGGTGAATCAAACCCTGGGTAAGTACCTATCCGCCGCGATCAGTTGGAACGATGGATATTATTCCAACCGCTACTCCTGGCTCTCAGGATCGGCGACCCTCACCAAGGGGCCCCACAGCCTGGTGTACGACGGAATGGGAAACCTCGGACAGACTGCCTATCAAACCTCTGCCACGCCAATTCAGAACAACGGCTACATGCACGCGGTGATCTATACGTACACCAAGGGCCCGTGGATCATTTCGCCGTACTTCCAGTACGGCAAGCTGCCGACCAACGCGAAGGTAGGCGTCGCCAAGGGTACATCCGCAACCGGCGGCGCAGCCAACGTGAGCTATGCCTTCAAGAGTGGCTTCTCGCTTCCGGCGCGCGTGGAATACCTCACCAGCTCGGGGAGTGCTACCGACGGATCGGTCAACATGTTGGGCTTTGGTGCAGGTAGCGGCGGAGTCACTTTTACGGCAACGCCTACCTACCAAAAGGGAGGCATGTTCCTTCGCAGCGACCTTGCAATCGTGCATGCAACGGACTACACGACGGGCGCTGTCTTCGGCAAGACGGGAACGGAAGCGAATCAATTCCGAGCCGTACTTGAATTCGGCTTCATTTTCGGCAAGAACATTACCGAGAAATAACGGACCCGCTGCATCCGTTCTTCAGAGCGGCGACAAGCTGAATCGTCGTCAAGACGTTGCTGTTGCTAAATGCGCTGAAAGAACTTCGATAAGAACCTTGGGCTTCCTGACCTTTTTCGGTCCCAAGCGCCAAGCAACGCGAATGTGTTTACGGCCGCAGCGTTCAACCGCGCATCGGCCGCAAACACGGCTACAATCTACGGCCGGCTCAACCGCTTTGAGATGGGAAAGTTAGCTCTCAATTGCGGGTTCTTCATTTCATCTTTATCGCGCCGGCTCTAGCATTCGAATCAACTATTCCGCATCTTTTTTTACGCCCCGAATAGAAGTCCGAATCGCGGCAAGACCTACGAAGATCCCGGTAGTTCACGGCTGGGAGCAGAGTTACGAAATTCAAAATTTCCAGGAGAATGCTCATGGCAGATCAGAAAGCACCTCAGATGCAGGCCACCCTTGGGCTTACAGGGCTGACCAGCAACGCAATGGCTCTCATCGCCCCCGGCGCATTTCTTTGGCTGACGTTCGTCATCCAGGCAGGCACGGGCACCACCTCGCCGGCTATGTGGATTGGCATCTTCGGCGCACTGCTTCTGTGTCTCGCCACCGCCGTTGCCTATGCGGAGATTTCCAAGCTCTATCCCGGTACCGGCTCCAGCTATTACTACGCGGAACAGGCGCTGCTGTCGAAGGACAAGATGTTCAAGTACGCCCGCGTGGCCAAGTTTATCGTCGGCTGGGGCTCTCACCTTTATTACTGGGTCTATCCCGGCGTGATGGTGGCCGTTACCGGCGTCTTTGTGGGCTACGTGGTGGGCTTTCTCTATCCCAACGCCATGAGCGGCTCAAATCCGGGCCCGCTCTTCATGGCCCTGATTGCGGTTGCTTTTTCGTTCTTCGTTGGTTGGATCGCGTCGAAGGGCGCCGGCGCATCGACGGCCGTAAACCTGGCAATCAACATCATCCAGATCTCCGCGCTGCTCGTCTTCAGCGTTCTGGCAATCGGTTATCGTACCAGCCACCCCGCAGGCTCGGCAGCATTCCAATACGACGAACAAACGCTGGCAACTTATAGCTATCAGTTCGCTACAGACAAGACCGGAGCTACCATCCGCGACGCCAGCGGTGCACCCCTGCCGTTGCTGGACTCGGCAGGCAAGCCTGTTCCCTTCACCATCGACTATCCCGAGAAGGACTCGACTGGCGCCTTCCTCTCGCACCCCAACGCGACTTCGGTAATTGCACCGCACAAGTTCAGCTACCTGTTTATCCAGGCGACGGTTGCCATTCTGATCCTGGTCGGATTCGAATCGGTGACCTCGATGGGAGGCGAGGCCAAGAACCCCACCAAGCACATTCCCATCGCCGTCATCTCATCGCTGTTGATTCAGGGACTGGTGTGTTATCTCATCGAGTATTTCGCAGCCAACTACTTCCTGAACTCGGGGTATTCGATGGCCAACGCCGTTACATCGGCCGCTCCCATCGGCGACATGATGATCATCGTCGGCGACGCGCTGCTGGGCCACGGCAATGGCCACTACTTCATGCTGGCTGAAGCCTTCACCGTCTTCCTGGCGCTGATCGGCACCACGCTCAGCTGCATGAACACCGGCGCCCGTGTCACCTATGCCATGGGCAAGGACGATGAGGCTCCTGAGCACTTCGGCGTCCTTCATGCCGGGTCTCTGTCCCCTCGCAAGGCCATCTGGACGCTGGTCGTCATCTCGGCGGTCATCGGCGTTATCGCCGTGTCGCTGGTTTTCGGTGATGCCAGCGCTCCCACCGATGCTGCCATCTCAGCCCTGCCGCACGGCATCTTCTCCAACTGGGGCTACCTCTCACACGACCAATTGGCGGCGCTGCCCAACTCGCTGCTTACCGTCACACTCACCTCCAACTTCGGCACATTCATTCTCTACGCGCTCAGTTGCTTCCTGTGCATCGTGGCCTACCACAAACGCGAAGACTACAACGTGGTTTTTCACCTGCTCATTCCCGGATTCGGTTTGATTGCCAATCTGGTCTGCATGGCGTTCTATCTGATCAGCCCCGTCTTTGGCTTGGGAACGTTCAAGGAACCTTTGCTGGCGCTCGGCATCTCGGGAGTGTGGGGCATTTATGGAGCCATTTACTTCCTGCGGTCGTCAAAAGCCAAAGGAAAATCGATTCTGCTTGAGTCCAAGGAAGCTTAACGAATCATCGATTTAACCAGGATCGCTGGGTGGTTTCCGGGCTCGCTTCATAGGGGGGTAAGCTCCGGAGATCACCCAGTGGTACTTTCAAGCCAGATGCTTCACAATTTCTAAAGCACCTTTGTGGTAACGATTCAAAAAAACCGTCTCCAGGTAGCGGCGCTCATGTTGGATGTAGTCTTCGGCCAGGCAAGCGATTTCGGCAAAGTTCGGACCAACAATGAAGACGCGATGGGATCGTTCGTTCCCGAGTCGCGCCATCAGGCCCGCTCGCATGGCTATCTTTTTGCCGTCGCCGACGGCGTGGGAGGACTGGATCTGGGCGAGGTTGCCTCTTCCACCGCGGTCTCGGTTCTGACCACTGAATTCCCCCAGGCCACCTCCGGCAGCATGTTGACTGCGCTGCTACCGCGCCTCATTCAACACGCCAACGCGGCGGTGCACGACTGCACCCTGGCGCAGCAATACCGCGGCAAGAGAATGGCGACCACGCTGGTTGCCTGTGCTCTGCGCCACGACCAGGCTGTGGTCTCTCACGTAGGAGACTCGCGCTGTTACCTGGTGCGCAACGGCCACGCCCGGCAGGTTACCCAGGACCACACATGGGTCAACGAGCAGAGAAAACTGGGGCTGCTCACCGCCCAGGAAGTTTCGGAGTCCGATTCCCGCCACGTGCTCATCCGCTCGCTGGGACCCGAGATGTTCGTCTCGCCGGACACCACGGCGCTCACGCTGCTGGCTGGCGATGTGCTGGTCCTGTGCACGGACGGCCTGCACGACGAGATGAGCGAAACGGAACTCGCAGCAATCGTTTCGCAGAACAAAAAAATCGAAGAAGTGGCCGCCGAACTGGTGGCGCGCGCCGTCGAGATTGACGGCGGAGACAACACCACGGCGCAGGTCATCCGCGTCCGTACCGTCGAGCAGGTGGGCATGTACCGCGGCCGTCCTTATCGGCTTCCCTCTTAATCGCTGCGTACAGGCCCGATTACTCGTAGCGGAGCGCCTCGGCGGGAAGCACACGCGCGGCGGCCGAAGACGGATAGAGCGTAGCCAGCAGCGATATTCCGATGGAGACAACAGCCACAATCAGCCCATGTAGTGGCCTTGGCGCAAACGGGAGCGTATCGATCGAATAGACTTCCGCCGAGAGGTGGATAAAGTGGTAATGTCCGCCAGCCCAGGCAGCCAGATAGCCGAGCACCAGTCCCAGCGTGGTCCCGATGAGGCTGATCAGCAACCCTTGCATCAAAAAGATGCGGCGCACCTGCGCGGGTTCCACGCCAAAGCTCATCATCACTGCGATGTCGCGCGTCTTCTCCATCACCATCATGGTCAGCGCGATCAGAATGTTCAGCGCGGCCACCATCACGATGAGGGCGATGACGATGAAGGTGACCACCTGTTCGAGCTTGAGGGCGCGGAAGAGTTCGCGGTTCTGCTCCATCCAGTTGGTGGTCATGTAGCCCTTGCCCGCAACCTTCTCGATGGCTTGGCCGATCTGCGGTGCGCGGTCCATGTCGTCTACCTTGAAACTGATGACCGACAGCAGATCCGGTTCGCTGAAGAGACTCTGCGCGTCGGACAGGCGCATGAAGGCCATGGCCGCGTCGTACTGGTAGAAGCCGGAGTGGAAGATGCCCGCCACGCGGAAGCGCTGGTACTTGGGCGCGAGGCCGAGCGGCGTCAGTTCGCCCTGGGGACTGGTCACCAGCACGCTGTCGCCCACCTGCGCGCCGATCTGCTCGGCGATGTCCTTGCCCAGCACCAGCGGGGGGTACGGCATGTCGATGGCGGCCGACTGCGAGCTCACGTTGGATTCAGCATGCGCGGTCCTGTCGGCCGTTCCCGGGACCAGGTCCGCTGCCGAACCGGATGTGATGCTGTCAAGCAGACTGCTGACCGTCCGCTCCTCGGCGGGAATAATCCCTTTGATCATGGCGAAACCAGCTCTGGGACCGCGCGAAACCAGCACCTGCCCATAAATCCCGGGAGCGGCGGCGGTGACGTGCGGAACCCCACGCATCCGGTCGAGGAACGGCCGCCAATTGCGAATACCATCCGACTCGACGCGCATCAGGTCCACCTGCGCCGAGGCGCCAAGCAACCGGTCCTGCAAGTCGCGCCGCATGCCGTTGGTGATGGCCAGGGCGATAATCAGCGCGGCCACACCCGCAGCCACTCCAGTGACCGAGATGGCGGTAACCACGCCCACCACGGCCTGCCGCCGCTTGGCTTTCAAATACCGCGCCGCTATATAAAGTTCAAATCGCAAGGGACTACTTCTCCTGACCTGTTTTTGCCGGGGACTTCTCTTCGCCGGCAAGCACCGTTCTGGCTACGCCCACGTTGTCGTGCCGGTCGTAGACGCGCACCGTGATGAGATGTTCGCTGCTCTTTCCGACCGCCTCGTCCACCGGAACCTTCAGCTCGTAGTGCTCGCGCCGCGCATCGGAAAGCCCCCCCACCGGCTCGATGTATTGCCACGGACCGGCATCCAGCGAGTATTCAGCCCGGGCAATAGGCGAGAACGCATCTTCGGCGTCAAATGTCACATGCAAAGAACGGTGGCAGAGGAGGCCTTCGCAGGCCGCAGGCTCCGCGGCAACTCTGAGCGCGAAAACAACCGGCGGCGTTGTGTCCACCTCAAACCTCTCGCTCTCTTTGGCGCCTGTCAACGCCTCGCCGGGGGTGTGGGAAGGCGCGTCGGAGGCAACCACTTTAATCTGGTAGCCGCCATCGGGAATCAGCGTGGCATCAAAGCTGTACGCCTTATCAGTGAGGTTGTCTTTGAGCAGCCGCCAGACGGTTTCGCCGTCCCCGCGCAAAAAGAGTGAATAGGTAAGGTCATCGCCGTTGTCGTCGTGCGCCGCCCATCGGACGGTGACGGCGCCTCGATCCTTGACGGCCTGCAACGCTGTGGCTGCACCGCCGTCAAAGGAAATTCCCGCATTTTGGCTGGCGGAGGGGAAGGCGATGTTGACCGTTTGCGTCTGCCCGCCGGGCGGGTTCACGCTATTTACCCGAGTGCCAGGCGCCACCACCACTTCATCCACCACCGGAGCAGCGTTTACCGGAAGGTAGTTCACTCCGACGCTGCCCAGCGTTCCTTGCGCGTTCAACTCGGCCTTCCACTGCAAAAAGCGGCCCGCGGGCGAAGCCACCGCGCCGTCCTTGAGCGGCTGCCAGTCGGACCAACCCCAATCGGAATGGCCCCGCGCCGGCTGCTCCACGTTTCCAGTGCGGGTCCAGAGTTCATATCCGGTCGAGCCGGGTTGCACCTCGACGCGTCCAAAGCGCGCCAGAGCACCTGCGTCCAGAACATCGCTGGCGTATTCGTGTTTGTCCGCAGCGCACAGGCAAACCTGCTTGCCCGTGTTGCCTGTGCCGATAAGAACGCCGCTCATGCCTTCAACATTCTTCACCTCGGCCAGACTCAACCCCTGCTGCGCATCCAGATGGGCCAGGTCGGCGTAACTGCCGTCGTCTCCAATCAGAAAGATCCGACCGCGGTTCCCCGTCAGCGCCAGCAGGCCCTCCTTGCGTGCGGCCAGCGCGTAGACGACCTCGTCCTTGCCAGACCACAGCTTGCGCGGCGCCTGCCCCTCGGTCAGCGCGTAGATTTCGGTTCCGTCCGGCACCGAAGCACTGGCGTTGGCCGCCTGCAGCGAGCCCGGCTGCATGATGGTGATCATGGTCGAGCCGATTCCCTGCACCGGCAGGGGCGGCAGAGGATTGCGGCTCTTGTCGCCCACGCAGGCGGCATAGATGGTGCCGTTGGCGGCCACGGCCACCGAAGTGATCTCGCGCCGGGGAGCCTCGAAGAGCACGTAGCCCTTGCCGTGTGCGTCGATGCGATAGACCAGGCCCGAGCCGTCGGTCCCGGCAATCAGATTTCCTTTCGCGTCCCACGCCAGAGAGCGAACGTGTTGCTCGTCGCTCTTGAAAAAGGCTTCGGGCCTTGTGCCGGTTTTGGTCGGATCGACGCGATAAACGATTCCCGGCCCGCCTGTGGCGATGTAGAGCTTGCCCGCCGAGTCGAAGGTCATGTCCCAGATGTAGTGCGACTTTTTGTCGGATTTATCGCCGGAGGATTTGGACTCCTCGTCCTTTTCCTGAGCTTTGCTGTCGCCATCCAGCTTGGAGAGGTCGAAGACGACAGTGGAGGCCGCTTCTTCCTGCTGCGACGTCGCGTCTGCCTTTAGCCGGTAGACCCTTCCACTGGGCAGTGTCGCGGCGTAGAGCGCGCCGTCCGGGCCCAGCCGCACCACTTGCACACTCAGATCTTTACTCTCGAAGAGCGTGAAGGGCTTCTCATTCCCTTTCTCTGCAGAGCGCAGCACCGTGGCCGGCGAGGCGGTTCCCATGTAAGCCGTGCCATTTTTGTCCACAGCCACCGACCAGACGTAGCTGGAAGGCGTAGTCAGCTCCCCGCTTAGGGCACGACCGGAGCGCAGGTGACCATCGCTCCAGATCGAGACTCCCTGCGGTGTGCCTTTCTCAAACTCCTCGATCCGCGACTGGGACCACAGATGCGTTCCCTGGGCCAGCAAAGGCGCGGAGGAAACAGCGGCAACACCCAGCAGAGCCGCGGCCAGCGCGGCAAGGCTCGATGCGGGACGGAAGCGGCGAAGTATGCAAGTCGAGACAAACATTCTGCCGTTGAGTCTACTAAAGTTGCCTTGGAGACGGCAGGTCCGGAGCGGAGACACGAAGTTTAGCGTCCATTCAATGTAGCCGCTGTTAGACTCGCCTACAGGTCAAATAACTCCATGCAAACCCCTCTTTCTCGCACGATTTTTGCCGGCCTGCTGCTGGCCGCGCTTCCGCTGGCCGCGCAGGTCCAACATCCTCGCCACTCCCACGCCCCCAACTCGCCTGCCAACGATCCGCAGTTGGTGCTTCCTCCGGATCAGGCGCAGTGGTGCTTTGCCCCCCAGAGCAGCCTGATGGGTTACGAGCAATACCAGACCTTCGACAGCTATCCTCAGCCAGCCAGCAAGGGCTACCTGTGCATTGCCATTCCGCCGGGCAGGATCTTTATCAGATGAATATCACGCTAGCTCCGGCGTGGCGACAAGCTGTTTGTAAGTGATGGTTTGTGTGCAGATGCAAGCGCGCAGTAGGCGCACCATCAAGTCCGGCTCCATGGTGCGGCGGTTTAGCCTGTA
>Ga0302202_10001696_pt1 | contig 26884 bp, 31 predicted proteins | sample II_Bog_N3_3_FD_194579 | JGI IMG/M metagenome (GOLD analysis project Ga0302202, IMG submission 194579) | Peat permafrost microbial communities from Stordalen Mire near Abisko, Sweden - II_Bog_N3_3 | ecosystem: Environmental > Terrestrial > Soil > Wetlands > Peat | place: Sweden: Abisko...
GGTGGGGGGGGGGGCTCGGTCGGAATTAGCCTGAGACGCCGGCGTTTCTCCTGGCGGAGCCCCCTCCCCCTGACCCCCTCCCACAAGGGGAGGGGGAAATTCGCTTTGCGCCCCGCCCTTATGTGTCACTTGCCGATGCAGAACTGTCGGAACAGCGTATCGAGGATATCCTCCACCCCCACCTGCCCGGTGATCCGGCCCAGCGCCCGCAGGGCCAGCCGCAGGTCCTCGCCGCGCAACTCCGGCAGCGGCGCCGCTTCCGCGTCCGTCAGCCGTTCCAGCGCCATTTGCAGGGCCGCCCGATGACGGGCGCGAGTCAGCGGCGGCGGGCCGCTCGTTTCGGTCAGCCGGCGCGCTTCCAGGGCGAGCCGGTCGCGTAACAAATCCAGCCCCTCGCCGGTCAATGCGCTGACCCGCAGCCCACCCGCGGGGCCGGCCGCACCCAGATCGGATTTGTTCGCCACCAGGATGGCGGGCTCGGCCAGCGGCGGCGCCGCCGTCCCCGCCTCCACCACCACGATCACCCGATCCGCCGCCGCCGCTCTGGCGCGGGCGCGGCGAACGCCCTCGGCCTCGATCGCATCGATCGTGTCCCGCAGGCCGGCGGTATCGACCAGCGTCACGGGCACGCCGCCCAACACCACACGCGCCTCCAGAATGTCGCGGGTGGTGCCGGGCGTGGGCGAGACGATCGCGACATCGCGGCCGGCCAAAGCGTTGATCAGCGAGGATTTTCCCACGTTCGGCGGGCCGGTGATGGCGAAGAACAGGCCCTCGCGCAGCTTCTCGCCGCGGTGGTCGTCCGCCAGGTGGGCCGCCACGTCTGCGCGCACCGACCGCATCGTGTCGAGCAGCGCGGCTTCCACCTCGGGCGGCAGGTCCTCGTCGGGGAAGTCGATCAGCGCCTCCTGCTGCGCCAGCACGCCGCGCAGGCTGTCAGCCCAGCCGCGATACAAGGCGCCGAGCTCGCCTTCGAGCTGGCGCAAGGCCTGGCGTCGCTGCGCCTCGGTTTCGGCGGAGACCAGGTCGTGCACGGCTTCGGCCTCCACCAGGTCGAGGCGGCCGTTCAGGAAGGCGCGTCTTGTGAACTCGCCCGGTTCGGCCGGGCGCAGGCCGAGACGGGTCAGCGCATCCGCCACGGCCTGGATGACCGCGCGTCCGCCATGCAGATGCAGTTCGGCGGAGTCCTCGCCGGTGTAGCTGGCGGGACCGGGAAACCACAGCACCAGCGCCTGGTCCAGCATCGTGTCCGCAAACCGCAGCCGCCGGAGCACCGCAACCCGCGGCGGCGGCAGGTCGGCGCAGAGCGTCCGCAGAACCGAATCGCAGGCGGGCCCGCTGAGCCGCATCACCGCGACGGCCGCAACGCCAGCCCCGGAGGCCAGCGCGAAGATGGTGTCATCGCGCATGCCAGTCCAACACGGCCTGCACCACCGCCTCCGGCTGTTCGGGGATCAGGGCGTGGCTGGCGTGCGGAATGACCCGCATTGTCACCCGGTCGGCGCCCAGATCGTCGCGGATGTCGTTTTCGGTGTCCCGCGGGCGCCAGGGGTCCAGCGCGGCTTGCAGGTCCAGCACCGGCGCCGATCCGGCACCCCACCAGTCCGACTCCGGCGTGGCGGCGCTGGCGGCACGCTGGGCCCGCCCGGCCTCGGGGTGCCAGTTGCGCAGCCAGGGACGCGGATCGTGCCCCGGCGCAAAGAACGCCAGCCGCAGCGCCGCAAGCCGTTCAGCTTGGGGCAAGTTCGGGTCGGCGCAGCGGGCCAGCGCCGAACGCAACACGGGGTCCGGCCGGCGCGCCGCCGCGGCAGCCAGGACCACCCCGCGCACCAAGGCCGGGTGGTCCGCCGCCAGACACCGCCCAACCCACTGGCCGAACGCGTGCCCCAGCACAAATGCCGGACCGTTCGCCTGCTGGGCGATTACCGCCGCCACATCACGGGCGAGGTCGTGCAAGGTGATTCCCTGCATCGGACCCGTGCTGCCGCCCATGCCACGCGGCTGCGGCCGCAGCACCAGGAAGCCGGCGGCGGCGAAGCGGTCGGCAATATCGTCGAAATCCTCAGAATCGCGCGATGATGACGGCAGCAGGACCAAGGCCGGGCCCAGCAGGCGGGCTACGCCGTCCAGGATGACGTCGAGGCTGGCGGTGTCATACTGGACGACCACACGCCGGCGGCCGCTGGCGGTTGGTTTCGGCATAGGGGACCCGGTCTCCGATGCGGCTGGTTGCGTTCGGGCGGAGATTAGGACCGTTCCGCCGGGGGTGGAAACAGGTGGACCGGCTGACGCCAGGCAAGCGGGATGGCATAATCGCCGCCCGCATCCCGGATCATCGCTCATGCGCCGCCGCACCCTGCTGAAGGCCGCCACCCTCGCGCCGCTGGCCGCGTCCGCCATCGCCCAGCCGGGCAAGGCCGCGACCCTGCGCTTCATCCCGCAAGCCAACCTGACGGCCCTGGACCCGGTCTGGACCACTGCGACCGTCACCAACAACCACGGCTACTACGTCTATGACACGCTGTATGCCGCCGGGGCCGACATGCGCCCCCGGCCGCAGATGGCCGAGGGACACGAGGTCTCGCCCGACGGCCGCCTCTGGCGCATCCGGCTGCGCCCCGGCCTGCTGTTCCACGACGGCACGCCGGTGCTGGGGCGCGACTGCATCGCCAGCCTGCAACGCTGGTGCCAGCGCGACGCGATGGGCCAGATCATGGCCGCGGTGGTCGCGCAATGGAGCGCGCCGGACGACCGCACCCTGGAACTGCGCCTGACCCGGCCCTTCCCGCTGCTGCTGGACGCACTCGCCAAGCCCGATGCGTCCTGCCCCTTCATCATGCCCGAACGGATCGCCCGCACCGATGCGATGGTGGCGTTTACCGAGGTGGTCGGCTCAGGCCCCTACCGTTTCCTGCCCGATGAGTATGTGTCCGGCGCGCGCGTCGCCTATGCCCGGCACGACGGCTACATCCCCCGGTCCGAAGCCCCGGAATGGGCGAGCGGGGCGAAGATCGCCTATTTCCCGCGGGTCGAGTGGAACGTGATCCCCGACCCCGCCACCGCGGCGGCGGCGATGCAGCGCGGCGAGGCGGACTGGTGGGAACGCCCCTTCAACGACCTGCTGCCGCTGCTGCTGAAGGACCCCGGCATCGCCAGCATGATCGCCGACCCCTCGGGGCGCATGAGCGTGCTGCGCTTCAACTGCCTGCATCCGCCCTTCGACAACGTGAAAGTGCGCCAGGCGGTGCGGCTGGCAGTCAATCAGGAGGATTACATGCGCGCCGCGGTCGGTGACGATCCGGAGCTGTGGCGCGTTTGCCGGTCGTTATTTCCCTGCGGCACGCCTTATGGCGCGGACGATCAGAGCCTGATGCCGGGGGATCTTGGGGCGGCGCGCAAGCTGCTGGCGGCCTCCGGCTATGCGGGCCAGAAAGCGGTCATCATCAACCCAACCGATTTTCCCCTGATCGGTCCGCTCGGGCAGGTCACGGCCGACCTGCTGGGGAAGCTGGGGATGAACGTGGAACTGCAGGAATCCGACTGGGGCACCGTGGTGCAGCGGCGCGCCTCGCGCGAGCCAGTGGCGAAAGGCGGCTGGAGCATCTTCCACACGACGGGATCGGCCTCGGGGTGGATCAATCCGGCAGTGGCACAGATCGTCCGCGGCCAGGGCGCGAAAGGCTGGTTCGGCTGGTGGGACAGCCCGGCGCTGGAGGCGATGGTGCAGGACTGGCTCGCGGCACCCGACGACGCGGCGCAAACCCGTGTGGCGCAGGCGATCGGTGCGCTGGCGTTGGAGCAGGCGCCGACGGTGCCGCTGGGTCAGTTCTTCATCCGCACGGTTTTCCGCCGGTCGGTGACCGGGCTGTTGCAGGGACCGTGCCCCTATCCGTGGAACGTCCGGCCGGTATGATGGCTCGATGGGGGCTGGGTTCGCCGCCTCGCCCACCGCACGATCGCGTGTTAGCGTCGTGACGAACCAGGGATGAATGAGCCTCTGACCCCGATCATATTTTGGAACTGCACCAATGCCGAAAACCACCATGCACTACCAGCAAACCCACCCCGGCCAGGTGCTGAAGGATGAACTGGACGCAAGCGGCCTGTCCACCGCCGCGCTGGCCCTGAAGCTGCGCGTAGCTCCACAACGAATCCAGGAGATCGTCGCCGGCAAACGCGGCATCTCCCCGGAAACCGCGCTGCGCCTCGGCCGTTACTTCCAAAACGAACCCGAGTTCTGGCTGTCCATGCAAACCACCTGCGATCTCGCCGTCCTCCGCCCCCAACATGGCGCTCGGATCAACGCCGAGGTCGAGGTCGCAGCCTGACCCCCAAGGAACCGCCCATGCCCCGCCTGCGCCTGCACCAGCAAGCCGCCTCGATCGACACGCTCGACCTGCGGCTCGAACCCGACGCCCCGGTCACCCTCGCCCCCGGTGACGTCCTGGTCGCGGTCCACACCGCCGGCGTCAACCCAAGCGACGTCGCCGCCGGGATGGGCCGGATGCCGCAAGCCGTCTGGCCCCGCACCCCCGGCCGCGACTGGGCCGGCATTGTGCTGGAAGGCCCCGCCAACCTGATCGGCACCGAGGTCTTCGGCTCCGGTGGCGACCTCGGCATCACCCGCGACGGCTCCCACGCGACCCGCCTGGTGCTGCCGGCGGATGCCGTGGTTCCGCGCCCCGACCGTGTCACGTTGGCCGAGGCCGGCGCGCTGGGCGTTCCCTTCGTCACCGCACACGAGGGCTTTCGCCGGTCGGGCATGCCGGGGCCGGCGGACGTGGTGCTGGTGCTGGCCGCCAACGGCAAGGTCGGCCAGGCCGCGATGCAGATCGCCGCGATGCTGGGCGCGCGCGTGTTCGGCGCGGCGCGACGGGCGGACCCCATCCCCGGCACCGCGGCCCGCATCATCAACAGCGTAACGGAAAACATTGCCGAAACGGTGCGAGCCGAAACCGGCGGCCACAGCGCCGACATCGTCTTCAACACAATCGGCAGCCCCTACTTCGCTGACGGCAACGCGGCCCTGGCGCATGGCGGGCGGCACATCCTGATCGCGACCAGGGAACGACCGGTGCCCTTCGACATCTTCACCTTCTACCGCGGCCGGCACACTTTCGTCGGTGTGGACTCGCTGGCGCTGGACAGCACAGCCTCGGCGGCCTCGCTGCGCGCGTTGCTGCCCGGATTTGCCAGCGGGGCACTGCGGCCGTTCCCGGTCAAGAACGACGCCAGCTACGGCCTCGACCAGGCAACGGCCGCATACCGGCGAGTCGCGGCGGGCACGCAGGACCGGGTGGTCCTGGCGATGCCCCCGCAATGACCTCAGCCAAAGTTCAGCTTCAGCCCCGGCTCCGGCCACTGCATCACGCCGAGCCGCCCGCTGTCGGACAAAGTGATGTAGGCGGTGCGCAGGTCCGGCCCGCCGAAGCAGATATTGGTCGGATAGGCATCCGGCATCTTCACCGCCCGAATTACGTCGCCGCCCGGCGAGAACTCGGTGATGAAGCCCGTCGTCAGGGTCGCAACCGCAATATTGCCGTTGGCCAACACCGCCAGGCTGTCGAACCGGGCGTTGCCGCCCAGACCCGCGATCACCCGCCCGCTATGCGCGGTGTGCGGCCGGGGCGCCTTGATCTTGCCGGGTCCCTCGACCTCGAAGGCCCACAGCCGAGCCCCTTCGGTGTCGGCGACGTACAGCCTCTTGCCGTCGGGCGACAGGCCGCAACCGTTGGGGCTGAGGATCGGAAACGCCAGTTCGACGATCTTCGAGCCGTCCGGCAGCGCGTAATACAGCCCGCCATGATCGCGGTGGCGCGCGTAACGTTTGCCCAGGTCGGTGAAATAGAACCCGCCCGCGGTGTCGAACACCAGATCGTTCGGCGCAGACAATTTGTGACCGTTGCATTCGTTATAAAGCAATGTCGCTTCGCCGGTCTTCGCATCGATCCGCTGCACCGACCCGAATTTATAGTCGGGATGCGGCCCCTGCCCCATCGAGGTGCCCTCGACATAGCGGCTGCCGCCATTGTTGCACAGGTAGAACGCGCCGTCCGGCCCCACCGCCAGCCCGTTCGGCCCGCCGCCACACGCGGAGAACAGGCTGACGGTGCCGTCGGGTGCGACCCGGGAACAGCGGTTGTTGCGGATTTCGGTCAGCACCACCGATCCGTCGGCGCAGGCCACGGGGCCCTCCGGAAAGCCGAGGCCGGTGGCCAGGATTGTCACGTCGCTCATGTCTTGGGTTCCCCCTTTTGGACGACCGTTGCGGCCGGGTCGCGCCTATCGTCACCGCAAGACGGCCGGCGTCAAGTCATGTACCCGGGTGGCGGTTGCCGCGTGCCGCGCCAGCCCTCAGGATAGACCCATGAGCGAGACGCTGCTGGACGTAAAAGGCATGAACTGCCCGCTGCCGGTGCTGCGGGCCAACCGGGCCCTGCGCGGCATGCCGCCCGGTGCCCGCCTGCGCGTGCTGGCCACCGATCGGGCAGCCGTCGCCGATTTTCAGGCGTTTTGCCGGGAAACCGGCCACGCTTTGCTGGCGTGGAGCGAGGAGACCGGCGTATTCAGCTTCGTCATCCGCCGCCGCCCCGACCCGGCCGAACAAAAAGGACCCATGACGTGACCACGGCGCTGATCACCCATCCCGCCTGCCTGGAGCACGACACCGGCCCCTTCCACCCGGAAAGCCCCGACCGCCTGCGCGCCGTCCTGGCCGCGCTGGAAACCGAGGAGTTCACCGCCCTGCTGCGCGAACTCGCACCGGAAGCCACGATCGAGCAACTCACCCGCGTGCATCCGGCGAATTATGTCGAAGCAATCCTGTCGATCCAGCCGGAATCCGGCGAACAGGTGCCGTTGGACGGCGATACGCTCATGAGCGAAGGCACCGCCCAGGCCGCTTTGCGCGCCGCGGGCGCCGCGGTGATGGCGGTGGATGCGGTGATGGAAGGCTGGGCGCGCTCCGCCTTCGCCGCGGTGCGCCCGCCGGGCCATCACGCCGAAGCACAACGCCCCATGGGCTTCTGCTTCTTCAACAACGCCGCTGTCGCCGCCCTGCATGCTCGTGAGCGCTGGGGGGTGAAACGGGTCGCGGTGGTGGATTTCGATGTCCACCACGGCAACGGCACGCAAGATATTTTCGAATCCGACCCCTGCTATCCCGGCACAGGCGACGCCTCGGAACGCGGTACCGCCAACAACATCCTGAACGTGCCGCTGCGCCCCGGCGACGGCAGCGCGGCGTTCCGCCTGGCCTGGGGACGCGAGATCATCCCCGAACTGGACCGATTCGCGCCGGGGCTGCTGATCATCTCGGCCGGCTTCGACGGGCACAAGGCCGATCCGCTGGCACAGCTCAGGCTGGAAACCGCCGATTACGGCTGGATCACGCAAGAGCTGGTGCGCGTGGCGGAGCGGCATTGCGGCGGACGGGTGGTGTCGGTGCTGGAAGGCGGCTACGACCTGCACGCGCTGGCCGCGTCGGCGGTGGCGCATGTGCGTGCCCTGATGCGCGCCTGAAAGGGAACCGATGTTGGATACCAAACGGGCCCAGCCGGATGTCAGCGCCCTGTCGTTTGAAGACGCACTGGCGGAACTGGAACAGATCGTCCGCGGCCTGGAAAGCGGGCAGCAAAAGCTGGAAGAGGCGATCAACGCCTATGAGCGCGGATCGGCGCTGCGGCGGCACTGCGAATCGAAGCTGGCCGAAGCCGAGACCCGGGTCGCGGCGATCGTGCAGAACGTCGACGGCTCGCTCGGCACGCGGCCGATGGAGTAGCCCCGCCAGGGTGTCATGAAGCAGCGGGCGGACCAGTTGCTGGTGGAGCGCGGCCTGGCGGAAAGCCGCACCCGAGCCCAGGCGCTGATCCTGGCCGGCAAGGTATTTTCCCGGGAGCGCCGGGTGGAGAAGCCGGGCCATACGCTCCCCGACGGCGCGCCGTTGGAGGTGCGCGGCCAGGACCATCCCTGGGTCTCGCGGGGCGGCCTGAAGCTGGACCACGGGCTGCGGCATTTCGGCCTGTCACCGGCGGGGCGGATCTGCCTGGATATCGGCGCCTCCACCGGCGGCTTTACCGACGTCCTGCTGACCCACGGCGCGGCCAAGGTGCACGCGGTGGACGTGGGCTTCGGCCAACTGGCCTGGAAGCTGCGCACCGATCCGCGGGTCGCGGTGCACGAAAAGACCAACGCCCGCCATTTGACCGCGGCGGTCGTGGCGGACCCGATCGGGGTCCTGGTCTGCGACGCCAGCTTCATCGGCCTCGCCACATTGTTGCCGGCGCCGCTGGAATTGTGCGTCCCGCGGGCCTGGGCGATCGCCCTGATCAAGCCGCAGTTCGAGGCGGGGCCAGGCCAGGTTGGCAGCAAAGGCGTGGTACGCGATCCCGCGGTGCATGCGGCGGTGTGCGAGCGGGTGTCGGCGTGGTGGGCGGGCCTGCCCGGATGGCGGGTGCTGGGTGTGGCGGAAAGTCCGATCACCGGTCCCGAAGGCAACCGCGAATTTCTGATCGGGGCGGTGCGAGACTAACGTCGCCGGACCGCTCACACCGACGACAGCACCGCCGGGGCCAGGGCAGAAATCCTGGCGGCGGGATGGCCGGGGTTGCGGTACCGCAGTTCGCCGTCAGGCGCCGCATCGGCTTCCCTCGAACCGAACAACTCGATCCGCGAGGCAAACGTCACCGCAACCACCCCCTTGGCGGCCGCGCCGGTCATGAACTGCCGGGTCTCACCTTCAAGCTCGAGCCGCTCCCGCAGCCCGCGCCATTCGACCCGATCGGTGTCCTCGACGAACATCGCCAGGATCCCGGGGCGGGTGCCGGTCAGGCGTGCCGGCGCGATGTCCGCCAGGCGCTTGCGGATGGCGCCGGCAATCCCGTTTTCCTGCGCGGCGCGCGCGGCCATCACGAAGACGCCGCCACCGGCGGTCGTGACGGACAGATGGGCTTCCGGTCCGAATTCGCGGCGGAGCGACGACACCAGCCCGGTCTCGTCCGACTGTGCGCCGGCCAGCAGCAGCGGGTCCAGACGCAGCACGATCGCCTCGTCATGATCCTGGCGGGACCGGGTCCGCAGCAGCGCCTGGATGCGGCTGTGCAGCGCGGCCAGGGAGGTTTCCTCGCGCAGCCCACCGGGCAGGGTCATTTTCAGCAGATAACGGCCCGGATGCGCGGCGAGCCAGGTTTGCAGGTCCGGATCGACCCGGTCGGCCAGGCGGAACCAGGCGCCGCGATGCACCCCACGCCCTTCCTCGGCGGAGACGACATCGCAGACCACCTCCGCCTCGACCTGGTCACGGCGCAGCAGCAGGTCGAACGAGGCGCCGTGTTCCAGGCCGGGAAAGCTGACGTCGAATCCGCGAGACCGTTGCATCGCGGCGGTGCGCATCAGGTGCAGCAGGGGGATCAGGGTCGCGGAGCCGGTCATGGCGGCCCGCAGCGCGCCGGCCAGCCGCATCTGGCCGGACGGCCCCAGGATGCGGGACTGCCGCACCGTCTCGGCGACCATGTCGTGCAGCAGGCGTTCGGCCGGCACCAGCGGCCGGGGCGTGGCGGTGCGCAAACGCTCGATGGCCAGTTCCATGGCGTGGCGTTGGCGGATGGCCTGGCCGGCGCGCGGCCCGGCGGCGGCCTGGCCACGAATATCGTCCAGCCGGGCGGCCCAGACCGGTTGGCCGATCAGCGCGACGAAGGCATCGAGGACCAGGAAGGCGGCAATTTGCGGCATGAGGGCTCTGCACACGGTAGCGAGAGCCGCATTGAGGCGGCTTTATTCCCGACCGTCAAGCTGGGTTATTGGAGCCCGCCGATTCGATCGCCGGAGGATGCCGGCAAGCACCATGGACGACAGTGATCCCCCTCCGACAAATGGAGGGGGAGCCATCCACACCTGGGTGCGTTCAGAACGTGTCGTCGTCGGACCCGCCGCCACCGCCGCCGCTGTTATCGGACCACGAGCTGGAGTCGTCGGCGGCCGGCTGGTCCCAGGTGCCGTTATCGACATAATCCTGGTTCGATGGCGCGGGCGCACCGCCGCTGTTGTCCCAGGCGCCCGTGTCCACATAATCCTGCCCCGGCGCCACCGGCGGCGCACCCCACGGGCTGCCACCTGGCGCGCCACCGCCCCAGCCACCGCCGCCACCACCGAAGGAGTCTCCGCCATAGCCATGGTGGCCCGAGAACAGGCCCATCAGGGCTTCACCCGCCACCAGGCCGCCAGCGACACCGGCCGCGGTGGTCAGAGCCGACCCCAGGAAGCCAGAACCCTGCCGCTGGAATACGCCCGGCTGGTAGTTGGGCGGATACTGCGGCGGCGGGGCCGCCTGCTGCTGGTAATACGGCTGCTGTGGCTGCGGCGCGCCCTGGTTCCAGGCCGGGCTGGGCCCGCCCTGCGGCGGCTGTGGTGCAGCGGGACGGCTGGCGCCGCCGAACAAGCCACTGAAGAACCCACCGCCGCCGCCCGACGAGCGCTGCTGGGCGTCCTGCTGCGCTTGCTGGGCGGCCTGCTGAGCCTGCTGCAACTCCCATTCCAGGCGCTTGAGCCGGCTCTGCGCCTCGATCAGCGCCTGCTCCTGCACGAAGGCGAGCTGGGTCATGCGATACGGCGCCTCGGGATAGCGCTGGAACTGCTGCGCGATCAGCGCGGCGGCGTCGCGGTCCACCGGTGCGGCCGGCGGCGCCTGGGTCGCCGGCACCGATCCCCCAAAGCTCGGCTGGGCTGGCGCGCCGCCGACGCGGGCGATGAACTGAGTGATGATGTCGCGTTCTTCGTTGGTCATGGATGCTCCCCTATGGGACGACCGTTGCTGACGCGGGATGTGGCGTGCCGGCGGGGCCGGTTCAATGGCCCCACCTGACTGCCGCATCATAAGCGCACACGAAGGGAATTTCCACTACGCCGCGGTCAGCGTTGGCCACAAGGTCTCGGCGCCACGGGCGCAGAAATAGGCGCCGACCCGAGCCGCCCATTCGGGATCGGGGCCGAATTCCTCGCGCCAGGACCAGAGGCGGCGGGTGGAGAGCTGCAGCGCGTACTCCTTGGTGAAGCCGATCGCCCCATGCACCTGGTGGGCGATCTCGCAGGCCAGGGTCGCCGCCTCCCCCACCCTTGTCTTCGCCACCGCGATCAGCAGCGCCTCCCGTTCGGGATCGCCGCGGGACAGCGCCTCGATCCCCAGATTGGCCGCCGCGACCGCCGCCGCGGTCTGGCCGGCGAGCACCGCGAGATTCTGCTGCACCGCCTGAAACTTGGAGATCGGCCGGCCGAACTGCTGGCGTTCCTGCGCGTAGGTCACCGCGAGGTCCATCGCCTTCTCCAGCGCGCCCGACATCATCGTCGCGCGCGCCAGGGCACCCCGGCGATACAGCGCCTCGCGGGACACGCCGCCTTTCAGCGGCGCGGCCTGATCAGCGGACAGGCGCACAGCCTGGAAGGTCAGCGTGTCGCGCGCTTCCTTGGCAATGTTGTGGCCCTTGGCGACCTCCGCGCCGCCGGTGCCATCCAAAGCGACCGCGCATTCGCCGTCCGGCCCGTCCACGATCAGCACAATGCGTTCCGCCGCCGTCGCATAGGGCAGCCGGGAGGCGGTGCCGGACAGGCGCCAGCCATTGCCGTCGCGTTCCAGGGTCAGCCGGTCGCTGGCGCGGACCGGCCCGACGGTCATCGGCCCGTCCACCGTATCCAGCCCGGCGCTGGCGGCGACCCATCCGGCCAGCATGGTTTCCGCCAGCGGAATCGGCGCGGAGAACCGGCCGGCAACACGCAGCGCCGCATAAAGATCGGACCATTCCGCGTCCGCGCCGCCCGCGGATTCGGGCAGTGCGGCCAGCGGCACGCCGGTTTCCGCGACCGACCGCCACAGATCGGCGGCGAACACGCCTTTTTCTGCCGCGTCGATCACTTGTTTGGTGCATTTGTCCTCGAACAGCCGGCCCATGCTTTCCAGCAGCATCCGGGTTTCGTCACGAATGGCCATGATGGTGTCTCCCTACCGTTCGGTCGCTCGATATTGACGCTTTTCCGGCAATCTGCCACGTCTCGTGCTGGCGCCAAACATGAGAATTTTCCTCTCGCACAGTTCCGCGGACCAGTGGGTCGCTCGGCAGATCACGGTGCACGTCGTTGCCGCGGGTGGGGCGTGCTTTCTGGACACCGACGATATCCCCCGGCAGGACAATTTCCTGGACCGCATTGTGGAAGCGGTTACGGACTGCGACGAACTTCTGGTGCTGCTGACCCCATCCAGCATCGAGCGTTTTTGGATAACCTTCGAGATGAGTTGTTTCCGGTTCGCTCGCAAGCCCATTGTGGGGGTTCTGAATGGATTGTCACCGGCCGAGGCGCGGCGCCATGCCTGCATTGAAGCCTTGCTCGACAACCGGACGCTGCTGGACATAAACCAGTTGGATACCTATTTTGATGAACTGCGCCAGAGGATCGGTGCTTCCAACGCCAACCAAACCAACGGGTGAACACGTGCGAGCATTCGTCTCTTACGCCCATTCCGATGTTGCTGAACGGACCGTGCATGCGATTGCCGATGCGTTGCGCCACGGCGGCATCAGCGTATGGAACCCCGCTGAGGACATTTATGTCGGACAAGATCTGAAATCGTCGCTTGATTATGCCTTGCATGAAGCCGATCTCTTCGTTGTCCTGGTTAGCGAGAATTACATGCGTTCCGTATGGTGCAGGGCTGAATTCGATCTTTTGTTGGCCGAAAACGAAAAGACGGGAAAGCCGGTTATCCCGGTCCTGCTGGGGGGTGTCGATGGCCCGGGCCTGCTGGGGGGCTTTCAGGCCATCGATGGCCGCGCCAGAGACCCGCGGGAGATTGCCGACCAGATCGCCGACGCGGCGCGGCGGGCGACCGAACGGACCGAGACAGTGGCCGCGGCCTCATAGCGTGCTTTTGCAATGATGGGCACTGGACGCCGGCGGCCCCGGTCATCGTCGCCTACCGCAACCCAAGGCCGCGGGCGATGATCCCGCGCAGGATTTCACGTGTGCCGCCCTGGATCGAAAACCGCGGCGCATTCATCGTGCTGCGGGCGATCATCGAGGTATACAGATCGATCGCCTCCAGTTCCGGTTCGGTCGGGAACAACTGTCGGGCAACGACGGGGATGTCCTGCTCGTAACGGGTGCCGAGGTCCTTGACGACGGCGGATTCGTTATTGGGTTGCAAACCCTCGTGCAGCATACCGGCGATCGACACCGACATGCTGCGCAAGGTCGCCAGTTGCGAGATCAGTTTGCCCAGCGCGGCGGCGGTCGCCTTGTCGGGGTCCGGGCCAGCCGAACGGATCATCTGGCACAGCATCTGGAACAGCACCAGGAACCGGTCCGGCGCGCTGCGTTCGAAGGCGAGTTCTGACGTAACCTGGTTCCAGCCGTTGCCCTCCTTCCCCAGCAGAAGGTTGTCGGGAACGAAGACGTCCGTCAGGAAAATTTCGTTGAAGTGATGCTCGTCCAGCAGGTTGATGACCGGACGGATCTCGATGCCCGGCGACTTCAGGTCCAGCAGGAATTGCGTCGCACCGGCGTGGCGGTCAGTTTCCGCCTGTCCCGCCTGCGCCATCTTGCAGAACAGGATCGCATAGTCCGAATTATGCGCGTTCGAGGTCCACAGCTTGGTGCCGTTGATCCGGTAGCCACCATCGACCTTCACCGCGCGCGTACGTGTGCCGGCGAGGTCGGAACCGGAGTTCGGCTCGCTCATGCCGATGCAGAAGGTCAGCTCGCCCGCGGCGATTTTCGGCAGGAAGAACTGTTTCTGCGCCTCGGTGCCGAAGCGCAGCAGGTTCGGGCCGCTCTGGCGGTCGCCGGTGTAGTGCGCCGACAAGGGCGCGCCGGCGACCAGCATTTCCTCGATCATCACGTAGCGTTCGAAGGCGCTGCGCTCATGCCCGCCATATTGTTTCGGCCACGTCATGCCGATCCAGCCGCGCTTGCCCATCGCGCGCGAGAATTCGCGGTTGTGCTCGCCACGGGAGAATCCCATGACGTGTTCGTGCTCCTTGATGAATTGCCGGACCTCGGCGCGCAGGGTCTGCGCCTCTGGCGGCAGCTCCACCGGATCGAACCGGAACATGGGTGTGGCCATGGTCGTTTCCCTTTTACCAATTCGTGTCGAATCCCGCGAAGGTGTGCGGGATGCGTTTGATGTCGGTGACCAGTTCGCGCTGCAGCCCGACCGGGGTGCCGGCGGGAAAATGCAGGTCGATGGAATCGGCGATGCCGCCAAAACGTTGCTCGACGGCGGCGGCCAGTTGGTCGTAGGTGCCGCAGGCGGCGAAGATGCGCACCACGTCGTCGGAGATTTCCGCGCCCATGCGGTCCCAGGCGCCCTCCACCGACATACGGTGCAGTTTCAGCCCCAGGTCCTGCAAGCCGTGCAGCGCCAGGATCGGCAGATAGGTGCGGGTGGAGCCGTAGAATCCGATGCGGCGGCGGGCTTTCTCCATTTCGGCCGCGACCGCCGCGTCGTCCGGCCCGGTGCAGACGAAGCCGCCGCCGTGGATGTCGAAATGCGCGCGCGACCGGCCGCCGCGGCGCATGCCCTCCATCATCTGCGGCATGCAGACCTCTTCCAGGTAGCGCCGCGAGCAAATCGGATGCAGGCGCACCCCGTCGCAAACCTGGCCGGCGACGCGCAGCATCGCCTCGCCGACGGCGGCGATGGTCACGGGGATCATCGGCAGGCCGGTGGGTTCGGGGGAAAAATCCGGCGTCATCAGCGACAGCTTGTAGTGCGGGCTGTCGAAGCTGAGTTTTCCGCGGGTTTCCCAGCAGCGCCAGATCGCCCGCAGCGCCAGCACATAATCGCGCAGCCGCGGCGCGGGCGGGGTCCAGGCGATGCCGAAGCGGCGTTCGTTATGGCCTTTCACCTGGCTGCCGAGGCCCAGGACGAAGCGGCCGTTCGAATTGGCGTGAATGTCCCAGGCCTGGATCGCGGTCACCGTCGGGCTTCGCGGGAAGGCGACCGCGACCGAGGGGGTCAGCTCCACCCGTTCGGTCGCCAGCGCCGCAAATGCCAGCGGGGCAAACACGTCGTGGTTCAGTTCGACCGACATGACGGCGTCGAAACCGGCGTCCTCCGCTGTGTGCGCCGCGGGGCCGGCCTCACGCCAGTGGCGCAGCGGGAGAATGGTGAAGACGCGCATCGTTTTCTATCCGCGCGCCAGTCGGCGTTCGACGAATTCCAGCCGGTCCTGGCCCCAGAAAATATCCGACCCGATGACGTAGCCGGGCGCGCCGAACACCCCGCGGTCCAGCGCCGCCTGTGTGTCCGCGGTGCGCATCGCCTCCCATTTCGGATCGGCGGCCAGTTTGATCACCGCATCCGGATCGAGGCCCACCGACTTGATCAGCGCCGCCAGTTCGGTCGGATCGGCCGGGTTGCGTTCCTGCTGCCACACCGCTTTCAGCACCGCATGCGCGAGCTTGATGGCGGGCTGGTCGCCGATCGTCTCGCGCACGGCGATGACGGCGGTGGCGGTCTGCGCCTCACTGGAGGGGAAGAATTTCGGCGCGATGACGATCGGGATGTTCAGGTGGTCGCGCCAGCGGGCGAGTTCCTGCAACCGGTAGGCCTGGCGTTGCGGCGAGCGCCGCGGCAGCGGCAGGCCGCCGGAATTGGCGAAGATGGTGCCGAAATCGACCGGGTAGATGCGCATTGTGGCGTCGTGCGCGATGGCCATGGCCTCGATCCTGGCGGCCCCGAGATGGGTCCAGGGCGAATTGAGGGAGGCGTAGTAGTCGATGTGCAGGGCCATGGCGGTTCCTCTCCGGGTTGGGCACGATCCTGATGGAGGCGGGCGGCTGGGGCAAGGCGGGAGGCGCATGCTCGTCGGACCGCAGCTTGTCGCTGGAAACGCTGCCGCGCGGGCGCTATAGTCCGGCCATGTTGGACGACCTTTACGACCGTGACGTCCTCGCCTGGTCTGAACATCAGGCTGACCTGTTGCGGCGCGTGGCGCGCGGAGAGCGGGCGAACGACATCGACTGGGAGCACGTCGCCGAGGAGATCGAGGACGTGGGCCTCTCCCAACTCAATGCGGTACAGTCCCTCCTGCAGCAAATCCTGGTGCACCTCCTGAAGCTGCATGGTTGGCCTGAATTCAGTGCCGAGCACCATTGGCGGGCCGAAATCGTGGCGTTTCAGTCGGAGACGGAACGTCGTTTCACGCCATCCATGCGGCAGCGGATTGACCTCGCAAAGATCTACGACCGCGCGGCACGACAGATCGAGCTGACCCGCTACGGCGGCAAAGCCGGGCTGACACCGCCCATGGCTTGTCCGGTCACGCTGGACCAGTTGCTGACCGCACCGTGCGCTGATCTTGAAAGTACGGTCTCCACGCCCGGGCCGGTTCATTTCGACGACGCCCGAGGTTGAACACCGTCTTCCTGGCATAGGCTCGGGTTGCGAGATAATGCCCGGGATCACCGCCGGAAGGCCAGCCGATATGAACGAAATCTGCGGATCCGCCGAAACGCGGCCTGACGCCGGCCCATGCTGGCGTCAGGGGCTGACGGAGCCGCTATTCCGCCGCCATCGCATGCGTCTCGGTCACCAGTTCAAGCTGCCCGACGGTTTCCTTGCCGAAGTACAAAGGAATCACCGCGCCGATCGCCATCACCACCACGATGAAGCCAAAGAACACGACCGGCGATCCGGTGTAAGGCTCCAGCACAAACGGCGTCACCACGCCGGAGAAGACCCGCCCCGTCGCCTCCCCGAAGAAATGCCCCCGCCCCCGCAGCTCCGTCGGAAACTGTTCGGACAGATAAACCCGCACCGCGGGAAACGAAGACAGCACAGTCAGCCCGGTGATAATGGCCCCGGCGGTCATCGCCACGGTCGCGTATGCCCCGGTCCGATGCGCCAGTCCCATCAGTGCGAGGCCCGGAATCGCACCCGCCAGGCAATAGGTGATCGTCCAGCGGCGGCCGATGAGTTCCATGATGAAGCCGGTGAAGAACTTGCCGGGGATCGTCACCATGAACAGCAGCGTGGCCAGCCCGAAGCTCAGTCCGACCGCGGCGCCCTGGTCCACCAGCGCCTTCGGCAGCAGGATTGCCGAACAGTAATAGGCAGTGGTGGCCGAGGCGTAGATCAGGATGCCGACCACCGTCCGACGCGCCTGGCCGCGCCGGAACAGAGCGGTAAAAGGCGGCAAAGCCTCGGGATTGACCGCGAGATCGGGGCCAAGCTCCTTGACCGTCATCAGCGGTACACGGTTGCCGCAACGCGCGATCATCAGGTTGACCGCCGCAACAGCAGCCTGCGGGTCGCCCCGCCGCAAATGCCAGCGCGCGCTGTCCGGCAAGCCGAAATGCACCAGCAACGGCACCACTCCCAGCGCCAGCCCGCCCGGCAGCGCAATCAGCCGGAAGCCGTCCGGATTGCCGGCGAGCAGAAACCCGACAAACGGCAGCAGGCTGAAAGCGCTGGCCAGCATGACCTCGAAAATCGCGCCATAGGTGCGCCGGTGCTGCGCCGGCATCAGCTCCGCCGCGATCGGGAACGGCGCGGAAATCGCAAAGCCCAGCCCGATGCCGGTCAGCATGCGAATGACGATCAACTGCGTGCCGCTCTGCGCGAAGGGAATCAGCAAGGTGAAGAAGGTGCTGACAACCACGCCGATCTGCATCACGGTTTTCCGGCTCACACGGTCCGACATCGCCGACGCGCTAAAGCCGCCGGCAACCACAAAAAGGCTCGGCGCCACCGCCAGCCATCGGATCTGATCGGAACTCAGGTTCAACGGCTCCTTGGCCAGCACCAGCAGCGAGCCACCCAAGGCGAGATCGTAACCCTCGACGAAACCGACGGCACCGAGGACCAGGATCAACAGAACATGATAACTGCAAAACGGGATGCTATCGAGTTTTCGTCCCAGGATGTGACTGGCCGGCATCGTCGCGCGGCCGAAGTTCAGCGTATCGTTCATGCTTACCTCCCTTGCTTGCCTGTTGTTGATTTGATGATTGGCAGCACCGGCGCGGCACTCGATCAGTTCTAAACCGGATCGATTAGAGTCAGGCACCCGCGCCGGCGTCTGCTCCGTCAAGGCAGCAACGCGTGATGGACGTATTGATGTCTTAACTTGGGGGGTGCCTTGGCAGTGAAACCCCCGTATCGACGGCGGCCGTTATCCGCGAAGCGAGTCAGTTTAAGCCTATCGCACCGCACCGCTCAAGCAAAATGCTTGCCGCGCCGCGCGATCGCCCGGCAACCGATCGGGGCCGGAACCGCCGGAGCCCCCCTTGACGCCCGGCGCCGCGAGGGCCAGTTACCGGTGGCACTCAGACCCCAGGAGTGCTAACACCGGTCCATTGGCGAACGTGCCTTGCCTCGGCGGCCCCCGATCCGGCTGCCAAACGCCAGATGGCGACCCCTTTCAGGAGCAACCCCATGAAATTCCGACCCCTGCACGACCGGGTGGTGATCCGTCGTGTCACCGCCGAGACCAAATCCGCGGGCGGCATCATCATCCCCGACACCGTGCAGGAAAAGCCGATGGAAGGCGAAGTCGTCGCCGTCGGCCCCGGCGCCCGCAATGAACAGGGCGCGATCGTCGCCCTGGAAGTCAAGGCCGGCGACCGCATCCTGTTCGGCAAATGGTCCGGCACCGAAGTGAAGCTCGATGGCGAGGAGCTCCTGATCATGAAGGAGTCCGACATCATGGGCATCATCGAAGGCCACCACGCGGCGCAGAAAAAAGCCGCGTAAACCGGCCCGATCATTCAATCATAAGGATAAGCAAATGGCAGCCAAAGACGTACGCTTCGGCACGGATGCCCGACAGCGGATGCTGCGTGGCGTCGATACCCTGGCCGAGGCCGTGCGGATCACCCTTGGCCCCAAGGGCCGCAACGTGATCCTGGACAAGAGCTACGGCGCGCCGCGGATCACCAAGGATGGTGTCACCGTCGCGAAGGAAATCGAACTGACCGACAAGTTCGAGAACATGGGCGCCCAGATGGTGCGCGAAGTCGCCAGCAAGACCAACGACATCGCCGGCGACGGCACGACCACCGCGGTCGTCCTGGCTCACGCGATCGTGCGTGAGGGTGGCAAGGCGGTCTCCGCCGGCCTCAACCCGATGGACCTGAAGCGCGGCATCGACAAGGCGGTGATTGCCCTGGTCGAGGAACTGGCCAAGCGCAGCAAGAAGATCACCACCCAGGCGGAAACCGCCCAGGTCGGCACGATCTCGGCCAACGGCGAGTCGGACATCGGCAAGATGATCGCCGAAGCGATGCAGAAGGTCGGTAACGAAGGTGTGATCACCGTCGAGGAAGCCAAGGGCATTCAGACCGAACTCGACGTGGTGGAGGGGATGCAGTTCGACCGCGGCTACATGTCGCCGTACTTCATCACCAATGCCGAGAAGATGTCGATCGAACTCGACAATCCCTACATCCTGATCAACGAGACCAAGCTGTCCGGCCTGCAGCCGATGCTGCCGCTGCTGGAAGCCGTCGCGCAATCGGGCCGTCCGCTGCTGATCGTCGCGGAAGACGTCGAAGGCGAGGCGCTGGCGACCCTGGTCGTCAACAAGCTGCGCGGCGGGTTGAAGGTCGCGGCGGTGAAGGCCCCGGGCTTCGGCGATCGTCGCAAGGCGATGCTGGAGGATATCGCGGTGCTGACCGGTGGGACGGTGATCAGCGCGGATCTGGGCATCAAGCTGGAATCGGTGACGTTGCCGATGCTGGGCACGGCCAAGCGCGTGCTGATCGACAAGGAAAACACCACCATCGTCGAAGGCGCCGGCAAGAAGGCCGACATCCAGGGCCGTTGCAGCCAGATCAAGGCGCAGATCGAGGAGACCACCTCGGACTACGACAAGGAAAAGCTGCAGGAGCGGCTGGCGAAACTCGCCGGCGGCGTGGCGATCATCCGCGTCGGCGGCTCGACCGAGGTCGAGGTGAAGGAGCGCAAGGACCGTGTGGACGACGCGCTGCATGCCACGCGCGCCGCGGTTGAGGAAGGCATTGTGCCCGGTGGCGGCGTGGCCCTGGCGCGTGCGTCCTTGATCCTGGCGAAGCTGAAGGCCGACAACGACGACCAGCGCGTCGGGATCGAGATCGTCCGCAAGGCGGTGCAGTCGCCGTTGCGCCAGATCGCGGAAAACGCGGGTGAGGACGGCGCGGTCATCGCCGGCAAGGTGCTGGACAAGGATGACTACAACTGGGGCTACGACGCCCAGAGCGGCGAGTTCAAGGACCTGGTGAAAGCCGGCGTCATTGACCCGACGAAGGTCGTGCGGACGGCGTTGCAGCATGCGGCCTCGATCGGGTCGCTGATGATCACCACCGAAGCGATGGTGGCGGAACGGTCGGAGAAGAACCCGTCGCATGGGTCTCCGTCCACCGCCGGCATGGGCGGCATGGGTGACATGGACTATTGAGCCAAAGCCGGCGGCGTTCTGCGCCGCCGGCAGGAGGCTGCGATGGAAAAGCCTGACGAATTCAACACCATGACCAATCGTCTGCTGCGGCGCGAAGCGTTGCGTCGCGCAGCCGAGGAATTGAACACAACGTCCGGTCCCGGGCTGGAATCCGTTCTCGCCCGGATATCCGACGAGGTCACAGCGGACGCCGCCGCGGCTCGGACCGCGGCTCCCGCAAGCCGGCTTAAGACGCCACCACCTCATCGGTGAAGACCTTGAAGCTCACCAAGGTGTTCGGGCCGAAGGTGTTGCTGATCGGCACATCGACCGCATCGCGCCCACGCGCGATCAGCACGCGTCCGATCCGCGGCATATTATTGCGGGCATCGAACGTGTGCCACGCGCCGCCGAGATAGACCTCGAACCAGCCGGCGAAATCCATCACACCATAGGGCGGCGGCATGCCGATATCGCCGAGGTACCCCGTGCAGTAGCGCGCCGGGATGTTCATGCAGCGGCAAAATGTCAGCGCCAGATGGGCATAATCGCGGCACACGCCGCGGCGTTCGTTGTAGGCTTCCCAGGCCGTGCGGGTGTTGCGCGCCTGCATGTAGTCAAACATAATGTGGTTGTGGACAAAGTCGCAGATCGCCTGCACGCGCGCCCAGCCGGTTGGCGTTTGTCCGAACAGGCGCCACGCGGTATCGGACAGGTGATCAGTCTCGCAATAGCGGCTGCCCAGCAGATATTGCAACGTTTCCGCCGGCAGATCCTGCACCTGATGCTGTTCGGCTGCCGCGATCACGGGATCGGGAACGCCGCTATCGTTCACGACGGCCGAACTGGCAATCCGGATGCGGCCCGGTGGCGCGACAATCCGGCTGCACCAGTTGCCGAAGGAATCATGGTAGGCGGTCACCGGAACCGCCGGATCCGTCGTCACCTGGTCGGGATTGACGATATCCGCCACGCGCGAATGATGGATATTCAACATCAGCACCATCGGCGTCGGTTGCGGGCAATCGTAGATCAATTCGTAGCCAACACCGATTTGCATGACAGGTCCTTGTCGTGGAGGGGGAGCGCCCGCATTTGCTGGCGGCGGGCTTGCTTTCATATGGCAGCGCGCATACATTGTGTATCAACAAACTGCGGCCCGTGTGGTAATTTTCGCGGGAAGGCCTGATGGATTCCGGTGCAGCAAAAAGGACCATGCCATGAGCCAAACGCCCGCCGACGAAGTCCCCGACCATGAGACCGACCAGCGGAAGCAAGCGATGCACGATCAATTGCGCGCGGACGTCGCATCGTGGTCGGCGACACGGTCTAACGAAGCAACCCGCAGTGTCGAGGAATTCCGTGTGACGGCCACGCCGCCCGCCACCCGGCGGGCCAGCAGAGCCAAATCCGCGGCATCCGCCGCGCCGGAGGCGAAGACGGTGGCGGCTGTCAAGAAGCCCTTCAGCATGTTTTACGATGGCGTGACAACGAAGGAGCACATCGCTTACCGGATCGCGCGCGGGGCCCGATGAACTGGGTGACATTTGAAACAGTGGGTGGCGGCCTCGTCGTGGTGCAGCCCCTGCACGTCGTGGCAATTTACGACGAGCAGGGTGAGGTCAAGCTCGCCACGACCGCTACGGGCGTGCATATGTTGAAGGACATGACGGTGCGACGTGCCGCGGCGCTGGTAGCCGCAGCGGCTGACCAGGGTGCCATCCGGCCCGGTTAGCCTGCTTTGAACCGCCCCGGCTGGGGGAGGCGTTGCATGAGTCTGAAGCTCGTGGCATCCGGCGATGACCGCGCACGATCGATCCGCGACCATCTTGTCCCACTGGTCCGCGATCACGGCGCGATTCTCGTGCAACGCGGTTCGGTTCGCGTCATCGAATACCGGGCAGGGCCCTGGATATTGAACCACTGGACTCCGTTCCGCCAGTTGTCCGCAACCGAAGCCTCCTCACCCGGCTATCGCCACGCGATCGAGCGGCAACACCAGCAATCGAACCTGCCTTACGGCTTAGACGTGTGGCATGGTGAAAAGGTGCTGCGGATATTATGGGCCGACGACGGCAGCTCCGAGGTCGTCGCATTTCAGCGCGGCGGCTGGGAAGACCTGGCGTTGTCTCTATGAAACGTTCGCTGCAATTAGCCGGAAGGTACCATGACAACCATGGCTGACACCACGTACCAGATTGTGCATTGCGACGACGACTCATTCGCTGTGGAAATCGTCCGCAGTGGCATGCTGCCACAAACGGCGGCCGGTTTCGCAACCGAAGCCGCGGCGAATCTCTGGATCGCCCAGGATCAGCGTCTATGGAATGCATCCGACCCGTTCAGAACACCGGCCGCCCGCAAGTGGCGTGGTTTCTGAACCTTTTCTGCTGCAACCAAATCAAGGTTTATTTTTGTCAAGGTCATGTATCGACCATCCGCGCGCCCCATTTGTGGATTGCCTGGACTGTCAGTCGGAGGAGATCCGTCCTCCCACAACGCAAAGAACACACCAATGGAAATTCCAATTTGGATAAAACCCGCCGCGTGGGGGGTCTTTGCCGGCGCCGTCATCATGAGCACCGTTGGTTTCTCCCAGCTCGGATGGACAACCGCGGGTACCGCAGAGCATCTTGCGCAGGACCGGGCCGACACCGCGGTTGTCGCCGCTCTCGTGCCATTCTGCGTGATCAAGGCTGAACAGGATCCGGATCAGGCGGTACTGGCAAAATTCCAGGCCGAGCCGTCGTCGTATTCGCGCGGCGATATGGTGAGCAAGGCCGGTTGGGCAACGGTTGGCGGGTCGAAAACCCCGGACAATGCCCTTGCCCGCGCCTGCTCCGACAAGCTGCACGGAATGAAGGTTGGCTGAAGGCCATCCGGCGAACAACCGCAAGCTTGTTCGCCGACTGGCACGCCTGGAGGATTTTTATGGGTAAACCGGTATTCGGTACTAAGTGCGTCTGTGTGGGTTGCAGCGAACGGTTTTACGATCTGAACCGGCTGCCTGCCACCTGCCCGAAATGCGGTGTGGAACAACCGCCGCAAAAGCCACGGGCGGTGTCGCCACCGCGTGGCATGGGGGGCATGCGACGCTTGATCCGACAGCCGGCTCAGGTGGTTGCTGAGGACGATCCCGAACCCGTGGGCGCGACTTTGATCGATGACGCCGACGACGATGCGGACGTCGATGACGAAGCCGACATCGATCCCGATCTGGAAGCGGACCTGGACGTGGCAGAGGTGAAAAGCTAGGGCATTCATGGCTTGCCTGGAGGCAGGCGTGACAGGCCATGAGCAGGCCGGACCGCGTCGCGCAATCGATCGGCACCCGGGGAAATCCGGTCGTCTGGTCGGCAGCCGGTCGGCCCGGGCGGCGCCGTCAGGTCTGGAACGGCACCAGACTGGTCGTCTGCGGCACGGCGGGTTGCAAGGCCGAAAGGATCGCGCCCGCCGCCGCCCCAAATGCCGAGTAGCCCGCCGCGGACGCCAGTGTCACGGTGAACAGGTCCGTGGCGGACACATGCTGGGAATCGGTTGCGATCACCTCGATGCCGACCGTGCCGGTCGCTGACACGGGCACGGTGCCATACAGCGTGTCGGTGGTGGGATTGAAATACAGCCACTTTGTGACACTTGGACCGCTGGTTTGATAAGCGGCAAAGCTCATTTTCAGGCCCAGCGCATCGGTGAAGGTGTTTGACGGCAGCACAAGGTCCACCGCCTGGCCGTCGGTCCAGGTCTGATGCGGGGTCGGATCGGTGACGGTGATGCCAGGTTTGGTGACCGGCGGCACCGGCGCAGACGGGGCAGCAACCACGTTGGCGTTGAACGTCTCTGACGTGGTCAGACCGCTGGTATCCGTCGCGGTCACCTTGATGCTGAGGCTGGTCGCGGTGGCGGGCGCGGTGCCGCTGAAGGTCTCCGTCGTCGCATTGAATGTCAGCCAGTTCGGCAGCGCCAGACCGCTGGACAGGGTCGCCGCATAGGTCAGGGCCTGACCCTGTGGATCGGTGAAGGTGTTCGATGGCAGCACCAGCGACACGGCCTTGTTTTCCGTCCAGGTCTGGGTCGGCGTTGGCGTGGCGACCACGGGCGTGCCCAGGATGGTGGCGGTGAACGTATCGGCCACCGACAATCCGCTGGTATCGGTCGCGGTCACGGTGATGGACAGGCTTTGCGCGGTGGTGGGCGCGGTACCGCTGAACGTGTCGGTTGCCGCATTGAACGTCAGCCAGGTGGGCAGTGCCTGGCCGCTCGTCAACGCGGCGCGGTAGGTTAGCGTTTCGTTCTGCGGATCGCGGAAGGTGGCGGCCGGCAGTGCCAGCGACATTGCTTTGCCGCCGCCCCATGTCTGGTTCGCCGTCTGGGTCGCCAGCACCGGCGGCGAGGGGGCCGCGGCCGCAATCGCCACCGACAGCGACGCCCAATCGCCCCAGTATGTGCCGTTGAAGGCACGCACTTCCACGATGTCGGTCGTCGCGGTCGATCCAGCCAGCAGGTTGACCGCCGCGATCGATGCCACGGTTAAAGCCGAGGATGCGGAATGGTCCTGATAGACGATGCTGCCCGCGGTCAGCGCATCGGCGGTCGCGGTATCGTAAACCTGCCATTCCGTGATCGTCTTGCTGGCGGGATCGGTCGCGGCGAACAGTGTCCCCAGCGACTGGGACGCGAGGAACGCCAGCGTGTCCGTCGTCACCTTGTCGGTGACGACCGGCGTATCCAGCTCATAGATCACCACCGATGATGCCTGCACCCCCGCCCATTCCTGGGACGCGGCGTGCGGCGCGGCGACGATCACGTCGCTGCTCGATCCGTCATTGGCCGAATTCTGGATCTGGCCACTGGCACTTTCATAGGTGATGTTGTCCACCAGCATCGCCGTGCCGCCGGAGCCGGAGACACAGGTGGTGATGTGGCCGCCACCGCCCGGCGTGCCGATGACGATGATCTCGCCGGCGGTCACCATCGATTGCCAGTTGCCGGACTGGCCTGCCGGTCCGTCATAAGCGACGATCCATTCCCCATTCGCCTGGCCGGGCAGACCGATCAGCGTGCTCTGCACCGGCAGCGACGCCCCGGCCTCCGCGGCGATGGTGCTGGCAAGCACCCAGCATCCGTTCATGTTCCAGGCATCGCCGACAAAGGTCAGGGCGACCGCCGCGATCGAATCGGGGGTGGCCTGAGCGGGAACCGGCTTTGTGAAGCTCTGTTCGGTCACCACCGTCGCGCTGCCCAGATAGCCCGACGGATCGACCTGCATCATATTGTATGCATTGGTGGCATAGGCCGTCGCCTGCATCAAATTGCTCGTGCCAAACAGCGACAGATTTGTTACATCATCCAAACTTCCGGAGGCATTGTACACAAGCTGGTTCAGATAACCGTAGGTGCTGTTGTAGTATTGACCCGTCGAAGCCTGGTAGGTGAAAACAATGCCGGTCCCACGCGCATCGCCGCCAAGGCTGCTCAGCTTGAGCGTATGGCCATTGCCGGTCAGCGTGCCGGTCGCGCCGCTGGCGCCCGCGGTGTACTCATTCCGGTCAAGCACCGTGAGCACCAGGTAGGCCGGATCGCTGCTGCCCGGCGTTTCGGCGAACATTTGCGAAAGGTCAATCGACTCGGTAGTGTCGTCCACAAACGCATTCTTGACCTCAGTAACAGACATCGTCCTGCCTCTTTATCTTTCCAGCGACGGCGGTGGCTTATCCCGGGTCGGGTTAAGGAAACATTAAACGCGCATACGACAGCAAAGCGAAACGCACATTTGATGTTTGTGACGCCCCCGGCGGACCGCCCCGCGCATTGGCCTTCCCGGGGCGGCAGAACCGCAGCCCGTGTTCCAGCACGTGCATCCGATCCTCACGCCCCGATTCACGAACTGAACAAGCTCGATTTTTTATCACCCAATCCGGCGATCGCCAAGTTTCGCCGCCGCCAGGATGGTTACAGAGTGTTACGGGTCCACCCGACCCCGCACCACCAGCCGCAAGGCCAAAAAAAACGGCCCGACCAGGGGTATGGTCGGGCCGAGTGTTGGTCCGGGTTGACCTGGGTCAGGAAGACCCAGCCAAGCGGTGCAGGTGTTGGGGCAGCACCGGTCGGCAGGCCTCAGAATGCCCGCCAACCCGGTCCGGCGGTGTGACGCACGTCACATCCCGGCAAAAAAATCATCGGACCGGGTTGCGGCGCGAAGACGGGTCGGGAATGATTGGCAACCGACTGTTCACGATGGAGACCCGCGTGTCCGCCACAACCACCGCCGAAGATGCCGCCACGGCGCAGGCTTTGCTGATCCAGCGCAACCGTGGCACCAACCTGCCGCCGCCGCCGCAGTGGAACCAGGTGCTGGAGACGATCCTGAACCACCGTTCGGTACGCGGGTTCCTGCCGGATGCGCTGCCGGAGGGGACCTTGGAGACATTGGTCGCCGCGGCGCAGTCGGCCTCCACCTCATCGAACCTGCAGGTGTGGAGCGT
>Ga0302202_10001699_pt1 | contig 26869 bp, 24 predicted proteins | sample II_Bog_N3_3_FD_194579 | JGI IMG/M metagenome (GOLD analysis project Ga0302202, IMG submission 194579) | Peat permafrost microbial communities from Stordalen Mire near Abisko, Sweden - II_Bog_N3_3 | ecosystem: Environmental > Terrestrial > Soil > Wetlands > Peat | place: Sweden: Abisko...
GGGCTCCCGCCCCTGCGACGGGCGCGAGAGCCGGAACCGGGGACGCGACCGGGCGGGTCCGCAGCGCGGCCACCGTCGACTCGAGCGAGGCGACCCCTGCCGTGAGGTCCTTCAACGCGGCGTGGCAGGCCACCGAATCGAGGGGGCTCATCGGATGTGGCCCCGACGCCCGATCGGCCAGACGCAGGGCGTCTGCGGCCACCGCCGGGTAGCCGTCGCGCAGGGCGCCGGAACAGGCCGGGTCGGCATAGGCAACCTGGTAGCGGCGGAGGACGGCCCACACGCTCGCCCGCCAGTAGGCACGGTGATGCGCCTCGTCGTCGTCAGCCGAGCGCACCCGGGGCACGGTGGGCAGCCGGACGGTGGCCGGGTCGAGCCCGGGAGGGAAGGGGTCGGACAGCACGGCCTCCACCGCTGTGAACCCGTACCGCTCGTCGATTCCTGTCGTGCTGCCCATACATCTGCCCTCGTCCGGTCCGACCGCTGTCCGACCTCTGCCCTGCGTCCAGGATACCGGGCGTAGCCTGGATTCCCCCCGTGGCGAAGGTCCCAACCCGCCGATCCGGGTGACCGCTCCCCCGTCGCAACGGTGCTGCCACCCGGTGGCAATCGTGTCGGCGCGACGGCGGCGTCGGCTCAGACCTCGAGAGTCCGGCGGAGCACCGCTCCGGCCTGCTCGACCTCGAGGAGGAACCCGTCGTGGCCGAACCGCGACGTGATCACGGTCGGCGGACCACCGCCGGGCAGCCGCTCCGCCAACTGCGTCTGCAGGGACACCGGGTACAGCCGGTCGGTGTCGATGCCGGCCACCTGCACGGCGGCGGTGACCCGGGCGAGTGCCGCGGTCACCCCACCCCGACCCCGGCCGACGTCATGGCTGTTCATCGCCTCGGACAGGACGACGTAGGAATTGGGGTCGAACCGTGCGGCCAGCTTGGCACCCTGGTACGCCAGGTACGACTCGACGGCGAAGCTCCCGCCCCGCAGCGGGTCGTCGTCGCCCTGGGGCCGGCGTCCGAACCGCTCGTCGAACTCCCGCTCCGTGCGATAGGTGATCTGGCCGATGCCCCGGGCCAGGGCCATGCCGGCCACCGGTGCCGACCCGGATCCGTAGTAGTCGCCACCGGCGAAGGCGGGGTCGAGTCGGATGGCCCTGCACTGCACCGAACAGAGTGCGACCTGTTCGGCACTGGCGGCGGCGCCCACGGCCAGGATCGCCGCCCGTGACACCCGGTCGGGGTGTCCGACGCACCATTCGAGGACCCGCATGCCACCCATCGAACCGCCCACGACGCCGGCCCACCGGTCGATGCCGAGGTGGTCGGCCAGGAGCACCTCGGCCGCCACCTGGTCGCGGATGGTCAGTCGCGGGAACCGCGATCCCCAGGGCCGGCCGTCCGGTGCCGGGGACGACGGTCCGGTCGTCCCCTGGCAGCCCCCCAGCACGTTGGGGCTCACCACGAAGTACCGGTCGGTGTCGATCGGCGCCCCGGGACCGATCAGCGGGTCCCACCAGCCCGGAGTCGGGTGCCCGGCGCCGGACGGGCCGGCTGCGTGGGAGTCGCCGGTGAGCGCATGCAGGACCAGGACCGCGTTGGCTCGCTCGGTGTCGGGTTCCCCCCATGTCTCGTAGGCGACCGTCACCCCGGGCAGGCTCCCGCCCGCCTCGAGGGTGAGGGGGTCCCCGTCAGAGGTGACGACCTCGGCGAAGCGACGGCGGCCGGGGTCGTCGCCCGGCTGCCAGGACAGCGCCGTCGACGGCTCCGTCACGCCCCCCCGGCGGCGCCGAACCCGAGCTCGAGGTCGGACAGGATGTCCTCCACCGACTCGATGCCGATGCACAGTCGGACCAGGTCGGGTGTCACCCCGGTCGAGATCTGCTCCGCCTCGGTCAGCTGCGAATGGGTGGTCGAGGCCGGGTGGATGGCCAGGCTCCGCACGTCGCCGACGTTGGCCAGGTGGCTGAAGAGCTCGAGTCCCTCGATGAACCGACGCCCGGCGTCGGCACCGCCCTCGATCCCGAAGGCCACGATGGCACCGCCGCCCCGGGGCATGTACCGCTGCTGGCGCTCGTGCCAGCGGCTCGAGGCGAGACCCGGGTAGGCCACCCACGCCACTTCGTCACGGGATTCCAGCCAGGTGGCGACCGCAGCCGCGTTCTGGACGTGGCGCTCCATCCTCAGGCTGAGGGTCTCCACCCCCTGCAGGAAGAGGAAGGAGTTGAACGGGGTGATGGCGGGCCCGAGATCGCGCAGGTACTGCAGGCGCGCCTTGAGGACGAACCGGGCCGGAAACAGCGGCTCGGGAAGGTCGCCGAACACCAGTCCGTGGTAGCTCGGGTCCGGCTCGGTAAATCCGGGGAACCGACCGCTGCCCTCGTAGTCGAACGTCCCGCCGTCGACGATGACCCCACCGATCGAGGTGCCGTGTCCACCGATGAACTTGGTGGCGGAGTGCACCACGATGTCGGCGCCGTGGGCCAGCGGGTTGCACAGGTACGGCGTGGCCAGGGTGTTGTCGATCACGAGCGGGATCTTGAACTCGTGGGCGATGGCCGACACGCCCGCGAAGTCGAGGACGTCGCCCTTCGGGTTGCCCACGGTCTCGGCGTAGAACGCCTTGGTGTTCTCCCGGATGGCCGAACGCCAGGCATCCAGGTCGTCGGGATCGTCCACGAAGGTCACCTCGACACCCAGTTTGGGCAGCGTGTAGTGGAAGAGGTTGTAGGTCCCGCCGTAGAGCGAGGCCGACGACACCACATGGCCACCGTTCTCCGCCAGGTTGAGCAGGGCGATCGATTCCGCGGCCTGGCCGCTCGACACCGCCAGGGCCGCCACTCCGCCCTCGAGGGCGGCGATCCGCTCCTCGAACACGGCCTGGGTCGGATTCATGATCCGGGTGTAGATGTTGCCGAGCTCGGCCAGGCCGAACAGGGCGGCGGCGTGCGCGGTGTCCCGGAAGGTGTAGCTGGTCGTCTGGTAGATGGGTGTCGCCCGGGCCCCCGTGGTGGGGTCGGGTTCGGCCCCGGCGTGGATCTGGCGGGTCTCGAATCCCCATTCGGGCATGGCGTGTCTCCTTCGACGTACTGACTGATTGACGTACTGACTGACTGACGTACTGACTGATTGACGAACTGGTCGATTCGACGACCTGGTGGCACATCGGCCACCGCCCGGTCAGATCGGCACCGGGCCGGACTGATACTGGCAAAATATGACCAAGTCGGTCAACTACATAGGTTTGGGCCGGCCTCCTCCCGACCGGGGCCTAGACCGGGTTGCCGCCCGAGCACCATGCGTTGTCCGGCACGCCCTTGCACGGATCCGGCATCGACGGCAGACCCTTGGGCAGGGGGTGCATGGTCACCGCCGTCGTCTGCGGGTAGACCATGTCCGATCCGCACGGGCCGTTGCCGGTGTCACACAACACCTGACCGAGCAACGCACCGCCGGTCACCGCACTGGTGGTGGTGACCCCGCACTTCGGCTGGGTCTGTTCCAGGTCGGCCGGGGTCGAGCCGTTGGGCGCCACGTTGCCCGAATAGCAGTTCGAGGGCTGGCCGGAGTTGAGGGTGATCTGGCCGTAGTCGCCGTTGCTCGGGTTCTTGAAGTAGCCGTTGTTGGAGAAGTGATTGTTGATCAGCGCATTGCCCATGGGGTCGTAGACGCACCCGAAGGCCGCCGACTCCACGCCCCCGGTGCCCGAACACGACTGGTTGTACTCCGGCGTGCTCGAGTCGGGGTACGGGATCATCAGGAAGCCCCAGGCGCCGTTGTCCGAGAAGGTGTTGTCCATCACCGTGTCGTTGCGCCCACCCGACAGGGTCATGCCGGTGCCGGTCGGACCCTGACCGGCGGTACCCGCCTCGGGCACGTTCGGGTTGTTGTTGTTGTGGACGTTGTTATGGATGAACACCCAGCACGAGTGGGTGTGGGTGATCGGACTGGTCCCCCCGTCGGGGCAGGCCCCGTTCTGCGGGGCGGGCGGGTCACCGTTGATCTGGGTGTTGGTGTCGAATCCGTCCTTGTTGTTGTCGAACTGCGAGTTCTCGACCACCAGCGCACCGCCCGAGTTGGTACCCGAGTAGCCGAGGGCGTTGTACTCCATCCATGCGTGGTCGATGGTCACATTGCACACCTGCTGGCACGCACCGACGTAGATGCCCGAGTCGTTCATGTTGCTCCCGTAGACCTGGTCGATCAGGGCCGGGCCCGCCGAGTCCGAGGAGAAGATGCCGTACTGGGCCGCCGAGTTCTCGTTCCCGTAGTAGGTGGAGGTGGCGGACAGGTAGCTGCCGGAGTAGCCGTGCAGGCCGATCGTGGCGCTGTCCGCACCCCCGTTCCACCAGACGCCGTTGCCGGAGTCGCCTGTCCCCGCCATGAAGTTGCAGGTGGTGAGGTTGTCGATCGACACACCGTCGGCCTTCCACACCACCACACCGTTGCGGCCCACCGGCTTGCCGTCCGAGCCGATGGCGCCGTACGTCTGGTCCGCCGGGTTGGTGCTGCACTCCGGCGAACCCGGCTTGGTCCCGTCCACCACCACCGTCGACCGGTCCATGCCCCGCAGATGGATGTCCGGGGTGGTGATCATCACGCCGCCGTTGTCGCCGTGGGCCGGGTCGGTGGGCAGCCCGGAACTGTCGGCGGTCTCGTGGTAGTCGCCCGGTGCGACGAGGATCCAGTCACCGGGCTTGGCTGCGTTCACCGCCGACTGGATGGTGCGGTACGTCCCTGCATGGCCCTTGAACGTCCCCACCAGCAGGACCTTGCCCGACCCCGCGGGGGCACCCGTCGTGGTCGACGAGGAGGACGAGGAGCTGCACGCCGCCAGCAACCCGGCCACCATCACGCAAACGGCAACGGCCGGGGCGACGCCCCGGTGACGGCCTCTGCGCACCGGGGCCCGCACTCCAGCAACCCGACCTTCTGCCATGACCACTCCCCTGTCGGTCCACGCATCTCACAGCCGAGGATCCGCCCCGGGCCATGCGTCGCCCCGAGGGTAACAGGGGCCACGCCCGCGACAGGGGTGGCGCATCGCTGCGGGGCGGAGGGTCGAACAGGTGCGTGGACTATCATCGGGGCAGCGTTTCGGGGACCCGGGCCACGGCCGATCGAGGAGTTCGAACGCACACGGACGGGCCGGACGGCCCGCACCGATGAGCACCGTCCCGATCGGGTCGGAACCACGAAGGAGCCACATGTCGAGCGAGACACGCACCCACGACTTCAAGGTCGCCGATCTGTCCCTGGCCGACTACGGCCGCAAGGAAATCGTGCTGGCCGAGCACGAGATGCCCGGACTCATGTCCATGCGCCAGGAGTTCGGTCCCTCCCAGCCCCTGGCCGGGGCCCGCATCACCGGCTCCCTCCACATGACCATCCAGACCGCCGTGCTGATCGAGACGCTGACCGCACTCGGTGCCCAGGTCCGGTGGGCCAGCTGCAACATCTTCTCGACCCAGGACCATGCGGCCGCGGCCGTGGCCGTCGGTCCCGACGGGACCGTCGACGACCCGAAGGGCGTCCCCGTCTTCGCCTGGAAGGGCGAGTCGCTCGAGGAGTACTGGTGGTGCACCGAGCAGGTCCTGCAGTGGCCCGGTGGTGAAGGCCCGAACCTGATCCTCGACGATGGTGGCGACGCCACCCTGCTCGTCCACAAGGGCGTCGAGTTCGAGAAGGCAGGTGTGGTTCCGGACCCGTCGACCGCTGACTCCGAGGAGTACGCCGTGGTGTTGGGTGTACTCACCCGCAGCCTCGCCGAAGATCCGACACGGTGGACGTCGATCGCCAACGGCATCAAGGGCGTGTCCGAGGAGACCACCACCGGCGTGCACCGCCTCAACGAGATGGAGGCCAGCGGCGAGCTCCTCTTCCCGGCGATCAACGTCAACGACGCCGTCACCAAGTCCAAGTTCGACAACAAGTACGGCTGCCGCCACTCGCTCATCGACGGGATCAACCGGGCGACCGACGTCCTGATGGGCGGCAAGGTGGCCGTCGTCTGCGGCTTCGGTGACGTGGGCAAGGGCTGTGCCGACTCGCTCCGCGGCCAGGGTGCCCGGGTGGTCGTCACCGAGATCGATCCGATCTGCGCGCTCCAGGCCGCCATGGAGGGCTACCAGGTCGCCACCCTCGACGACATGCTGGAGACGGCCGACATCTTCATCACCACGACCGGCAACAAGGACGTCATCACCGCCGCCGACATCGCCCGCATGAAGCACCAGGCCATCGTCGGCAACATCGGACACTTCGACAACGAGATCGACATGGTCGGCCTCATGGCCACCCCCGGCATCGAGCGGGTGAACATCAAGCCCCAGGTCGACAAGTGGGTCTACCCCGACGGCAAGGCCGTGATCATCCTGTCCGAGGGCCGTCTGCTCAACCTGGGCAACGCCACCGGCCACCCGAGCTTCGTCATGTCCAACTCGTTCACCAACCAGACCATGGCCCAGATGGAGCTCTTCGCCAACACCGGCCAGTACGAGAACAAGGTCTACGTGCTGCCCAAGCACCTCGACGAGAAGGTCGCCCGCCTCCACCTCGATGCTCTCGGTGTCCGGCTCACCACACTGACGCCCGAGCAGGCCGACTACATCGGCGTCTCGGTGGACGGCCCGTACAAGCCTGAGCACTACCGGTACTGATCCCGCCCGCTCCGGCTCCCCTCCCGGGAGCCGGAGCGCCGGGGACCGCACCCATGACGTCGAACGGGCTGGAGGCGACGCGCTACGACGTCGCCGACGGGATCGCCACGATCACCCTCGACCGTCCCGAACGCCTCAACGCGTGGACGGCGACGATGAATGCGGAGTACCGGGCCCACCTGCAGGATGCCACCGACGATCCTGCCGTGCGGGTCATCATCGTGACCGGCAGCGGCCGGGGCTTCTGTGCCGGCGCCGAGTCCGAGGACCTGGCCGGCCACGCGGCCCGTGGCGCCTACGACTCGGGTGCACCCGATGACCTCGCCACCCCGGGGCAGGGCGTCCGGCCCGAGTTCGATGCCGAACTGGCCTACCACTTCGGCATCCCCAAACCGGTGCTGGCCGCCATCAACGGTCCCGTCGCCGGGATCGGCTTCGCCCTCTCGTGCTACTGCGACCTCCGGTTCGCCGCCCGGGGCGCAAAATTCACCACGGCCCACGGAAAGCTCGGACTGCCGTGCGCCTTCGGTCTCGCCTGGCTCCTCCCGAAGTTGATCGGTCTGCCCCGGGCGTTGGACCTGATCCTGTCCAGCCGGACCTTCGACGCCGACGAGGCCCACGCCCTCGGACTGGTCACCGAGGTGGTGGAGGGTCCCGACCTGATCGATCACGTCCGCAGCTATGCCCGGACGCTCGCCACCGCGGTCTCCCCCGCGTCGCTCGCTGCATCGAAACGCCAGGTCTACGAGGCGTTCCACCAGACCGTGGCCGAATCGGTCCGGATGGCGGAGGGGCTCCTCGACCCGATGATGGCGGGCCCCGACTACCGCGAAGGGGTCGCCGCACTGCGCCAGAAGCGGGCGCCGGACTTCGGAACTCCCGGAAATCACGCCTGAGCGGTCGACCGACGGCCGCCATCTGTGACACCATCGGAGGGATACGGACGGGACTCCGTCCGGCCCGCGGGCAGTCGACGCCGGAGATCCCCCACCGGGGGAGCTGACCGGCAGGACGTGGGACTCGACGAGGGAGGGAACAACCATGGAGACCCAAGCCGCAATCCTCTGGGGGATGGGCCAGGACTGGCAGGTCGAGACGATCACCCTCGACCCACCCAAGGCGGACGAGGTCCTCGTCCGGATCGTGGCATCGGGCATGTGCCACAGCGACGAGCACATGCGCACCGGTGACCTCGGCGGGATCTACCCGGTCATCGGCGGGCACGAGGGGGCAGGCATCGTCGAGGAGGTGGGAGCCGGCGTCGACGACCTGAAGCCCGGTGACCACGTCGTGTTCGGCTTCGTCCCCGCATGCGGGAAGTGCCCGTCGTGCGCCCGTGGCCGTTCGAACCTGTGCGATGTCGGCGCCATGTTGATGATGGGCACACAGATCGACGGCACGTGCCGCCACCACTCCGCCGACGGGACGGACCTCGGGACCATGGTCTGCCTGGGAACCTTCGCCAAGCACACCGTGGTCAACAAGGCGTCCTGCGTGAAGATCCTCGACCACTATCCCCTGGACAAGGCGTGTCTGGTCGGCTGCGGCGTCACCACCGGCTGGGGCTCGTCGGTCTACGCGGCCGAGGTCGGCCCCGGCGACGACGTCGTGGTCATCGGTGTCGGCGGGATCGGCGCCTCCGCCATCCAGGGCGCGCGCCTCGCCGGCGCGGAGCACATCTTCGCCATCGATCCCCTGCCGTGGAAGCGCGAGATGGCCGAGACCTTCGGCGCCACCCACACCGCAGCCAGCATCGAGGAGGCGACGGCACTGGTCAACGAGGTCACCTGGGGCAAGAACGCCGACAAGGTCATCTGCACCATGGGTGTGGGTGAGGGTGGTCTCATGGAGTCGATCATGCAGCTGACCGCCAAGGGCGGTCGGGTGGTGGTCACCAACATCCACCCGATGAACGAGACCGACGTCACGCTGTCGCTGACGTGGCTCACGCTGCTCGAGAAGCAGATCGTCGGCACCATCTTCGGGTCCGCCAACATCCGCTACGACATCCCGCACCTCCTCAAGCTCTACGACCAGGGCCAGCTCGACCTCGACACCATGGTCACCCAGAACTACAAGCTCGAGGAGATCAACCAGGGCTACGCCGACATGCTGGACGGCAAGAACATCCGGGGCGTCCTGCGCTACGAGTAGACCGGTCCGGGTTTTCCGGAGGACCGCGCGGGCAACTACCGTGGCACCCATGTCCGGAGACCCGATCACCTCCCCAGCTCCCACGATGGTCACACTCTCCCCGCCCCGGCGGGGGGAGCCCGTGCGACCCGACATCGATCCCGCCGAGGCTCGTGCCCGGGTCCACGCCGCCGAGGTGGCCCTGCTCGACGAGCGGAGGCTCCTGACCGGCGCCGAGCTCGCCGGCCTGGCCGCCCTGCCCGACAGCCACGTGACGTCACTGGCCGCCCTGGCCCACCAGGTGCGCCTGGCGTGGTGCGGTCCCGAGGTGGAGGTGGAGGGCATCCTGTCGGCCAAGACGGGTGGCTGTCCCGAGGACTGCCACTTCTGCTCCCAGTCGTCGCGGTTCGACACGCCGGTGAAGGCCACACCGTTCCTGGATGCCGACGAGGTGCTCCAGGCGGCCGAGGAGACCAAGGCGGCCGGTGCCTCCGAGTTCTGCATCGTGCTGGCCGTGCGGGGCCCGGACGAACGGACGATGCAGCGCATCCTCGAGCTGGTCCCGATGGTCCAGGAGCGGACCGGCCTCAACGTCGCCGTGAGTGCCGGCCTGCTGACCGACGACCAGGCGCGCAGGTTCGCCGAGGGCGGCGTGCACCGGTACAACCACAACCTCGAGACCTCCCGTTCGTTCTTCCCGAACGTGGTCACCACCCATTCGTGGGAGGAGCGCCAGGAGACGTGCCAGCTGGTCCGCGACCATGGCATGGAACTGTGCTGCGGGGCCCTGATCGGCATGGGCGAAACCGACGAGCAGCGCATCGAATTGCTCGTGCAGCTCCAGGAACTGGATCCGACCGAGGTCCCGCTCAACTTCCTCAACCCACGCCCGGGCACACCGCTCGGTGGCGAGCAGCCGGTGGCCGCCTGGGAGGCCATCCGGTGGATCGCCTTGTTCCGCCTCGGTCTCCCCGGAGTGATCCTCCGCTATGCCGGGGGACGCGAGGTGACCCTGCGGGAGCTCCAGTCGATGGGGATGACCTCGGGCATCAACGCCCTGATCGTCGGGAACTACCTGACCACGCTCGGCCGGTCGTCCGACGAGGACCTGCAGATGCTGTCGGACCTACGCATGCCGGTGGGCGCACTTACCGGCGTCCTCTGAGTCGACGGGAGAGGACGGGTGGACGCCGTGGACGCCGTGGAGGCACCACCCAGCGGACGGGGGGAGCACTGCACCAGCTGTGGTTCGGTGTCGTGCATCGGGTGCAGCCGCACCCTCGACCCGCCCCGATTCTGCCCCGACTGCGGCCGCCGCCTGACGGTGACCGTCACCCCGGGGGGCTACCGGGCACGGTGCCGGGACCACGGTGACCTCGCCGTAGGGTGAGCAGCCGCCCGATCCTCCTCCGCGGGAGTCGGTGAGCCGGACAGGCCGGGACGTCCGGCGCAACAACGTGAAGACAGGGGGAGACATGGACTGGACACTCGAACTCGTGGTGGTCCCGGTGGCCGATCAGGACCGGGCGAAGGCGTTCTACCTGGACGGGTTCGGGTTCGATCTGCTCGTCGACCACCAGGGCGGGCCCGACTTCCGGGTGATCCAGGTGACCCCACCGGGCTCGGCCTGCTCCGTGGCCCTGATGCACAATCCCGATGCGGCCGGTTCGGCCCAGGGGCTCCACCTGGTGGTGTCCGACATCGCCCGGGCCCGCACCGAACTCGTCGAGCGGGGGCTCGAGCCGGGGGGCATCATCCACTTCGAGGCCGGGGCCCAACTCGACGGCCCGGACCCCGAGGGGCGGGACTACAACTCGTTCTTCGAGATCCAGGACCCTGACGGCAACGGCTGGATGATCCAGCACGTTGCCTCCCGGGGCTAGCTCGTCCCCGACCTCCCGCACCTCGACTCGGTCCGGCTCCGGTCCTCGAGCCGGTGTCCGACCGGCACGGCACCTGTTCCCGCACCTGCTCCACCCCCCTTGTCGGACCTCCGACGACCCCCAGTCAGTCGGAGGTGCGGCGGCGGTAGAGCACGGTGGCCATCGGCGCGAACACGACCAGGATCGCCGCACACCACAGCAGCGAGGCGGCCAGCGGATGCTGCATGGGCCAGGCGTGGATCGATGCCGAGGGGTTGGGGTTGTGCCAGAGCTCCCGTGCCGCCGAGGCCACCGCACTCACCGGGTTCCAGTCCGCGATCGTGCGCAGGACGGTCGGCATGCGTTGGGTCGGGACCAGCGCGTTGGACACGATGGCGAGTGGGAAGAGGATCACCAGACCGACCCCCTGTGCCGACTCCGGTCCTTTGCTCACCATCCCGAGACAGGCACAGCCCCACGAGAGCGAGTAGCTGAACAGCAGGAAGATACCGAAGCCGGCCAGTGTGGCGAGGATCCCACCGTGGGGTCGCCATCCCACGACCAGTCCGGTGAGCGCCACGATCAATGCGCAGACGACTGCGGTGGACAGATCCGCCAGTGACCGGCCCACCAGTACGGCGGGCCGCCACATCGGAAGGGTCCGGAACCGGTTGATGACACCGCTGTTCAGGTCGGTGCTGAGTCCGACCGCCGTGCCCATGGCCGACGTGGTGAGGTTGAGGGCGAGCAACCCGGCGATGGCGAAGTCGGCATAGGTCTGGCCTCCGGGAAGGCTCACTCCGGCCCCGAACACATAGACGAACAGCAGGGTGAACAGCACCGGCTGCACGGTGACGTCGGACAGCTGCAGCGGTTCGCGGGCGATGTGCACCAGGTTGCGCCCGGTGAGGACGGCGACGTCCGCCGCCCGGCGGACCAGGCCCTGGGGACGTGGCCGGTGGAGGACGGGGGCCGGAGGTGCGAGCGTGGTCGTCATGCGTGGGCTCCGATCGGACGGTCGGGTTCGACGGTCGGGTCCGACAGGTCGTCGCGCTCATCGGTCGGGTGACCGGTGAGGGCGAAGAACACGTCGTCGAGCGACGGCTGCTGTACTTCGACGTCGTCGACGGCGATGTCGGCCTGGTCGAGTGCCCGCACCACCGTCGTCGCCAACCCCGAGGCGCTACGGACCGGTGCCCGGAGCCGGCGACCGTCATGGCTCACATGGACCGCGCCGGTGACGAACGGCTCGAGCGCGACGGCGGCACCCGGGGACGGCTCGCTGAGCGTGACCTCGAGCCGTGCCCCTCCGGTGTCGGCCTTCAGTTCCGCCGATGTGCCGTTGGCGATCACCCGTCCGTGGTCGATGACCACGATCCGGTCGGCCAGCTCATCGGCCTCGTCGAGGTACTGCGTCGTCAGCAGCAGCGTGACCCCGTCGGTCACCAGGTCCCGGATGACGTCCCACATGCGGACCCTGCTGGTCGGATCGAGACCGGTCGTCGGCTCGTCGAGGAAGAGCACCGGGGGACGGGTGACGAGGCCGGCGGCCAGGTCGAGCCGGCGGCGCATGCCGCCCGAGTAGCCCTTGAGGACCCTGTCGGCCGCATCGGTCAGATCGAACTGGGCGAGGAGTTCGGCGGCCCGGGCTTTGGCGTCGGCCCGCCGCAGCCCGCTCAGCCGCCCGACCAGCACGAGGTTCTGGCGTCCGGTGAGCAGTCCGTCGACCGTGGCGTCCTGGGCGGTCACCCCGATGCTGCGCTGTACGGCCGCCGCGTCGTGGACCACGTCGTGCCCCGCCACCCAGGCCGAACCGGCGTCCGGGACGGTGAGCGTGGTGAGGATGCGCACGGCGGTGGTCTTGCCTGCGCCGTTCGGCCCGAGCACGGCCAGGATCGAGCCGGCGGGGACCTCCAGGTCGACGCCGGCCAGGGCGACGGTGGAGCCGTAGCGCTTGGTCAGTCCCTCGGCCCTGATGGTGGCCTCTTCGGTCACGGTCTCGGCTCCTTACCGGTCGGTCAGCAAGTACTCACTACTCGCCGCATGGTAGACACGCGACTTACCGGTCGTCAAGTAGAATAGGGTCATGGAAACGGACACCCCGATCGTCGAGACGGAGAGCCACCAGGCCGCGGACGCGGAGGATCCGTCGGCCACCACACGGGCCCGGATCCTCGACATCTCGCTCGAGCTGTTCATCAGCCAGGGCTACGACAAGACCTCGCTCCGCCAGATCGCCGAGCAGCTGGGCTTCACCAAGGCCGCCATCTACTACCACTTCGCCAGCAAGGCCGACATCCTGATGGCCCTGCACATGCAGCTCCACGACTTCGGACGCGAGGCGCTCGCGTCGTTGGGCGACGACCCCACGCCCGAGCAGTGGGCGAGGCTGCTCGACGGGCTGATCAGCCGGATGCTGCAACAGCGCGCCCTGTTCATCCTCCACGAACGGAACCAGGCCGCCATCGAAGAGCTCCACCGGGAGTCGGGCGCGCTCGACCACGAGGACCTCCAGGCCCGGTTCCGGCAGGTGTTGTCGAACAAGGAGCTACCGGCCGACACGCGGGTCCGGATGGCCTGCGCCTTCGGATCGGTGATGGGCGCCCTCGCCCTCGCCGGCGACGTGTTCGCCGATGTGCCCTCCGATACCCTCGGCACCATGGTGCGCAGTGCGGTGTCCGCACTCCTCCCGTACCCATCCGCCGACTGACTTCCGCCCCCCATCCGCCGACTGACTTCCGGCCCCCGGGAACGGCCGGGAGCGCCGCTTCGGTCAACCGCTTCGATCAACCGGCACGATTAGCCGGCACGATCAGCCGGCACGATCAGCCGGCCGGGACCTTCCAGCCCCGGGACTCGGCGATCTCCTTGCAGGTGGGGCAGACGGGGTAGCGCTTGGGATTGCGACCCGGGACCCAGATCTTGCCGCAGAGGGCCTTGACCGCGGTGCCGTTCACCATGCCCTCGACCACGGAGGGTCCGGCCGAGATGAAGTCGCCCTTCTCGGGCTTGAATCCCTCGAGCACGATGTGGGACATCCGCTCGTGGTCACCGTCGAGTTCGGGGTCGACGTGGGTGGGAGCCAGGGTGGTGCCAGCGTCGGTCATCCCCCCAGGATCGCGCATCGGCCGGACGTCGGCACGATGGGCGCCCCGGGCATGGGCGCCCTCGGACGGCCCCTAGGCTTGCCCCATGTCCGCCCGCACCCTGGTCCTCGCCTCGGGATCCCCGGCGCGCCTGCGGTTGCTCCGTGACGCAGGCTTCGACCCCCAGGTGGTGGTGAGCGGCGTCGACGAGGACGATGTCGACCCGGACGACACCGCCGGCTCGGTGGGACGGCTGGCCGCCCGCAAAGCCGAGGCGGTGGCCGGTGCCGGGACGTTCGACCTCGTCCTCGGGTGCGACTCGATGCTCGAATTCCGGGGGCGGTCGCACGGGAAGCCGGTCACGCTGGACGAGGCCAGGACCTGGCTCGTCGACATGCGGGGTCGCAGCGGTGTCCTCTACACCGGGCACTGCCTCATCGACGGGGCGACCGGTGCCCGTGCGGAGCGGGTGGTCGGCACCACCGTGCACTTCTCGGTCACCACCGATGCCGAGCTCGATGCCTACCTGGCCACGTCCGACGTCCTCGAGGTCGCCGGCGCCTTCACCCTGGACGGACGGTCGGCGCCGTTCATCGACGGGATCGACGGGGACCACGGCAACGTGATCGGCCTGTCGCTCCCGACACTGCGGGGGCTCCTGGGCGAGCTCGGTGTGACCGTCACCGAGCTGTGGGTGACCCGACCGTGAGCAGCCCCGTGACCGCGCAACCAGCGGCCACCACCGGCACCCGACCCCTGCGGATCGGGAACCTGGAGGTCGAGGTCCCCGTGGTGCTCGCCCCCATGGCCGGGGTCACCAACAGCGCCTTCCGGACCTTGTGCCGCAGCTACGGCGCCGGTCTGTACGTGAGCGAGATGATCACCGCCCGGGCGCTCGTCGAGGGGAACGCCAAGACGATGGGGATGGCCTCGTTCGCCGCGGACGAGCCGGTCCGCAGCGTCCAACTCTCCAGTGTGGATCCGACGGTCATGGGTCGCGCCGTACGCCGGCTGGTGGACGAGATCGGCGTGGACCACGTCGATCTCAACTTCGGGTGCCCGGCCGGCAAGGTCACCCGACAGGGAGCGGGGGCGGCACTGCCCGTCCACCGGACCCTGTTCCGGGAGATCATCCGGGCCGCGGTCACCAGTGCGGGGACCGTACCGGTGACGGTCAAGTTGAGGATCGGTGTCGACGGCGACCACATCACCTACCTCGAGTCGGGACGCATCGCCGAGGACGAGGGTGTCGCCGCGGTGACCCTGCACGCCCGGACCGCCGAGCAGCTCTACTCGGGCACCGCCGACTGGGACGCCATCGCACGCCTCAAGCAAGCCGTCACCACCATCCCCGTCCTGGGCAACGGCGACCTCTGGGAGGCCGCGGACGCACTGGCCATGACATCGGCCACCGGCTGCGACGGCGTGGTGGTCGGCCGCGGGTGCCTGGGCCGCCCCTGGCTCTTCCGGGACCTGGCCGCCGCCTTCCGGGGCGAGCCGGTTCCTCCCCCACCGGGCCTGGGGGAGATCTGCTCGATGATGCGGGTACATCTGGACCTGCTCTGCGATCTGTTCGGGGAGGACCTCGGCACCCGCCAGTTCCGCAAGCACACCGGTTGGTACCTGACCGGGTTCCCGGTGGGCTCTGGCGTCCGGAGGTCGCTGGCCCTCGCCTCGTCGGTGTCCGAGGTCGCGGCGCTCCTCGACGGACTCGACCAGACGTTGGCGTTCCCTCCCGAGGCGCTCCGGATGGCCCGTGGCCACACCAACGGGCCCCGCCCGGTCCACCTGCCCGATCGCTGGCTGGACACGGTCGACGACCCCACGCCGCCCGCCGGGGGCGACCTCCTGGTGTCAGGCGGATGACCCCGCCCGATGACGGGGAGCGCCACACCCGTCGTCGGGCCGCGGTCGCCGGAGCTGGTGGCTTCGTGGGCACCCACCTGGTCCCGGCGCTGGTCGACGCCGGGTTCGAGGTGCACGCCCTCGTACGTGACAACACCGGTTTCCACGAGCGGGAGCACGTGGTCGTCCACGTCACCGACGTGTCGGACACGGCACGCCTGGCCGAGGCGCTCGTCGGCTGTGACGTGGCTTACTACCTGGTCCATGCCATGGCCGGTGGCACCGGGTTCGCCGACCGCGACCGCGAACTGGCCCGTTCGTTCGCCGAGGCGGCGTCGGCGGCCGGGGTCCAGCGGATCGTCTACCTGGGCGCACTCGGCCACGAAGGACTCTCCACCCACCTGTCGAGCCGACAGGAGGTCGGGACGGTGCTCGGCTCCACCGGTGTCCCCGTGGTCGAACTGCGGGCTGCCGTCGTCCTCGGTGCCGGGAGCATCTCGTTCGAAATGGTCCGCTACCTGACCGAACGGCTCCCCATGATGGTCTGTCCGCGTTGGGTCAACACCCCGACCCAACCCGTCGCCCTGGCCGACCTGCTGGCCTATCTGATCGAGTCGTCCGATGTCCCCCCGGACGTGTACGAGATCGGCTGCACCGATGCCACCACCTACCGCCAGATGATGGATACCTATGCCATCGTGCGTGGGCTGCGGCCGCGACTCATCGTGAAGGTGCCCGTGCTCAGTCCCGCGCTGTCCGCCCACTGGGTCGACCTGGTCACGCCGGTCGATGCCACGGTCAGCCACGCCCTGATCGAGAGCCTCACCAACGAGGTGACCGTGCGCACCCGGGCACACACCGACGCCGCCTTCACCGTGCGCCCCCTGTCCGTGGAGGCCTCGATCCGGGCCGCGCTCGACGATCAGGCCGAATGGATCACGGCCACCCTCTTCGCCCGCCGCCACGGACTCGACGAGGGTGTCTACACCGACCGCTCGTCGGCCTCCCTGCGCGCCAAGGAGGTCGCCCCCGACGGCACGGTGCCCGGGTTCGCCCAGGACCTCGACGACATCGGGGGGCGGCTGTCCTGGTACGGCCTGCCGTTCGCCTGGTTGCTGCGCATCACCCTCGGCCACCTGTTCGGCGAGGACATGCGACTCGGCCGGCCGGTCGCCATGGTCACCGGCGCCGAGGTCGACTGGTGGACCATCGTCGTGCGTGAGCCCGAGGCCCTGGTCCTGCGCTCCTACGACTGGTTCTGCGGTGAGGCGTGGCTCGGGTTCCGGGTGTCTCCCACCGAGCCGTTCGCCATCGAACAGGTGGGGTCGCTCCGCACCAAGGGCGTGATCGGCATGGCCTACTGGTGGCTGCTGTGGCCGGTCCACCAGTTCGCGTTCCGGGCCATGGTCCACCACCGCCGGGCCCGGGTCCGACGGTCGGCCCGCCGGACGGGCCACGGCAGCAGACCCTGAGGTGCCGACGGTGACGGTCGGCGGGTGTGGGACAATGGTCCCCGAGGCCCGCCGGAACCGTCCGGCGCCGTGGCGGGACACCCCCGGAACGGAACGGCCCCTCCCCCCTCCCATGATCGTCGGATCCTCCCTCACCATCGAAATCGGTGACCGCACCCTGCTGCGCGACGCGTCGTTCGTCGTCGGCGCCGGGGAGAAGGTCGGCCTGGTCGGACGCAACGGAACCGGCAAGTCGACATTCATCTCCGTGGTCATCAGCGAGCCGGGCCGCAATGTACGATCGACCGGCAGCGCGGCCATCCGGGGAACCTACGGCTACCTGCCCCAGGTTCCCGAGCCCCATGGTCTCGGACTGGAGCCGAACGGCTTCTCCCACGTGTTGTCCGGCCGCGGCCTCGACGTCCTCGATGACGCCCTCGGCAAGGCCCGGACGCAGATGGCCAAGGACCCCTCGTCGGAGAACATCGCCCTCTTCTCCGATCTGGAGGAACAGTTCCGGGAGAACGGCGGCTACGAGGCGGAGTCGACCATGGCCAGACTGGCCGACGGACTCGGCCTGCGCCAGGAGCTGCTGCTCGAGGACATCGAGAGTCTGTCCGGAGGTCAGCGCCGTCGCGTCGACCTCATCCGCATCCTCTTCCAGGGCCCGGACACCATGATCCTGGACGAGCCGACCAACCACCTCGACCGACCGGCCAAGAAATGGCTGATGGACGAGCTGGAGAACTTCCCCGGTGCGATCCTGGTGGTGTCCCACGACCTCAAGCTCCTGGACCGTTCGATCAACAAGGTGCTCCATCTGTCCGATGCGAGGCTCACCGAGTTCAAGGGGACCTACTCGTCCTACCTGGTCCAGCTCGAGGCGGACCAGTCCCAACGCGAACGGTCGGCCCAGCTCGAGGGCCGGGAGATCGACCGTCTCTCCAAGTTGGCCGACTCCATGCGCGGTAGCACCAACCGCCGTGCACGCATCGCCAAGTCGCTCGACAAGCGGGTGGAGCGCCTGGAATCAGGTAAGACCGAGGTCCACAAGCGCGAGAAGAAGAGTTCGTTCAAACTCCCCACACCGGCCCGCTCCGGAGAGGTCCCACTCCGGGTCTCCCACCTGGTCGTCCGCTACGACGACAAGACCGTCCTGTCCGACATCGACTTCCACTGTCGCCGAGGCGACCGGGTGGTGGTGATCGGGAAGAACGGTGCGGGCAAGTCCAGTCTCCTGCGGTGCCTGGCCGGTGTGCAGCAGCCCACGGAGGGCACAGTCGAGCCCGGGGTCAACGTGGCGCTCGGGTACTTCGCCCAGGAGCACGAGCAGGTCGACCTCGGGGTCAGCGTCCTCGACAACATCGACGACCGAATCCTCACCAAGGAGACCGAGCGTCGCGCCCTGCTCGGCTCGTTCGGACTGGTCGGTGACGTCGCCTACCAGATGCCCAAGACCCTGTCGGGTGGCGAGCGGGCCAAGCTCGGGCTGGCCATGCTGGCCGCAGGCCAGGCGAACGTCCTGCTGCTCGATGAACCGACCAACAACCTCGATCCTTCGTCGATCGAGGCGGTCGGCACCATGTTGGCCAACTGGCCGGGGACCATCATCGTGGTGAGCCATGACCGGGCCTTCGTCGAAGCGATGGAGCCGACCCATGCGCTCAAGCTGCCCGACGAGGTCTTCACCCACTGGCGCGACGACTATCTCGACATGGTGGAGATGAAGTGACCCGGATCCCCATTCGCTAGGGTCTCCCCATGGCGGACGGTGCATGGCGGACCTGATGTGTCGCGGGTAGCGCGACTACCCGGACCCGGCCCGCTCGCCACACCCTCGTGGACCATCGCCGCGATGCGGCGTCCCCATCTCGTCGCTTTCGACCTCTACCAGCGCCATGGTCCGGTCGTCCGGCTCGGCCGCGGTGCGGCGAGTGTCGTCATGCTCCTCGGGCCTGATGCGAACCGGGTGATCCTCTCCGAGCGCCCGGACTCGTTCACCTGGCACGAGGCCATGGCGATCCTCGAACCGGTCAGCGGGCCGACCGCCCTGGTTCTCACCGACGGCGAGGACCACCGACGTCGGCGCAGGATGGTCCAGCCCGCCTTCTCCACCCATCGGATCGACCTGGCCGTCCCGGTGGTCGTGGAGGAGGTCGACGCCGCCATCGACGACCTCGGACCGGGTTCCGTCGTCGATCTGCACGTCCTCCTCCGACGGACCATGCGCCGCGTCATGGTGCGGGTCCTCATGGGGAGTTCACTGCCCGAGCGGGCCGACACCCTCGGTGCCGTGCTCGAGCCGGCCATGACCTACATCGACAGGATCCCCCAGCTCCAGTTCCGGGGCGCCCCGGGAAGCGGTCGGGCCCGACGTGCACGTCGGGCGGCCGATGCCCTGGTGGATGCGGAGGTCGGGCGTAGGAGGCGCACGGGCGAACCGGGTCACGACGTCCTGGGCATGCTGCTCGCCTCCGACCTGAGCGACGCCGAGCTCCAGGACCAGGTGGTGTCGCTCATCGCCGCCGGATACGACACGACGTCGGCTGCCGGCGCATGGACGCTCCTCGCCCTGCTCCGCACCCTCGGCGAGTGGCACCGGGTGCGGGCTGACATCCACCGGACACTGGGCAACGACGGCCGTGCCCCGGACGCGGACGACCTGCGCGATCTCCCCTACGTCGCTGCCACCGTCAACGAGGCGCTCCGACTGTGGCCGCCGGGTTCATTGTCGGGACGTCGGTCCACGGAGGAGTTCACGTTCGCCGGGTACCCGATACCGGCGGGCAGCAACATCGTGTTCTCCCCCTACGTGACCCAACGGATGCCGGAGGTGTGGGGATCCGACGCGGACCAGTTCCGCCCGGCCCGATGGCTCGAGAGCGACCCTCCGGCATTCGGCTTCATCCCGTTCGGCGGGCCCTACCGACGGTGCCTCGGCTTCGCCCTCGCGCTCACCCAGTTGCAGGTGGCGGTGGCACGCCTCGTCCAGCGCACCTCGCTGCACCTGGTCGACCCCGATCCCACCCGGTTCGGACGCGGCATCAGCGCCCTCGTGCCGGAGGGCGGCGTGCCGGTGGTGGTCGACGCCGTGCAGTGATCCTGTCGCGCCGACCGGCGGTTCTCGTCGACCGGACGGTGCTCAGACGGTGGCGGGTGCGGACTTGCCGTTCGTGCCGGGGTCCGACGTGCCGCCCGCGTCCTTCATCGCATCGACCAGTACCGCGGCCGCACCGACCAGACCCGCTGCTTCGTACGGAACGACCACCTTGGCGTTGGGGGATGTGGCCACGGCCTGTAGCGCCCGCAACTGCATCACGGCCAGCGTGTTTGGCTTGATCCCCACCTTGTCGATGGCGTCGAGGGCGGCGGCCTCACCTTCTCCCCGCAGCTGGGCGGCCCGCTTCTCACCGTCGGCCCGCAGCTCGAGCACCTGCTTCTGGGCCTCGGCGGCCAGGATCGACGCCTGCTTCTGACCCTCGGCCTCGAGCACGTTGGCCTGCTTGCGGCCCTCGGCGCTGTTGATGGCCGCCTGCTGTTCACCTTCCGACTTCAAGATGGCCGCCCGCTTGTGCTGTTCGGCCTCCTTCTGCTCGGACATGGCCTGGAGCACGTTGGTCGGCGGGGTGATGTCGAGGATCTCGATCCGGTTGAGCCGGACGCCCCACTTGAGGGTGGCCTCGGCCATGTGGTCCTGCATCTTGGCGTTGATGGTCTCTCGCTCGGACAGCGATTCGTCCAGGGTGAGCTCGCCGAACACCGCGCGCAGGGCGGTGCGGGCCATCTGGTCGATGGCGAGGCCGAAGTCGTTGACCTCGAACAGCGCAAGTTTCACGTCGGTGACCTGACAGAAGATGGTGGCACTCACCCACAGGGAGACGTTGTCCTTGGTGATGACCGCCTGCTGGTCGCCGGTGCGCGGGAACTCGCGGATGTCGACCTTGTCCATGCGGTCGGCGAGCGGCATCAACAGATGCAGACCGGGCTGCTTGATGGTCCGGAACTCACCGAAGCGCTTGATCACCCCGACGCAACCCTGCTGCACCACCTTGAGACACGACTTCAGGAAGATCACGATGAGGGCGAAGATGAAGAAGCCGACCACCGCCGCTCCGATGGCCAGTGCTGCTGAACCGATGATCATGGCGACCACCTCCCTGACGACACCTTAGGCACCCGGTGGCCAGTGCACAGCGCAGCCTCAGGACGGTGTCATCCGACGCCGGACCACACGGGATCCGGGGAGCGGCGACCGTGCCGACCTCCCCGGGGTCCGGGCGGTTCCCGGGGCGGCTCAGGCCTGGTCGGCCGGATAGCAGATGAGCACACCGCGCTCCACGTCGGCCACCACGACGGTCGTTCCCGGGGCGATGACCTGACCGGGGAACATCGGCCGGGCGAACCACTCCTCACCCCGGGCGAAGACCGATCCCGGCTGGTGACTGGCCGCGAGCTCCTTGGTGACGACCGCCGTCTCACCCACCATGCCCGGGACCCCGTTCAACATCGCCGACTCCTGCTCCTGGTGTCCGTGGCGACCGTGCCGTACACGGCGTCCGCACTGCACCTACTGCCCAGTCGCACTATACGGGACGACTCCGGCGCAACCGACTGACGGCCGGGCCGCTCGTCGATCGTCTCGCGCCGCGCGGTCGTACTCCCGGCCCGACCCGGCGGGCCGGGATACCGTGGTCCATGGCCGCCGACCCCACCCCGTCCCCCGTCTCCGCCCTCACGGCGAGGAAGACCTGGCGCACGCTGGAGCCGCTCCACGGCATGGTCTACTTCGCACCGGAGGCAGCTGCCTCCTACCGTCGCCTGGGACTCGAAGGCCAGTCCGGTTACTTCGTCTCGCGGTCGGCCGCCATGGGTGCGGTCTCCGCCGGCGTGGTCGTCGCCACCTTCTACAACTTCCGGCCGTCCCTGGTCCACGAGTCGATGGAGGGGGCATGGGACACGGTCGCACCCTCCGCCGTGCTCGAGGCCCGCACCACGGCCGCGGGCGAGGCGCTGCGCAGGATGTTGGGTGACGCCGCGTCCTCCCCCGACATCGCCGCCGCGGCCGAACTGGCCCGTCGGGCGGCAGAACGGGCGGGGGACCACCGCGAAGGACGGCCGCTGTTCGCCGGGCATGCCGGACTGGCGTGGCCCGACGACCCGCTCGAGGTGCTGTGGCACGCGCAGACCCTCCTGCGCGAGTTCCGCGGCGACGGCCACATCGCGCTCCTGGTGCAGCACGGCCTCGACGGCATCGAGGCCCTGGTGATGCACGAGGCCACCGGCGAGCTGCCGTTGTCCTTCCTGCGGGCGACCCGGGGATGGACGGACGACGAGTGGTCCGCCGCCGCAGAGCGGCTGCGCGACCGGGGGTGGCTCCGCCCCGGCGGAACCGCCGAGCATCTCGCACTCAGCGACCAGGGCACCGCCGTGCGTCAGGACATCGAGGAGGCAACCGACCGGCTGTCGGTGGTCGCCTACGAGGCGTTGGGTGAGCGTGGCTGCGACACGCTGCGAGGTCTGGCCAGGCCCTTTTCGCGTGCCGTGGTCGCCGCCTCGGGCATGGGCGGCTGAGCGGGGGGCGATGCCTCAGGGAGTGAGAAGGTCCCGGACCCTGGGGGCCTCGAGCCGACCCTGGGCCAGCCCTGCCCGGACCGACGGCTCCCGGCAGGCCAGATCGAGGACGTCGTCGCCGAAGGCCTCGAGCGACGCTTCGTCCGGCCCGATCACCTCGACCCGGACGTCCGGACCCAGGCCCTCCACCTCGGAGGCCACGCTCGGATCCACGATCGGTGCCAGCACCAGCACCCGGTCGTATCCGGCGGCAAGATCGGTGTTGGTCAAGGACCACACCCCACCGTCGATGTAGCGGACCCCCTCGATGGTGACCGGGGGCCAGACGCCGGGAACGGCACACGATGCGGCCACCGCATCGATGAGGTCGACCCCCGAGGAGCGGTCGAACACCCGCCGGTCCCCGCTGATGGCATCGACGGCGACGACGGCGACGCGTCGCTCGGGCCACTCGGTACCGACCAGGCGTCCGGCCACCACATCGCGCCGGACGTCCTCGGTCACGGTGTCGGTGTCGAGGGCCAGTCCCCCCAACCGCCGCCGGCGCTCGGCGTCGTCGAACGCACCGGAGTAGATCGGGCCCAACCGTTCGATCAGGGTGGCCATGGACACCACCGGCGCCCGTTCGGTGGCCAGGGTGGCCGGATCGATCTGGCGACCGAATAGTTCCTCCAGCGTGCGACCGGCGCCGATCTGGGCCGCCACCGTCGACCCTGCCGAGGTGCCGACCAGCAGGTTGGCACCGGTGACGTCCACACCGGATTCGGCCAGTCCGTGGAGGATGCCGGTGTGCCAGGCAATGCCGGCGATCCCTCCCCCGCCCAGCACGAGGGCCATCCCTGGACCACTCGTCGTCCCGGCAGACGTGCCGTCACTGATGGGTCGCCCACTCATGCGTCCCTCCGCACCAGGAGCCAGGCGGCGAGCACCACGACCCCCGCGGTGTACAGGGCCAACAGCCCGGCCGCCTGCCACGGCGTGAGCAGCACGCCGGCGAAGTCGGTCTTGCGTGACGTCACCAGGATCATGGCCAGGCCGAGATTGGACGGCAGATAGCGCTCGAAGGACTCCGAGAAGCTCGACGGGAGGATGTTGACGACCAGGGGCAGGACGAGGAGGACGCCGACGAACGCGGAGATGGCGCCTGCCGTGTGGCGCAGTGCGAATCCGAATCCACAGGCCACCAGGGTGAGCAGGAGCAGGTAGACGCCACAGAGGAACACCGCACGGGCGGCATTGCCGTCGGTGATGCTGACCACCGGGATCGTCGGACTGTGGATCTGGGTGAGGATCGAACTCCCCGCAGGCAGTGCCTTGCCGCCGTGGGCCAGGAGCACGACCTGTCCGGTGAAGAACGATGCGAACGCCGTCGCCTCGCTCACCACGAACACCACGACACCGACCACCAGCAGTTTGGCGACCAGCACCGTGGTGCGCCGGGAAGTGGTCGCAAGCGTGGTCCGGATCGACCCGGTGGCGTACTCCGAGGTGATGATGAGTGCACCGAGCACACCGACCACGAACTGGGACAGGAACTCCCCTGTCTGGCTGAAGCGCACCGGGTCGAATTGGGCCCGGTCGGCGAATCCCAGATGGGCCCATCGACCGGCCTCGATGTTCGACACCAGGGCGGACAGCCCGATCCCGCCGACCACGATGATGGCCAGGCAGACCCAGGTGGACCGGACCGAGCGCAGCTTGGTCCACTCGGACCGGACCTGGTTGGCGAGTCCGGCCCGTCCGTGGTCGAACGGCGCGAGGTGGGTGGCCCGGGTGGCGGTGGCGGTCGTCACGGGGTCACCTCCACCGCGCCGTGCCCGTCGATCGTGGCATGCCCGTGGTAGTCGACCATGTCCGAGGTCAGATCCATGAAGACCTCCTCCAGGCTGGCCTGCTGCGGACTGAGTTCGTGGAGCACGATGCCGGCTCCGTGGGCCAGGTCGCCGATGTGGGCGGCGTCGAGCCCGGTGACCAGGAGTCCGCCGCCCGGACCCGGCGCAACCTCGCCTCCACCGGCGCGCAGCACCGGGTCGAGCTCGGCGACCTGCGGCGAACGCACCAACACGGTGGCCACGGTGTTGGAAGCGATGAAGTCGGTGACGGTGGTGTCGGCGATCAACTGACCTCGACCGATGACCACGAGGTCGGTGGCGGTCAGCGCCATCTCGCTCATCAGATGGCTCGACACGAAGATCGTTCGGCCATCGGCTGCCAGACCCTGCAACAGGGTGCGGACCCACAGGATGCCCTCGGGGTCGAGACCGTTGATGGGCTCGTCGAACAGCAGGACCCCGGGATCCCCCAGCAGTGCCGAGGCGATGCCGAGCCGCTGACTCATCCCGAGCGAGAACTTGCCGACCTTGCGCCGGGCCACCGCGTCCAGTCCCACCTGGGCCAACACGTCGTCCACCCGTGCCTTCGGGATGGAGTTGGTCTGGGCCAACGCCCACAGGTGGTTGTAGGCGGAGCGGCCGGGGTGCAGTGCCTTCGCCTCGAGGAGGGCGCCCACCTCCCGCAGCGGCCAGCGCAGGTCGGCGAAGCGACGCCCGTCGAGGGTGACGTCGCCGGAATCGGGCCGGTCGAGACCCATCACCATGCGCATGGTCGTCGACTTGCCGGAACCGTTGGGGCCGAGGAACCCGGTCACCACCCCGGGGCGCACCTCGAAACTCAGGTCGTCCACCGCCCGGGTCGTGCCGTAGGACTTGGTCAGATGGCTCGCGGTGATCACCGCGTGACTCCGACGGGCGACATGCACCGACGGTACCAGGACGGGTCCCGGGTCCCGTCTCGGCCCATGCCACCTATGGCGGGCCGGGCTCGGGAGGGCGGGAGGGAGGGAGGGCTCAGGCGCCGATGACCGCGTCGCCCAGGTCCCGCTCCCCACCCGGCAGCGTCACGATCCGGTAGCCGTCGCGGTCGGCCAGCCATGCGTGGTTCCGGTGATGGACGCCGTGGTGCCCGTCGTAGTGGTTCAGTACGACCACCACCGGGACGGGCCGGTCGACCCGACCGGTGAGGGCATCCATGCACAGCCGGATGCTGTTGATCGTCCCGAGGCCGGCATCGGCCACCAGGACGGCCAGGTCGGGTCGGAGCACATCGACCAGTTCACAGACGTCACCGTCGTCGGCCTGGGGGGACCGCACGCCGCCCGCCGTCTCGACCAGGCCGACGTCGACACCGTCGACCGGCCAGTCGAGCTCCTGGACGAGGTCGGCCACGGTGAATGCCGGTAGCCCGAGCGCCTGCGCGGCGATCGGCGGCGCCATCGCCCGGTGGTACGAGCGGAAGGAGTGGCAGACCTCACCGGGGTGCTCCCCCGAAGCGGCTCCCAGGATCTCCGCGTCGGTCGCCCCTCCCAGCCGGTCCCCGTTGCGGTCCACGTCGAAGGACTGGGCCGGCTTGCGTGCGGCGACCGCCAGACCCCGCGACCGCAGCTCGGTCAGCAGCCGGGCGCCCACCCAGGTCTTGCCGACTTCGGTTCCGGTCCCACAGACCAGCACCAGGCGCTCAGGCCGCACTGTGGACCCCCCGTGTGACACCGGTCCCCGGACGGAGCAGACCGTCCAGTCCCGCCAGCAACTGGTCGACCTGCTCGTCGCTGTGGGTCGCGGACAGGGTGATCCGCAGTCGCGATGTCCCGGGGGCCACGGTGGGTGGCCGGATGGCGGGTACCCACAGTCCCCGGTCGAGCAGCGACGCGGAGGCGGCCACCGTCTCGACCTCGCCACCGATGACCACCGGGAGGATCGGCGATCCGTGTCCGGTCATTCCGGTGGTGGCGGCCACACGTCCGATCAGCCGAGCGAGGCGCGCACGCAGCTCGTCACCTTCGCCCGAGCGGAGGACACCGAGTGCCGCCAGTGCGGCTCCGGCGTCGGCCGGACTGGGTGCGGTGGTGAAGATGTAGGGCCGTCCCCGGTTGACCAGCAGTTCCACGAACCGCTGGGGGCCGGCCACGAATCCACCGAGCGACCCGAGGGTCTTGGACAGGGTCCCGATGCGCAGGACGTCGGTGCCGTGCACGTCCCCGGGTTCGGGACCGAGCACGGCGTGGGCCTCGTCCAGCACGAGGAGGGCGCCGTGCCGCCCGGCCACCTCGACAAGGCCCTCGAGGTCACAGGCGTCCCCGTCCATGGAGAACACCGTGTCGGACACCACGATCGCCCGACCGGGCGTGTCGGCAAGCGCCGCGTCCAGTCGACTCAGGTCGCGGTGCGGGTAGATGCGGACGTCGGCCCGGGCAAGCCGGCAGCCGTCGAT
>Ga0302202_10001701_pt1 | contig 26832 bp, 14 predicted proteins | sample II_Bog_N3_3_FD_194579 | JGI IMG/M metagenome (GOLD analysis project Ga0302202, IMG submission 194579) | Peat permafrost microbial communities from Stordalen Mire near Abisko, Sweden - II_Bog_N3_3 | ecosystem: Environmental > Terrestrial > Soil > Wetlands > Peat | place: Sweden: Abisko...
GGCAAAGTCGATGCCCGCCTCCATCTCCGCGACCAACCCCACCAGCTCCGCCTTCATCGGCGCGACCACCCGCGCCAGCGCCCCGCCCATCTGCCGCGCAGCAACCCTCGCCTGCTCCAGTGTGGACGATCCGATCAGGTCGTTGACCGCCTCGGCCTGGGTCAGGTCGATGCGCCCGGCCAGAAACGCGCGCTGTGTAAACTCGCCCGGCTCGGCCACGCGCGCGCCACCAACGCAACACTGGCGCACGATGTACTCCAGCAGCACCGGCGATCCGTGCGCCGCAATCTCCACCACATCCTCGCCCGTATAGGAATTCGGCGCGGCAAATAACGTCACCACCACCTGGTCCAGCACGCGAGGCTCCGTCTCCCGCACCGCTTCATCTGTACCAGTTCTCTTGTTTGTCATCCCGCAGGGATCTGCTGTTGTCTTTGTACCGACGGAGAGATCCACCAACTCGCCGAATCGCGCGTGTCCAGCGGCAAGCGGATGGCGCAGACGCACCAGCGCCGCAACGATCTCCCGCGCCTGCGGGCCCGAGAGCCGCACCACGCCGATCCCGCCCCGCCCCACCGGCGTCGAGATCGCCACAATCGTCTCCTGCTCCATCCCGCCCATCTCTCTAGGATAGTCGCCCAACGCGCAGCTTACACTGTAATGGCGCGGGCGCCGTCGGAGGCGCGGCTGGTGTAGATCTCCGGGGTGATGCCGGTGGCAGCCAGATAGCCTGCGCGCATGGCCTCGGTGAAGGCCTCGACGTCGGCGGTGGCGACCAGGTTGACGGTGCAGCCTCCAAATCCTCCGCCGGTGATGCGCGCGCCGAAGCAGCCCGGTTGTTTACCGGCCAGTTCCACCATGGTATCGACCTCTTTGCAGGAGGCCTCGAAGTCGTCGCGCATACTGATGTGCGCCTGGCGCATCAGCTCGCCGAAGTGCGTCAGGTTGGAGACGCGGAAGGCATCGGCGGCGGCCAGCACGCGCGCGTTCTCGGTCACGACGTGGCGGCAGCGCTTGAGTACGTTGGGGGGCAATTCGCTGCCCCACTTGGCCAGGTCGGCCACGGTGGCATCGCGCAGCGCCATGATCTCGGGCCGGTGCTTGCGCAGCATATCGGTGCCAGCTTCAATCTCCGCGCGGCGGCTGTTGTACACGCCATCGGCAACCGAGTGCTGCACCATGCTGTTGCAGATGACGATGCGCACGGTCGGCGGGATGGGCGCGAGCTGGAACTCCAGCCAGCGGCAGTCGATCATGACGGCGTGGTCCTGCTTGCCGCAGCAACTGACGAACTGGTCCATGATGCCGCAGTTTGCGCCGACGAAGGCATTCTCCGCGCGCTGGCACAGCAGCGCGATCTTGGTCGGCGGCAGGTCCAGGCTGGTGGTGCCCAGGACGGCGAGCGCGGTAGCGACCTCCACCGAGGCCGAAGAGCTGAGTCCCGCATTCAGCGGAACATTGCCGGCAATCGTCATCGAGAAGCCGTTGTCGACAGGGACGCCGTGCTCACGCAGAGCCCAGATAACGCCCGCCGGATAGTCGGACCAATGGACCTTGCGCCCGGCGCGCAGCGATGCGAAGTCGTCGTCCAGAAATTCGTGGACGGTCTTGTCCAGCAGCTCCTCGTAGTTCACCGAGTTGGCCACGATGCGGCCGTCGGTGCGTGGCGAGATGGCGACGACCGTGGCGAAGTCGATCGCCGCGGGCATCACAAATCCGTCGCTGTAGTCGGTGTGCTCACCGATCAGGTTGACGCGACCGGGCGCGGCGTACAGCGCGCCGGGAACATTGAAGGTGGCGAGGTGGAGGGCGGAGATTTCGGCGTGGGTGGGCATGGGCACTTTCTTCAGCTTCATCATTTGGAAACGCAGTTCCTAACCAATTCTAAGATTTTGGACCCTTTACTGTACGACGGACAATAACTTAATCGAGGTAGTGCTTTTCCGGCAATGCGCGCAGGCGTTCTGCGGCGGTCTCCGGCGTGAGGTCGCGCTGCGGGCTGCCATACATCTCGAAGCCGACCATGAATTTGCGAATCTCCGCCGAGCGCAGCAGCGGAGGGTAAAAATGCGCGTGGAAGTGCATGGAGTCGTGCGCCCCGCCGTCCGTGGGCCGCTGATGGAATCCCAGGCTGTAGGGAAAGCTGACCTGAAACAGATTGTCGTAGCGCGTGGTCACGGCCTTTAGAATCGCCGCGAAACTGGTGCGCTCGGCCGCCGTGAAGTCGGTGAAGCTGCCCAGGTGACGGCGCGGAAGCACCAGCGTCTCAAACGGCCACGTCGCCCAGTATGGAACCACCGCAACAAAATGATCGTTCTCCGCCACCAGGCGCTCGGCCTGGGCCAGCTCGGTGGCCACATAGTCGCAGAGCAGGCAGCGCTGGTGCTCGTCCGCATACTCCTGCTGCGCGGCCAGCTCGCGCAACGGCTCGTCCGGAACGTGTTCGGTGGCCCATATCTGGCAGTGCGGATGCGGATTGCTGGAACCCATCATCGCCCCGCGGTTCTCGAAGATCTGCACGTGGTTGATATACGGCAGCTCGCCCAGCGCGGCCGTCTCGCTGGCCCACGCGTCCACCACGGCGGAGATTGCCGGAACATCCATGCGCGCCAGCGTCAGCGAGTGGTTGGGATGGAAGCAGATTACGCGACAGCGTCCTCGCTCCGGCTCGGCCACCAGCAGCGGAGATGCGTTCGGCTGCGCCTCAGGCTGCGCGTCGCTGAGCAGCGCGGGAAAGTCGTTGTCGAAGGCGAAGACGCCCGTGTACGCGGGATTATGCACTCCGCCGGAGCGCGCATTGCCCGGGCACAGATAGCACCCCGGATCGTACGCCAGCCCCTTGCTGACCACCGGCTTGCTCGTCTCGCCCTGCCACGGCCGGTCGGTGCGCTGCGGCGACACCAGAATCCACTGGCACAAAAGCGGGTTGTAGCGGCGGTGCGGAACGAGATTGAGCGGGCGGGCCGGGACGGGCAAAGTGGTTCCTCTTGGTGCAAATAAGCGGTACTACCAGTGTATGCGAGAATCGGCGAAGAATCCCGTTTTGCTTAAGGGCATGTCTTAGAGCATTTTCACGGTTATCGTAATGCAACTATGTATTGTCATTCTGAGCGAAGCGAAGAATCCCCGCATTTTGCTCGCAGCGCGATACATTTCACTATCGCTGAAAGCGCTCTAACAGGTTGCGGAATCGCCCCACTTCTTGCTCTTCGGAGGGAGCGTGGGGCTTCAGCCCCACGAATAAGGCCAGTAGATCGGAGGGCTTTAGCCCTGGGCCTTATGCGGGAGAAGCGGCAATCAATCCTTCTTCCTCAACCTTGTTAGCCGCTGAGGTCAGAGTTTGAGGCAGCTTCGACGCCGCCGCTCTCGGCCGCGGCCTTTTTCAAACTGATGTGGTTGAGCCGCGCAAACACAAGCCCAGTGGGAATGATCGAGAGAAAGGTGACAACCAGCAGCAGCGCTCCGCACGCAGTCGCGGCCTCGATCGGCGCGCCGTAGAACTCATGCATCGCCGCCGCGGTGACGGCGATCTGCGTGAACCAGCCGATGACGGGAAGTTGCAGCAGCGAGCCGCCAATGCTCGCCCCCATCAGCAGCATGGTGCGCGAGAACGAAATCGCCGCCAGCTCCGGCGTATCCGCGAAGGCGTGCAGCGTCTCCACATACGCGAAGCCGATCATCCCCCACATGGCCAGCGAGATCAGCGACACAACCACAAAGTCCTGCGCCGAGCTGACCGCATCCAGCCCATCGCGGAAGCCGCGGATCTTCTGCGCAACGCTCTCGCCGATCGGCTTGGAGAGCCATCCGATCGTCGCTCCGGCGACACGCGCCACCGCGCCCCCGGCCACGCGGATCGCCACCGCAAAGACGGCGATCAACGCCGTTCCCGCCAGCGAAATAAGCCCCGTGCGCACGAAGATCTCGTGGTGCGGCAGGTCGCGCGGCGCAAACAGAAGAGCGCCGGAGAAGATCAGCGCTGCTGCGCCCAGGTCGAACATCCGCTCGATGGTGTACACCGCAACCTGCGAGCTGATGGAGAGCTGCACCCGCCGCGCCACCAGCGCCGGCCGGATCACATCCGCCAGCCTCCCGAAGAGCGCGACCGCCGTAAACCCGATGAACTGCGGCCCCACCAGCACCAGCGGAGAGACCTTCTTGGTCGCGCTCAAAAAAACCGACCAACGCGTGGCCCTCAGCCAGTAGGTCGCGTAGATCAGTGCGATGCCCGCCGCAATATGCACCCATCTCACATGGCGCAACTGCATCCAGAAGACCGCCCAGTCGAAGTGAATCCGCCCGCGATAGGCGAAGACGATCAGCGCCAGAATAATGAGAACCGCGAGCCAGACCATCGCCTTGCGACTCTTCATCGGCCTGCTCTCCTAAGCTGCATCCCGGCTACTTTGCGGCCGCCATCAGGCTTCCGTGGGCTGCCTGCGCGGCGCGCGTACGGCGATTGAACTCGTTAATCACACGGGCAACGTAGGCGCGCGTTTCGGCGTAAGGCGGAATGCCGTGGTAGCGGTCTACCGCCGCCGGCCCCGCGTTATACGCCGCTACAGCCAGCGCGATGTCGTTGTGGTACCGCATCAGCAGCGCGTCCAGATACGCCGTGCCACCCCCGATGTTCTCCTCCGGCGCGAACGCGTTGCGCACGCCCAGCTCCAGCGCGGTCCCCGGCATCAACTGCATCAATCCCTGCGCCCCGGCCCGCGAGACGGCGCGCGTGTTGCCGTTGCTCTCCGCCTTCACCACGCTGGCCAGCAGGTCCGTATTGATGTTGTGCCGCGCACCGGCGCGCGCCAGCAGATCGCCCATCTCAGCCGGTGTAAGCGGAGCGGAGACCGTCCGCGCGGGTTCCAGCAAAACCAGTGGCAGAGCGGGTGGCGCGGCGGAGGAAGGCGGCGCGGGAGGGTCGGGAATCTGCTCCACTCGCAGCACGGAGCTGGCCGCAACCTCGATGTAGTTCGCATCCTGTGCTGCGCCCTGCCCGGCATCACCGGCACGTACGGCAGTCAATAGAGCGCCTGCGGCTGGGTTCAGATAAAGCCGCACCCGGTCGCCCGCCGCTTCGCGCCGCGCGCAGTCAAACTCGAAGCCGTTGCGCAGCGTAATGTGTTCCGCGGCGTTTGCCCGCAGCCACGGCCCTGCCACAACCGCCAGCAGTGCCAGGGTCAGGCCACAGCGGAGTGGTCCGCAGCGAGGTTTGCAACGCAGTTTCATCTCAGGTTCTGTCTCCATCCTACGACTCTGGAGCGCCGCATGGATAGGTCTCCGCACGGCCAGTGCAGTTTGATCGGAAGAGCACGGCTTCAGAGCCTGTCCTGGGCGACATCGAATGGATGCCGAAGTGCGCTCTCTTTTCAATCAGTCCCTCATTCGGGAAGCGCGATGCGCGGATTCTCCATAACCTTTAGACGTTGCAGAATCTTGCGCGTAAGCCCGGTAAGCGGAAGCCCTGCAAGCTGCGTGGTGCGCGTCCACTGCAACTCGCGCGTGTCCGCAGGGATGGCACGGCGCAGCGCCTGGGCTGTTGCCCCGCGGCGTGGTGAGAAGACCTGCACGTAGTAGTTCGTATTGGTAATGGCGTGGCGGATTCGCAGCGCGGGTTCCAGTCCCTCCACCGCCTCCAGCGGCAGCGCTGGCAGCTCGACCATCGCGGGCATCACACTGGCGTCCCTCGGCCTGCGTTCCAGCAGCACCTCGGTGGCCGGCCCGCGCTTGCGCATATCCAGCAGACAGGCGACGGGCAGGCTGCGCTGCGGCGCGCGCGCTATCGTCCGATGCTCCCCGCGCGTGCGGCACGGCTCGCGCACGGGACACTCGCTGCAGCGCGGCGCGCGCGGCAGGCAGACCGTCGCGCCCAGCTCCATCATCGCCTGATTGTGCTCTCCCGCAGGATTGTCAGACTGCGCCGTACCCGCGCCACCGCCTCTGCCGGATTGCACCTCCCGCCGCGAGGATTGCACGCGTGCGTGCGGCAGCAAAGCCTGTGCCTGGACGCGCACGAACCCCCGCCCAGCGGCCGTGTTCTCGCTGGCGCGGCCCGTCAGCCGCAGCACCACACGCTCCACATTGCCATCCACCACCGCAACGCTCTCCCCAAACGCAATGCTTGCGATGGCTGCCGCCGTGTACTCGCCGATCCCAGGCAGCGTGCGCAGCTCCGCCGCACTCGCCGGCAGACTGCCGCGCCGCTCGGTCACGATGAACTGAGCCGCCCTGTGCAGCAGCCGCGCGCGGCTGTAGTAGCCCAGCCCCGACCACGCCACCAGCACCTCCAGCTCAGTTGCCAGAGCCAGCGACACCAGCGTGGGAAACCGCCGCAGAAACTCGTTGTAGTGTTCCACCACCGCAGCCACACGCGTCTGCTGTAGCATCACCTCCGCAACCCATATCTTGTAGGGGTCGCTCGTCTCGCGCCACGGCAGGCTGCGCGCGTTGCCGCGATACCAGGCCAGCAGACGGCGGCGAAACGCAGCGGAATTGATCTCGCATCGGGCCGCAACCTCGTCTCCACTCCCTGTACGCTTCATCGTTTCAGTCTATCCCGCGTCTTCGCCGGTTGCGCACGGGAAAGCTATCCAACCGCATCCGCCGCGTCTTACACTGGTGCGCATGATGAAGAACCAGCCCCGTCGCGATTTCCTCAAGCAGACCGCGCTTGCCGCAGCCGCAGCCGCCATGCCGTTCGCCTCATTCGCCCAATCGCAGCAGCCTCCCGAGCCCTCCGCGCCCCGTCCCCGCTTCCCCACCGCCGATCCCGCATGGGCCGCCACCTGGGACGCGGCACTCGCCGTCCTCGCCGGCAACGTCCGCACCATGCCGCGTTACGACCACCCCGTCCTGGTCGAAGGCAGCACCTACGCCGGCATCTGGCAGGAGTGCGCCCCGCAGGAGGGCCTCGTCTACGGCACGCTACAGAAGTTCGTCGCCGCGCAGCCCGGAGCGCCGGCGCCGCTCGCCACAGCTCGAGCCAACCACATGGCCTTCTTCGCCCAGCAGAAGCCCGACGGCCAGCTCCCCGCCGCCATCAAGCTTGCCGACTCGGTCGGCACCACCGGAGGCTACGGCCAGATCCAGATGGTCGTCCCCATCGCCGCCACCGCCTGGGACCTCTTTCAGATGACCCACGACGAAGAACTCCTCACCACCGCCTACGCCTCATGCAGCCGCTGGGACGCGTGGCTGCGCCAGTATCGCGACACGCGCAAGACCGGCCTGGTCGAGGGCTTCTGCACCTACGACACCGGCCACGACAACTCCCCCCGCTGGAAGGGAATCCCCAACCGCTGCCCAGACGCCGACGCGCGCAAGTCGCCCGACGACCCTACCATGCCGCGCCTCTGCCCGGACCTCTCCTCCACCGTCTACGGCGGTCGCATCGCCCTGGCCGCCATGGCCCACGCCCTCGGCAAGCGCGACGACCACGCCCGCTGGCTCGCCGACGCCGAACACATCCGTCATCTCATCCTCACCAAGCTCTACTCGCCAGAAGACGCCGCCTTCTACGACCTCGACGCGCAAAATAAATTCGTTCGAGTCCGCGGAGACGTTATCACTCGCGTCCTCGGCGAGCACGTCGTAGACCCAGTGAAGGACAAACCCATCTTCGACGCCGTCTGGACCCGCCAACTGCACAACCCCAAGGCATTCTGGGCGCCTTACCCGCTGCCGTCCATCGCCATGGACGACCCCGCCTTCGTCCGTCCCATCCCCCGCAACTCCTGGGGCGGGGCCAGCCAGGCCCTCACCGCCCTGCGCGCCCCGCGCTGGATGTCCTACTACGGCAAGCAGGCCGAGCTCACCCACCTCATGCAGCAGTGGTGCGCCGCCATCATGCGCCACACCGAGTTCCGCCAGCAGATGGACCCCCTCACCGGCGACTTCACCCAGCCCGACCCCGGTGGCTACTCCCCCGCCGCTCTCACCTTCCTCGACTTCGCCCGCCGCCTCAGCCACGCATAGCCAGCAACAAAAGTGGGTGCCCCCCATCCATCGCAGTCGTATCGCGATGGGTGGGTTTGTACGCAAATCACCCCTGGTACTTCCAGTTCCTCTGCTTGCCCTCGCCGATCCACTCCACCGCCTGCGCAATCCGCCGCTCGCGCGTCTCCGCCCGCTTCGCATCCGCGATCCACTCCGCGTACTCGCGTTTGCAGCTCGGGCTGAATGCAGCATACGCAACATTCGCCGCCTTGTTCTTCTTCAACGCAGCGGTAAACTCCGCCGGAGCCTCAACCGGTGGCTTTGGCGCCTTCACCACCCGCCGCGCCACCACCAACCGGTTCTCGCCCTTCCCGCTCTCGATCAACGCAACCGCCTGCCGCAGATACCCCAGCATCTGCTTCTCAGGCGGCAGGTCCTTGAGGCTGCCGATCCGCCCCAGCGACCCCATCCCGCCCGCTTGCAGCACACCATCCTCCCGCAGCACCCTGCCTATCTCCGCGCCCCAGAAGCCGAAGCTGCAATGCTCCTTGAAGCCGGAGATATTGCACAAGATCGTCCCCCGATGCAGGAAGAACGGCCGCCCCCACTTGATCGCCTCCACCGCCTCCGGGCAGGCCTCGTGAACCATCCTGCGCAGATGCGCCAACACCGGCTGCGCAAACGGCGCGGCCTTCGCAATGTACACATCGACCTTCGGATCAGTCATCGGCTCCCTCCGCCAGCAGTCTACGCAAGAACACAAACCGCGACTCATTCAGTCTTATATCCCAAATAATCCAGGCAAATCCGCGTGTCAAGACCCTCGATGCCCCAAATTCCCCCTAACCAACACCAACTAAACCACATAATTCTTTTCAAAAGTTGGCATAGTAGTTTCCCTCCATCCCGTATAATTAAATCAGTAAGCAAAACCAAACAGACCCGGCCAATCGCCGGGCCTTCGCTTTTAACCCTCAACCGTCGCAACCAAGTCCAGACCTGATCCAGACCTGATCCAGACCTGATCCAGATCAAGTCCAGACCTAACATGCCTTTTTTGATGATCTTAGGAATTTTAGGGGGGGGGTATACCCCCCACAAGCAACACCGAGGAGGAACCGCATGACCGAAGCAACCGATCCCGCCCGGATCTTCGCATTTACTGACCCCTTACCGCTGCCTCTTCGCCTTTCATGCGTCTCACGCGCTTAGCGCGTGCTTAACCAGCATATTTTGAATGCTTTACGCTATTTGCACCGGGGGGGGTCCTACAGGAATCGCAGTAACTCACGATGTTCCATGACCCTTCCGGGGGATGGAATTCGCGCTCAGACGCGCCGATACTCTGGTACGATCACCGCATTCCAAGATTGAACCCTCGGCTGCGCGCGCCACACCCGTCGCATGCATCTGATGAGCGAAGGACTCACCATTCGCTCCGGCCCTGCACCTAAGAAAGGACCTCCATGAATCTCCGTTTCCTCGCCGTCCTCGCCGTCCTCGCCCTCTCCGCCCAGACTACAGCCGCCACGGCCCAGACGCCAGCCGCCGCACCCGCACTCTATGCGGAGAATGCAGCGCCCGCCTCGTTCTCCAGCTCCATCGCCCACGACGACCTCGCAGCCACAGCCACCAGCGCGCAATCCGCCTCTGGCACGCAATCCGCCGCCGCGCCCTCCAAGGGAAGCTCGCTCCCCTTCGCCGGCCTCGCCATCGGCGTCAAGTTCGGTGTCGCCGGCATCGGCTTCGACGTCGCCACGCCCCTGGTGCATCAGTACCTCAACCTGCGCGGTGGGGCCTCCTTCCTCTCCTACACGCCCAGCACCATCACCACGGACAACCTCAACATCAACGGCACCATCAAGTTCCAGAATGCCGCCGCCATGGTCGATTACTTCCCCTTCCACGGCAGATTCCGACTCAGCGGCGGCGCAACCATCTACAACAACACTGGCCTCACCGCCACGCTCTCCGTCCCCACCGGTCAGAGCTTCACCGTCGGTGGCATCGACTACTACAGCGAGCCCTATAGCGGCAACAACCCCGCCGGACCAATTCAGGGCACCGGAGTCTTCACCTTCGGCGGCAACAAGGTCGTCCCGCGCGTCACCATCGGCACTGGCAACATGATCCCAAAAAAAGGCCACTTCACCTTCGAGTCTGAACTCGGCTTCCAGTACTTCGCAGCGCCCACGGTGCAATACACCTTTACCGGCACCGGCTGCACCACCTTCGTCGCGGGTGTCTATAGCAACTGCGGCCCCATCAAAGCGTCCGACGTTACCAATGAGCAGAACAACCTGCAGAACGACCTCACCGACCTGCGCTTCTTCCCCATCCTCTCCTTCGGCCTCAGCTACAAGATCCACTAAGAAATCTCTGAGTAAGTCCCCGTTTTGAAAGGGCGGGACTTTAGTCCCGCCGTAAGCGGCCTATATCAAATGCGGCTTTAGCCGCCGAGGGAATCTCGAACACTTGTGCAGACCTTCCCTAAGGGATTGCTGAGCAAATAGGCGAGTCGAAGGAAACACGAATAGTATTGGGAGAAGAGCGCCGTGTCTTCTCCGAAAAAAATCACGCACGCAGCAGACCAGCCGGTTCAACCTCGCAACGATGAGTATGAAGCCGAGCAGAACCTTGCCGCCGAGCGCAAGCACATCGCCGGGCGCAAGCTCCCAAGCCTCTACGACTTCTTCTCGCCCTCGGGACTGCTCTCCCGCTCCGGCCTCGAGTTTGAGCATCGCTTGGGCCAGTACGAGATGGCACGCGCCATCGAAAAGGCCTTCGCCGACAAGCGCCACCTGATCGTCGAAGCGGGCACCGGAACCGGAAAGACGCTCGCCTATCTGCTGCCCGCGCTGCGTCTGGCCCGCGAGCGCCAGCAGCGCGTCATCATTTCGACAGGCACGAAAAACCTGCAGGAGCAGCTCTTCTTCAAGGACGTGCCGTTCCTCGAATCGGTCCTCGGCCCGCTCAAGGTCTGCTACATGAAGGGCCGCGGCAACTACCTGTGCAGGCACAAGCTCTATGCGCTGCGCGATTCGCCCCTGCTCACCGGGCTCGATGAGATCGGCCAGTTCCACGCCATCGCCGCATGGGAGAAGACCACCGCAACCGGCGACCGCGCGGAGATCGATACACTCCCAGAGTCCTCTGGACTCTGGGGGAAGTTAGACGCGCGCGGCGAGGCATGCCTCGGCCAATCCTGCCCCGACTGGGAGAACTGCTTCATCACCGCCATGCGCCGCAAGGCGCTAGAAGCCGAGATCGTCATCGTCAACCACCACCTCTTCTTCGCCGACATGGCGATCAAGCTGCAAGCCGGAGCGGCGCCCGACGCAGGCGTGCTGCCCGCTGCCGGCGCCGTGATCTTCGACGAGGCGCACGAGCTGGAGGACATCGCCAGCAACTTCTTCGGCATCAACCTCAGCACCCAGCGCTTCGATGAGCTGGCCCGCGATGTGGAGACCATGCTGCGCGCAAGGCACGCCTCCACCGCCGCCATCGAGAGTGCCACCGCAACCCTGCGCGAGCGCGCACGCCTCTTCTTCGCCGCGCTGCCTTTCGACGCATCGAGCACCGCCGCGGACTCCATCGCCACACTCGACGCGCCGCCCAACTCCAGCCCCTACGCAGGCCTTGGCCGCATGCCCTTCGACGACCGCGCCGAGTTCCTGGAAAGTAGCGGCGACACCTATACCGGAGCGCTCAACGCCCTCAGCCTCCTCGAGGGCGAGCTCGACCGCCTGAAGAACGTCGACGAGGCCCCAGGCCTGCGCAAGCGCACCGCCGACATTGCCACCCATCTGAAGTTCCTGCTCGAGTCGCAGGACCCCAATACCGTCTTCTGGATCGAGCGCCGCGCCGCCGGAGGAGTCCGCGCGCTTGCGCAAAAGGGGGCCCGCGGCACCGGCCACATGAGCCACCACACTCACCTGCAGGCCACGCCCATCGACGTCTCGCAGCTCCTTGCTGACGCGCTCTTCGAGGCCTACAGCTCGGTCGTCCTCACCTCCGCCACGCTCACCGTAGCCTCGGGAACCGACGAATCGGGCAGCACTGTCGCCGGCTTCGAGCACATATCGCGGCGGCTTGGCCTCACTCTGGCCCGCGAGCTGATCGTCCCCTCGCACTTCGACTACCCGCGCCAGGCGCTGCTCTATCTACCGCCGGGTATGCCCGACCCGCGCGATCCCGAGTATTTCCTCCATGCCGCTGAACGCACCCGCCGCGTGCTGGAGATCTCCCACGGTCGCGCCTTCTGCCTCTTCACCAGCCACTCCCAGATGCGCGCCATGCACCAGCGCCTCTCTTCCGAGCTGCCTTATCCGCTGCTGCTGCAGGGCACGGCACCACGCACCGTCCTTCTGGAGCAGTTTCGCGATACGCCCGGAGCGGTCCTCTTCGGTACCTCCAGCTTCTGGCAGGGCGTGGACGTGCAGGGCGAGCAGCTCAGTTGCGTCATCATCGACAAGCTGCCCTTCGCCGTCCCCTCCGACCCCATCGTCAAGGCCCGAATGGACGCCATCGCCGCCGCCGGAGGCAACGCCTTCTTCGACTATCAGGTGCCCAGCGCCGTCATCACGCTCAAACAGGGCTTTGGCCGCCTCATCCGCTCGCTGAAGGACCGCGGCGTGCTCATGCTGCTCGACCCACGCATCCAGCGCCAGCGCTACGGTCGCATCTTTCTCGACTCGCTGCCGCCCTACCGCCAGACCCAATCCATCGAAGACGTTGAAGCCTTCTTCGCGTTGGAAGTGTGAGAGCTGCCCTCCCCCGTTCGTAGAGATAGTCTATTTCGTGCTTGCGCGAGAGACGCTCTGCACCAAAAAAGACCGGGCCGGACAAAACCCCGAAGGATCCTGCCCGGCCCGGTCATCAGCACTTTCTAGTTGATGGTGATCGGGATGACGTACGACCGCGACATCGTTGCCCACTGACCTGCGGGTGTGGGTGTGGTGGGGTTCGTGTATGTGCCTGTGACGGTCACGGTTTGTGGGCCTGTGGGAATCGGAGTGTAGAAGTCCACCTGGTTGCCGCCGCATCCGCTCATTCCCACGCTCACTGCCGCGATTGCAATCAGCATCCACAACGCCTTGCTCAGTCTGCGCCGGCGACGCACGCAGAAAGCGAGTACGCCAAACGGCAGGAACGCCAACACGGTCCGGGTAGCGGAAGTCCGCAACTTAGATGTGCTGAAGCCGAGCGGCAGCGTTGCCGGGGTCGAGACGTCGAAGATAACTGCCACCGTCGATCCACTGCTAATCGTTGCATATGGAACATACGTCGTCGCCGTGTTAACCACTACAACCTGCCCAACCCAGCAGGACTCATAGCTCGGGGCCTGAGTCGTGCAGCTGAGATTCACCTGGCCAGATAAGGACAGTATCCCGCCAATCTGCATAATTGTTGACTGCGGATAGGATCCGTTCTGGTTCGGAGCCGAGGGCAGACCGTTCCCGTTCGGAATGTTACCCGGAAGGACACTGATGGGGCCCGTTGCGGAGGTTATGGTGAAGTCTGGATTGTCGATGATCAGCGCGAATGGAACCGTCCCCGTTGACGGGCACGACGAGGTCGCCACTTGACCAACCACAGAGCAGGCAAAGTCGCCTAAGCCGTCCGAGGCGCCAGCGACTGCCGGTGCTGGATCGCCGCTATAGGCGAAGCTCAAGTAGTGGGTTCCTGTCGGGGGAGCGTTGGGGGTGTTGAGGTTGGGCAGAGTGAAGGTACCCTGGCCAGGGGTTGGAGCCGAGACCGTCCCTCCCAGCGCAACAACAGGGTTGCAGTTTGTGGTTACCGTTGCCGAGCAGGGAGGAATAACGATGGTTCCCGATGGCCACTGGATGGCACCATTGACCGTGGGAAATACCCCTGTAGTTGGGGTCGGAGTATATACAGTCGATGTGATGGGAACAAAATAGTCCGTCACAGAGACCGTACCTGTAGGTATTCCCTTGCCAGCGGTAACCAGGGAGCCCACCGAGATCGCATAGGTAGCACCCGACACGGTAGAGCCCGTACCCGCACTCGCAATGGCGATTGAGGTCTTGTTTGCCGTGATGGATATACCCGACGGTGCCGGAGTTACTGTATCCGTGCCGTTGGTGATCGTCAGCGTGTAGTTGCCGATCGGCTTGCCGGTCATGGTTGGATAAACCGTGTACGGGTTCACCGCAGGAGATGCTGGATTCACATCCAGTGTGGATGAGTCAGCTGGTGTAGTGCTTCCTTTAACAACCGAGAACGTCGCGCTCAACTTCTTGAGGTCGTTGCCCACGGCTCCGGTGATCACCATCCCAGAAGCGTAGTTGAAGCTAGCAGCTCCGTATACCGTCGAGTACGCAGGAATCACGACGCTAAGAGAAGCCGGTTTCTCAATCACGTTAGCTTGACCTGTTGTCACCCCCGGGTTGCCATAGCTGCAGCCGTTGGTGGCCGTCGTAAAGTTGACCTGAATGGGATAGCTGTTGGTAGCTGTGAATTGACCGGCACCGCTGGTGAGGTACGCTCCGGCCACCGGGACGCCACCCGCAGTTATAGTGCCGTTGATGGTAGGAACCGTTCCCCCATAGGTATAGGTAAGTTGGGCAAGCGTGGACGTCACCGTCACCACAACCGGAATTCCGGGAACCGACACCACGATCGGAGTTGCGGTGGTTGTGCTGTCTGTAGTGTCGGCCCCACCTGGGGTGAAGACCGCGCTAACGGTGTAGGCCAGGCCCTGGAGAAGCGGCGAAGGCATGGGATAGGTTGCCACACCGTTGACTAGATTGACGACCGTCGGGGTACCTGCCGCTCCGCAAAGACCGGCGTCTATCGTGCCCGCGTCGATCACATAGGAGAAGGTGACCGTGCCCGTGGGTGTGGGAGCACCTGTGACGTGCGGCTGGCTTACGGTTGCGATGATGTTCGCTCCCGTCGTACCCGCGGCGGGCGTTAGACCCGCCGAGGAAGTCAGGACGATGCTGACCTCAGCGTTCGAACCGTTAGCCGTCAACGCCACCGTCTGTTTTCCATTCACAGTTAGGGTCGCAGCGCCGTTCGCGCCGGTAGTCGATGGAGTGAAGAGCGGCGAGATGGTGCAAGTGGTTCCCACCGGAATTCCGTTGGGGAAGTTTGTGCTGTTGCAGGTGGTCGTAACACTGTAAGCGGAACTCCCGCTCCCGGATATCGACGCGAAGGTCGAGGCCAGGGTGACAGGCTGGTTGCCGGTGTTCGTGACCGTCAACACGCCAGTGCAGGGGGAACTGCCTCCGAGAACCGGGCATCCTGTCGGAGTTCCGGCTACACCGGAAGCACCTAGTTTCTCCGGCACGAGTCCGAACGGAGCGGTCGGGCTTATCCGGTTCATGATCAGGATTTGTTTGTTCCCCGAGTCCGCCACATACAGGTTCCCATTCGCGTCCAGAGCAAGACCTGCCGGAGAACTCAGTCCAGTAAAGCTGAGCGTGAAAGGACTGCCGCTGGGCGGACCCACGGCAGGCGCCTCCCAGACCACGTTGCTCGAGCTATCCGAGACGTAGACGTTCCCGGCTGCATCCACCGCAACCCCGTTCGGATTGTTGATGTTCTGGCCGCCAAACAGCGGAAGGGATGACAATACAGACAGTGCAGAGGTCGGGCCAGACGACGCCGGCTGCAGGTCGCCTCCGCCCGGCGGTATGCGAACAATCTGACCGGCCACATTCTGCTGGTCGGCAACGTAGATGAATCCCTTGGGATCAACCGCAACCGCAACCGGTTGCGTGAATGTCGGTCCGCCAGCGTACTGGAAGAGTGGAGTAGCGCCGCCCAGCTTGACATCGCCGGGGATCTCCACAATCGCCGCATTGCCAGTATCGGCAACGTAGACGTTGTCCCACTGGTCGACCGCAAGTCCATGAGGGGCCTTGAACTGGTATTGCGGCGGGGGAGTGGTAGCCGTTACGGATGCTCCCGGTTCATTCAGGATAGAGACGTTGGTGGAGACTCCTGCGGATCCAAAAGAACTGTTTACAATAGAGGACCCCGGTGCCTGAGTCGAATATCCCTGGAATACACAGTCCCCAGCAGCCGGTACAATACCACCGTCGCAGATCGAGCCTGGAATCCAGAGATAACTGCCGAGCACAGCCGCCGTTTTGGTAAGCGGGTTGTACTTGAGGATACGGTTGTTGCCGGTGTCGGCGATATAAACGTTGTTCGCCGCATCGACTGCAACGCCCATCGGGCCGCTCAATGTCTGGGCTACGCCGGTCGATGTCGTCTGGCCGTAGACGATGTTCGTTACCGCGATGCTGGGCCCGATGACTGTCTGGGTCCCGCCGCCGGCAGGCTCAACCACGATCCGGTTGTTCGTCGAGTCCGCGATGTAGACGGTACCCGTTGCGGTCACAGCTACGGACGAGGTGGCGCCCAGGCCGGTCGCCGCGACGGTTGCCTGCTGGCCTCCATCGATTGCCAACTGCCCGCCCAGAGCCTGGCCGGTGAGCTGGAAGTTGTAAACAGACCCGTTCGCCGTGGTTGCCGTTAGTTGGCCTACCCTCATTCCCGGCTGCGACGGATTGAAGTTCACATAGACCAGGCAGTCCCAACTATTGTCAGGCGATGAGGCCCCCAGTTGCGCGCATGTGGGAAGACCTTGTGTTTCAACCCCTAACACTGTCGCCGCCGGGTACAACGCAAAGTTGGTTGTCGTGGAGGTGTTCCCCCATGACCCGGAAAGCTTGAATACCGAGCCCATAGGCAGCTCCGGGGTGAACGTGTTGATCGTGAAGTCCGATCCGGCAGCTATCGAGAAGGAATTCGTTGTGAACCCAAGGTTGGGGCCGTCCGGTATCGATACCGAAATAATAGAGCCGTCGGAAGCGGGCGAGGAGAATGACGCGCCCCCGGTAACGGGTGGGTTCGACACATCGAAGTGAACCTGGATCGGCTGCGTAACCGTCACCAGTGCCCAATCCGCCGGAGTCATGTTCGGAACGTTCGCAACATTCGACCCAACCAGCGAGATGTAGTTCAACCCATCTGTATAGCTCACCACAGCATTCGCCGCATACGTGGTCGACGCTGACCACGCGCCCGTACCCGCCGGCACCACTGGCGTTGCGGGGAATTGATTGCCCACCGTAATCTCGCGGATTAGGTTATTGCCGCTGTCCCCGAAGTACAGGTTCCCCTGGCTGTCGTTGTCTGTATAGTATTTACCGCTGGTGCTGCTCTCGGCGAGCATCCCAGGGCAGCCATCTGCAGCAGGATCGTAGGTTTGCGGTCCCCATTTAAAGGGATTGCTATTCGTCCCATAGACGCAGTCCCACGGGTTCAACGCGGGCGACGAGGTGGTCGAAATGCCCAGGGAGGCCGGCTGATTATAGTTGCTGCTGTTGTGGGCTGTAAGGTCTGGGTTCAGGTTCGTAATGGTGTTAATGCCGCTGACGGATGAGGTGGCTCTTGGATGCGCAGCCCAGTCCGAGTAAAGAAGAATCGCATCCCCGGTGTACTGGTCGACCCGGTTGATCTCCGGAAAGTGGTTGTCGTAGTAGTAGAAGCTGCCAAAACTGTCGGGCTTGAACGAAGTCGACCGAATGTCAAGGCCATTGTTGTTCGCGATAAGGACATTCAGATATCCCGAAGGCAGAGGACTGCTGATCGTCAGGTTGTTCAGCGCGACGTACGCGTTGCCATAAGTGAGCGGCAACTCATTCGGCGTCTTTGTGTCGGCGGCGGGAACCGGGAAAGCAGTCTCGTTCGCGCTATAGACGGATACAAGCACCGGCGCCATTATGTTCAGCAGGTTGGTCAGCGGAGCTCCGCCGGCATATGCCACATTCGCGAAGATGCCCGGGACGCCCGTACCGCCCCCAGTTCCATTGAGTTGATATACATTGCCGTATGCGTCGGCAGTGTCAATAGTGTTCTGGCTGTTGAAGACAATTCCGTTCACCGGGCCATTGAGGCCGGTGCCCACCTGTCCCGTGGTGAGACCTGGGCAGGGTGTGGTCATCGATGCGTTGCAGTCGGTTATCGACCGCATGTACCCAGGCAGTACGGTGGACTGGAAGAAGGTCTGGGGGGTTGCCTGGGTGTTGATCACCCGCGTCGTGTGGTTCGAAATGTCCGCAATATAAATATTGTTCGCGCTGTCCAGCGAAATCTCGTTGGGACCGTTCACGGTCGCGCCGATGATGGGGTTGTTCGCGATGGAGGTGTCCTCGAAGGCCGGAGCGTTGTCGATGACGACGCCGCCGTTGGATGTCGCGCCCGCGCATGTGCTCAGGTTGACCTCGCCCGCGATGTGGTAGATGAACCCCACCTGCGCCTTGCCGCCGGATTTCGCCACGCCGGCCGGATTCACCAGCGCGATGAAGTTCGCAATCTGCGTGCCGCCGCGGTAGATCACCGAAGCGCTCTGGGTGGTGGTATCGGTGAAGTAGACGTTGCCAAACGCATCCACGGCAAGTCCGATGAGTCCGCTTCCGATCTTGGCTTGATACGCGGCAACGCCGTCCGCGCAGCCGGGGGTCGGCGTGCAGTTATAGGAATCGACGGTGCTGGCCACCGCTTTACAGCTAGAGGGAGTCACTCCAGCGATGATGTTGATGAGTCCTGTCGAGGAGTTGACCTCGCGGATGACATCGTTCGCGTGGTCGACGATGTAGATGTTCCCCACCGAGTCAACAGCAAATCCTTCCGGCACGTTCAGCGTTGCGCCCGGCACAAGCTTAACGACGCCGTTGACGTTTGTGAGGTATGGGACAGCAGCCCCTATGTTCCCGCTCCCTTGAAAGCCTATGTCCCCGCCATAGCCGGTGATGATGCCGGGGGTGGCCGCGAACGAATACTGCGGAGTGCCGGCAGCGGTGGTCATCGTATACGGAACCAGCAACGGCGCGTTGTTCGGGCCAGCGGCAACTGCCGCTCCCACTGCGGCCACTAAAAAGAAGACCAGGGCCACTGTCAGTTGGAAGAGAGTTCGCGTCGAGACGATGTATTTGCGGAAGAGCATCGGGGTCACCTGATCCTTGATAAGTGCATTTACAATCCGGCGGGCTGAGCAGCAAAGCTCTAAACCACCGGCAAATTTCCTGGCTGATTTCCCAAGGGAAACGGTTTCCAAAATAAGCGGCATAGTACGCGTTCGCGGAAGACACTTGCAAGAGAAATCTTCAAACGCGCCCGCCTCACGGAGAGAAGTGTCGAGTCGCCACCTTTTCCCCCAGACTCGCCGGCCACGACAGCCGGTCTTTGGTCACCAGCAACAGAATCCCCCGCACACCCGCCATATTATTATGGTTAATGGCGGCCTGGCCCACGGGAAGCGCATGCAAGACGTCCAGCCAGAGGATACAGTCCACGCTGGTGGTTGGGTCCGGCTGAATATCAGTATAGACAGCGGACTGCAGCGGTGGCGGAACTCGTTCCGCCCGCGCCCTGGCCGCGGCGCCTGCAATCGGAGCAAACGCAACCAGGACCGCCCTGCCGGGCCGCATGCCCCGCTGCCGGTGCGAGTGGCCCGCTGTACGGACGCACCCGTCCGTTTGGCCTGCCTGCGCAACATCGTGCTGTCGTTTGCTTGGGATTTCGCTCTCCAGGGGTGCCCCTCCCCGTACGGCTCCCGTGTCCAGAGGGTCGCCAGACATTTTGCAGCGGACCAATTGGGCCCGTGCCCACATGTCGATGAAAACACAGAAAACACAAATTCGGTGTTGAAGCGGGGCGAAATCAAAGTAACATGTTGCAGGAAGCTTTGAAAACTTAAATCTTCTGGGCAGTTCTGCGCACTCCAGTCGGGCATCGCCTCGAACTGGGGGCCTGGACCGGCCCGTGCCGTTTCAGCGGGAAAACATTTTCTTATTGACAATCGAGCCTGTAAACAAATACTTTTTTCGCGTTCCGGCTCATCGGTATTTTCAGATTTCTAGTCATCGGCGCAAGGTTTTTTGGGGGATGTTTTAACCGGAACCAACCGGAATCCCAGTCCAACGCCTTCCAGCGCAAAATCAGATGGAGCAAAACTATGTATTGCATCACGACAGTTGGGTCTTTGCCGCTCGGGCTTTCACGCCGTCTTCTCACACACTGCTTTGCCTCCCTCTTTGCCTGCCTGATGGTTGTCTGCGGGCTGGCGTTCCTGGGCGGCTTGCCGCTCCAGGCGCAGACTACCAGCGGCGGCGGCATTCAGGGGACCATCACTGATCCCAGCGGTGCTGCTGTTGCCAAGGCGACGGTCACCGCCACCAATACCGACACCGGGGTTGCCACCAGCCATATCACCACCGGCACGGGGACCTATTCCATCCAGCCGTTGCAGGTCGGCACCTACAACGTTGAGGTCACCGCAAAGGGCTTCCAGCGCCTGCTGCAGGAGAACATCAACGTCGATAACGACTCGGTGCTCGGCTTGAACCTGAAGCTCACCGTCGGCGGCGAGAACACCACCATCACCGTCTCCGATGCCCCGACGCCCCTGAACACCACCGACTCCGTGCTGGGCGGCACCATCGAGAACCAGCTCTATTCTTCGCTGCCGCTCTCCATGAACGGCGGCCCGCGCGATCCCACTGCCTTCCAGTATTTGATGCCGGGAGTGCAGGAAAACCCGGGCAACAATACCAACCAGGGATCAACCGCCGGCGCATCGGGCATCTATGGCACCGGTCAGACCGGCCTGAACGCGAACTACGTTGAGGGCGTGCCCGTTTCCAACATCAGCTCACAGGGCGATGGAACGGCCGTCGCCACTGCGGTCTCGGTGGACGCGGTCAACCAGTTCTCCGTCCAGACCAGCGGCGCGTCCACATCCTTCGGCGGCGCCGGAGTCACCAACTACACCATCAACTCCGGTGGAAACACATTCCACGGCACAGTCTTCGACTTCATCCGCAACACCATGTTCGACTCCTGGGGCTACTTCTCGAAGGTGCCCTCGGCCTCCGGTTTTGCTGAAAAACCGGGCGAGCATCAGAACTCCTATGGCGGCTCCATGGGCGGTCCCGTCCTCAAGGACAAGCTCTTCTTCTTCGGCAGCTACGAAGGCTTCCGCTACACCAAGATCAGCAACACGCCCACATACATCACCATCCCCACCACGGCCAATCGCCTGGGCAACTTCACAGATAAAGTGGGTACCCTCGCCCAGAACATCTCGGACCCCACAAACGCCTCCAACGGCTCGCGTCCCGCCTTCCAGGGACTGCTGAACGGAGTTCCGACCTTCAACGTCATCCCCACGGCGGAGATCTCCACCATCGCGCTGGCTCTGCAGGCCGCGCTTCCCACCCCCACCAACATGTCGACCTTCAACAACTATCTTGCATCCCTTCCGCTGTCCAACCAGGACTACACCATCGATGTCAAGATCGACTACACGCTGGACTCCCGCAACAAGTTCTCGCTCACCGGACTGGGCGGCCTTGTCGGGTACGCCGGCGCACCCAACTACAGCAGCTACAGCCAGCTTCCCATTCCCTATGCCGCCGGCTCGTACACCAACAAGAAGACAACGTCCGGCATCTTCAAGTACACCTACATCGCATCGCAGTCCCTGATCAATGCACTCAGCTACGGATATACCCGCAACTGGGGTGAAAGCTTCTCGCTGACCAAGGGCACGCCCTATACCGCGACCAAGGCTGGCATCACCAACCTGCCCCCGGGCGGCGCTTCGGAGAACATGCCCTCCGTCAGCTTCAACACGGACAGCGGCCCAACCGCTCCCAGCAACTGGTCGTCCAATTCATCTAGCGGCCCCGGAGCAACAAACACATACTCCATCATCGACAACCTGACCTGGATCAAAGGCCGCCATAACATCACCTTCGGCGCCCAGGTGCAGTGGCTGGAGACCAACGGCGGAAGCTATGGAGGATACAGTCAGTCCGCCGGTCTCACCTACCATGCATACGATACGGCAGGCCCCGGAAACGGCGACACCTACGCCAGCTTCCTGGTCGGCGCCGTCTATAGCGACTCCGTCCATACACAGACGATTCAGGACGTCGGAGCACGATACAGGCCGATGGCGCCCTATCTTCAGGACAACTGGCAGGTAAGCCCCAAGCTCACCCTGAACTTCGGACTTCGCTACGATTATCTCCAGCCCTACCACGAGGTCCACGACCGCATTGCGTTCCTCAACCCCACCACCATCAATCCCATCGTTGGCGTCCCCGGAGTGCTGGAGTATGCCGGCTTCCCCAATGTCAACAATTTCCAGGCAGAAATTACAGCGCCGTTCTTGACTGCTGCTCAGGAAATGGCCTTGTACGCGCCTTACATCTGCCACTGCACCACCCCGGTTCACCCCTATAACAACAACTGGCAGCCGCGCCTGGGCTTTGCCTACGCCTACACTCCAACCACGGTCTTCAGCGGCGCATTCGGCCTCTCGCTCACCCACTCCGGTGGCGTAGGCGGCGGATCGGGTTCAACCCAGGCCACTGGAAACAACGGAGAGTACAGCGCCAGCAGCGGTTACAGCCAGAACGGAAGCACCGGCAACCCGGGCTTCTTCCTGAATCCAAACTACCTCCTCCCGGGCTCTCAGCCGCCAGCCGTAGTCGATCCTCCCACTCAGGGTTCACAGGGCACGCCGCCCTTGGGTCAGGTTCTCGGACCTCCCGTTCCATGCGTTGCGGCAGGAACATGCAGTGCGTTTTCATCGCTCCCGCCGTGGACTGCGCCCGGAACAAACGTCAATCCTTTGTCAACCACCGGCGACTACGACTTTACGGCCTACAACGCAGACCACCTGAACGATTTAGGATGCTCCGTCTCGGGCACCTTCTGCACCATCCAGGGCGTCAACTATGCCGATCCATACTATGGCGGCCGCGGTCCGCAATTCCTCAGCTATAACTTCTCCATACAGAAGATGATCAACAAGAAGGCCGTTATAACCATCGCCTACTCCGGAGCGGAGACCCACTTCCTGCCGGGTGGCGCCGGTCGCGGTTACGCGCAGAATGGTATCTCTCCAGATTATTCTCTGGAGTATGAGGCAGGAATCACGGCCACCACATTACAGGGAACCACCGTGTCCCCCTACCCCCGCTTCGCTGGCCCCAACGCAACCTTCTTCCAGGCCCTGCGGCCCTTCCCCCAGTACAATGGATTCACCGATCTCTGGGGACAGACTGGAAACTCAAACATGAACTCGCTCCAGGTGACACTGGTTCAGCGCCCGTGGCACAACCTCTCCGGCTTCATGAACTACACGCGCCGCAAGGAGATCGACGACACAGGCACCCACCGCACCCAGTTCGGCGTGGGCCCGCAGGATGGAAACTTCGTGCAAAATATGTCCGCCAACCGTGTCGACCGCGGCCTGGGAACGTCCGACCAGACCAACACGTTCAACCTGACCTGGGTCTACGCCCTCCCCTTCGGACGCGGCCAGGCCTTCTTCGCTACCAACCGTATCGCCGGACTCATCGGCGGAGGATGGGAGTTCAACGGAATCTATAAGTATCGCGATGGAGTTCCGCTGCAGATCTCAAACGGTGGCGGTTGCATGACCAACGCGTCCGCCGGCCAGGGAACCTGCCTGCCCGACTACGTTCCCGGCTTCGACAAGAGGCGGGCGCGCATCAATGGCAGATGGGGCCGCGGTCCTGGAGCCAATGCCACCAACTTCAATGGCATCCCGTATCTCAACTCGGCCGCCTTCGAGTGTGCCGATTCTTCTCCTCTCAACCAGACCTATTCCTGCGGATCGACACAGGAACCCAACACGACCTGGAAGCTGGGCAACGTAGCTCGTACCGCTCCGCTCGGACTCCATGGCCCCGGATGGTGGGACATCGACCTGGGCATCCGGCGCACCTTCAACGTTCGTGAAACCGCCACGCTCCACCTCACCTTCCAGGTTGAGGCAGACGTGAGCAACGCCACCAACTCCACCTTCTTCAACCTCGGCAGCGCCACCTGGGACAGCAGCGGCTACGGCGAGGTCACCAGCCAGAACGCGCAGATCCCGCCGCGCGACTGGCAGTTCGAAGGCCGCTTCCGCTTCTAACCTCCAACCATCAAAATATGGCGGCCAGCAGGCAATCTGCTGGCCGCCATTCTCTTTGTGGGGGCTCCCTCGACGGCTCCATCCTCGACAACATCCGCAGAATAGACTCCTAATCCAGTCCCTCCTCCTCCGGCATCTCTCCCTCCATGGTGGGAATCGAGTGACCATGAGGATCGGTCCTGGGGTGCCCCAGCTTGGCTGCAATTCGCTCCTCGAAGCGCTCTGAGATGAAGTGCTCCAGCCGCTCCGCCTCCTCATGCACCTCATCGATCGGGTAATCAAGCACCTCGTACAGAAACGTCTCGATCAGCCGGTGATGGCGCAGGACTTCCAGCGCGCGCCGCCTTCCCGCGGACGATAGCCGCACCCCGCGATGCCGCTCATATTCCACCAGCGGTTCCGCGGAAACAGCCAGCTTCTGCAGCATGTTCGTCACCGATGCAGGCGCCACCGACAACCGCCCAGCCAGCGCCTTGATGGTCACGCGCCGCTCCTCCGGCCCTCCCAGAAACAGAATGGCCTTCAGGTAGTTGTCCACCGATTCGGTGTTGCCGTTCGCCCGCTTGCGCGCTGCCATGCGTTGCTCTCTGCCTCCAACTCCAGTTTGACTCATCTCCCATTGTTAGGTATACCTAATTTGAAGGCAAGCCTAATTTTTTGTGGTGTGATCCCCCGCCCAACTTTCTCGGTGCCCTGCACAGGAGATGAATGCCTGATCTTTCGCCAATTCAAATGGGGCACGAAGCTTCCGGGAAGCCGGAACCGCTCGCGGGCTCTGCTGGCGAAGCTCCAGCGGTTGCCGATGCAGTCCCACCCCGGAGCAATTTTTTCTCCAACCTGAGCCGGACCGAGATGTGGACCTACTTCGGCCCCGCATTCGTCGCCTCGGTCGCCTACATCGACCCCGGCAACTTCGCCACCAACATCCTCGGCGGCACGCAGTTTGGCTACCGCCTGCTCTGGGTCCTGCTCTGGTCGAACGCCATGGCGATGCTCATCCAGTACCTCGCCGCCAAGCTGGGCATCGTCACCGGCCTCACCCTGCCGCAGAACTGCCGCAAGCACTTCTCGCAACTCACCACCGTCGGCCTCTGGATCGCCGCCGAGATCGCCGCTGTCGCCACCGATCTCGCCGAATTCCTCGGCGCGGCCATCGGCCTCGATCTCCTCTTCGGCCCGCTGCTCATCGCTCACGGCTTCAACCCCAAGGAAACGCTACTCATAGCCGCGCTCGTCTCCACCGTTCTGGTCTTCGCCATTCTCGCGCTCGACCTCGCGGGCTTCCGTTGGCTGGAACGTGGCATCATGGCCTTCGTCGCCATCATTGGCGTCTCCTACGCATTCGAGATCTTCCTCGTCCACCCCGACTGGAAGCTCGCCACCCTCTACACCCTGCTGCCCACGCTCGACCGCTCCAGCGCGCAGAGCTTCCACGACAGCATTTATGTCGCTGTCGCCATGCTGGGTGCAACCGTCATGCCGCACGTCATCTATCTCCACTCCGCCCTGGTGCAGCCCCGCCTGAAGGAGCTCACCGGCTCCGCGCTGCCTGCCACCGTGACGCTGGAAAACCTGGAAGCACGCAACCAGCCGACCCAGCTTCCCCGCCGCTCCATCCTCAGCCGCTTCCTCCGCTACGAGCTGATCGACGTCTTCGTCGCCATGAACGGCGCATGGCTCATCAACTCCGCTATGATCCTGATGGCCGCCGTCGCCTTCGTCCACACCAACAACCTGCAACCCACCATCGAAGAGGCCTACCACACCCTCGGCCCGCTCTTCGGACGCGCCGCAGCGGTTGTCTTCGCCGTCGCCCTGCTCTGCTCCGGCCTCTCATCGTCCACCGTAGGCGTCATGGCCGGCCAGGTCATCATCGAGGGTTTCCTCGACATCAAGTTCCCCATCTTCCTGCGTCGCTTTATCACGGTCGTTCCGGCCATAGCCATCATCGCCATCGGCCTAGACCCATTGAAAATCCTGGTGCTCTCGCAGGTTATCCTCAGCTTTGCGCTGCCCTTCGCGCTTATCCCGCTGCTTCTGCTCACCAGCCGCGCGGATGTCATGCACAGCTTCGCCAGCGCGCGCCGCATGCGGATCGCAGGCTGGGCTACGGTCGCGATCATTATCACTCTGAACGCCATCCTGCTTGGCCAGCTCGCCTTCGGGCAATAACCCAGCGTCGGCCCTCCCTCACGGGACAAAAAAACACGGCAGAACAAGCCTCGTCAGCCTGTTCCGCCGTGCTCTCGTGCTTCGACAACTAGCGCGGCTTCTCCTCTTCCTTCGGCTGCGGACGCGCCGCCGGGGCGGGCTGCGGACGTGCCGCCGGGGCGGGCTGCGGACGAGGTGCCGCCTGCGGTTGTGGACGTGGCGCAGCCTGCTGCTGCGGAGCCTGCTGTGGCCTGGCCTGCTCCTGCGGTCGCGCCTGTGGCTGTGGCTGAGGCTGTGCCGGCCTTGCCTGCGGCTGAGGCTGAGCCTGCTGCGGTTGTGCCTGCCTCATCTGCGACTGTGGCTCAGCCTGCCTGGTTTGCGGTTGTGGCTGTGCCTGCCTCGCCTGCGGCTGAGGCTGCGCCTGCCGCATCTGCGACTGAGGCTCAGCCTGCCTGGTTTGCGGTTGGCCCTGTCGCTGTTGCGACTGCGGCTGGGCCCCGTTTTGCTGGCCCGGACGCGACTCAGGAGTCGCCGGAGCATTCCGTCCCTGCTGCCCGCCCTGGGGACGAATCTGCTGTCCCGGAGCCTGTTGCTGCCCCGGTCTTGCCGCGCCCCGGTTGCCGGGTTGTGCCGCCGGCATGGCTCTTGGTGGCACTGCCGCCGGCAGTACACGGTCCTTGGCGATCGGGCGCGCGTCCACGGCAACCGCGGGACGTCCCTGGTTCTGGCTGAAGAGCTGCTGCCGGTTCCCG
>Ga0302202_10001703_pt1 | contig 26816 bp, 19 predicted proteins | sample II_Bog_N3_3_FD_194579 | JGI IMG/M metagenome (GOLD analysis project Ga0302202, IMG submission 194579) | Peat permafrost microbial communities from Stordalen Mire near Abisko, Sweden - II_Bog_N3_3 | ecosystem: Environmental > Terrestrial > Soil > Wetlands > Peat | place: Sweden: Abisko...
CGCGCGCCGTGGCAGACCCCCGGGCGCCCATACACTCCAATAGGGGTCGGAGGCAGGTAGCGTCAAATGGCGCAGTCACGGACTCCCGGCCGAAAAGGGGAACGCAGGAAGCCTTTTTCACGAACAACTAGTCAATGCCTTCTATTTGTCGTTTGCAGGCGCCCAAGGCACCTCGGTTTGGAACCACTCCCCGGTTCGGCGTTCCAAATCTCAATGGATCATCCGAAGTTCCAGCAGCATGGTGGGCCAAACCCTGTTCAACGTCCTTATTGGAAGCGACTGCACCACAGCCCGTTCTTTTGGGTCGCCGCATCCTTCATCATGGCCGCGATGATCATCTACATCATCACGGGAAACCTGGCGTTTCGGCCGGGCCAAGCCCCTCAGGCGCCCGTGCCAGCAATCTCTCCCTAATATCCGGCTTGGTCCCGGACTTCCGCGGTCGGGTCTCAGACGGGACTGGTATCCCTTCTGACGAGACCCCATCGGGATGCCTAGGCGGCCCGGCCTTTCCTATCGCTACCTGGGCCACAATCTCGAACGACCGGAGTCTCGCCTCGTGGCTGAAGATGGCAGCGGTCACCATCAACTCGTCAACCCCGGTTCTATCTATGAACGCCTCGACCCCCCTCTTGACCGTCGAGGGCGAACCCACGATCGCCTCTCGGAACGCATGCTCGACACCATATTTTTCAACCGCCGTCCAAAGTCCCTCCATGCTCTCCACGGGCGGTGGGAGCGGACCCGGGGCGCCCCTTCGCAGGTTCACGAAGCTTTGCTGGAGGGACGTGAACAGCCTGCCGGCTTGCTCGTTTGTTTCCGCGGCAAACACAGCAACAGCCGCCATGGCATAGGGGCTCTCTAGGGATTCGGAGGCGCGGAATTCTCCGCGGTAGAGGTCCAGAGCCTCCTGAAGGAGATCCGGGGCGAAATGGGAGGCAAATGCGAAGGGGAGGCCAAGGGCGGCAGCCAGTTGTGCGCTGAAGAGACTGGATCCAAGGAGCCAGATCGGGACGGAAAGGCCCGCCCCCGGCACTGCTTGAACCGCCTGCCCCGGCTTCACCGCCCCGAAATAGGCCTGCAGTTCCATCACGTCCTGAGGAAACGTCTCGGCCGAGTCGGCAAGTCCCCGCCTGAGAGCGCGCGCGGTGAGTTGGTCCGTGCCCGGCGCCCGTCCAAGCCCGAGGTCGATCCGGCCGGGAAAGAGGGATTCGAGCGTGCCAAACTGCTCAGCGATCACGAGCGGCGCATGGTTGGGCAGCATGATCCCTCCCGATCCGACGCGGATCGTCTTGGTGCCGGCGGCCACGTGGGCGATCGCGAGGGCCGTCGCCGCGCTCGCGATGCCGGGCATGTTGTGGTGCTCGGCCAGCCAATAGCGCCGGTATCCCAGGCGCTCGGCATGCTGCGCAAGCTCCCGCGAACGGTTTAGCGCCTCACCGGCCGTGCCTCCCTTTACTATGGGCGCCAAGTCCAGAATCGAGATCGGTACCATCCTGCAACCTGCGCAAGATCGCGAAATTTGCCAGTGGAGCCTGATCAGTCGGGCAAGCCAGGGACAGTGCAGCTCGGTTTCGTAGGGTAACACCCCATAGGGAGGGCGATTCGAATCGTATAGGATCCGGGGGCAAGCGGGTGAGCGGAAGGGTCAAGCCGACAACCCGGACCCGATTTATTGGTTGGGAGGAAAATATGAAACAAAACAGCCCTGTCTCGAAGTTGATCTTCATTGTAATCCTCGGCGTCGGCATCGCCGTCGCCTACCTGCAGCAGGGGCCCGTGCTGAACCTCCAGTCCATTGCCCTCGCAGTCGGATCCTTCATCCTGGCATACATTGTCTCCTCCTCGATCCAGGTTGCCGACCAGTGGGACAGGGTTGTAATCCTGCGCCTCGGCCGCTTCCACGCGCTTAAGGGTCCGGGGCTTTTTGGCATCATACCTATCGTGGACACGATCCCCTACTGGATCGACACGCGCGTGATCACCACCGGCTTCAAGGCGGAGAAGACCCTCACCAAAGACACGGTACCCGTCGACGTGGACGCCGTGCTGTTCTGGAAGGTCGTCGACCCGACAAAGGCGGCGCTCGGGGTTGCCGACTACAAGAGCGCCATTAGCTGGGCCTCCCAGACAGCGCTTAGGGACGTGATCGGAAAGACCGTTCTTTCGGAGATGCTTGAGGGCCGCGACAAGATCAGCGACCTTCTCCAAAAGATCATCGATCAGCGCACCGAGCCCTGGGGCATCAACGTGATTTCCGTCGAGGTGAAGGATGTCCTGATACCGTCAGCGCTCGAGGATGCGATGTCGATGCAGGCCCAGGCGGAAAGGGAACGCCAGGCCCGGGTGATCCTGGGCGACTCCGAGCGCCAAGTGGCCGAGAAGTTTGCCGAGGCTGCAAAGAGCTATGCTCACAATCCCGTCGCCCTACACTTGAGGGCGATGAACATGCTCTATGAGGGATTAAAGGAAAATGCCACGATCGTTATCGTGCCAAGTACCGCGGTGGAGAGCATGCAGCTCGGGGGATTAGCCGGCCTAACCGCCCTTACCATGGGAATAGGACAGGAGGGCGCGGGTGGGAAGAAGGCGATAGAAGCGGGCCCGACAGCGGGGCCTGAGGATAAGCCCGCCGGGCCAAACTAAGGCCGAAGGGCAGGTGGGATCCCCCAGAGCCTGCGCGGCTCCTCAGTCTGGTGTACTGCTATTCCCAAAGGTAGGGCAGGCCTCGGCGGGATTTATTTCCTACCATTGCCACCACCGCTGGGTGCACTTTGATGCCCGCCACCGCTGGGTGCGCTCGCGTGTCCGCCGCCGCTAGGAGCACTGGCATGGCCGCCAGCATCGTGGCCTCCACCCTTTCCGCGATCGCCGCCACCAGGATGCACATAAGCGGCACCTCGGCTGCCTCCATACCATCCCCTGCCCCCTCCATCGACCCAGCCACCGTCGTCGAACCATGTGCCACCGCCGTAAACGACCCCGCCGCCGCCCGGGCCCACACAGCCGGCGCAGAGGAAAATGAAGCCGAGAACTATGGCGGATCTTGGGCCCGGGGTGCGCAATTGTTTCATGGTGAATTGGCCGGGTTTGCGGTCTCCAAATACTGAACAAGCCCGACGGTACCTCCGGTGGAATCGAGGATGATGGCGAAACGGCTCCCAAACTCCACGGAATGGGGTGCCACGAGCACCTCCCCGCCAAGGGTCGGGACCTTGGCTAGCGATTCATCGAGGTTCGCCACCCTGATGACACCCAGCCAACTGGGCTTGGCATCCTTGGCATCGGGCAAGGGCGCCACGCCGCCTCGAGCCTCCCCGAAGCTCGAAAGGACAAAATCGCTCTTACGGTCTGCGCTCGTTTCCGGCGATACATCGAACCCGATGACGTCATGATAGTAATCGGAAGCCGCCTTCGGGCTCCTCACATACAACTCGAACCAGTTCCAATCCCCCGGGGTCACCGCGATGTCGGGAGAGTCGCCCGAGCTCGACTGAAGGAGGCCGATGGGGATGTCATCCTTGTCGGAAACGATCGCCTGGTGCCCGCGGTCCGGGAAATTTCGGGAGGGTGCCCGCACCGTCCCGCCATTCTTGGTCACGAGCGCCAACGTGGCCTCTATGTCGGCCACCGCGTAATATCCAATCCAGCGCGACGGGTGCCCTTCACCCCTAACAGAACGTGGGGCGAGCCCCGCGACCGGCCTGCCGCCGTTGCTGAAAATGACATAGCCCTTCCCCTTCTGCTCAAGGGGATCCGCGGTCCAACCGAGCAAGCTGGTATAAAACTTCGTGGCGGCGTCCGGATCACTCGTAAACAGGTCCACCCATAGGAGCTTGCCCGTGACATGCGCCGTCGTTGCTGGAGCGTTGAGGGGCGGGAAGGTGTCGGCCCTTGCCACACTGGGAGCTCCGAGGGGCAAGAGCGCCGCAATAACGAGAAGTTGCTGCAGCTTGAAAACGGTTTTTTTACTCATGGGTGCGGCACGCGTGCCGGTGGCCTGCAGGGTCGCTCAAAACAACGGAATTGAGAATGGGGTGTTCACCCCCTGACACGAGATCGCCATAACGGTTCGCCTGGGAAAGCAGCATCCGTGTATGAGCGCTCCTTGGGCGGTGGGGCAAACCAAGGAACCCAAGCCACTCCCCTCTCGGTTTCAGGGAAAGATGTGCTGCTCGTCCCAACCATCGGCACCCAGCGTGAATTGGACCCTGCGGTGGAGGCGAAACGGAAGTTGCTCCCAGAACTCGATCTGCCTGGGAACGACCCTGAATCCCGACCAGAAAGGGGGCCGCGGAACAGCGGATACGCCAAATCGAAGTGCGAATGAGGCAACCGCGCGTTCCAGCTCCGCGTATCCCCCAAGGGGCTGGGATTGCCGCGAAGCCCACGCCCCCAGCTGGCTGATTCGCGGCCGGGTCGCAAAATACGCATCGGCCTCCTCCGGGCTCACGGGTTCCACCGAACCCTTGACCCTGACCTGCCGATCCGGCGGCCAGTAGAAGCAGAGCTCGGCCCTGGGATTCTCGGCAAGATCCGATGCCTTTGGGCTACTCAGGTTCGTGTAGAACACAAATCCCTTTGGGTCCACCGCCTTGAGAAGCACCATGCGCACGCTTGGCGACCCCGCCTTGTCCGAAGTCGCGAGCGCCATAGCGGTCGGCTCCGCAAGCCCGCTCTTCTTGGCAGTCTCCAACCAGCTTGAGAATTGCGCGATCGGGTCAGTCATGGCGCCGCTATCCTACGGATCCCGGGGCCCTGCGGCTGCGCATCCTTTGCTGAAGAATAGGCATGGTTTTTGCGCAAAGGCGTTCCCCCGATCTTGTGATTTGCCGCACGACCCCCGATCGGCCCTAGTTGACGCCTGTGATCAAGGGCAACTTTCAGCTTCCACTGGTTTTCGACATTGGCGCCACAGCGGCCTTCGCGCTTACGGGAGCGCTCGCGGGCGCAAGGCGTGGCTATGACTTGGTGGGGGTGTTCTTCCTCGCAGCTGCCACGGCGCTCGGAGGCGGCCTCATCAGGGACGGCATCTTCCTTCGCAGGGGTATCCCCCTCGCGATCGAGAATCCCCTCTACGTGATCACGGTGGTCGTTGCCTGCACGGTTGGCCTCCTCCTTGCTAAGCGCATGCGCCGGTTCGAGCGCTGGATCGTGTTCGGAGACGCCCTTGGCCTTGGCGCCTATGCCGTCGTGGGCGCCCAGATGACGCTCCAGGCGGGCCTTGGGATCACCTCCGCTCTCCTCATCGGCGTCCTCAATGCGGTCGGCGGCGGCCTGCTGCGGGATGTGCTGGCCCGCGAGGAGCCGTTCGTGTTCAAGCCCGGCGAGGCCTATGCACTGGTTGCGCTCATCGGAGCAGCCTGTTTTGTCCTCCTTGCCGCCGCGCTCCAGGTGAACGTAAAGACCGCAGCCTTGGTGGCGATTGCCTTCACCTTCTCGCTCAGGCTCTTGGTTGTGCGTTACAAGTGGCGAACCCGTCCCGTGGCCCTGCCCCCGGATGTGTGATGACGGAATAGATCGCGATTTCGGCCCGATTAATCCTGAATCCAGGCCTCCCCTCTGGGGTCGGCCGCAACACATAGAGAAGACAAGCATCCCCTCATTCAGGCCCATGCAAACCCGATCGCCTTCGTTGCCGTATAGCGAGAACAAGCACCTTCTCCGCTGGGTGGAAAAGGTGGCGGCCCTTTGCCAACCGGCCGCGGTTCACTGGGTGGACGGCTCGGATGCAGAGAATGACCTCCTGTGCTCCCAGCTGGTGCAGTCCGGCACCTTCACCAAGCTGAACGAGAAACTCTGGCCAGGATGCTACTACGCCCGAAGCGACCCGAATGACGTGGCCAGGGTCGAGGACAGAACCTTCATCTGCTCCCTCTCTAAAGAGGCCGCCGGTCCAACGAACAACTGGGTAAACCCCTACGACATGCGGCGCACGCTCCGAGGCCTGTTTTCCGGTTCAATGAAGGGGCGTACCATGTACGTCCTCCCGTTCAGCATGGGCCCGGTCGGATCGCCGATGTCCCAGATCGGCGTGCAGCTCACCGACTCGGCATACGTCGTCGTCAACATGCGGATCATGGCCCGTATAGGGCTCCCGGTTTACCGGGAGATAGACAAGGCCGAGAAGCGGGTGGTACCCTGCGTCCACTCCGTCGGGGCGCCGCTAGAGGCGGGAGGAAAGGATTCCCCCTGGCCCTGCAACAAAGAGAAATACATCGTCCACTTCCCCGAGACCCGGGAGATATGGAGCTTTGGCTCCGGGTATGGCGGGAACGCGCTCCTCGGGAAAAAATGCTTCGCGCTGCGCATCGCCTCAAACATCGCCCGCGACGAGGGATGGATGGCCGAGCACATGCTGATCCTGGGAGTCGAGTCCCCGGGCGGCGAGAAGACCTACGTTGCCGCCGCATTCCCCAGCGCGTGCGGGAAAACCAACTTTGCGATGCTGATCCCGCCGGATTCGTTCAAGGGGAAGGGGTGGAAGGTGACCACGGTCGGGGACGACATAGCGTGGATAAAGCCGGACTCGGACGGGAGGCTTCGCGCGATCAACCCCGAGGCCGGTTTCTTCGGCGTGGCTCCGGGAACCTCGGAGAAGACGAACCCGAACGCCATGGCGTGCCTCGCCAAGAACACGATCTTCACTAACGTTGCATTGACGCCCGAGGGAGGTGTCTGGTGGGAGGGAATGACCGATACGGCGCCCGCCGAATGCCAGGACTGGCAGGGAAAGCGCTGGACCCCGGCCATCGCCCGGGAGACCGGGGCAAAGGCGGCTCACCCGAACTCGCGTTTCACCGCACCGGCGCGGCAGTGCCCGTCGATCGACGCCAACTGGGAGCACCCGGACGGGGTCCCCATTAGCGCCATCATCTTCGGAGGCAGGCGGGCCACGACGATGCCGCTCGTCTACCAGGCCTTCAACTGGTCGAGCGGCGTGTACACCGGCGCAACGATGGGCTCTGAGATGACCGCCGCAGCCGCAGGGACGGTCGGCAAGGTGCGCCGGGATCCGATGGCGATGCTTCCGTTCTGCGGCTACCACATGGGAGACTATTTCCTGCACTGGATAAGCATGCAGAAACGCATCAGCGAGACACCTCGGATATTCCATGTGAACTGGTTCCGAAAGGACGACGATGGCAAGTTCCTCTGGCCCGGTTATTCGGAAAACATGCGGGTGCTCAAGTGGATCGTAGACCGCGCCCGTGGCTGCGCGCTAAGCCATGAGTCGCCGATAGGATGGGTGCCGAGCTATGCCGACATAGACTGGGACGGGCTGGACTATCCGAAGGAGAAATTCGACCGGCTACAGCGCTTCGACAAGGCCGCCTGGCGGGCGGAGGTGATCGGCCACGAGGAGCTTTTCCTGGACCTGCACGACCGCCTCCCAAAGGAGATGATCTACGAGCGCGAGCTCCTTATCTGCCGCATGTGAGGCCACGGGGACCCCACCCTTCGCTAGCGTCCGAGCCAGCCGCCATCGACCGCGACCGTGAAGCCGTGCATGTAGTCCGAAGCTCCAGAGGCTAGGAAGACCACGGCGCCCTTCAAGTCCTCGGGCGTTCCCCATCGACCCGCGGGAATACGCTCCAGGATAGCCTTGTTGCGTGCGGCGTCTGCCCGGAGCTGCTCGGTGTTGTCGGTCGCCATGTAGCCTGGAGCAATCGCGTTCACGTTTATGCCGAGCGGGGCAAGCTCGTTAGCCATCAGCATTGTCAGGCTGTGAAGAGCCCCCTTTGACGCCGTGTACGAGGCCACGCGCACTCCGCCCTGGAAGGAGAGCATGGATGCGATGTTGATGATCTTGCCCGAGGCCTTCCTCGCCACGAGCCGGCGGGCAAACTCCTGGCTCAGCCTAAATGCGGCGGTCAGGTTCACGTCCAGGACGTCCTTCCAGTCCTTCTCGGAGAACTCGAGGAACGGGGCGCGCCGGATAATACCCGCATTGTTTACCAGGATGTCCGCGCCCCCGAGCACCCGCTCGCACTCAGCGAGGATAGCCGCTGCCGATCCTTCCTCGGCGACGTCAACCCGAACGGCGTGAAAACGCCGGCCGAGGCGCTCAACCCGGGCCTTCAGGTTCGAGGTGCTTCCCCGGGCCACGGCCACGACATCGGCTCCCGCTTCGGCAAGCGCCTCGGCCATGCCCGAACCTAGGCCGCGCGAGGCGCCGGTCACGATCGCCACACGACCGTCGAGCCTAAAGCTGTCAAGGATGCCCGCCATTGCCATCTACCGGACGACAGCCGGGTCCACGGGGTCCATGTCCGAAAAGACCTGGTTCTCCCCTCCCATGCCCCAGACGAAGGCGTAATGCGTGCTCCCCCTGCCGCAGTGAATCGACCACGGGGGCGATAGCACGGCCTGCCGGTTGCGAAGTGTGAGCTTCCTCACCCGGGTTGCCGGTCCCATGAAATGGGTCACGCTCCCACCCTTCTCCAAGCCAAAGTAAAGGTAGACCTCGGAACGGCACGCATGGGTATGGGGTGGCATCGTGTTCCAGCGGCTCCCCGGAGCGATCACCGTGAATCCCATGACAAGCTGGCAGCTCTTGATCCCGTCGAGATGGACCACCTTGTTCAAGAACCTGCGGTTCTCGGTCTCGGGCGCCCCGAGCGAAATCGCGCGGTCCGGGTTGTAACGGGCCAGCCGTGTGGGGTGTCGGGCATGGGCCGGGTAGCTGAGAAGGTAGAACTGCGCCGGCGCGGCTTTTCGAGCGGAGCTAAACACGACCCTTTTCGCACCGCGGCCGACGTACAGGCTATCCAGTTTCCCCAATTGGAACCTTCGGCCGTCGACCGTTACCTTGCCCGTCCCTCCGATGTTGACGATGCCCAGTTCGCGGCGGTCGTTGAATTGCTCCGCCTTGAGCCACGCAGGCGCCTCGAGTTCGAGCGCCCGGCCAAGCGGGCTTGCCCCCCCCAAGACCGTCCGGTCTGTCTCCCAGTGCCGGAGAACGACCTTGCCCGGCACAAAAAGGCCGCTCACGACGAAGGAGCGCTTTAGTTGCGGAGCAGACATCCTCGAGTACGAGCGGATGTCATGGGCTTCGATGGAATCCATGGTGGGGCGTGTGAGGGGCTATTACGGGCGGCGGATCCGGGGCCAGAACAGGCGCCCGCCGTAAACGGGTCTGCCCTTGGGATCGCCGGCCCCAGAAACGCGGCAAATCCGGCGGCGGGCAATGGCAAAAGGGTGCCCGGGGCTCGTGCACCTCGGGCACCAAGGGAGCGGTCCTTTTAAAAACAGGCAGAGGACTTGTGTTTTTGCGCCTCGGCGGCGAGCGTTCCCACCATGGCGCGACATGCACCAAATCCGACGGAAATGGCGATGGAGCGGCTTCCAAAGGCCCCTCTTAACCGCGAGAACATCAGGGAGATGCTGGCGTTCGCGCGCTATGTGGTGCCCTACCGCAAGCGTTTCGCCGCGGGGCTCGCGACCCTCTTCTTTAGCGCCGGGTGCGGGCTCCTCTTCCCGCTCCTGGCCGGCGCGCTCATCGACGCGGCCATGCGGCCTGGCGGGGCGATCCTCCCGGTCCTCGGGGCCATAACCCTCAACCACCTTGCGTTGCTGCTCATGTGCTCGGTGTCGCTCCAGGCCCTGGCGTCCTTCAACAGCTCGCTTTGCTTTAATCGCGTCGGGCAGAGCGCGCTCGCCGACCTCCGCAACGACACCTACAAGCGCCTCATCGCAATGCCCATGGCGTTTTTCGGCAGCAGACGCGTGGGCGAACTCACAAGCCGCGTCTCAACGGACATTTCCCAGCTCGAGGGCGCCCTGATCGACGCCCTGCCGCAGATGTGCAGGCAGAGCATATTCCTGCTGGGCGGCATTACGATGATAGCGATCACCTCGGGAAAGCTGACGCTCGTCATGCTCTGCACCCTTCCGGTGCTCATTGCCGCGGCCCTTTTCTTCGGAAGGCGCCTGAGGCGCTTTTCGCGAGACACCCAGGACAGGCTTGCCGAGACCAACACGATCGTTGAGGAGACCTTCCAGGCCATCGCGAGCGTCAAGGCGTTCGCCAACGAGGACTTCGAGGTCCAGCGCTATGGTGCCTCCAACTCGAGGGTCTTGGCGGCGGCCTTCAACACCGCGCGGTGGCGAGCAGTATTTGTAGCCTTCTTCATAATAGCCCTCTTCGGCGGCATCGTCGTCGTGCTCTGGTTTGGGGCCGGCCAGCTCCAGCAGGGCGCCATCACGGCCGGCGAGCTTACCCGGTTCGTCCTCTACACCACCTTTGTCGCGGGCGCCATGGGGCAATCCGCAGAGCTCTTCACCCAGGTTCAAAAGACGGTCGGCGCGAGCCAACGCGTGCGCGAAATCCTTCGCGAGCCCGTAGAGGAGGGCTTCGACGCGGGCAATGCGCTGCCCGATGCGGGCCTTCCCTCGCGCCTAAAGGGCGAAGTGAGCTTTGAGTCCGTCTGCTTCCGATACCCATCGCGGCCCGAGGTGCCGGTGCTCCGCGAGATAAGCCTGACGGCGAGCGCGGGAGAGCGTATAGCACTTGTGGGTCCAAGCGGCGCAGGCAAGTCGACGCTCACGGCCCTCCTGCTCCGGTTCTATGAACCCGAATCCGGGCGCGTGATGATCGACGGCCGCGACTCCCGCGAATATCCCCTGCGCTGGCTTCGCGGCCAGATGGCCATTGTGCCGCAGGACGTGCTGCTTTTTGGCGGCACGATCGCCGAGAACATCGTCTACGGCCGACCCGGCTCCGATGATGCCGCAATCCGCCAGGCTGCGACGCTCGCAAACGCGGATGACTTCATACGGGCGTTCCCCGACGGTTATTCGACCATTGTCGGCGATCGGGGCATTAAGCTCTCGGGTGGCCAGCGGCAGCGGATCGCAATCGCGCGGGCCATCCTCAAGAACCCCGCGATCCTCATCCTGGACGAGGCCACCAACTCCCTCGACAGCGAGAGCGAGCAGCTCGTGCAACTTGCCCTCGACCGCCTGATGCGGGGCCGAACCAGCTTCATCATTGCCCACCGGCTGGCCACGGTGAGGGACGCGGACAAGATAGCCGTGATCGACGGTGGGCGGGTCGTGGAGGTAGGCACCCATGACGAGCTTAACTCAAGGGCTGATGGGCTCTACCGTCGCCTAAGCTCGCTCCAGTTCGGCGAGGCCGAGCCCCAGCGCCAGTCCGGCCTATCCCCGGCGCGGGCCTGAAGCTCCCATTGGGGCATGGGAGTCGACCCGACAGGATTCGCGCATTGAAACCCTAAAAATGCGCAGCACACTCGGGCTTACTCTGGGACATTAAGGCCGGTTTAGAAACGCAGGTTCACAATCCCCATGAACATAGCCCTGATCGGCCCCTCAGGCGTCGGCAAGGGTACGCACGTGGCGAGCCTATCGGCCCGCTATGGCCTACGCCATGTCGCTACCGGCGACCTGTTCCGCACCAATCTGCTTGATCGCACGCCCCTCGGCGTGCTCGCACGAAAATACATGGAGGCCGGCGCACTCGTGCCGGACGAAGTGGTCGATGCGATGATCGAGGCATGGGCCGGAGCACTGGGCTACGACGACGGGACCCTCTTTGACGGGTTTCCCCGCACCCCCTGCCAGGCGGACTTCCTGGACGATCTCCTCAGCAAGCTGGGCAGGAAGCTCGATGCCGTCGTGTACCTGAAGGTTTCGGACGAGGAGGTGGTGGCGCGCATGTCCGGGCGGCTCATCTGCCGCAACTGCCAAACCCCTTTCCATACGCGCTTCAACCCGCCGCGGACGAGCGGCATCTGCGACTGCTGTTCGCGGCCCCTCTACCACCGGCCCGACGACTCCGCGGAGATGGCCCATAGGCGCCTGAGGGTATTCCACCGCTCCACCGAGCCGCTCCTCGAGCGCTACGCCACGGAGGGCAAGCTGATCATTGTCTCCGGGGAAGGCACTGTGTCAGAGGTGGGAAACCTCCTTGTGGAGGCCCTGGACAGGGTCTCCGTGGAGCGCGGGAAATTCGTGGGCCGCGACGAATACGGGGCAATGTACTCCCAGCCGGCGCAGCCGCTGCGCCCGCCCGCCGTAGGGCTGGACCTCGTTCTTCTTGGCGGACCCGGCTCGGGAAAGGGAACCCAGGCCGAGCAGCTCGCCTCAAGGCTGCGGCTGCCGCACATCTCCACGGGGGACCTTTTCCGGGAGAACCTCCGCCAGGCAACCGAGCTTGGAATGCTTGCCAAAGCCTACATGGACCGTGGGGAGCTTGTGCCTGACGATGTCACGGACCACATGGTCGAGGACCGCCTTGGACGGCCTGACGTGAAGGAGGGATTCATCCTGGATGGATATCCCCGTACCCTCGCCCAGGCAGTTGCCCTGGATGAGATTCTGGCCCGTCTCGGCCGCCGGGTGACGGGAGCCTTGAACATCGAGGTGCCCGACTCCGCGATCATAGACCGGCTCTCCGCACGCCTCATCTGCCGCTCCTGCCAGGCCCCCTACCACATCCGCTTCCATCCTCCGAAGCGGGCGGGCGTATGCGACGCCTGCGGCGGCGAACTCTACCGCAGGTCCGATGACAATCCCGCGACCATCCGGGCACGCCTTTCCACCTTCCACCGCCAGGCCGATCCACTTCTCCATTACTACCGCGAATGCGGCGTCCTCCGGGAAATCCAGGGCAACGACTCGGTGGAGACGGTGTGCTCGCGCTGCCTCCAAGCAGCCCGCGAACTGGCCGCACATTCGGGAATCGCCACGCCCGTCGGGGCCGTCTGAGGGGTTGGGGCGGGTCTTTCCTGCGTCGAATGCCCTAGCACTGCCGTGCGCGCGTCTGGTGAGCCACCACGAGCGTGTAGAAACAGAGGATGACGTTCTGGAGCGGCAGCTGGAGGGGGGTCGGCAAGGCGTAGATGATCGCCACGGCGGGAATCCAAACACCCATGTTCGACAAAAGCACCGGCAGCACCTTCCGCCAGTACCACTTGCCCGCACGGATATCCTCCACAAGAACCCTCCCGTCGAAGCGGCTATCCACCCATTGGTAAACTGCCGCCGTGACAGGCACGGCAAAGGCGGGACAATAGCCGAACTGGTCGAAGAGGACCTTTACGGCGATCGTTGCACCATCGTGGCCCGTTCCGACAAAGTGCGCCTGGATGCGGTACCAAATGTCGACCTCAAGGCCCTTGTAGGCCCAGAAAGCGGTCAATGCCGCCCCCTGCCCCCAGTCGTACCGGGGCACACCTCCCCGCCCCCGCGTGAAAAAGTGAAGGTAAAGGAACGGTAGAACGCCTCCGCAAAGGCCCGTGGAGAGGATGCCAAGCACGACGCCGGCCCTCTCCCTTTCCTGTGCAAGCTGCGAGAGCGCCGCGTGTATTGACGGCTGGAAATAGTAGCCGATGACAAGCGCCAAGGCCACCAGCTGAAGGGCGACGCCCGGGACAAGGTTCGCTCGGGCACCGAGCAGGCCCGATTGCCAGGGCGCCTCGTTGGAAGGGATGGGCGTCATGAAGGGCAAGGACGTTCTCGAGCCGCGAGGCCTCTAGCGAGCCATTTTGGAAACAGCCCGCTTGAGTCCGCTCCGCCGAGGGCCGTTTCCTTCGGGGCGCTAGAGCCTAAGGAAGATCTTCCTGCGGTACAGGAAGCCGGCAAGGAGCATGCAGAGCGCAATGCTCACCAGGGCCAGGACCACGTCCCCTAGGCCAGTCCATGCTCCGTCCAGTCCAGATGCCACCTGGCCGCCCGCGAACCGCTCCGAAAGGCTGCCAACGTTCACGACGTTGCTAAAAAGATAGATGGCAAGGGCGTTTGTCCCGATCCACACGAACGGCTGGAGCCAGGTCCTAAGCTTCCAGATGTCCGCAACCACGTAGAAACCCGAAAGGAGGAGCATGCTCCAGCCGCCCGCCACGAGAACGAAGGAGGATGTCCAGATCTTCTTGATAATCGGGAACTCCACACCCCAGGCAAAACCGACCACCATGAGGGTCGCCCCCGTCGCTGCGAGGAGCCTCGCTTTACGCCACTCGCCTGGCGCCGGGTTGCGCAGCAAACGTCCCGCAATGACTCCCAACAAGCAGGATGCGATGGCCGGGAACGTGCTCAAGATACCCTCGGGATCATGGTCCCCGTCCCATTTGCGGAGCGGAAGGTAGTGGGCGTCGATCCAGTTCGTGAGGTTGTGGCCCTCACGGAAGTCACCTGCTCCAAATCCCGGTACCGGCACAAGGGCCAGTAGCGCCCAGTAGCCGAGCAACAGCGCGCACACGACGCCGACCAGAGCCCTGGGCTTGAACCAGAGGTACACGAGGCTTGCGCCGCAGTAGCACAGGGCGATCCGCTGCAGAACCCCAAGGAGGCGGATCTGGTCAAGCGCGGTCGCCAGACCCCCGTAGTAGAAGAGCCCAACCAGGTAAAGCAGCGCCGTCCTGCGGACGATGCGCACCACCGCCTCCCTGCGCCCGGACACTGCGACGATCCTGTCCAGTGAATAGGGTATCGCCACCCCGACCATGAACACGAACAGGGGAAAAATGGTATCGTAAAATCGGATCCCGGCCCAGGCGACATGGTCCAGTTGCGTCGCCGCAAACCGGGCGACCGGGCCCCCGTTCAGGTGCGACAAGGCGCTCCCGAGTGCGTCGGCCCCCATGATCCACATCATGTCAAAGCCTCTCAGGGCATCGAGCGAGGTGAGGCGCGTGCCAGGGCCTTCAAGTCTCTCGGGTGCGACACTCATGGTTGGGCAGGGGCTGGGGGTTTCTTCCAGGCAAATCCAGGGTAGGCGCCCTGCATGACGGGTCGCCATTTGACGAGGAGGCGACCGGCCACCTGGAACGGATCCCCCACGGGCTCCGAGGGATAAACGTCATGCCCGTCGCACCACGTGGCCTCCCACGCGGTGAGACCTTGGTAGAAGGCATTCGACTCATCCCCGGGCCGGTCCATCACGCGGAAGAGCTTGTCCTCACTGTAGCCCGGGGGCTGCGTATCAAGGAACGCGAAGAACTGCTCCCACCTCTTTCGGTAGAAGCCTCCGATGAGGCCGGACCACTGCCTGCAGGCATAGTCGTGGAGGAAGGCACCGCGGCTCGGAGGACCCCAGAGCGTGAGAAGAAAGCGGGCATTTCGCTCGTAGAGGTCCTTCTCCGCGGTGGTACCGCCCCAGCGTCTCGCCTCTGAAAGCCACCGGCCGAGCAAGAATTCGCGGCGGGTCGCGAGAAGCGTGTCGAGGTCGTTTGCCAGATCCAGGAAACGGGACTCGGCCGCCTTCAACCGCTCATGGTCCCCCGACTTGTAGGAGGCCGAAACCTCGGCATAAACCGGCACCGAGAGGTCGGCTAAGGCCTGCCGGGCCACATCCACGAGGTCATACTGGTATGTGTCCTTCCTTGAAAGCGCCCCACCCGCGTTCAGGAGATCCTGCCATGCGCTCCAGACCTGGCCCACGTCGTAATTGCGGTCGATGCCGCCCCAGGGAGCAGCCTCTTTGAGCGCTAGCGCTGGCTGCGCGCAGACGGGACTATCCATCGAAGGGGCTGCCTCTCCCTGCGAGTAGACGGACTGCAGCAGGCGCGCCCACGCGGACTGCGCGGCAGGAACGTCAGCGCCGTAGCGTGCCGTGACATAGGTTCGCATCCAAGCCTGGAGGTCCGGGGCCGAGTTCCTCCAGCCCATCTCGAACGCAAGGTCGTAGACCACCGGGTTTTGTTCGATGGCCTCCGGAAATGCTCCGATTCCGACCACACGCCCGGCCTTCGGATCAGCGAGCAGCGACGCATTGGCCGCTATCGCGGGCAAGTCGCCGCCCATGAAAGTCCGGCCCCCGAAGTTGTGGAGGACCCCGGCAACCCAGGGCCGTCCCCAGAAGGCCTGCGTCTCCCTCCACTTGACGCCCGTCAGGTCGAGGACAAGAAGCCGGTCAGCCGGTATTCCGTCCACTATCCCCTGCCGGATGGTCCAGCCCTGCATCACGAGCGTGGCGTGAGGATCAAAGTCATTGGCAAGTGCGAAGATCTTCGAACCGACCGAATTGAGGTAAGCCTGCCCCTCCTTGGGGGGTTCGCCCTCGTGGAAAGGGTCCGCCGCATAGAGGTGGTCGGTGCCCAGGAGCCTTGATTGCTCCCCAAGGAAAACGCGCCCCATCCGCGCAAAGAGAGGGTCCTCCGGATCAAGCTGGGCCGTTCCCGGGGGTACCTCGCACCATATGCTCTTCCTGCGGATGGCGGCCGAGGGGAACTTCTCCATCATGGCCAGCGGCACGCATCCCGAGAAACCCTGGAGGATGGGGGTCATGCCGAGCTCGCGCTCGCGCTTGAGGATGAAGCGGCCAAGCTCCAGGTGGGAGTCGATCCAGGACTGCGGCAGGGGGCCTCCCCATTGCTCGATGTTCGTCAGCCACTGCCAGCATGAGAAGGCCGGGCCCGTGAAGAAGCTGCGGATCTCCGCGTCGCTCATTCCGAACTGGCGGAGTGTGGCCTGCCAAACGGCCTCCTGGCCCGTCGTGGCTAGCGGCATGGTAATTCCATGCAGGGCCATCCAGTCTATCTCCCGCTCCCACCGATGCTGGTCCCACCAGGACATCGTGTAGTTGAAGGTGCAGTAGTTGAGGTAGGCGCGGTAGCGGTACGGGGAGGTGATTCGCACCTTGGCGGGCACGACGGGGAGGCTGCCCGGAAGGCCCAGGTTGTCGCCATCCCATGACATCTGCGCGTGCGCTACATGGGTGAGATACCACCCCAATGCCGAGGCAATCGACACGCCCGTGTTCCCCCTGAGGATCAGGCGCCCCCCAAGGCTCTCTACCTCGAACACGTCCGCGCCGCCGGCGCCGGCGGGGATCTGCTCCACGGCGATCTCGGCCGCATGCGACGCCACGACCCTCTGGATGAGCCCGCGGGCAGCGGATTCCGCGGGCGTCGCTCGACCCACCCCGCACGTGCCAAACGCGGCGCCCACGATCCCGAGCCCGAGAAACAGGGCTCTGGGCCCAAGGATGCGGAGACCCGTGGAGGAAGGAACAGTCATCACTGGGGTTTCAGGCCGTTTTGGATGTCGTCCGTCGTGCAGGGCATACGCCCACGAGGGTCATTCGGACTGCCGAACTCTCCTTTTGACAACATTTGCAAGGCAACTAAAAACGGCTCGACCCCGATGCCACAACCCCCCGCCCCGCGATCGGGAGAGAGAGCCCCAAAATGGGGAATATGGTGGAAACGCGTCCTGCTCGTGGGCATAGCCCCGCTCGCCTTTTTGGTGTCCCTTGAGGCCGCGCTCCGCATCGCCGGGTACGGGAACCCATCGACCTTATTCATCCCGGACGATAAGCCGGGTTTCCTGCGTACCAATCCGGCATTCACCCACACCTATTTTCCACCCCAGTTTGACATCACCCCGCTTAATTTCCGGCTGAGCCGGCACAAGGAGCCAGGACACATCAGGATCTTTGTGCTCGGCGAATCAGCTGCACGTGGAATAGCGGAGCCCGGGTTTGGCTTTGCGGCGCTCATGCGGGCCCAGCTGCGCGCCGCGTACCCCGGCAGGGAATTTGACGTCTATAATCTCGGGATCGTCGCCATCAACTCGCACGCCGTCTACCAGATCGCCAAGGAGGTCGCCGAGCTCGAGCCCGACCTTTTTGTGATCTATATGGGAAACAACGAGGTTGTTGGACCCTTTGGACCGGGGTCTGTGAACCGGTCTACCCAGTTCCCCTTGCCGTTGATTCGGGCATCAATCTGGACGGCGCAGACGCGGATCGGCCAGCTCGCAGCACGGATTCTTCGTGGGATCTCCGGTCGCGCCGCGCAAGAGACCCAATGGCACGGGATGACCACCTTCATCGACAAGACGGTCCGGGGTGACGAACCCCGGCTTGAAAAGGTGTATTCCGATTTCCAGGCCAACCTTAGGGCAATTCTGGAGATCGCACGTGAACACGGGATCAAGACCGTGCTTTCGACCGTTGTCTGCAACCTACGAGACTGCGCCCCGTTTTCGTCGCTCCACTCGTCGAATCTGACTGCCGATCAGCTCGCCCGATGGACGGCGGCCTACAATGACGGGAGCGATTCGCTGGAACTTGGGGATGCATCGCGCGCGCTCGTTTCGCTAGGTGAGGCAGTCCATATTGATCCTGAGTTCGCCAACGAGCACTTTCTCCTGGGGCGAGCCAATGAGGCCATCGGGCAAACGCGGGGCGCCCGAGGCGAATACCTTCAGGCCCTGCATTGGGATGCGCTTAGATTCAGACCCGATCCCCGCATTAATGACGTCATCCGAGCTGTCGGATCGGGACCCTCGGGCGCCACGAGGCTGCTCGATGCCGCGCTCTTGCTTGGATCCGATGCGCAGTCACACGGACCCGCCTTGGGCCGGGAACTCCTCTGGGAGCACGTTCACTTCAACCTGGAGGGGGACGCGCGGATGTCCCTGATGCTGGCGAAGGAGGTCTCTGCGACATTGTTTGGCGACGCTCCCGCACCTGCACCCTGGTTGGACGACCCGGCCTGCACCGCGGCATTGGGTTACACGCCCCAGGGGAGGGCCCAGATGCTAAGCGCCATGCAGGCGATCCTCTCCCGGCCTCCTTTTACCAATCAGCTGACCTTTGCGGAGGACCAACTCAGATACGCCAAGGACCTGGACCGGTCAGCAGCGGACGCCAAGGCTCAAACTTCGGGATCCGAGTCCCTGATTTCAGGGGCGCTCCGACGGGATCCTTCGAACGCCTACCTTTGGCTCCGCCTGTCGGAGGTCCAGCTTGCCGCGGGCAATCCCCAGGGCGCGGTTGATTCCATCGACAAGGCAGTTGCATTGACTCCGCTTTCGGCTGACCTCCTGGTACGCCGCTCCCACGCGCTGGCCGCGGCGAAACGATTTGGCGAGGCCACGGCAGACATACTCCGGGCCATAGACCAAGCGCCCGACCACCTGCCCGCCTATTCCGAACTCGTGGACATCCTGCGGAAGGCAGGCGACTTCGAGGCAGGACGCGCAATTTTCATCCATGCCTTGGAAAGAACCCCCTCAAGCGACTACCTGAGACTACAGTGGGCGGATCTCCTCTTCTTCCACGGAGACAAGCTTGAGGCGGAGCTCGAATGCCGAACCGTGCTTGCCCGAGATCCAGGGAGCGCCGAGGCGCTGGGTCGGCTGGTTTCGCTATTTGCCGCGGAGAATCGAAAGGACGACGCATTTAAGCTGATGACCGAGGCCCGCAGGACACAGCCTGGGAACTTCGCAAACGACATGGCCCTAGCTCGCGCCTACCAGGAACGCCACCTGGACAGCGATGTTGCCGAATGCCTCGACCTTGCCGCCCAGAGCGGGCCGGTGGAGCCGGAGGTTCACGTCTTTCTCGGCAGGCGGCTGAAGGCGATGAACCAAACCCGGGACGCGATGGTGGAATTCGCCCGCGCCCGGAGGGGAGCCCTCATCGAGGGCAACCAGGAGATGGCCGACGCGTTGGCGGCCGTGATCTCACAAATGGCTCCTGGGAGATAGCGGGGCGGCCGCCCCCTTCACCCTTTGATGCCCGTGAGCGCGATCCCCTCGACAAACCTGCGCTGCGCAACGAAGAAGAGGGCGATCACGGGAAGGATGATGAGGGTGCTTGCCGCCATAAGGTATGGCCACTCGGTCGCGCCTGACTCGCTGGATTTGATCGCATCGAGCCCCAGGGCAAGGGTGAAATCGCGCTCGTCGGTCAGGTAAATAAGCGGGCCCAGGTAGTCGTTCCACGCGCCAAGGAACGTGAACAGCCCGACGACAATGAGCGCGGGGGTGCAGAGCGGCAGTATGATCTGCCAGAAGATTCGGAATTCGCCGCATCCGTCGATGCGCGCAGCTTCCGAGAGGTCCCTTGGGATCGTCCTGAAGAACTGCCGGAGCAGGAAAACGCTAAATGCATTCGCAAAGAAGGAACCCACCCACAGGGGCTGCAGGGTGCCGACCATTCCGAGGGACCGAAACAGGCCGTATAGGGGCACCATGACGACCGGGAATGGGATCATCATCGTCGACAGCAGGAGTCCAAAGAGCCACTCCCTGCCCCGCCACTCAAGGCGCGAGAATCCATAGGCTACCATGGCACTTGAGAGCACCGTTCCCATGACATTGAGCAGGCATAGAATCAGCGTATTGGCGAGGTAGCGCGAAAAATGGCGCATGGAACGGATAGCCAAGGGAAAGTTCTCCCACCGGAAGGAGACCCGGGACCTTAGGCTCGAGGCCTTGATGACGTCAGTCGCCTGGCCTGAAAGGTCGCTCACCTCAATCCAGGGCTGCGAGACGGAGGCCGGGACCCGCTTCAATAACTGCACGGGAACGGGGGCGCCAATCGCCGGGTGCCACAGGCCATCCCAGACGGAAGCCTCCGAGACCACGACCGGGCGACGGACTCCGCTCTGGAGGACCCAAAGGCTCGGTTCGGTTACGGGGCCGCCCGGGTGGACCTCCAGTACCTGGCCCGCTAGCGCTGCCTCAAAGCGGCGCGGCAGCCATTCATGCGGGCGCGAGAGCGTCTGGTCGATAGGTTTAAGGGCCGTTAGGACCATCCAGGCAAAGGGAAGCACGAACAAGGCGGCCCCGGCCACCAGGAGCGCATAGATGAGGAGTTTTGATGCCTTTGCCATGCCGGTGGCTATTACCCCTGGTAGTGGACGAACCGCCTCGAGATCCGCGACGCCAGGAGCGTCAGGACAAGGATCAGCATGCACAGCACCCACGCCATTGCCGAGGCGTACCCCATGTGCCGGTATTCAAATGCATTTTGGTAGATGTAGATCGCGTAAAAGAGGACCGAACGCTCGGGGCCGGCGCCCCCCATCATGATGAAGGCTGACGTGAAGACCTGGAGGCCCCCGATTATGCCGATCAGAAGGTTAAAATAAATGACCGGGGAAATGGCCGGCAGGGTGACATGCACGAGGCGCCTCATAGCTGAGGCACCGTCGATCATCGAAGCCTCGAGGAGGGACTGCGGCACGCCCTGGAGCGCCGCCAGGTAGATGACGACCGTGTTGCCGCATCCCCACAGTGAAACGAGCGCCAGCGACGGCTTTGTCCACTTGGGATCGACAAGCCACTGCGGTGGGCTGCTGACGCCTAGGGCCTCGAGCGCCTGGTTCAGTAGCCCGAGACGACCGTTTAAGATCCAGAGCCACACCATCGCGCCCGCCACGGCCGGAACGAGCGACGGCAGGTAGTAGATGGCCCTGAAGGTCCCGCGCATCCTGACAGGCTGGTTTAGCAACAGCGCCAGGGTGAGCGCGGAGACCAGGCCAAGCGGGAGCGCCATTAGGTTGAACTCGAGCGTGTTTCGCACGGATTGCCAGAATACACCGTCAGATACCATGTCCTGGTAATTGAGAAGGCCGACCCAGACGGGACGGGAGAGGACATCGTAGTCACAGAATGAATAGTACAGCGAAGCACACACCGGGTAGGCCGTGAACACGAGGAACCCGAGGAGCCACGGACTAATGAAGGCCAGGCCCACGAACGTCCGCTTGCGGTCACCAGGCGTCATAGGCCCTCCATTCCGCCATCCGCTCGCTGCCCACGGCATCCCATCGCTTCATTACCCGGTCGAGCTTCCATTGCACCCGTTCCTGCACCTCGGCCAGAGCGGCTTCGGGGGTATACCGCAGGTTAAGGACACGTTCGCGTGCGACGGCCAGCTCGGCATCGTATTCGTGCCAGATAGAGAGCCGCGGAACAAAGCGTGCCGCAGGGCTGAGCGAGAGCTCAATGAAAAGGCCGATCGCGGGGTTGGGATGGTTCACCAGGAACCCGTCGGATACCTTCCTTAGCGCTGTGAACTTCTGCTGCGACCTTGCGAGCTTCTCGGCCACGTCCTGCCTCTGCAGGTAGCACATGAACTCGAAGGCCTCGCGCGGATGCTCCGCCCCTTTGGGAATCACAACAACGTCACACTGGGCGAGCGTTACCGGGGCACCCCCACCGACTCCCTCGGCCGCGGGGCACGCGGCCACACCCCATTCCAGGCCAGGGGCAAACTTGGAGATGAAGTTGGGCATCCAGGGCCCCTGGACGACCATCGCTTCAGCCCCGCCAAGGAACGGGGTCTGCGCCGACTGTGAGACTCCAAAACCCTCGATGAAACCCCGCAGGTTCTCGACGCCATAGGTTTCCGCCGTGCGCCTGAACCAGGCATAGGCGGCAATGTTCCCCGGGTCGTTCGCGACAATGCGCCTGTCCCCATCCTGGAAGCGCGCCCCGAACCATGCCCCCCACCCTGCCAGGAACATCCCCGCATCCTCGGGTAGGTGGCCCACCTGCACCAGCGAGTATTTGCGGCTCGCCCGTTCGGCCGGGGTCAGCTCGTCAAACGAAACCCTGGCGCGGCTACCGCCTCGCTCGACCTCCACGAGCGTCAGCCTGCGGCTCATGCTCTCGAACTCGGCGAACGTACGCGGGGGCCGCTCCGGGTCGAGGCCCGCTGCCCGGAAGAGCTTCTTGTTGTAGAAGAGCGCGACGCAGCCGGGCGTCGTTGGAAGACCCCACGTGAAACCCCTGTTGCGGCAAAGGTCCCAGAAAAGCGGGATGTAGCGCTCCGCCGAGATCCCGGCCTTTGCTAGTCCGCCGTCGAGCGGCGTGAGCGCCCCCTTTTCCGAGAAATCTGGGATGTTATCCGACCAAAGGCCGGCCATGTCCGGCGGGTGACCGCTCGAGGTCGCAAGCAAGAGTTTGGTGTCCACGCCGGAGATGGAGAGGAAGCGAACCTCGATGCGGTCCTGGCTGCGGTTAAAGTCATCGACGACAGCGCGCATGGAATCCGCCTCGAAGCCGCTCCACTTTTCCCAATAGTTGACCACGATCCTCGAACCGGCCGGTGCGGCCTGCCGGGAGCAGGCGGCCAAGGCAAGCGCCAGAGGGAGAAGCAGCAAATACCGGGTCCTGAAGTTCATGGGAATCGCACCCTTCGCGTTCCAAGGGAGGTTACTCCAACTTCACCGTACCCAGGCCAAAACGGTCGTCCGACCGGCCGAAGTAGCGCCAGCTCAGTTCAAGGGACGGGTCCCATTCGCTATTTCCCCCAGCCGTCACGCTCGCCGTTGCATCAAACTCGAGACCTGGATGGGGCGTCAACTTAAGGTCCGACCATTTGATGTCGGCCTCAACGGTGTATCCGTTCTTGGTCTTTGTGATTCGGGCATCGGCAGGCCGGTTGTGAAACCACTCCATGGCCGTGCCGTCTGGCTTGAAGGCAAATTGAAAGTCCTTGGAAGCGAGCCAGACGAGCCCGTCCTGGTCGGGATTGATGAAGAGCTCCAGGGAGCGACGGCCCGTGGGCTCAAAAAATCCTGGAGGCGTATCGAGCACCTCGGCGTGGAAGTGCAGCGCTTCGCTGTCCCAGGTGAGCGCGAACCGCAGTTCGAGGTCTGGGTCGCCCGGGCGGACGTCTGCATCCGAAATCTTGAATTCCGGCCCCTTCACGAGCACCCAATCCCATCCCTCGCTCGGGAGCATCGAGCTCCTGGCGACGGCATGGCGGGCGGGAGGCACCTGGGGGGGCACCGCGAGCTCATTGCGCGCGAATACAGAATTGTTGCCGCCGAAAGGCGCGTCGCCAAATTCGGCGATCGCCGCGCGGCCGGCCTTAACCAACGGGTCCTGCTGGAACCACTCCCTGAGGCAATCCGGCGCTAGGAGGTTCGCGAGGCTTAGAAGCAGCAGGCATCTATCGTCAACGGTTGAGACCTCGAGCCAACCCGACGGCAGCGGGGACACCTTGAGGGCCGCCGCGGCCTCGGCTGGAAAGTGTTCCAGGAGGAGGGCCGTGCTGGCCACGTTGTAGGGGAACTCGGTCGTCGACGCCTTTCTTATCTCGACGGCTATGGCGTATGCGAGCTGCGAGGCCGACGCGCCCGTGACAATGGCCCTCTCGTCAAGCCAGAGGCCGGGCAAAAGCTGGTCACGAACCTGCGCCGGTTGGAGCACGCGAACAGGGCCTACAGCCTGCGCGGTGCGCCTAAGGGTGTTCCACGCCGAGACGGGCTTAGCCCCGGACGCCACCTGCAGGAAGGCCGCAAGGCGGCTCGTCGACCCGAGTAGGTCCGACTCAATCGTCAATCCAGCCCAGTCGATGGCCGAGAGGCGCCTCGTCGCCTCGGAGGCAAACGCGGGAATTGCCTGCCGAAGCGTGACCAAGCTCGCCGCATAGGGGCCCACCGCGCGCTCGCCCGTTGGCAGCGGCGTGGCCTTAAGCATGGTGGAGATCCTATTGACGGCGTCGTCCTCAGGGATCAAGCCGAGCGAGCTCGCCGAAAGGATCGTCGAAAGCCTTATTCCGAGCGTGTCCGCGGTGGCGGGAACCGACTCCACCGACTTCCACGCCGCTGCCGCGACATCGTGGAAGCGGGCCTGGTCTGCCCAGGGGAGGTCCCTTTTCTGCGAGAGAAACCCCGCCCGCGTGAGCGCCCGGTGGACCTCGGGGGCCTGCATGAACACCGCCCATTCAAATCCCGTGCGGGCGTTCTCCGCTTGGACGAGGGTTATGCCGAGGTCTATCCCTATCACGTCGCGGTTCACCCACCCCGTCTCGGGATTGAACGCATCCACGAAGCCATAGCGGCTCCAAATGCGGTCCCCGTATGCGGTCCGCATGTACCTGAGCGTGGTCATGGCCTCTGTCGGGACAAAGGCTACCGAACCGGCAGCCGCGCATGGCACTATGGTGCCGTCCAGGGCATTCGCCTCCTCTGTCCGCGGGGGCCCACCCCAGGCCTTGTAGTCGGTGGCCGAATCGGACGCCGTTATGCCCCATAGGCGCTCACCCCATGCGGGGAACTCGCCCCTGAGGTCTACGCAGAATTGGCGCTGCGCGAGCGAGGCTAGGACCGAATTGTGGTAGTAGTCGGCGTAGGCGTCGCGCAGGTCCCTGAAGTCCACGTGGGCATGGGTGAATTGATGAATGAAAAGCTGTGGGCCCTCTATGAAATGATACCCCGCGTAGGTCCCGACGGGCTTCCGCGACCAGGCGTCCCAATAGCCCGCCGGCAGTGGCCGCTCCAGGGCACCCATGCCGAGGAACCCCAGCATCATGTCTTCGGAGTACTTGTCCCAACGGTACCGGGAAAATCCGTGCTCGTCGTGCCAGCCCATCGCCAGAGTTGCCCCGCCGTTAAGGAACCACTCCCAGTCCACGTCATGAAAAAGCCGGTCAACGAGGGCGGTGGTCTCGGGATCGGAGAAATACTCGCGCGCCACGATGGCACCCGCGAAGAAAAGGCCGGTGTCGATCGGAGAAAGTTCGCACTTCCACGCCCTTTCACCGGTGTCCATCTCCATGAAATGGTAGAAGAAACCATGCCTGCGGGGCGCCTTGTCCGCGAGAAACCGTAGGGCGAGCCTAACGTGCTGGAGGGCGGTCTCTCGATCCGTCCAGCCCCGCTGGGTTGCTATGGCCCAGGCACTCAACGAAAAGCCGGAAGCGGCGATGCTCGCCTTGCCATCGCTCGGCGAGCCATCGGATCTGGCACGGTCCCTCACCAGGCCCGTCTTTGGGTCGGCCTGCTCAACAAAGTACCTGAAGGCCGATTGCTGAAGCTCGTCGAGCAACGCGTCGTCCTCTGGTGAGAGTACCGCCGACGGACGCGATCCCGGCCACGGCGGCTGGCCCTTCGCGGCGTGGGCGGGCTGGGGAAAAACCCCGAGGAGAAGGGCCGCCGCCACAGCGAGAGGCAATGCACGGCTGGATGCCCTCCTTCGGGATCCCGGGCAGAAAACGTCCAAGCCGGCAGTCGCTCCCGTAAACAAGGACGTCGTCACGATTTATTGTGCTGATTGATGGCGTTTGGGGCTCGCTACTCGCTTATCTCAACCCGTGCGGGCTCTCCGGACAACGAGTCGGGCGCAATCCACACGTAAAGCGAGCTGGGTTCAACCACGTGCTTCATATCGATGTTCCAGAAAGAGAGTTCCTCCAATCCGAGTTTGAATTCCACGCGCCGAGATTCCCCGGGGGCCAGGTGCACGCGCTCAAACCCCTTTAGTTCCCGAACCGGCCTGGCAACGCTGGTTCCCCGGAGTCGGATATAGAGCTGCACGGTCTCTGTCCCGTCACGCGTGCCGGTGTTTCGCACGTCGGCGCTCACTGTCAATCTCCCTCCCCCCTCGCCTAGCATGTGTGCGCTCAGCTTGCCCGTGCTGACAGCCACCGGAGAATAGCCGAAGGTGGTGTAGCTCCGTCCATAACCGAATGGGTAAAGGGGGGCATTCGTTTCGTCGATGTACCCCGTAACGTAGTAGGGGTCTGCCTTTGTCGACCCCAGGCCGATTGGATCCGCCCGAGGACGGCCGGTGTTAAGGTGGTTATAGTAGATAGGTACCTGACCAACGCTCCTCGGAACGGAGACGCTGAGTCGCCCTCCTGGGTTTGAGTCTCCGAAGATCGTGTTAACAAGGGCGGGCCCCGCCTGTATCCCTGGGAACCAGGCCATCAGGACGGCGGGGACGTTTCGCGACGCCCATTCAATCGCCAGTGGACGCCCGCTGAAAAGGATGAGGACGACGGGCTTGCCCGTGGCGACCACCGTCTCGAGCAGCTGTTCCTGGCTCCCGGGTAGGTCGAGCCTCGACCGCGCCGAGGCCTCGCCTGAACTCTTACCGCTTTCCCCGAGCGTGAGAATGACCAGGTCGGAAGCCTGCGCCACGGCCACGGCATCGGCGATTCCCGACGTGCTCGATCCCGCGACATCGGTGCCGGCTTCAAACTTCAACTTGATTCCCTCCCGGCCGGCGCGGCCCATGAGCGCCGACCTGAACGTCGCAACGTCACCGGCAACACCCTGACCTGACCAAGAGCCGAGCATATCGTCCGCACTGCCGGCCAG
>Ga0302202_10001708_pt1 | contig 26780 bp, 22 predicted proteins | sample II_Bog_N3_3_FD_194579 | JGI IMG/M metagenome (GOLD analysis project Ga0302202, IMG submission 194579) | Peat permafrost microbial communities from Stordalen Mire near Abisko, Sweden - II_Bog_N3_3 | ecosystem: Environmental > Terrestrial > Soil > Wetlands > Peat | place: Sweden: Abisko...
GCACCACACCGAGCGGCTGGTACGTGACCAGACCGAGCGAGGCGTCGAGCAGGACCTCCTGGTCCTCAAGCAGCGCCTCGGCATGATCGGCGAACCAGCGGAAGCCGGCCGCGCACTTCGACACCTCACCCTTCGCCTGGGCGAAGGGCTTCCCCATCTCGGTGGTGATCACCTGGGCGATGTCGGGAACCTCGCCCTCGAGCAGTTCGGCCGCGGTGATCAGGAGCCGGGAACGTTCCGCGAAGGTGGACCCGGCCCACTCCGTCGCGCCGGCGGCGGCGATCGCCAGTCTCGCCTCGACCTCGGCGTCGTCGTAGGGCTCGAACGACTGCAGCAGTTCGCCGGTGGCCGGGTTGATCGTGGCGATGGGGGGACCGAAGTCAGCAGAACTCATGGGAACCAGTATCGCCCATGGGCACCGGTCCACTCATCCGAGGCCCAACTGCCCGGGGAGCGCCAGGCGCTGGACTTTCCCGGTGGCGGTACGGGGCAGGTCGGCGACGACCGCGTACTGCTTCGGCCGCTTGTAGCCGGCCAGGTGCAAGGCGGCCCGGTCGGCCAGCGCCGCCAGCACGTCCTCGTGGCGGGCAGCTGGTGACAGGACCACGGCGGCGCACACCCGCTGGCCCCACTGTTCGTCGGTCACGCCGAACACGGCCACGTCCTCGACTCCGGGCACCTCGGACAGCGCCGCTTCCACCTCGGCCGGATACACGTTGACCCCTCCGGTGATCACCAGGTCGTCACGACGGCCGTCGAGGAAGAGGTAGTCGTCGTCGTCGAGCCGTCCGAGGTCCCCGACGGTGAACCATCCGTCCCGCCAGGCGGCTGCCGTCTTGTCCGGGTCGCGCCAGTAGGCGAACCGCCCGAACCCGGGTGGTCGGCACCACACCGTGCCGTCCGGGTCCACCGACAGGGTGCGCCCGGGACGGGCCCTCCCGACGGTCCCCGGTCGTGCCAGCCAGTCGTCGGGCGGACAGACCGTGAACTGACCCTCGGTGGAGCCGTAGAACTCCCACAGGACGCCGGGGTGCACCACGTCGAGGGCCGCCCGTTTGAGTGCCGGCGGGCACGACGACCCGGCATGGACCAGGAGGCGCAGTCGGTCGAACCGCCCCGGCCCGTTGTCGGTCAGCGCGAGCAGCCGGGCGAGTGCCGCCGGTGCCATGAAGGCGGTCGTGGGTGCAGGACCTGCACCGTCCCCGTACCTTCCGTCGAGCGCCGCAGCCGCCGTCGGGGCGTCGAAGTGGTCGAGGATCACGCACGTCCCACCGGCCAACAGGGTGCCGCCCGCGAACCGGACCGACACCGAGTGGTACATCGGGGAGCACACCAGGTGGACGTCGTCGGGGCCGAACGCCCACAGGTCGGCCTCGTCGGCCAGCGCGGCCGCTGCCGTGGTCGCGTCCCACGGCCCCGACCACACGCCCTTGGCCCTCCCGGTGGTGCCCGAGGTGTAGTGCATGGGTCGCCCGAGTGGGTGCGGGGCCACGTGGGCGGGCGGACCTGCATCGAGGCGCGCCAGCCCGTCGCCGTCGGTGACCACCAGTGCGGCCTGCGCGTCCTCGACCAGGAGATCGCGCTCGGCCTCGAGCAGGGTGGCGTTCAACAGAACCGGCACGATGCCGACCCGCAGTGCGCCGAGGACCGCACAGAGCAGGGCCGCGGACGACGGCAGGCAGAACACCACGCGATCCCCCGCGACCAGGCCGGTGGCCAGGAGAGCCCCGGCCGCCCTGCGCTGGGCCTGTTCGGCGTCGGCCGCGGTGAGGACCTCGATACCCGCTCGATCCGTCACGGGTCGCCCGCGCCCGAGGTGCCGACCGCCACCGGACCGGGAGCGACGGGTGGATCCCCCAGATTGGTGAAGACCGTCGGGCGCAGCACCGCTGCCAGTGCGGCGACGATCAGCAGGAGCAGGGCCCCCCCGACCGTCACGGCCCGTACCCCGTGGCCGTTGGCCACCGTGCCCTGGATCACCGCGCCCAGGGGATACAGGAGGCCGAGCGTCATCATGTAGATGCTGAGGATGCGGCCACGTGCATCCACCGGGGCCCGCAGCTGGACAACGGTGTTCAGGCCCGACAGCACGCAGATGTAGGCGGCACCCACCGCCACGAAGGCGGGAACGGCCAGTGCCAGGGTCGGGGCCAGCGCATACAGGCAGAGCAGGGCGGGCACAGCGAAGATCGCCGTCCGCAGCATCGTCTGGCGCCCGTAGCGGAGCGCCAGGCCGGGCAGGGCCAGGGCGCCGATGACGGCACCCACCCCCTGGGCCGTGACCAGTACCGCGGTGGTGAGCGCCAGGCTCCATCCGGCGGGCCGCACCACGTGGGCCATCGCCGGGACGAGGGCGATGAAGGGGGAGGCCAACAGGGCCACCACGCCGATGCAGAGGATGGCCGAGCGACACCCCGGTTCGGCCCGTGCCGCACGGGCGCCCTCCGCGATGCGGGCGGCGAAGGAGAGGTCACCGGTGTGGGGTACCGGCGGAGGCAACCGGACGAGCAGGAGTGCGACGACCACCGCACCGAAGGACACCGCGTTGATGCCGAACACGATGGCGTAGTTCTGGGAGAGCAGCACCAGGCCGGCGATGGCCGGGCCGATCACCCGACCCAGGTTGTACTGGGCGGATGACAGGGAGACCGCGCCCAACAGGTCCTCCTGCGCCACCAGATCCGGCACCATGGCCTGGTACGCCGGGAACCCGATGGCGCCGGCCGCCCCACCGAGGAACGAGAGCAGCACCAGTGCCCAGGGCGGGTCGTGGTGGAGCCCGACCAGCACGGCCAGGACCACGGCGAAGGCTGTTTCCGCCAAGGTGGTGAGGATCAGCCAACGGCGCCGGTCGAGCCGGTCCGCCAGTGCACCGCCGACCGGGGCGAGCAGTCCGATCGGCACGAATCCGGCGGCGGCCACCAGAGTGGCCCACCCTGGCGCATTGGTCCGTTGGAAGACCAGCACGCCCAGGGCGATGGTCTGCATCCACGACCCCAGATTGGAGACCAGGGCCGCCGACCAGATGAGGGCGAAGTTCCGCGAGCGGAGCGGGCGGAGCGATGCCAGAGCCACGGCGCAAGGCTAGCGGTGGCGGGGGATCAGGCAGCGTGGTGGCGCCTGTCGTGCACCGCGGGGCCGAACTCGTCCCGCCGGGGCACAGGACGCGTCTCCGGAGCCCACGACACGGCGGGCCACCGGGTCGACGGGGCGACTACTTGTCCAACTTCACCTTGCGACGGGGGCGCAGGGCGAACCACCAGATGCTGGCCATGGTGGCCAGCACGCCGAAGGCGGCGGCCGGCTTGGCGATCTTGCGTGAGCGGTCGGACATGGCACTGAGACTACCCGGGCCGACGCGCCGTGCTCCTGGTGAACGGACGCGCCGTGCCTCCGAGAAGCCCACGCGCGGTCACCGTCCCGCGCGCGTCGTCGTGCAACCGGTGCCGCGGCCCGTTCTCATCGGAATCTTCTGAACTTCTTCCGCTTCTCCTACCGCGTCCTTCTCGTCTCCTTAGCCGCCCCCTCCAGGATGGTCTGCATGCCAGGGAACACCTTCCGCACCAGTCGTTCCGAGCGGTCCCGACGTCGGGCCGACGGCCCGACCCTCACCCTCGTGCGCGGGACGGCGGACTCCCCCGGCACCTCCACTGGCGCGACCCGACCCGCCCATCCGGCGATCGAGGGATTCACGCCGGTCGACCTGTCCGCCGGACCGCGGCGGTGGGTCGACCGAGATTCCGAGCCGGAGGCGAACGTCCCACGCGGCATGTCGAGGGGCAGCACTTCGCCTGACAGCGGGAGACAGACGCCTTCCGGCTCGGGCCCGAACTTCGATCAGTTGGCCGTCGTCCAGCTGATCGCCGACTTCCTCGAGGCGACCGCCGGCGAGCCGGACGGGTCGTCCCGCCCGAGCGGGTCGGACGTCCGACCGGGCATCCACGACGCCCGCTGACCCCCGTCAGGCGCTGCCGGGGTCCCCGGCGGGCGGATCGGGCACCCGGAAGACCACCGCACCGCGGCCCGGTTCAGGTGCGAGCCGGGTGGCACGGTCCCAACACCGCTGCAGGATGCAGCGGGCGACCCAGTCGGTCGATGCGAACGCACCGTCGTCCCGCAGCGCCAGGAAGCGGCCGACGTCGGGGAACCGTGACGCGGGCGTGGCACGGATGCTGGCCTGCATGTCGGTGTCCACCACTCCCGGGGACACCGCATAGGCCCGCAGCCCGGTGGCCTGCTCCTCCAACCCGACCACCTGGGTGACCATCTCGACAGCGGCCTTCGACGCGCAGTAGGCCGCCCAGCCGCGGTACGGGGTGGTGGCCGCGCCCGAGGACAGGTTGACCAGTGACCCTCCCCCCGTTCGGGTGCGCAGGTGCCGGGCGAAGGCGGCGGAGCCGTGCAGCACGCCCAGCACGTTGGTCGCCATGTGGCGCTCCAGTTCCACCGGATCGAGATCGACCAACGATCCGATGGGCCCGAGGAGCGCGGCGTTGTTGACCCAGAGGTCGATGCGGCCGAACCGCGCGATGACCGCTTCGGCGAACCGGTCCACCGCCACGGGATCTGTCACGTCCACCGGGGCGGCCAGCGCATCACCCCCGTCGGGGATCCCCGGTTCAGTCCGGGCGCAGAGCCCCAGCCGGAACCCGTGGGACGCGAACGAGTCCGCCAACCCGGCACCGATGCCCCGACTGGCGCCGGTCACCACGGCCACGGGCGACGATGTGCCCGCGCGCTGCGGGATCTCTGTCGCCGGTCCGGACACCGTCTCAGTCCACCGTCGACACGAACACGTTCTTCACCTCGCTGTAGGACGCCAGCGCCTCGAGGCCCAGTTCGCGTCCGAAGCCGGACTGCTTCATCCCCCCGAAGCTGGTCTGCACCCGCACCGAACTGTTGGAGTTGACCGACAGGTTGCCGGCCTGGACGGCCCGGGCCATGCGGAGCGACCGTGCACCGTCACGGGTCCAGATCGAACCGGACAGCCCGTACGGGGTGTCGTTGGCCAGGCGGACGGCGTCCGCCTCGTCGTCGAACGGGATCACGGCGACGATGGGTCCGAAGATCTCCTCACGGGCCATGCGCCACGACGGGTCGGCCGGGGCCACCACTGTGGGTGGGAACCAGAACCCGGGACCATCGGGCACGGCACCGGTGGTGCGGGCGGCCACCGGTCCACCCGCGGCACCCATCCCCTCCTCCATGAACGAGGCCACCACACCACGGTGGGCGGCGGTGACCATGGGGCCCATCTTGGTGTCGGGGTCCGTCGGGTCACCCACCGTCCAGGCGAGGACGGCGTCGGCCAACAGGTCGAGGAATTCGTCGAGGACCGAGCGCTGGACGAGGATCCGGCTGCGGGCGCAGCAGTCCTGTCCCCCGTTGGCGAACACGCCACCGGGGGCGGACGCCGCGGCCTTGGCCAGATCGGCGTCGTCGAACACGACCGACGCCGACTTTCCGCCCAACTCGAGGGTCACCCGTTTGATCGTCCCCGAGGCGCGTGACATCACCTCGCGGCCGACTTCGGTGGAGCCGGTGAAGGCGATCTTGGCCACATCGGGGTGTTCGGCCAGGCGGGTGCCGACCACCGACCCCTTGCCGGTCACCACCTGGAGCACGCCCTCGGGCAGCCCCGCATCGAGTGCCAGCTCGGCCAGACGGACAGCGGTCAGTGGTGTGATCTCGGCCGGCTTGACCACGATGGTGTTCCCGGTGGCGAGCGCCGGACCGACCTTCCACGAGGTGATGGCAATGGGAAAGTTCCACGGGACGATCGCCCCAACCACACCGAGCGGCTCGTGGAACGTCATGTCCACACCGCCGGCGACGGGCACCGTCGCCCCCCGGTGCTTGTCCACCGCCCCGGCGTAGAAGTAGAGGACCTCGGCCACCATGGCGACCTCGTCGCGGCTCTCGGTGATCGGCTTGCCGACGTTGGCCGTCTCCAGCTGGGCCAGCTCCTCGGCGTGAGACTCGACCTCCGCCGCGAACCGACGCATCAACCGCGCCCGGTCCGCTGGCGCCACCGAACGCCAATCCGGCCCGGCGGCCAGGGCGCGGGCGACCGCCTCGTCGGTCTCTTCGGTGCCGAGGATCGGAACCTCGGCCACGACCTTCTCGGTGGCCGGGTTGATGATGTCGATGGTGGATGCCATGACCGCTCCTTCCGTGTCGGTTCGTCCAGTGTCAGGTCGTCGTGCCGCGTGCCGAGGGCCGGGCCGCGGTGACGAGTCCGGTGAACAGCCGGGTGTCGCCCTGCTCTTCGGGGTGCCATTGGACGCCGACGACGAAAGATCGGCCGAGCACCTCGATCGCCTCGATCACCCCGTCGTCACTGCGGGCCGCCACCAGCAACGACTCGCCCAGTGCGTCGATGGCCTGGTGGTGGCTGCAGAGGACCTCTGCCGTCGTGCCCACCAGGCGGTGGACATGGGTGCCCGGTTCGGTCACCACCGTGACCGAACCGAAGGCCCCGGCCTGCGGTTGATGGCGGGCGGACCCGAGGAGGTCCGGGAGTTGTTGGACGAGGGAGCCGCCCATCAGGACATTCAGCACCTGATGCCCACGGCAGACGGCCAGGATGGGCAGATCCCGGTCCAGGGCTGCGTCGAGCAGTTGGAACTCGAGTTCGTCACGGGCGTGGCTGACACCGCCGTTGCGCCCGTCCGGTGCCTGGCCGTAGCGGACCGCCGACAGGTCACCGCCTCCGATCACCAGGAGACCGTCGATCGCGTCGAGGACCGGGTCGACGGCGGACGACACGGCGGCCACCCCCTCGGACCGCACGCCGGGGGCTCCAGGCGAGGCGACGACCGTGGCTTCGGCGACAGGGGGGATCAGGACCGGCCATCCGCCGGCGGCCACGACCATGTCGAGGTACACGCCCGGGACGACGGCCGCATCACGGTCCCACGACCACCATCGGGTGTCCTGGCGGTAGGTGGTCACGCCGATGATCGGGCGGGCGCCGGGGTCGGACATGTGGTCAGTATCCCATCCCGTACCGGTGTCACCATCTGGGCCGACGACCGGTCAGCGGCCGGTTGCCGCGGTACCGGCGGCGGTGGACGATGGACCCCGATTGAGCCAGAGTGCAGGGATGCTGACGCTCGAGACCCTGCCGCACCAGATCCGGTCGGGGGACGTACACACCGTCGTGGTGGCCTTCCCGGACCTGCAGGGACGACCGGTGGGCAAGCGGGTGACCGGTGCGTACTTCCTCGAGCACGTTCTCGACCACGGCATCGAGGTGTGCGACTACCTGTTGGCCTGCGATGTCGACATGGAACCGTTGCCCGGCTACGAGTTCGCCAACTGGGAGACCGGCTACGGGGATCTCAACGCGGTCATCGACCCGCACACGGTCCGGCCACTGCCGTGGCTGCCCGGATCGGTACTGGTCCTGTGCGACCTGTTGACCATGGGGGGCGAGCCCGTCGAGGTCTCCCCCCGGCAGATCCTCCGCCGCCAGATCGAGCGGGCCGCCGAGCGTGGGTTCGTGGTCAAGTGTGCGACCGAGCTCGAGTTCTACCTGTTCATGGACTCCTTCACCGAAGCGGGAGCGAAACGCTGGCAGGGACTCACCCCCCACGCCACCACCATCGAGGACTACCAGCTGCTGCAGACATCGCGCGAGGAGTACATCATCGCCAGGATCCGCAACGAGATGGTCGAGGCCGGCATCCCCATCGAGTTCTCCAAGGGCGAGGCCGGCATCGGCCAGCACGAGATCAACATCACCTACGGCACGGCGCTCGAGGTCGCCGACCGGCACCTCGTCTTCAAGAACGGGGTCAAGGAGATCGCCGGTGAGTACGGCCGGGCGGCCACGTTCATGGCCAAGTGGTCGATGGAGACGGCTGGTTCGTCGTGCCACATCCACACCAGCCTGTGGGACGCGACCACCGACGAACCCCTCATGGCTCCCACCGAAGGCGAGGATTCCACCTCGGGATACTCCACGGTGGGGAGCCAGTGGGTGGCCGGCCAGATCCACGCCGCCGATCAGCTGGCCTGGTGCTTCGCCCCCTACGTGAACTCCTACCGGCGCTACGTCCCCGACTCGTGGGCACCGACCGCCGTGGTGTGGGGCGAGGACAACCGGACCTGCGGCTTCCGCGCGGTGGGCCACGGCGTCGGCAGGCGGATCGAGAGCCGGATCCCAGGGGCGGACGTGAATCCGTACATCGTGCTGGCGTCGGCCATCGCCGGCGGGCTGTGGGGCATCGACCACGGGATGGAGCTGGCCCCTGCGTTCACCGGCAACGCCTACCACGCGCCCGACGTACCGCGGATCCCGACCACCCTGCCCGAGGCGATCGCCAGCCTGGAGTCGAGCGAGGTGGCCGTGGAGGCGTTCGGGCACGAGGTCCACCAACACCTCGTCAACACGGCACGTCAGGAGTGGGCGACCGCCAACTCGGTCGTCACCGACTGGGAGCTGGCCCGCAACTTCGAGCGTATCTAGCGAACCCGGCAACCCGGTCGCCGGATGGTGGAACGTCTCCGTCACCCGCGCGGCGGCCACCGCACTCCTTGACGCGCGGCGATGTCACTGGGAGAATGGAGGAGTTATGACGATGCCCACCACGGACCTGCTCCTTACCTGACGACGAACGCCACATCGCGTTCGTCCGCAACCTCCTGTGCCTCCGGCCAGGAGGTTTTTTGATGGCCGGATGCAGGAAGGCACCGTCGTCCCGGATGGGAACGCAACGGGTCACCACTGACACCACCGACACCACCGAGCACCGAGCACCGAGCAGCAGCAGCAACCTGAGGGAGTCCCCGATGACCGAGCACGAGCACACCACCACCGACGGCACCTCCGGCACCCGCCTGGCCATGCCGTGCGACGTCTCCCCGATGCCGTTCCACCTCTACCGCCCGTACGTGCCGCTGGTGCTCACCGACCGGACGTGGCCGGACCGCCAGACCACCGTGGCACCCCAGTGGGCGAGCGTGGACCTGCGCGACGGCAACCAGGCCCTGGTCGATCCCATGGACTCCGAGCGCAAGCTCCGCCTGTTCCAGACCCTGGTCGACATCGGGTTCAAAGAGATCGAGGTGGGCTTCCCCTCCGCGTCCCAGACCGACTACGACTTCCAGCGCGAGATCATCGAGGGCGCCCTCATTCCTGACGACGTGACCATCCAGGTCCTGGTCCAGTGCCGCGAGGAATTGATCGAACGGACCTTCGAGTCGCTGCGCGGTGCCAAGCAGGCCATCGTGCACTTCTACAACTCGACCTCCACGCTCCAGCGCCGGGTCGTGTTCGGGCTCGACCGGCAGGGCATCATCGACATCGCCGTGAACGCCGCGCGCCTGTGCAAGAAGTTCGAGTCCACCCTGCCGGACACGCGGATCCGCTACGAGTACTCCCCCGAGAGCTTCACCGGGACCGAACCGGAGTTCGCTGTGGAGATCTGCGAGGCGGTCATGGCGGTCCTCGAGCCGACCCCGGACAACCCGGTCATCATCAATCTGCCCAACACCGTGGAGATGTACGGACCACACGTCTACGCGGACGTCATCGAATGGTTCGGCCGCACGATCTCGAACCGCGAGTCGATCATCCTCAGCCTGCACCCCCACAACGACCGCGGCACCGCGGTGGCCGCCGCAGAGTTGGCGGTGCTGGCCGGGGCCGACCGGGTCGAGGGGACACTCTTCGGCAACGGCGAACGGACCGGCAACGTCGACATCGTCACGTTGGCCATGAACCTGTTCGTCCAGGGGGTCGACCCCGCGCTCGACTTCGGCGACATCGACCGGGTCCGCCGGGTGGCAGAGTTCGCCACCCGGATGCCGGTCCACCCGCGCCATCCCTATGCCGGCGACCTCGTCTACACCGCGTTCTCGGGCTCGCACCAGGACGCCATCAAGAAGGGCTTCGAGGCGCTCGGCGACGACTACGACCGCTGGGAGGTGCCCTATCTGCCCATCGACCCGGGTCACACCGGTCGCACCTATGAAGCCATCATCCAGGTCAACAGCCAGTCCGGCAAGGGCGGCGTCGCCTACATCATGGACACCGAACACGGGCTCGACCTCCCTCGGCGTCTCCAGATGGAGTTCTCCAAGCAGGTCCAGGCCGTCACCGAGGACACGGGTACGGTGATCCGCCCCGGTGAGATGTGGGACGTGTTCTCCCGGACCTACCTGCCCGACGAGGCCGGCGTCCGGATCCTGAGCAGCGAGATGACGACCGGTGGTGGCCGTACCACCGTGACCGCGCAACTCCTCGTCGACGGTGAGCCCCACACCGTGGTCGGCGAAGGCAACGGGCCGATCGACGCACTGGTCGGTGCGCTGCGGGCCGACCTCGGCGTGCGCTTCGAGGTCAAGGACTACAGCGAGCACGCGCTGACTGCAGGCAGCGGCGCGTCGGCCGTCGCCTACGTGGAGGCCGAGGGGGAGGACGGGTCGACCTGGTGGGGTGTCGGCATGGACTCGAGCATCCTCGACGCCTCACTGGCCGCCGTGGTCAGCGCAGCCAACCGGGCCCGGGGACGGCGGGTCGATTGACGGTCCGCTGACCCGCGGCGTGGCCACCCGATGCGTGGGTACCATGAGTCCGCCTTGCCGAGCCATCACCAGAACGTCCGAGGGGGCACGCCAGTGGGTACGCAACAGGCGAGCAGACCGGACAGCATCGGCGCACGCACACCGGCACCGGCACAGCCGACGCTCCGGTGGAACGGTCGAGGTCGTCCCCGGTGATCAGCGTGATCGTCCCGGTCCTCAACGGTGGGCCCTTCCTCGTCGAGCAGCTGCGGGGCCTGGCTGACCAGCACCCGGACGAGCCGTGGGAGGTCATCATCGCCGACAACGGCTCCACGGACGGCAGTCTCGAGTTGGCCCGGGAATGGGACCGGGCCCACCAGGAATTCCACGTCGTCGACGCCTCTGCGGTCGCCGGCGCAGCGGCGGCCCGCAACGCGGGGGTCGCTGTGGCGAGCGGCGAGTACCTCGCCTTCTGCGATGCCGACGACGTGGTCCAGGCCGGATGGATCGACGCCTGCGTCCGGGCCCTGCAGGACGCCGACGTGGTCGCCGGTCGATTCGACTTCCGCCAGCTGAACGGCTTCCGGCCACCGAGTCCGCTGTCATCGGGCATCCGGCCGCTGGGGTTCCTGCCCGCCGGGCTCGGAGCGAACCTCGCCGTGCGTCGCTCCGCCTTCGACGAGGTCGGTGGCTTCGACGAGAAGCTCATGCCGGTCGGTGACGACACCGACCTGTGCTGGCGCCTGCAGCTCCGCGGGTTCCGCTTCGCCGAGATGCCCGACGCCATGGTGGCGAAGCGGGCCCGAACCACCTTCCGGGGGGTGTACCGCCAGTGCTTCGCGTTCGGGCGGGTCGCACCGGTCCTCTACCAGCGGTACCGGGCCGACGGGCTGCGACGCGACGTCACAGGGGCGGTGAAGGCATGGGCCTGGCTGGTCGTCTCCGCTCCGTTGATCTTCCAACCGACCCGGAGGTTCGAGTGGGCGCGTGGCACCGGCATCCGTCTCGGTCGACTCAGCGCCTCGTTGCGGCACCGCGTCTTCTTCCCCTGACCGGTTACGATCGGACTCCCGTCCGGCGCCGGTCCGGCCAGACGGGTCCGGAACGGGGGGTATGGGTGCCGACACAGACGAAGGGCGCGCTCGGGCAGGTCGCGTCCGTCATCCGTGAGTACGGGAAGCACGACGCCATCGTCCGTCGGGACGACCTGATCCGGGAGCACCTGGCGACGTTGCCGCCGGACGCCCTGGTGGTCAACGTGGGCTGCGCCACGGTCCGCCGCTTCGAGGCGGAGTGCCCGGCCCGTTACCTCGCCACCGATCTGCGGGTGCTCGACACGGTCGACTTCTCCGCGGATGCCAGCCGGCTCCCGTTGGCCGACGACTCGGTGGACATGCTCATCGTCCTCGAGATGCTGGAGCACGTGCCCGACCCGCCCGCCGTCGTGCGCGAGCTCGGGCGGGTCCTGAAGCCTGATGGAACCGTGCTGCTCTCGGTGCCGTCCGCCGTGCCGCGACATGATCACCACGACTACTGGAGGTTCACCGCGCAGGGGCTCCAGGCCCTGTGCGACCGGTCGTTCGCGGACGGGACCGTGGAGGTCTTCGGCGGGACCTTCGAGACCCTCGGCTACCTCGCCGCGTACTACGTGTCCCTGCTGTTGCACGTACTCAAGTTCCCCGGTCGCACGTTCCGGCAGTTCTTCCCGTCCCTGGGGCACGCCATCGACGCGCGGGCCGGGTGGACGACCTCGACCAGCGCGCTCCACACCTTGGCGTTCGACCTCCTGTTCATCGGCCACGGATCGGACGGCACGATCGGGTCGGACGGCCCGGTCGGACGGCCACGCCGACCGCTCGCCGATCCAGCCACCGTGGATCCCGAACCCTGGGCGCCGGCACCCTGACCACGGCCGTCCGGACATGCCCGGGGGCGGACCGGATCAGAACCGGTTGAGCCGCTTGAAGATGCCCTTGGTCTGCTTGTAGAGGGTGACGAACTCCTCGAACAGCAGGTCGTATTCGGCCGCGTGTGCGGTGTCGGGCACATACGTCCGCTTGATGGCCACCATCTCCGGAACCTGGTCCAGGGTCACCCGACCGAGGGCCAGGAGGGCGAGCAGTCCGGCACCCCGTACGTTGGCCAGGACCGGATCAGCCACCTGACGGATCTCCCGACCGAGCACGTCGGCATGGATCTGGGACCACTGGTCCGAGTTGGCCCCGCCGCCGACGAAGGCCAGGGAATCGAGCCGCCGACCGGCGAACTTTTCGACAGCGTCGAGTAGCCACCGCGAGTTGAGGGCCACACCTTCGAACACGGCGCGGACCATCTGGTCGCGCGTGGTGGCGAGCGACAGATTGTGGAATCCGCCCCGCACGGTGTGGTCGTCGACCGGGGAGCGCTCGCCGTTGAGCCACGGCGTGAAGAGCACCCGTCCGCTGCCGGCCGGCACCCGGTCGACCATGGCGTTCATGGCCTCGAAGTCCGGGGCCAGTTGCAGGTTGTCCCGGACGAAGGTGAGGCAGGCACCGGCCGTCTCGTGCTCGTCGGCGATGAGGTACCGGCCGGCCAGGGCCGCCGGGATGGACGCCACGTTGGAGGTGGGAGCGGTCTTCTTGAACGGGACGTGACACGAGATCCACGAGGACGTCCCGATGTAGAGATGGGTGTCGAAGTCGGCCACGGCCCCGGAACCGAAGACCGCGGAGTGCACGTCACCGGACCCGGTCACCACCGGCAGACCCGCCGGGATCCCCAGCTCTGCGGCAGCGGTCGGGGTCACCTCGCCCACGATGCTGCCCGGCGCCACCAGGTCGGGCAGGCGGGCACGGTCGAGCCCGGTCCATTCGAGCAGCTTGGCGTCGTAGTCCACGTGGTCGATGTCCCGGTTGTCGGTGACCCAGTGTGCGGCGATGGAGTCGTAGGAGGCCGAGGTCCGCCCGGTCATCCTCAGGTTGAGGTAGTCGACGGGCTCCAGGAACGTGGCCGTGCGGGCGTAGACGTCGGGAAAGGCCTGCCGGATGAAGAGGATGTGGGACACCGGGTCCTTGCCCGACAGGCCGGGGGCACCGCCGGTCACCTGCACCCACCGCATGAGTTTGCGGGGGTCGTACCCGAGGACGTTGACCGACCCACCGGCCACCCGGCGGATCTCGGCGTTGCCACGGGAGTCCATCCAGATGACCGCCCGCATGAGTGCCGTGCCGGACGCATCGATTGCGACGGTCCCCGACCACTGGGCCGTGCAGCCCACGCCGACCAGTTCGACGGCGCCGGCCTCGGCCAGCGCCCGTCGGCTGCAGGAGGTGATGGCCGACCACCAGTCGTCCGGGTCCTGCTCGGCGCCGCCGCCAGGGAGCAGGTGGAGAGGTACGGGCTCGGTGGCGTGGGCGACGATGCGTCCCGACTCGGCGACGACCGCCACCTTCGGTCCACCGGTGCCCAGATCGATGGCCAGGACGCACGGCCCCTCGGCACCCGCGGGCGTCACGGTGCCACCCGGGTCACGCCTTGACCACCCAGATCGTCGCCGTGCGGACCGTCTCCCCGTCGTCCAACTCGATGACCGTTCCACCGTCGGCACCCGTGGGCGGCTCGGTGGAGACGGACACGGCCAGCACCTCGCGGCCGATGCCGTCGACGAGACCGGCAAGGTCGTCCAGTCCGACCAGGTGGAGGTGGATGGTGTCCGACACCTCGAGGCCCGACTCCTTGCGCAGGTCCTGCACGTTGCGCACGACCTCGCGGGCCAGTCCACGACGACGCAGATCGGCATCCAGGGCCAGGTCGAGCGCGAGGACCTCGGCCCCGTCCCGCGACACGGCGAACCCGGGTTGGGCCTTGACCCGCACCTCGACCTCCTCGGCGGACAGCTCGACCGGTCCGTCGGCCAGCGGTACCACCACGGGGCGCCCGGCGGCCAGTTCGGCGGCCGCGGCCACTTCGTCGACCGAGGTCATGGCCGCACGCAGGTCCTGGACCCGCCGGCCGATCCTCGGGCCGAGCAACTTGAAGTTGGGTACAAGTTCATAGGCCAGGACGTCGCCCAGTTCGTCGGTCGCCTCGACCCGGTCGACGTTGAGCTCGTCCTCGACGATGCCCGGCGGCAGCGGGGGGCTGCCGGGCGGCAGGTACACGAGGGCCCGCGCCAGTGGTTGACGAACCTTCATCCCGGCCTCGGAGCGCGCCGCCCGGCCGAGTGACGACAGCCGTCGGGCCAGTGCCATGCCCGACTCCAGATCCTCATCGATGAGGGCCGCGTCGACGGCCGGCCAATCGGCCAGGTGCACCGAGTCGTCTTCGCCCGCACCGGTCAGGTCCCGCCACATGCGGTCGGCCAGGAACGGGGTCATCGGTGCCAGGAGCCGGGCCACCGTCACCAGGACCTCGTGCAAGGTCGCCTGGGCGCCCAGCGAATCGCCAGGATCCGCTCCCGGATCCGTCCGCCAGAAGCGGCGGCGGCTGCGGCGGACGAACCAGTTGGAGGTGTCGTCGATCAACTCGGCGATCGCCGTGGCGGCCGGAAAGGGCTCGTAGCCGTCGAGCGACTCGGTGGTGCGGGACACCGTGGCGTGCAGCCGCGACAGCATCCAGCGGTCGAGCAACGACCGCTCCGACGCGGCCGGCACGGCGGGATCGCCCGGGTCGAACCCGTTGAGGGCGGCATAGGTGGTGAAGAACGACCAGGTGTTCCACAGGGTCAGCAGCGCGTCGCGCATCGACGCGTCGATTGCCTCGAAGCTGACCCGGGTGGGTGTCCACGGGGACCCCTGCGAGAACATCCACCACCGCAGCGGGTCCGCGCCCCGCGTGGAGAGGATCTCCCAGGGGTCGATGACGTTGCCCACGCTCTTGGACATCTTGCGGCCGTCGGCGTCGACGATGTGGCCGAGGCACAGGACGTTCCGGTAGGGGGTCGTGCCACGCACCAGCGTGTTGACGGCGAGCAGCGAGTAGAACCAGCCCCTGGTCTGGTCGATGGCCTCGCAGATGAAGTCGGCCGGGTACACGAAGGAGTCGTCGGAGCCGGGTGTGCCGGGATAGCCCCACTGGGCGGTCGGCATGGAGCCCGAGTCGAACCAGGCGTCGATCACCGGCTCCACCCGGTGCATCACGGCTGGTGCGCCGCCGGCGGCGGCGCAGTCCGGGCACGGGACGGTGACCTCGTCGATGGCCGGGCGGTGCGGGTCGACCCCGGACACGTCGGTGCCGGCCAGTGCGCCCAATTCGGCCAGGGATCCGACGCAGACGGTGTGCCCCTCGTCGCACCGCCACACCGGCAGGGGGGTCCCCCAGAACCGGTCGCGGGACAGTGCCCAGTCGATGTTGTTGGACAGCCACTCCCCCATGCGGCCGTCGCGGATGTGTTCGGGGTGCCAGCCGATGGTCTGGTTCTGCCCGACCAGGTCGGCCTTGCGGTCCGACGTACGGATGTACCAGCTGGGCTTGCCCCAGTAGATCAGCGGTGTGCTGCATCGCCAGCAGTGGGGGTACGGGTGGACGTAGGGGTGCCGCCTCACCAGGAGTCCGGCAGCTTCCAGTCGGTCGTCGACGTCCCCGTTGGCGTCGCGCACCGAGCGGCCCTCGAGCCAGTCGACCGCATCGGTGAACCGGCCGTCGGGGCCCACCGGGTTGAGCGTGGGGAGCCCGTTCTCCCGTCCCACCTGACGGTCGACCTCACCGAAGGCGGGTGCCAGGTGCACGATGCCGGTTCCCTCGTCCGCCTCCACGAAGTCCCCGCCGACCACCCGCCAACCCACCCGTCCGGCATCGGCCGGACCGGGGGTGAGGTCGTCGAACGGGCGTCGGTAGTGGAGGCCGACCAGCGCGGACCCGGCGACGACCGCATCCACGGTCGTGCCCTCGCCGAACACCTGCTCCACCAACGTGCCGGCGACCACGAGGTCGCCCACGACGGCGTACTCGAGGGCCGGGCCGACGGCGGCTCCGGTGTTGGACAGCAGTGTCCAGGGGGTCGTCGTCCAGGCCACGAGTGCGAGCCCCTCCAGGGAGTCCCGACCGAGGGCACCCCGCAGGGCGGCTGCGGCATCCCCCTCGTCGGTGAGCGGGAACCGGACGTAGGCCGACTCGTCCTCCACCTCGCGGTAGACATCGGGCTGACCGAGCTCGTGACTGCTGAGCGCCGTGCCACAGCGGGGACAGTACGGGACGACCTTGATGTCCTCGTACAGCAGGGACTGGTCCCACAGGCTCTTCAGGTTGGCCCAGACCGACTCGACGTACGAGCCGTCGAAGGTCCAGTAGGCGTCATCGATGTCGATCCAGTAGCCGATGCGTTCGGTGAGCGTCTTCCACTCGCCCACGTAGTTGCGGACCGATTCCTTGCACAGGCGGGTGAACTCGGCGATCCCCACCTCCTCCTCGATCTGCCGCTTGGCGGTGATCCCGAGCTGCTTCTCCACCTCCACCTCGACGGGCAGTCCGTGGGTGTCCCATCCGGCCTTGCGGGGGACGGCGTAGCCGCGCATGGTGCGGTACCGGCAGAACAGGTCCTTGTAGACCCGGGCCCACACGTGATGCAGGCCCGGTCGGCCGTTGGCCGTGGGCGGCCCTTCGTAGAAGACCCACGGCTCGGCTCCGGACCGCAGTTCGACGGACCGCTCGAAGACCCGGTGCGCGGTCCAGCGGGCCAGCTCCTCCTCCTCGAGGGAGATGAAATCGGCATCGGCGGGGACCGGGCGGAACACGGGGCGCTTCCTCTTCACGTTGGGACGGCAACTTCGCCGGGAGACGGCAACTTGGCTGGGGGACGACGTGCCCCGGGGTCGCACGGCGGGTTCGTGGCCGTCGCTCGTCGGGGTGCGGTCCAGATACTACGGGTGCCCGGCGTCGACCCGGGACCCCGTGTCCGGTCCGGTCCATCGGCGAGACTGGGTCGATGTTCGCACCGTTCGCACTCGAGGGCAGCCACGTCCGCCTGGAGCCCCTCCGTACCGACCACGTCGCCGACCTGCTCGCAGCGGCCACCGGTGACCGCTCCCGGTTCGGCTACACCCCGGTTCCCGACGACCACCGGTCGATGGTCGACTACGTGTCCCGGGCCCTGGCCCACGCCGCCGACGGTGACCAGGTCCCCTTCGCCACCGTCGCACTCGCCGAAGGACGGGTCGTGGGCGCCACCCGGTTCTACGACCTGGAGCCGTGGGACTGGGACGGGATCGCCCCCGGAGCCGAGCCGGTGCCCCGTGTCGGTGAGGTCGACCGGGCCAGCATCGGGCACACCTGGCTCGACCCGGCCGTGCACCGCACTCCGGTCAACACCGAGGCGAAGTTGCTCATGATGGACCACGCCTTCGACGTCTGGGGTGCCCGGGCCGTCCGGCTCCAGACCGATGCCCGCAACCAGCGCTCCCGAGCCGCGATCGCCCGGCTCGGCTGTTCGTTGGACGGCGTGCTGAGGGTGGACCGCCCGGCGTCCGACGGCTCGGTCCGGGACTCGGCCGTGTTCTCCATGCTGGCCGACGAGTGGCCCGCCGCACGGGCACGCCTCCTGGCACGATCGTCGGAGCGGAACCCGACGGCCTGAACAGCACGCGGCCCGCGCCGCGTACGATGAGTCGCATGCCGGAGCACCCACCTCCCTCCCCTGACGCGCCCCGACCCGACACCGCCACCCGACCGCACTCGTCGGACACGGTGATCCTCGTCGTGGTCTGCCTGGCCCAGTTCATGGTCGTCCTCGACGTGTCGATCGTGAACGTGGCCCTGCCCGCCATCCAGTCGAGTCTGCACTTCCGGCCGGTCAACCTCCAGTGGATCGTCACCGCCTACGCGCTCACCTTCGGCGGGCTGCTGCTGCTCGGTGGGCGTCTCGCCGACCTCTACGGCCGTCGCCGCATCTTCCTCGTGGGCCTCGGGGTCTTCACCGCCGCCAGCCTGCTCGGGGGGTTCGCCACCGACCAGGCGACGCTGATCGCCGCCCGCTCCCTCCAGGGGGTGGGCGCGGCCATTCTCTCGCCGGCCACACTGACCATCCTGACCGTGACCTTCCGGGACCAGCGGGCCCGGGCCAAGGCCTTCGGGGTCTGGAGCGCGGTGGCTGCCGGCGGCGGTGCGGCAGGCGCCCTCTTCGGCGGGATCCTCACCCAGTACCTGTCGTGGCGGTGGATCCTCTTCGTCAACGTGCCCATCGGGATCGCCCTGTTCGCCGTGGCCCGCCTGCGCCTCCACGAGTCCCGGGCGGAGGGGCCACGCCGGCAACTCGACGTGGCCGGAGGGGCGACCGTCACCGGTGCCCTGTTCCTGCTGGTCTACGCGATCTCCCACACCGACGTGGTGCCGTGGACCGCCACCTCGACCCTCCTCGTGCTGGCGGCCGCCCTCGTCCTGCTCCTCGCGTTCGTCGCCATCGAGGCGCGCGCCGCGTCCCATCCGCTGGTGCCACTTCGCCTGTTCCGGGTCCGCTCGGTGGTCGGGGCCAACCTGGTCATGTTCTGCTTCGGTGTCGGCATGTTCGCCATGTGGTTCTTCCTCTCCCTCTACCTGCAGCAGGTGCTGGGCTACAGCCCCGTCGTCACCGGGCTCACCTTCCTCCCCCAGACGGCTGCGATCGCCATAGGTGCCACCCTCAGCGGGCGCATCGCACCGAAGCTGGGGCCGCGCAACGTGCTGATGGCCGGAGCCGTCCTGGGCGCCGGAGGACTGTTCTGGCTGTCGTTCATCAAGGCCGGGGACACCTATCTGTCCGGAGCCTGCGGGGGAGGCATCCTCGCCACGTTCGGCATGGGTCTGGCCTTCACCCCGATCGCCCTGTTGGCCACGGGCGGGGTTCCCCCACAGGACGCCGGCCTGGCCTCGGGTCTGGTCAACTGCAGTCGCCAGATCGGTGCGTCGGTGGGCCTCGCCGCCCTGACCACGCTGGCCGCCTCGCGGACGGCCTCCCTACTGGTCGCCGCGGGCCATCACGAGAGCGCCGGTAGCGGTGTCGTCAAGGTCGCCATGACCGAGGGCTACGCCCGGGCATTCCTGATCGCCTCGGTCGTGGTGTTGCTGGGCGGCGCACTCGGCCTGGTCATCCCACCGCCCCGGGCGGCATCGCCGGGGTGGTCGGGTGACGATGCCGATCAGGCGTCGGCACCGGTACTGGTCGACTGAACCCTGCTGTCTGCCTGGTCGGCTGCGTCTGCCTGATCCTGACCGTGGGCGGATGCACGCCGGAATGATCGTGGCCAGAGGTGGCGGCCCACGACGCAGTCGAGCTCAGCCGCGAACGCGGTGATCACCGTGCCGATCCCGATCCACCACAGCAGCACGATGAAGGTGGCGAACGTGCCGTAGAGCGTCCGGTAGTGCCGCAGCTCGTGGGTGACCAGCTGGGCGTCGACGAACTGCAGGACCGTCCATCCGACCCCGGCCACCACGGCCCCCCGCCAGAACCCGCGGGAGCCCTCGGGACGGGGCACCAGGATGGCGAATCCGGCCCAGAACATGGCGATGTTGATCAGCAGTGAGCCGGCCAGTCCCACCAGCGACGACGCCGCTCCCAACCCGCCGAAGCTGCCGATGCCGGCGATCGCCCCGCCGGCGATGAACCCGACACCGAGGACGAGGAGGAAGCCGACGGCACGGGGTAGCCAGCGTCCGAACGTCGGCAACCGGTCGCGTGGAATCTTCCACACCGTGGCCATCAGGACCTGGGCGCTCCGGCTGAGGCGCAGACAGCCGTAGACGAGCCACAGCGCCAGCACGATCAGGAGGGCGGTATTGCGCCCGGTCAGTCCGGTGATGTTGTGTCGGAGTTCGTCACCCACGTCGGGGAATTGGCGCAGCGCCGCGTCGACGACGTCCTTCTGCGCGGACGGGTGGCCGAACAGGAGGATCTCCACCAGGGTGAGGAGCACCAGCAGGAGGGGGAAGACGGCGAGGAAGGCCGTGTAGGCCAGGAGGTTGGCCATCCGCCCGGCCCCGTCCTCGGTGTACTTGGCCACGGTGGCGGCCACCAGGGCGGTGACCCGATGGCGCTGTTGATAGGCATCGAGGCGGGCCAGGGTGTCCGTCGCCCGGCTCATCCCTCCACCAGACCGATCCGCCCGTGGCGCCGGAACTCGGCGAGCAACCCGTCGACGTCCTGCGGGGTGAGTGGGGCGTAGGCGAAGCCACCGGGTCCACCGGGGACCCGCCGGAAGCAGACGTCCGTCCCCCGCCACCAGCCGTCACGTCGCAGCGGCCCCTTGGTCACCTTGCCACTGGCGGTCTGGGGCAGGCCGGTGGTGATCCGCAGGAACGACGGCACCCATTTGGTCCCGAGGTCGTCCTGGTCGGCCAGGAACCGGGCGAACCCCTCGGTCTCGAACGTCCGCCCCGGCAGCAGTTCGAGGGCCGCCATCACCTGGTCCCCGGAACGGGGATCGGGTACCGGGTACACCGCCACGGTGGCGGCGTCGCCGTAGCGGACCAGGACCCGTTCGATCGGGCCGGCGGTGAGGTTCTCCGAGTCGACACGCATCCAGTCCCCACCTCGGCCGGCGAAGTAGAAGTACCCGGCCGCATCCCGGTAGGCCAGGTCCCCGGTCCAGTACCACCCGTTGCGGGTGCGCTCTGCGGTGGCTGCCGGATCGGCGTAGTAGCCCTCGAAGCGACCGGTACCGGAACGGTTGACGATCTCGCCGACGGCGGCCCCGCCGTTCACCAGCGACCCGGTCGCGTCGAACTCGGCCGGGGGACATTCCGCCATGGTCGCCGGGTCGACGACGATCACGTCCTCGGACGGCAGTCCGAGTGAACCGGTCGGCGTGCCCGGCACCCGGGCGATGGCCACCCCGCCCTCGCTGGAGCCGTACCCCTCGGTCAGCACGCACCCGAACCGGCGCTCGAACTCGGCGTGGTCGGCCACCGAGGCCTCGGTGCCGAAGCCGCGCTTCAGCGTGCAGGTGCGGTCGTCGTCGGACTCCGGGGTGGCCAGCACATAGGCCAGCGCCTTGCCCACGTAGGTGAAGGTGGTGGCGCCGTAGCGGCGCACGTCGGGCAGGAAGCCGGACGCGCTGAACCGGGCGGCCAGGGCCACGGTGGCACCGACCACGACACTCGGTCCCCACAGGACCATCAGGGCGTTGCCGTGGAACAGCGGCATGGTGCAGTAGGCGACGTCCGAGGCGTCGAATCCGTAGGCCGCAGCGGAGCGCTGGGCGATCGAGGCCAGCCGGCCCTGGGTGCACCGCACGGCCTTGGGGGCACCGGTGGTGCCCGACGTGAAGAGCAACAGGTAGAGGTCGTCGGCCGTCGGCCGGCACTCCGCCACCACCTCCGCCGCGGTCACCTGGGCGTGGTCGGCGACCCGCGCCCGGTAGTCCGTTCCGTCGACCCGCAGCACCCGCTCGTCCGGTACGCCGGTGTCGAGCCCCTCGAGCAGTGCCGCACCGCCGGCGTCGGTCACCAGCACCTGACAGTCGGTGCGTCGGATGTCGCCGGCGAGGGCCTCGCCCCGTCGGGTCGGATTGATACCGACGACCACGGCACCGCACAGGGCGGCGGCGGACAGCCAGAACAGGTACTCGGGCTCATTGCCCAGCAGTACCCCGAGGTGGGGACGTTCACCCACACCGAGCGCACCCAGCAGGCCGGCCCGGGCTGCGCCCTCGGCCATCGACTCCTCCCAGGTCCACCGTGCGTCACCGGAGACGATCGCCGTCGCGGTGTCCGTGGCCCGGGCCATCAGCAGATCGGCGACGCTCGGCGTCCCCTCGTCGAACCCGGTGCCGCTCACGTGCCCGTGACGACCAGGAGCTCCTGGACGGCGCGGCCGATGCGACCCTGCTCGTCCCACAGCGCCGACTCGGCCGCACCCACACCCGCCGGCCCGAACCGCGTCCGGGTGTCCAGGCAGACCCACTCCCCCACCGGCTGTCGGTGCAGCGACACGGTGAGATCGGGATTGACGAAGCTGTTGGTGGCGAACTCGAGTTCGGCCCCGATCCCGTTGCCGAAATCGGCGGCGGCCACGGCCCGTTGAGCCGGGGACGTGGTCTCGCCCGCCACGACCGGCACACGCAGCCGGAACCATGCCGTGGCCGGTCCGGGCCGGTCGAACCTGCCGGCGACGAACCGGATCTCCATGCCCTCGTTGTGGAATGCGCGCCACGACTCCCGGGTGGAGGGCACGGGAACCCCTGATTCCGGACCGGCGGGAGCGGGGTCCTCGGGAACCGTGGGGACCACCCGCTCACCTGACGGGTCGACCCGCATCCGCAAGGACCGGCCCCAGGTCACCTCGGTGCCGCCCTCGGTCACCACCGTGTCCACCACCTGGACCCGACGGCCGGGGCGCACGACCCGGCTCACCACCTCGAGTGGGGCGGTACCCACCGGCCGCACCAGCTCGAGGCTGGTCCGCACGAGCAGGAGTCCGTCGTCCTCCGGCACGGACCGTTCGACCGATCGGACCACGGCGGCTGCCACCGCTCCGCCGTGCAACGCCTCGGGCGACCAGGGACCCCGGGCCAACTCGGTCGGGACCAGCCGGGCACCGTCGGCCACGAACAGGCTGGGGGCGTCGGTGCCACCTGGCGGGTCTGCGACCATGGCCGGAACGCTACCGGTGGTCGGGTGCACCGGTCGCGCCTACCATCGACGCACCCGCGGCCCCGCATCCCGATGAGGGGTCCGTGGCCACCGGAACCGACCGACACCCACCACCGACACCCACCGAGGAGCACCATGGCACAGCGGACAGCAGAACTCGACATCAACGGCTCACCCGACGCCGTATGGAAGCTCGTCGGGGACTTCGGCGGGATCGCCGGATGGATGCCCGGGATGGAGTCCTGTCGGGTCGAGGGGGACAACCGCATCCTCGACACCATGGGCATGACCATCACCGAGAAGCTGGTGTCCAAGGACGACGCCGCCCGTGCACTCACCTACGGCATCGTCGACGGCGTGCCCGTCGAGTCGCACGAAGCCACGATCACCGTGACGGCGGCGGGCGACGGCAGCCACGTGACCTGGGTGGTGGATGCCACGCCGGACGAGATGGCCGACCTGATGCAGTCCGTCTACCAGCAGTCGCTCGAGGCACTGAAGAGCCACGTCGAAGGATGACCGGATCGGCGCCCGGTTCCGGGCAGCCGGACGGCCTACCTGCGGCTGCCTCCGGGAGCCACGTCTACCGGGTGGAGGCGGTCACCGCAGCGGGACCCGAGGTGGTCTGGCCACTCGTGGGCGAAGCCACCCGCTGGCGCGAGTGGTCGTTCCTGACCGGTGCGCGTCTCGAGCGTGACGGCGTCCCGGCGCCCGACGGTGTCGGCGCGGTCCGGCGGTTCACCCGCTACGGCGTGGGCTCCCGGGAAGAGGTCGTGGTCTGGGATCCGCCGCACCATCTGGCCTACCGGATCCTGAGCGGATTTCCCGTGCGGGACTACCGGGCCGACATCACACTCGAGCCCTCGGGCTCCGGCACACGGATCGACTGGTCGGGCTCGTACGAACCCCGGTGGCCCGGGACGGGTCGCCTCCTCCACGCATTCCTGCCGGCGATGATGCGCCGCTTCGCTCGTGACGTCGCCCGCTACGCCGACGGCCTGGTCACCTGAGGCCGATGGTCACCTGACGGTGGTCCGGCCCGACAGCGACAGGCGGACCGTGGCCGCTGCCACCAGCCGTCTGTGCGTCGACGGACTCAGTCGCCCATGGCGGCCAGTCGGGCCGCCCGTGCACCGACCTCGGCCCGGGCCCGGTCGACATCGACCGTCAGGACCTCCCGGTCCGCCACCACCGGGACCCCGCCGACCCACACATCGGTGACCAGCCGGCTCGACGCCGACCACACCAGGTGTTCGGTCAGCATGGTGTCGTCCAGGAGGGGGACGAACGCCGGGTCGTCGAGGGTCACCGCCATCATGTCGGCCTTCGACCCCGGGGCCAGGACTCCGAGATCGGGGCGCCCGAGGGCGGCGCCCCCACCCCTGGTGGCCAGGTCGAGTGCGACCGACGCGGGCAGGGCGGCCGCATCGTTCCCCCGGAGTCGGGCCAGCATGGCCGCCAGCCGCAGTTCCTCCCACAGGTCGAGATCGTTGTTCGACGCCGGTCCATCGGTGCCGAGCCCGACCCGCACGCCGCGGGCGAGGAGGTCGACCACCGGGGCGATGCCCGACGCCAGCTTTGCATTCGACTGCGGGCAGTGGGCCACCGCCACGTCGTGGTCGGCGTAGAGGTCCATGTCCGTCGACGAGAGCCAGATGCTGTGGGCGGCCAGGACACGACCGTCGAACACCCCCGCATCGGCGAGGACCTGTGGCACCGACCCACCGTGCTCGGCCACGAAGGCGTCGGCCTCGGTCGGCGTCTCGGCCAGGTGGAGATGGAACAGCGCGCCACGTTGGCGGGCGATGGCGGCGGTGGCCACGAGTCCGGGCAGGGGCACCGTGTAGGCGGCATGGGCGGCGAACCCGATCTCGAGTCGCCCGGCCTCGCCGTCGCGTCGGGCGTGGAACCGGTCGAACCGGTCGAGGCTCGCGTCCCACCATGCTCCGTCGGTGGCCGTACCGGGCAGGGCCACGACGCCGGGGGTCAGCAGCGCCCGCGAACCCGCGTCGATCACGGCGTCGGCGTTGGCGTCCTCATGGAAGTACATCTCACACGTGGTCGTCACCCCGAAGGCCAGGAGCTCGGCGGCGGCCAGCGTCATCCCCCAGTAGACGTCCTCGGGTTCCAGATGGGCCTCGCGCGGCCAGAGCACCTCGAACAACCACCGCAGGAGTGGCAGGTTCTCGCCCGTTCCCCGGAACAGGGTCATCGCCGAATGGCAGTGCGCGTTCACGAACCCCGGGAGCAGAGCGCCCTCCACGACGATCTCCCGGACTCCGTCCTCACCGGCCGACCGCAGCTCGGCCGGCGTCCCCACCCGGGTCACCGAGTCGCCGACCACCTCGACGGCGCCGGGCCGCAACACCGCCCGGTCCCCGGTGCACGGCACCACCGCATCAGCCACGTACCGGACCGCGCCGGTCGCCACCCGATCGTCCCCGGGAACCGTCGCATCGGTCACCGGGCCACCCTACGGCGCCGACACCGCCGTCGTCGGGAGGGGGCACGACCGGACGCCGTCCTCCGGCCCCCGACGGCCATGGCGGCCCGCAGCTGGTCCGGTACCCGCCCGAACAGGGAGTTCACCTCTTTTTCACCCCCATCAGTAGCCGATCGACCACAGAGCGTCGTGTTGGTTGTGATCCCCTTACGAATGACTTATGTTGCTCGTGTAGCCACAACGAACGGTGGCCCAGAGGGGCAGTGCAGGGAAGGCGGAGTCCGGGCGGAGGTCCCGGTCCTGCACAGCGCAGCAACCTACTCTGGTGGAGGTAGGCGTAGGAGGAACGGACCATGATCGGGTCCTCACGGGTGGCGAAGACAACCGTCGAACTCCTGCACCCGCGCGTCCTGGTGACCGGTGCGTCCCACTCGACCAGGTGTGGCGCATGACCAACGCGATGAAGCGCAACCCTCGTGGTGGGAGCGCTCCCCGGGTCGTGCTCTACGCCCTCGGCGTCCTGGTCGCCATCATGGCCGCCGTGCTGGTGAAGACGACCGCGATCGACAACAGCGGACTGTCCAAGGCGGTCAATCTCACCAGCTACAGCCCGCTCACCGTCGCTCCCGTCGCCAACCAGGTGGCCAACAGCGGTGTGCCGGTCGTGCCGGTCGCCATGACCGCGACCGATACACAGACCTCGCCCTTCCCGGTCATCACCTGGACGGCCGGCGGGCTGCCGCCCGGCCTCAGCATCTCCCGCACCTCGGGCCTGATCACCGGAACCCCCACCTTGTCCGGCACCTACAACGTGGTCGTGTCGGCCAGGGACAACTCGCATCCGCCAACCTTCGGCACCGTTCGCTTCAATTGGACCGTGAACGACATGGCCCCGGTCGTCACCCAGGTCGTCCCGGTCCAGAGCCAGGGCGTGGGCGGCATCCGAGTCGTCATCACCGGCCGGAATTTCGCCGACGCCTCCTCCGTCAAGTTCGGCTCCGTCGACGCGGGCAACATCATCGTCAGCCGCCACGGGAACCGCATCGTCACCTTCGCCCCGCCCGAGACGGCCGGCACTGTGGACGTGACGGTGACCGGTACCGGTGGGACCAGTGCCGCGGTCCCGGCTGATCAGTTCACCTACCTCGCCCCCGAGATCACCGTCGTCTCGACGCCGAGCGGCTCGGTCGCCGGCGGCACCCGGGTCCGGATCTCCGGCTCGGGCCTGGGCGGTGCCACCTCGGTCACCTTCGGTGGTGTCGCCAGCCCCGCCTTCAGCGTCCGG
>Ga0302202_10001719_pt1 | contig 26734 bp, 28 predicted proteins | sample II_Bog_N3_3_FD_194579 | JGI IMG/M metagenome (GOLD analysis project Ga0302202, IMG submission 194579) | Peat permafrost microbial communities from Stordalen Mire near Abisko, Sweden - II_Bog_N3_3 | ecosystem: Environmental > Terrestrial > Soil > Wetlands > Peat | place: Sweden: Abisko...
TCATACACGATACGCGCGGTCAGGCCACTGCCATCGGCCATTTCCACCAGGTGACCAAGCAGACCAAAGCCGGTGACGTCGGTCATCGCGGTGACACCCGCCAGCTTGCCGAAGCGGCTGCCGGGTTTGTTCAGGGTGCACATCCAGTCCCGGGCCACACCGACATCTTCGCTGCGCAACTTGCCTTTCTTTTCCGCGGTGGTCAGCACGCCGATCCCCAGGGGTTTGGTCAGGTACAGCTTGCAGTCGGCCGTCGCGGTGTCGTTGCGCTTCATATGGCGCTTTTCCAGCAGACCGGTCACCGCCAGGCCGAAAATCGGCTCGGGGGCGTCGATCGAGTGACCGCCGGCCAACGGGATACCCGCCGCATCGCACACCGCGCGACCGCCACGAATCACTTCACGGGCGATTTCCGGGGCCAGCAGGTTCACCGGCCAGCCAAGAATGGCAATGGCCATGATCGGATCGCCGCCCATGGCGTAGATGTCGCTGATGGCGTTGGTCGCGGCAATCCGGCCGAAATCGAAGGGATCGTCGACGATCGGCATGAAAAAGTCGGTGGTGGAGACCACGCCGCGTTCTTCATCGATGGCATACACCGCGGCATCGTCCCGCGAGGCATTGCCGACCCAGAGTTTCGGGTCGAGGTTCTGCGCGCCACTGCCGGCCAGGATGACTTCCAGCACCTGGGGCGAGATCTTGCAACCGCAGCCGGCGCCGTGGCTGTACTGGGTCAGACGAATCGGTTCGCTCATCGGTACACCTCAATCCGTTTCAAATTCCACCGAGTTTAACAGAGCCACCGAAACCGGGTCCGGATCAGACATGGCCCAATCGTGAGCTTGCCCGGCCCGATTGGCGCTCATGCCCGGGGATTTGCGGCTCAACATCGAGCTGCCCCACCGGCGAGCCATTGTTCGCCCCCCGGCCCCTGTATCGACCTCCAACAAAAACGGGAACCTTCCTACCATGAACAAGGCAAAACTGAGCCTCGCCTGGCAGATCGTCATCGGTCTGCTGCTGGGCATCGCCGTCGGCGCGCTCCTCAACCACTCCAGCGCGGACAAGGCCTGGTGGATCGGTACACTCCTGCAACCGGCGGGCGATCTGTTTATCCGCCTGATCAAGATGATCGTGATCCCGATCGTGATTTCCTCGTTGATCGTGGGTATCGCCGGGGTCGGCGACGGCAAGAAACTCGGGCGTATCGGTTTCAAGACCTTGCTGTACTTCGAGATCATCACCACTGTGGCGATCGTCGTCGGCCTGGTCCTGGCGAACCTGTTCCAGCCCGGCCATGGCATCGACATGAGCCTGCTGGGCACCACGGACATCTCCCAATACGAGAAAACCACCACCGAAGTTCAGGCCAACCACGCCTTTATCACCACCCTGTTGAACCTGGTGCCGTCGAATATCTTCGCCGCCCTGGTACGCGGCGACATGCTGCCGATCATCTTTTTCTCGGTGATGTTCGGCCTCGGCCTGTCGAGCCTCAAGGACGAACTGCGCCTGCCCCTGGTCGCGGTGCTGGAAGGCGTCTCGCAAAGCATGTTCAAGGTCACCCACATGATCATGCGCTACGCCCCGCTCGGGGTCTTCGCGCTGATTTCGGTGACCGTGGCCAACTTCGGCTTCGCTTCACTGTGGCCACTGGCGCGCCTGGTGACCCTGGTGTACGCCGCCATCGCGTTTTTCGGCGTGGTGGTGTTCGGGCTGGTGGCGCGGATCTGCGGCTTCTCGGTGTTCAGGCTGATCCGCATCCTCAAGGCCGAGCTGATCCTTGGCTTCTCCACCGCCAGTTCGGAAACCGTGCTGCCGCGGATCATCGAAAAGATGGAAGCCTTCGGCGCGCCACGGGCCATCAGCCGTTTTGTAGTGCCCACTGGTTACTCCTTCAACCTCGACGGCTCGACCCTGTACCAGAGCATTGCGGCAGTGTTCATTGCCCAGCTGTACGGAATCGACCTGTCCCTCGGCCAGCAGATCACCCTGGTACTGACCCTGATGGTGACCTCCAAGGGCATCGCCGGGGTGCCGGGGGTGTCGTTCGTGGTGCTGCTGGCCACCTTGGGCAGCGTCGGCATTCCCCTCGAAGGCCTGGCGTTCATTGCCGGCGTGGACCGCATCATGGACATGGCCCGCACCGCGCTGAATATCGTCGGCAATGCCCTGGCGGTGGTGGTCGTGGCACGTTGGGAAGGCCTGTACGATGACGCGGCGGGCGAGCGTTACTGGCAGTCGCTGTCGCAGCCGCAAGCAGACGACGAGCAGGCGTTTATCCCCGTGCGTTAACGGATAGACTGACGCGAGATACCTGAATCATCACGCTGGAGGTCGATCCGATGGCGCATTTATCGCCCAAGCTCAGCGGCATGTCCCCCGACGTGTTCCGCTTCGAGATCAGCGAAAGCACCGGTTATGCCCAGGATTGGCACGCCCACGACTGTCATATGCTGCTGTTGCCACGCCAGGGTGGGTTGTTCCTCTCGACCGAAAGCAACAGCAATGCGCTCCACGTCTCGCGCCAGGCCTTTTCCCTGGTACCGGCGGATTTCGCCCATTCGACCCAGGCCGCTCCAGGGCGGGAAAAACACGTGGTGCTCTACGTCGATTCGCACTACATCAATCACCAGGGCCGGCTCGACGGCTACCAGTCCTTTGCCGCACAGGCCGATCGCGCGGGGATCTGGCAAGGCAGCGAGACCCTCGACAGCATCCTGCGCCTGCACGACCAACTGGCGGCGGGATGCTCGGCCGAAGCCTTTCAGCGTCAGGTCCCGCACCTCAACCACCTGCTGTTCGAAGAGTGCGCCCGGCTGATCGCTCGCCAGCAACCGCCGGCGCAGCAAAACGATGGCCAGCGCAATGCCCTGCTGGTCCGCGATATCCAGCGCTACGTGCGCGAACACCTGCAGGATGAGCTGAATGTCGACCTGATCGGCTACCAGTTCCACCTGTCGCGGCGTCACCTTACCCGCCTGTTCAAGGCCTGCACCGATGAAACCCTGGTCGACTTCACCAATCGCACCCGGGTCGAAACCGCTGCGCGGCTGATCTCCAGCAGTTCCCTGTCGATCCTCGAGGTCAGCCTGGCCGTGGGCATCGACTCGCCGTCCTACCTGGCGCGCCTGTTCAAGCGCTACCTGGGCCTGGTGCCCAGCGACCTGCGCAAGCCCCACTGAGGCCATGGCCCAAACGTTCGCTTGCAGGACCCGATCCACCTAGAACCTGTCGCTGTCCGTGGCCAGAATCGACCTTATCCACCGTGTCGTGAGGTCAGGTATGAGTGATGTACAGGTTGTAGAAGTCTTCAAATCGAAACAGGGTGGCGGTAATCCCGCGCCCATCGCTGTCGCGGCCGACGGCCTGAGCGCCGAGCAGATGACCGCCATCGCCCGCGCCTATGGACATGAAAGCGGCTTTGCCTTCACCCCGCAGGATCAGGCCAGCCACGACTACCATTTCCGCTTCTTCGTGCCTTTGCATGAAATGAGCATGTGCGGCCACGCCACCATCGGCACCGTCTGGCTGCTGCAACAACTCGGCAAGCTCGACCGCCGGCAGTTGTCCATCGAGACCCAGAGCGGCACCGTGACCGCGCATATCCAGGGCAAGCCGGGTGATGATGCCTTTATCGAGATTTCCCAGCCGGCGGGCGTGGTGAGCAAAGTCGAGGATGCCGAGATACGGGCACAGATCATCGAGGCCATCGGCCTGCAAGCGGACGATATCCTCGACCTGCCGTTCCTGAACGCCGCCACCAGCCGCATCAAGACCCTGGTTCCGGTCAAGACCCCGGCCCTGCTGGATGCCGCGTGTCCCGACTCGCCGCGCATCAAAGACCTGTGCGAGCAGATCGACTCCACCGGGCTCTATCTGTTCTGCCCGCGCCCGGATATCGCCCGGCAGTTCGACAGCCGGCAATTCCCCAAGGCCTCTGGTTACCCCGAAGACGCCGCTACCGGGATTGCCGCCACGGCCCTGGCGTTCGGCTTGCTGGAATACGGCATGATCGAGGCCGATGAACAACCGATCCTGGTGCACCAGGGCCGCGCCATGGGTCGACCGTCCGATATCTACGTGCGCCTGGACCTGGGTGCGGGCAGTGAACAGCCCGTTGGTTGTTTTGTCGGTGGCTATAGCGCCTTTGCCGCGGAGCAACAGCCGGCGGGAGAGCAACATGAGCACTGATTCCAACCGGCAATGGCTGCCCTTCTCCGAGGTCCGGCAACCGTTCCAGGCACTGCTCCGGGCGATTTACCACAAAGCGCCGCAGAACTTCGTGGTGCCCAGGCACTTCAAGTTGAGCGTGCGCGACGGCAACCTGCTGTGGGTCTCGGGCCAGGTACCGCGCTTCAACCATGAGATCCGCCATACCGGAATCGTCGGCCAGGATATTTCCCTGGAGCAGGCGCGGGAGGCGGCGCGGCTGTGCACGGCGAATTTCCTGTCGATTGTCGCGGCGGCCTGCGACGGCGATCTGGAGCGCGTCGAGCAAGTCGTCCGAATCACTGGCTATGTACGAGCGCCCTCGAACTTTGGCGCTCAATCCGAAGTGATCAACGCAGCCTCCGAGGTGCTGGTCCAGGTCTTCGGCGAGCGCGGCCAGCATGCGCGATCGGCCATTGGCGTGTTGTCCCTGCCGGGTGGCGCGGCGGTAGAGATCGAGGGCGTGGTTCGTTTGCGCAGTTGAGACGGTGCTAGGCTGAACGTCCGTTATCCCCAATGAGACCCAACCCATGACTGCTTCGCAAACACTCTCCCCGGTCAACTTCGCGGAAAAGCTCGCGTTGTTCAATGAGCACTGGCAACCCAGGATTGTTGCCGAAATGAACGACTACCAGTTCAAGGTGGTGAAGGTCGAAGGTGATTTCGTCTGGCATTCCCATGCCGACACCGATGAGACCTTTATCATCCTGGAAGGCGTGCTGCGTATCGACTTTCGCGATCGCCAGGTGCATCTGGCAGCCGGCGAAATGCTGGTGGTGCCCAAGGGCATCGAGCACAAGCCGTATGCCGAGCGGGAGGTCAAGATGTTGTTGATCGAACCACGCGGAGTGGTCAATACAGGGGAAGAAGGTGGGGATCTGACGGCCAGTAATGACGTCTGGGTTTGAGGTGTCCCGTGGGAGCTGGCTGACCAGCTCCCACAGAAACCGCGTTTCAGGTCACGCCGACAACGAATAGATCAACGCCGAAATCGCCACCAAACCTACCAACGTGACGAACACATTGGACATCTGCCCCGAATACTGACGCATCGCCGGCACCCGACGGATCGCGTACATCGGCATCAGGAACAGCAGCGCCGCGATGATCGGCCCGCCGAGGGTCTCGATCATGCCGAGAATGCTCGGGTTCAAGGTCGCCACCAACCAGCACACCACCAGCATGAACGCCGCGGTCATCCGGTCCAGGGCCTTGGCGCCTGGCTTACGGCCGCTCTTGGCGATCAGGCCCTTGAGGCCTTCGCTGGCCCCGATGTAGTGCCCCAGGAACGACTTGGAAATAGCCACGAAGGCAATCAACGGCGCCGCGAAGGCGATGGTCGGGTTGCTGAAGTGGTTGGCCAGGTACGACAGGATCGACAGGTTCTGCGCCTTGGCTTCGGCCAACTGCGCCGGCGACAGGGTCAGCACGCAACTGAAGACGAAGAACAGCACCATCACCACCATCAGCAGGTGGGCCCGCGACAGGATCTGCGAGCTGCGCTCTTCGGCGTGGGCACCATAACGGCGCTTCTGGTCAACCGCGAAGGCCGAGATGATCGGCGAATGGTTGAAGGAGAACACCATCACCGGAATCGCCAGCCACAAGGTGTGCAGCAAGGCCGACGGCTCGGGCGGGCTGCTGGCCGTGGCGAGGATGCCGCCGTTCCAGTGCGGCACCAGGTACACCGCCAGGAACAGCAAGGCGACGATAAACGGATAGACCATCAGGCTCATGGCCTTGACGATCACCTGCTCGCCGCAACGGACCACCACCAGCAGGCCGAGAATCAGCATCAACGACAACAGCGCCCGCGGTGGCGGCACCATGTGCAGCTGGTGTTCGAGGAAACTGCCGACGGTATTGGTCAGTGCCACGCTGTAGATCAGCAGGATCGGGAAGATCGCGAAGAAATACAGCAAGGTGATCAGTGCCCCGGCCTTGACGCCGAAATGCTCTTCCACCACCTCGGTGATGTCCGCGCCATCGCGCCCGGAGAGCACGAAACGGGTGAGGCCACGGTGGGCATAGAAGGTCATGGGAAACGCCAGCACCGCCAGGACCAGCAACGGCCAGAAGCCGCCCAGCCCCGCGTTGATCGGCAGGAACAGGGTGCCCGCGCCGATGGCCGTGCCGAACAGGCCCAGCATCCAGGTGGTGTCTTGGCGGCTCCAGCTGCTCAGTGCAGCGGGTGCCGATTCATAGTGTTCGTCGACGCTGTTGGCCTGGTCATTCATCCGGTCGAATCTCCGTTAGCCGGTCATTACCACGCGACCGGGACGGATAAAAAACGTGTCACTGGCAGCGTCCCGGCCATAAGAGGGGCGCGATTGTCCGGGATTAAGCTTGAGAAGCAAAGGGTTAGCTGAGTAACGGTCGATTGCAGCGGTAGTTTTATCCGCCATCACCCGTGGAGTATTGATACACTGTAACAATCAATTTCAGCCTCTCGATCAGTGCCCTCCCATGACCTCCGTGCAATGTCGTGCCTGCTTTACCGCCCTTCTCCTGCTCCTGGGCAGCTCGTCGGCCCTGGCTGACGACCTGATCATCACCTGGCCCGGCGACTGGGAGGTGCAGACCCTGCCCCCGGCCCAGAACGCCGCCGGTGAAGTGATCAGCGGCCTGCGCCAACGCGCGGTGAAGAACGACGCCAACGGCGATCCGCTGATGGTCATGGAGTTGACCGAGTCGGGACTCAACCCCGACCACGCAGTCAACCTCCCCGGGGTCTTGCTGGAGATGCGCAAGGCGGTGCAGAAGAATTTCGTCGAGCGCGGTTTCATGAGTGTCTGCAACCGGATTCACGACAGCACGCTGGGTGGCATGGCGGCGGTGGAAACCACCTGCACCATCACCCAGAACGGCGGTCACGTGATGACCCAGACCCTGGTCGCCGCGGCCCGTGAAGGCAAGGCGTATTCCTTGCTTTATGCCGGCTCGGCGGAGGGTTACAAGAGTGTCGAGCCGGTGGTCAATGGCATTCGGGCGAGTTTGCACCTGCAGCCCTGACGCCCCCTACCCGGCCAGGAATCCCCGGGCCATGCCGCTGGCGGCAATCACCATCAGCATGATCAGCAGCGCTTCGATATGGCTGATCCGCGCGAACACACGGGCACGGCCGATATCCACGGGCGTGCCCTTCTTCTGGGCGATACGCCATTTGATCAAGGTGATCATCGGTGACAGCTCCAGCAGCAGGATAATCACGAACAAGGTCAACTTGAGGTGGAACAGCGGCTGGTGCAGGTAGTAATCCGTGCCCTTCTCGAAACCACCAAAAGCACGCAGACCACCGGTGATCAGCAGGACACCGGCGCTGATGCCCCAGAGGTTGTCCCAGACAAATACCTGCCGCAGCTCGGCCGGGCTGGTGCCGGTGAGGCGGCGCAAGGCCCCGGCGCGTGCGAATACCGCCGCCAGGGCAATACCGAACGCCAGAAGGTGAAGTGCTGCCAGGGACCAGTGAGCGAACATTGAGTCGTCTCCTTGAATGAGCAAGACAGTTGTAGCTCAAACCACCGATATTTGCGCAGGTCCCTGGCTCGACTCAGGGCCTCAAGGCAACAGGATCACCTTGTCACTCCCACCCTGGTTGACCTCGGCATAACGCGCCAGGCCCTCGGACAGCGGCGACTCCAGCAGCCCCGTCGGCAGTTCCAGCAAACCCTCGTCAAAGAAGCGCCCGAACTGGCCGAGCATCCGCGCACAGGCCTCGGTGCCGTAGAGCAACGAGTTGATCCCGACCACCGAGCCGCCCTTGCGATACAGGGCCAGGGCCGGCAACTGCACATGGCCGTCCACCGGTGCGGCGATGATCGCGATCCGGCCGAAAGGCGCCAGGGCCGTCACCGCCGCCGGCAGCCAGAAACCGGTAGTGTCGAAGATCACATCGGCGCCGCCTGGAAAGACGCCGTTGACCGCCGCCGCCAGGTCTTCCGGCTTGTCCAGTTGAATGGCATCAAAACCCTTGTCCTGAAGCGCCTTGACCTGCTCCGCACGGCGCACCGCACCCAGTACCCGCGCCCCGCGAATCTTTGCCAGGGCCAACGCGGCGCTGCCGACGGCGCCATTGGCACCGATCACCAGCAAACGTGTGTCGGCGTTCACCAGGCTGCGCTCCAGGGCATCCCAAGCGGTGGTGAACGGCACGCCGAGGCTGGCGGCCTGGGCGAAGCTCAGGTGCGTCGGCTTGATCGCCACGCCGCTGGCGGGCAGGGTCAGGTATTGGGCATGGGAACCGTCGCCGGTAAAACCCAACTCCTTGCCGGTACCCCAGACTTCCTGGCCGAGCAACGCTTGCGGTCCTTCGATCACCACACCGGCGAAGTCCCGCCCGGGAATCCGTGGCAGCGTGGTGTAGGAGAAACGACCCAGCACGTTTTTCACATCGCTGGGGTTCAGGCCGGCCGCCTTGATCTGCACCAGGACTTCTCCGGCAGCAGGCACAGGGGTGGGAACGTCGACCAGTTGCAGGGCCGAGAGATCACCGGTTTTCGCAAATTGCAGGGCTTTCATAAAGTACGCATCCAGTCAGTAAAAAACGTGGGATTCAGGACAGCCAGCCGGCAACCAATTGCTTGCCCAGGGGCCAGGCCTTTTCACCCAGTTGCATGCCCAAAAGGCCTACCAGGGCCACGGCGGGCGGTGCCGGGGAGCGGAAGTCGAGCCCGCCGTAAAGCAGGCCGACGGCGATACCGATGGCGAGAGAAACAAGGTAGCTCATGACGAACTCCGGGCTCGTTGAGGGAATGCCCAGAGTCTATGACCGGCAAAGCGGGGGCGTCGGCCAAAGGCTTCTGTCTTTCGGCCAAAACACCCTCCCCTGTGGGAACGGCGCTCGTCAGCCCGCTGGATACTGGGACGGAGCAACCCCCAGGGCACGCCGGAACATATCGCTGAAACTACTCGGCGAGTAGCCCAGCTCCCGAGCGATACGACTGACCGGCACGCCCTGGATCAGCTCCGCCACGGCGGTCGCCAATTGCACCTGGCGCCGCCATTCGGCGAAGCCCATGCCCAGTTCGCCCTGGAACAAACGCGCCAGGGTCCGCACGCTGGCCCCGGCCGATTGCGCGTGCTGCTCGAAGGAGATGTCCAACGACGGCGCGCTCATGACCGCCTGACACAGGTTCATCAACCGGCGATCACTGTCCGAGGGCATGGGGATTTTCAGAAACGCGCGTCGCGCGCGCTTGAGTTCCAGCAGCGCCAGATTGACCAGCGCCTCGTAATAGTCGCCCTGGGGATCCTCGGCCAGCTCCACCAGATGTACGATCAACTCGCGCAGCAGGCCGCCGACCTCGATCACCTGGACCGTGTCTTCAAGGGTTTCGGCCAACGCCGGACGCAGGTAGATATTGCGCATCTGCAGGTCCGACACCACCCGGATCCCATGGGGCACGCCGGGCGGCAGCCACACCGCGCGCTGCGGTGGGACCGCCAGGGCCTCGTGGGGCGTCTCGACCCACATCACCCCCGACATCGCATAAAGCAACTGGCCCCAGACATGGGCATGGGGCTCGATAAACAAGCCCCGCGGGTAAGTCCGGGCCAGGGGCTGTACCGGCCTGCCGGTGTCGCTCAGGTCCGGCGGTGCGGCCAGGGCCATGGCTCAGCCAGCAACCGGCGTGCGCATGGTGACGAACTCTTCAGCCGCCGTCGGATGCACACCGATGGTTTCGTCGAAATGCTGCTTGGTGGCGCCGGCCTTCAAGGCAATGGCCAGCCCCTGGACGATTTCCCCCGCATCCGGCCCGACCATGTGGCAACCCAATACCTTGTCGGTCTTGGCGTCCACCACCAGCTTCATCAGGGTCCGCTCCTGGCACTCGGTCAGGGTCAGCTTCATCGGCCGGAAACGGCTTTCGAAGATCTGCACCTCGTGGCCCTGCTCCCGCGCCTGCTCTTCGCTCAGGCCGACGGTGCCGATATTCGGCAGGCTGAACACCGCCGTCGGAATCATCGCATAGTCCACCGGACGATACTGTTCGGGCTTGAACAGACGACGGGCCACCGCCATGCCTTCGGCCAGGGCCACCGGGGTCAGCTGCACACGACCGATGACATCGCCCAGGGCGAGGATCGACGGTTCGCTGGTCTGGTATTGCTCGTCGACCTGGATAAAGCCGTTCTTGTCCAGCTTCACCCCGGTGTTTTCCAAGCCCAGGTTGTCCAGCATCGGCCGCCGGCCAGTGGCGTAGAAGATGCAATCGGCTTCCAGCTCGCGACCGTCCTTGAGGGTGGCCTTGAGGCTGCCGTCGGCCTGTTTGTCGATCCGTTCGATATCGGCGTTGAAGTTCAGGCCCAGGCCGCGCTTGGTCAGTTCTTCCTGCAGATGACGGCGCACCGAACCGTCGAAACCGCGCAGGAACAGGTCACCGCGATACAGCAGTTGGGTATTGGCACCCAGGCCGTGGAAGATCCCGGCGAATTCAACGGCGATGTAGCCACCACCGACCACCAGGATGCGCTTGGGCAGTTCCTTGAGGAAGAAGGCTTCATTGGAACTGATGGCGTGCTCGCTGCCCGGAATGTCGGGAATCTGCGGCCAGCCACCGGTGGCGATCAGGATGTGCCTGGCGCTGTAGCGTTGGCCGTTGACTTCAACCTGATGCGGGTCCACCAGCTTGCCGTGACCTTCGAGCAGGGTTACGCCGCTGTTGACCAGCAGGCTGCGGTAGATATCATTGAGACGGTGAATTTCCTTGTCCTTGTTGGCGATCAGGGTCGCCCAGTCGAAGTCCGCTTCACCCAGCGACCAGCCAAAACCCTTGGCCTGCTCGAAGTCCTCGGCGAAATGCGCACCGTACACCAGCAGCTTTTTCGGCACACAGCCGACGTTGACGCAGGTGCCACCCAGATAACGGCTTTCAACCACCGCCACCTTGGCGCCAAATCCCGCGGCAAACCGCGCCGCACGCACACCGCCGGAACCGGCGCCAATCACAAACAGGTCAAAATCGTAGGCCATTTCAATCTCCTCGGCAGGCGCACAGCATACCCGCTGTAGCCTTCTGGGTCAGCGTCAGGCATACATGAGGGCGCACCAACGAAAAAGCCACCCGGGTGGGTGGCTTTCTTTCTACGCGGTACCTGCTACCAGGGCAGACCTATCAGTAGGCCTTGCCAGTCTTGTAGAAGTGCTCAAAGCAGAAGTTGGTCGCTTCAATGTAACCTTCGGCGCCGCCGCAGTCGAAACGCTTGCCTTTGAACTTGTAGGCAATCACGCAACCGTCCTGGGCCTGTTTCATCAGGGCGTCGGTGATCTGGATCTCGCCACCCTTGCCTGGTTCGGTCTGTTCGATCAGGGCGAAGATGTCCGGAGTCAGGATGTAACGACCGATGATCGCCAGGTTCGACGGTGCATCTTCCGGCTTCGGTTTCTCGACCATGTTGCGCACGCGGTACAGGTCGTCACCGATCAGGTCGCCGGCAATCACGCCGTACTTGTTGGTTTCCTGCGGATCCACTTCCTGGATCGCAACGATGGTGCAGCGATACTGCTTGTACAGCTTGACCATCTGGGTCAGGACGCCGTCGCCTTCGAGGTTGACGCACAGGTCGTCCGCCAGTACCACGGCGAAGGGTTCGTCACCGATCAATGGACGGCCGGTCAGGATCGCGTGACCCAGGCCTTTCATTTCGGTCTGACGGGTGTAGGAGAACGAGCACTCGTCCAGCAGTTTGCGGATACCGACCAGGTACTTTTCCTTGTCGGTGCCCTTGATCTGGTTTTCCAGCTCGTAGCTGATGTCGAAGTGGTCTTCCAGTGCGCGTTTGCCGCGACCGGTCACAATCGAGATCTCGGTCAGGCCGGCATCCAGCGCTTCCTCGACGCCGTACTGGATCAGTGGCTTGTTCACCACCGGCAGCATTTCCTTGGGCATGGCTTTAGTCGCTGGGAGGAAGCGAGTACCGTAACCGGCTGCTGGGAACAAGCATTTCTTGATCATATAAGTCCTTGAAAGGGCGGTGTGTACAAGTTTCGGCGCAGTCTAATCAGGCAGCGGTCACCTTACAATGCCCTGCTGATAGCAGACTGACGTCAATCTAGAGAAACCTGACGGCAGATAGTTCCGGGATTGTGTCAAATTTTGCTACATCCGGCGCTCACCGGTCCGGTCAAGCCTCGACCTTTACGCTTCGGCCAGCAACTCTAGCCGCTATTGACGGTTTATGCCTTGATCTGAGCTATCATCAGCAACTTTCATCAGCCCATGAGACAGATCGATGTCGGCAGCAAAGAACGTGAACGGTTACCTGATCAACCAAGCAAAAGATGGCCAATGGTGGCTGACCGGGATCAATGGCGAAGCGGTTGCCGGTCCGTTCCCGACCGAAGCGCTGGCCATTGAAGTGGCCTCGGTGTTCGAAGACACCCCTGCGCCCGCCGCCCGGCGCCGTGGCAACAAGGATTGAAACCGGCATGAACAAATTTCTGGTACTGACCGCTCTACTGGCCCTTGGCGGCTGCGCCACGGCGTCGAAAACCTACCTGAACAACGGCCAGCAGGGCCTGGCCATCGACTGTTCGGGCGAAGCGATGTCCTGGGCCAAGTGCTACGAGAAGGCCGATGCCTCCTGTGCCGGTACCGGCTACAGCATCGTCGGCACCGATGGCACCCCGTCGCCCAAGGAAAGCGACAAGACCCTGGGCGTCGACGTGGGCAACTTCAAAAGCCGCACGGTGATCGTCAAGTGCAAATAGCCATGGGCGCTGCCCGGGCATGCGCAGCGCAAGGTTCAGCCTGAAATACAATGCTCCGCGGCATTGAGTACCGCCTTGGAGCGCAAGGGAAAATTCGACATGCTCTCGAAGACCTTGATGCTGCTGCCGCTGGAGCGCTCTTCAATAATCAGCACCGCCGATGGATGGGTGGAAAACTGGTCACGTACGACCACCTTGACCCCGTCCTTGTGATAAGGCTCGATCAGCGAAGGCCCGCGATCCTTGGTCAACCGCGTATCGAAACACTGGGCATAAGCCATGGGCTTCTTGCCGGAAATCACGGCCATCGTCGGCGGTGACTGCTCGATGTCCGATACGCTCGCACACCCGCTCATGACCAGAGCAACCAACGCCCACACACCCCACTTCATAAGCAAATCTCCGATAAAGACGGTAGGACAGCGCCCAAACGATTTTTCTCCCGAGCCCGAGGATTTAATCCAACTTTTATGGCGACAAGCCTACACAATCCGTCAGACTGGGAGCCCTGTGGGTCGAATAAATCCGCTACCGCGCTAAAAACACCCTGCGCCACATGCTATCTTTTTGATTTTGTAGAAAAAGCCTTCTGGAGACGCCCTTGAAATTCATCCACCAGCGCGAGCACCTCAACGAAGACGACATCGTCGTGATCGAATGCTCCCAGACGTGCAACATCCGCCTGATGAACGACGCCAACTTTCGCAGCTTCAAGAATGGCGGGCGGCACACCTACCACGGCGGCGCCTTTGATACCTTCCCGGCAAAGATTACCATCCCGAGCACCGGCTTCTGGAATATCACCATCGATACCGTGGTGACCAAGCGCGCCATCAGCGTCACCCGCAAGCCGAACCTGACACACTCGATTCGCATCATCCGTCGCTCCAGCTCGAAACTGCGCTGAATCGCCACCGCTGTCCATCTTCTCGTTACTGGAATCGCCGTGAACACCACACCCACCACCAAGTACGTCATCAAATACAAGCTCAACGGTGAGCGTCGCTTCGAATTCGCCCAACTGGAAAACGGCAGCGACGAGCAAGCCCTGGCCGCGCTGAAAGCCATTCATGGCGACAGTGACGATGTCATCAGCGATGTGAAAGCGAGCAAGGCGCTGTAAGACCTCGCCCCTCACCGCCTGCCATGACCCTCGATCTGTTTGCCGACGCCGACCTGCAGCAACCCGAACGCTTCGAAGCCATCGGTGCACAATCCTGCGTGCTGCGCGGCTTCGCCCTGCCCTGGGTCGAGCGCCTGTTGCCGGCCCTGGCCGAGGTGCTGGTACAGGCACCGTTTCGGCAGATGGTGACCCCGGGTGGTTTCACCATGTCCGCCAGCCTGAGCAGTTGTGGCGAACTGGGCTGGACCACCGATCGCAACGGCTACCGCTACACCCGTGTCGACCCGCAAAGCGGTCGGCCCTGGCCAGACATGCCCGAGGTGTTCCGGCAACTGGCGGTGGAAGCGGCCGAGGCGACGGGTTTTGCCCACTTCAGTCCCGATGCCTGCCTGATCAACCGCTACCTGCCGGGGGCGAAGATGTCCCTGCACCAGGACCGCAACGAGCGCGATTTCAGCGCGCCCGTGGTTTCGGTTTCCCTGGGCCTGCCGGCGATCTTCCTGTTTGGCGGCCACGAACGCAGCGATAAGACCCAGCGCATCCCGTTGTTTCACGGCGATATCGTGGTGTGGGGCGGCGTCGACCGGCTGCGTTTCCATGGTGTCCTGCCGATCAAGGACGGCCATCACCCGCAACTGGGGGCCGAGCGCCTCAACTTCACCTTGCGCAGCGCCGGTTAGCCGCCTGCACCTTAGCGGTTGACGTCCACCACCACCCGACCGCGTACCTGCCCGGCGAGCAATCGCGGCGCCAGCTCAAGCGCTTCGCTCAAACTGATTTCCTGGCTGATCAGCGCCAACAGCTCACGGTCGAGATCTTTTGCCAGACGCTCCCAGGCGAGGACTCGTTGTGCCTTGGGCTGCGTCACGCTGTTGATCCCGGCCAGGGTCACACCACGCAGAATGAAGGGCGCCACCGAGGCCGGAAAGTCCATGCCCTGGGCCAGGCCGCAAGCGGCCACCGTACCGTTGGCGCGGATACCGGCGCAGACGTTGGCCAGGGTGTGACTGCCCACCGAATCGATGGCCGCCGCCCAGCGCTCTTTCGCCAGAGGTTTGCCCGGCTGCGACAGGGTCTCGCGATCGATGATCTCGGCCGCGCCGAGCTGTTGCAGGTAGGCATGCTCGGCGGTACGTCCGGTCGAGGCCACCACCCGATAACCGAGCCGCGCCAGCAAGGCCACGGCAAAACTGCCGACGCCGCCATTGGCCCCGGTCACCAGCACATCGCCCTGATCCGGCGTCAGGCCGTTGCGCTCCAGGGCCAGGATGCTGAGCATGGCGGTGAAACCCGCCGTGCCGATGGCCATGGTCTGCGCCGCCGTGAAACCCTCTGGCATCGGGATCAGCCAGTCACCGTTGAGCCGGGCTTTCTGTGCCAGTCCGCCCCAATGCCCCTCGCCGACACCCCAGCCATTGAGCAATACCCCATCGCCGACCCGATAATCGGCGTGACTGCTCTGCTCCACCGTCCCCACCAGATCGATGCCCGGCACCATCGGAAACTGTCGCACCACCGGGCTTGCGCCGGTGATTGCCAAGCCATCCTTGAAGTTCAGGGTGCTGTAGGCGACCCGCACCGTCACGTCACCTTCCGGCAACTGCGCTTCGCTCAGGGAAGCCAGGCTGGCCCGATAACCGTCCGCGTCCTTTTCGATCAAGATGCCGCTGAACATACTTGCCTCCAATTTAGACCGATCGTCTAGAAATAAACCAAAAAAATCAGCGCGCCAGACTGCGCACAAATCCCTGCATGAAAATTTCCAACGGTACATCGCTGCGCACCAGCCGGGCGCGCAGTACCGCCCCTTCCCAGCCGATCCAGAAAAAACTCGCCAGGGCCTCGCAGTCCGCGTCCGCCGCCAACTCGCCCGAGGCTTGCGCCGCTTGCAGACAGCGCGACAGGCGCAACTCCCAACTGCGAAACACCGCGTCCAGTTGCTCGCGGTAACTGTCCGGCAACAGCGTCACTTCCTGGCCAAGATTGCCCACCAGGCAACCGCGACGAAACTCATGCCGGGCCATGCCGGCCTTGGCCTCGTCGACAAAACCGCGCAGGCGCTGCAACGGCGGCAGGGACGCGTCCAGCAGCCAGCGGTCGAGCTTGCGGGCAAAATACCCGGCGTAACTCTCAAGCACTGCCCGGCCAAAGGCTTCCTTGCTGTCGAAGTAGTGGTAGAACGACCCCTTGGGCACCCCGACCCGCTTGAGCACGGTATCGATCCCCGTGGCCATGAAGCCTTGTTCGGTGAGGATCTCGGTGCCGCAACGAATCAGCATCTCGCGGGTTTGCAGGTTCTCCCGGGGGATCTTCGGCGGACGGCCAGGCTTGCGCGGTGCAGGGGTTATCGAGTTCATGGGCACAATATAGACCGATCGGCTACAAAATACATGCGACCAAAGGCTTAGCCCGGCTCAATCGACGATGCCGATATACACCGCCACGCTGTCGGGCCCGGTATAGGCTTCAAAATCCGTGGCAAAACGGCGCTGCCCGGGATGCTGCTCGAAGTAGGACCAGATCCGCCCCCAGGTGTCGATCACGGTTTGAGGCATGGCGCCACGACCTTCGAAGACCAGGTAAGGACCCGCCTGTACTTGCAACGTCTCGTAGCCGGGTGCAGGCGCGCTGACCGCCACCGCGGCCGTCACATCGAAATAACCGCTGGCATCGGATTCGTAACCGGAGTAGACGCCATACACCCGCGAATCCGGCGTCCGGTTACTGATGCGCTGCGCCAGCCCCTCTGCGTAAAAGCCGCCCCACAGACCGCCGATCCTTGCCGTCCGGGCTTGCTGTTCATCCTGATTGCGGGTGCGGACCTGGGGTCCGGACACCTGGAAAGCCGCCACTTCTACGCGTTTCACGTCCATCTGAATTGTGCTCCTGAGGGGGGTGTTGAAGTGCGACAACTTTAGGTGGATTTTTCGGCGCAGTCACCGGGGCGGCATTTTTTGCGTGTTCAGACAAGACAGCGACTGGCCTTGCAGACCTTATTCCTGATACAAACCAGCCCTGTTCTCGTCGTTATCCTTTTATCTGCCCCGGAGAAAAGTCGTCATGAGCACCTGGCCTGACACCCGCATTCTTGACCTGTTCGGCATCGAACTCCCGATCATCCAGGGGCCGCTGGCCGGGGCGACCACCTCCGCCATGATGATCGGCGTCGCCCGGGCCGGCGGCCTCGCGTCCCTGCCCTGCGCGATGCTGACCCCGGAGCAGATTCGCCAGGAAGTGCTGCTCTTTCGCAGCGAGACCCAGGCGCCATTGAACGTCAATTTTTTCTGCCACCAGCCGCCGGCCGCAGACCCGGAGCGGGAGAAACGCTGGAAGGAACGCCTGGCGCCCTACTACCGCGAACTGGGTGTGGACTTCAATGCACCGACGCCCGTGTCCAGCCGTGCGCCTTTCGATGAGACCAGCTGCCAGCTGGTGGAAGAACTGCGTCCGGAGATCGTCAGTTTCCACTTCGGCCTGCCGCCCGAGGCCCTGCTCAACCGGGTGAAGGCCACCGGCGCGACCATCGTCGGCTGCGCCACCACCGTGGATGAAGCGCGCTGGCTGGAAGCGCGTGGCTGCCACGCGATCATCGCCATGGGCAACGAAGCCGGCGGCCATCGCGGCATCTTCCTGAGCAACGACCTCAACACCCAGGTCGGCACCATCGCCCTGGTGCCGCAGATCGCCGATGCGGTGGATGTGCCGGTGATTGCCGCCGGCGGTATCGGCGACGGTCGCGGCATCACGGCGGCCTTTATGCTCGGGGCCTCGGCGGTACAACTGGGGACCGCTTACCTGTTCACCCCGGAGGCCAAGGTCTCGGCGTCCCATCACCGGGCGCTGCGCACGGCGAAGGAAAGCGAAACGGCACTGACCAATCTGTTCACCGGCCGGCCGGCGCGGGGGATCATGAACCGGGCGATGCGCGAACTGGGGCCGATCAGCGACATGGCCCCGGCGTTTCCCCTGGCCGGCGGGGCGCTGCTGCCGCTGCGGGCCAAGGGCGAAGCGGACTTCAGCAACCTGTGGTCGGGCCAGGCGTTGCGGTTGAGCGTGGAACTGCCGGCCGAGGCATTGACCCGGCAGTTGGCGGAACAGGCCCAGGCGATCTTGAAAGGACGGTAACGCGTTGCGCGGACCCGCCCGCTCGCCACAGGAATAGAATCGCTATATATTTATTTATATAGCGATTCACCCTCTCGGCGCCGCACACTTCTTATAACAAGCGGCGCATTTGCCTGTCCCTTTCCTTTGAACGGAGCCGCTTCATGACCATTCGTGCCTCACGCTTTGCCCCGACTTGCCTGGCCGCCCTGCTCGGCGTGTTTGCTTTCAGTGCCGCCCAGGCCGCTGAAGTCCAGGTCGCCGTCGCGGCCAACTTCACCGCGCCGATCCAGGCCATCGCCGCCGACTTCGAAAAAGACACCGGCCACAAGCTGGTCGCGGCCTACGGCGCCACCGGTCAGTTCTACACCCAGATCAAGAACGGCGCGCCGTTCGAAGTCTTCCTCGCCGCCGACGACAGCACCCCGGCCAAGCTGGAGAAAGAAGGCGATATCGTCGCTGGTTCGCGCTTCACCTACGCCACCGGCACCCTGGCCCTGTGGTCGGCCAAGGACGATTATGTCGATGCCAAGGGCCAGGTGCTCAAGGACAACCAGTACCAGCACCTGTCCATCGCCGACCCGAAAGCCGCGCCTTATGGCCTGGCCGCCACCCAGGTGCTGGCCAAGCTCGGCCTGACCGACAAGGTCAAGGACAAGCTGGTCACCGGCCAGAACATCACCCAGGCCTACCAGTTCGTCTCCACCGGCAATGCCGAGTTGGGTTTTGTCGCCCTGTCGCAGATCTACAAGGACGGCAAGGTCACCAGCGGTTCGGCGTGGATCGTCCCGGCCGACATGCATGAGGCGATCAAGCAGGACGCGGTCATCCTGACCAAGGGCAAGGACAACGCCGCCGCCAAGGCGCTGGTCGAATACCTGAAAGGCCCGAAAGCCGCCGCCATCATCAAGTCCTACGGCTACCAGCTCTAAATGCCGCTCACGAGTGCTGATTTCGCCGCGATCTGGCTGACCCTGAAACTGGCGTCCCTGGTCACGGTCATCCTGTTGGTGATCGGCACTCCGATTGCGCTCTGGCTGGCCCGCACCCACTCCTGGCTGCGCGGGCCGGTCGGCGCGGTGGTGGCACTGCCGCTGGTGCTGCCGCCGACGGTGATCGGCTTCTACCTGCTGATCGCCTTCGGCCCCCACGGCTATATCGGCCAGTTCACCCAGTCCATCGGCCTGGGCACCCTCACCTTCAGCTTCACCGGGCTGGTGATCGGCTCGGTGATCTACTCGATGCCCTTTGTGGTGCAACCGCTGCAAAACGCTTTCAGTGCCATCGGCACTCGCCCGCTGGAGGTGGCGGCAACCCTGCGCGCCAACCCCTGGGACACTTTCTTCAGCGTGGTCCTGCCCCTGGCACGACCGGGCTTTATCACCGCCGCGATCCTTGGCTTCGCCCATACCGTCGGTGAATTCGGTGTGGTGTTGATGATCGGCGGCAATATCCCGGAAAAGACCCGGGTGGTCTCCGTGCAGATCTACGACCACGTCGAGGCCATGGAATACCTCCAGGCCCACTGGCTGGCCGGTGCCATGCTGGTGTTTTCCTTTATCGTGTTGCTGGCGCTGTACTCGAGCCGCAAGACCAAAATGGGCTGGAGCTGAGCCATGGTTTCTTCGATACAGGTCCACCTGCGCCTGGATTATCCGGACTTTGCCCTGGACCTCGACCTGCAACTGCCCGGCCGTGGCGTCACCGCCCTGTACGGGCACTCGGGTTCGGGCAAGACCACCTGCCTGCGCTGCATCGCCGGCCTGGAAAAAGCCCCAGAGGCGTTTATCCGGATCAACGACCAGGTCTGGCAGGACAGCGCCCGCAAACTCTTCGTCCCGCCGCACAAGCGGGCCCTGGGTTATGTGTTCCAGGAAGCCAGCCTGTTTGCGCACCTGTCGGTGCGCGCCAACCTGGAGTTCGGCCTGCGCCGCATTCCCCGCGAACAACGTCGTGTGGACATGGCCCACGCCACCGAACTGCTCGGCATCGGCCATCTGCTTGACCGCCACCCACAACACCTGTCCGGCGGCGAACGCCAGCGCATCGGCATTGCCCGGGCGCTGCTCACCAGTCCGCAACTGCTGCTGATGGACGAACCGCTGGCGGCCCTCGACAGCCAGCGCAAGAACGAGATCCTGCCCTACCTCGAACGCCTGCATGACGAACTGGAGATCCCGGTGCTCTATGTCAGTCACTCCCAGGACGAAGTGGCACGCCTGGCCGACCATATCGTCCTGCTCAGCGCGGGCAAGGCCCTGGCCAGCGGTCCCATCGGCGAAACCCTGGCCCGGCTCGACCTGCCCATGGCCCTGGGCGATGACGCCGGGGTGGTGATCGAGGGCACGGTCATTGCCTACGACAGCCAGTACCAACTGCTGACCTTGCAACTGCCCGACAGCCTGCTGAACGTGCGGGTCGCCCACGCAGCGCTGGCACCGGGCAAACGCCTGCGCGTGAAGATCCAGGCCCGCGACGTCAGCCTCAGCCGGCAACCAGGCGAACGCAGCAGCATCCTCAATCTGTTGCCGGTGACCATCACCGGGGAAATCCCCGCCGACAACAGCGCCCATGTGCTGATCCGCCTGGAGGCCGCGGGCACGCCGTTGCTGGCGCGGATCACCCGTTACTCCCGCGACCAGCTGCAGTTGGCGCCGGGGCAGACGCTCTGGGCACAGATCAAGGCGGTGGCGGTACTGGCCTGACGCCCCACGCGCCAGGCACCCGCCCCGCTTTCACCGGGTTTGATGCCCGAATACACCCGCCGCCCACATTCGATCCCCGCAACGGCATCGCGGCGTTCTACACTGCTGCTCACTCCCCGAGCGACGGAAGACCCGATGACGGCCAAACCAGCAGCGACGCTTCTCGACACCCTGGAAGGCCAGCGCCTGGCTGGCGAGGACGCCCCCCGCTGGCGCGAATGGGGACCGTACCTGAGTGAACGGCAATGGGGCACGGTGCGCGAGGACTACAGCGCCGACGGCGACGCCTGGGCCTATTTCCCCCACGAGCACGCCCGCAGTCGCGCCTATCGCTGGGGCGAGGAAGGTCTCGCGGGGTTTTCCGACAAGTCCCAGCACTGGTGCCTCGGGCTGGCCCTCTGGAACGAGCGCGACCCGATTCTCAAGGAGCGCCTGTTCGGCCTGAACAACGCCGAAGGCAACCACGGCGAGGACGTCAAGGAGCTGTACTTCTACGTCGACGGCGTGCCCAGCCACGCCTATATGCGCATGCTCTACAAATACCCGCAGGCGGCCTTCCCCTACAACGACCTGGTCAGCGAAAACGCCCGGCGCGGCCTGGCCGATGCCGAGTACGAGATCCTCGACACCGGGGTGTTCGAGGACAATCGCTATTTCGATATCACCGTCGAGTACGCCAAGCAGGGCCCGAACGATATCGTCATGCGGGTCAGCGTGCACAACCGCTTTCACCAGCCCGCCCGCCTGCGCGTGCTGCCCCATCTCTGGGCGCGCAATGACTGGAGCTGGAGCGAGCACGCGCGACGACCGAGCCTGACCCTGGAAGGTGACACGGTTGCCGCCCAGCACGCCGGCTGCGACCCCATGCAAGCCAGCGCCTGGGGCGATGATGGCTTTGAGTGGCTGTTCTGCGAAAACGAAACCAACACCCGGCGCCTGTACGGCTCGCAAGCCGAAGGCCCGTTCAAGGATGGGATCAACGACCATGTGGTGAACGGCGCCGAGAGCATTCGCCGGGATGCCGGGACGCGGGTCGCGGCGCACTTCTCCCTGGCGCTGCAAGGGGATGAAACCCGCACGGTCTACCTGCGCTTCGCGCCCCCCGATGCCGAAAAGATCAACGCCCGTCACCTGTTCGAAAAACGCCGCCAGGAAGCCGATGACTTCTATGCCGCCCTGCAGGACGGCCTCAAGGACGCCGACGCGCGCAATGTCCAGCGCCAGGCCCTGGCCGGCCTGCTGTGGTCCAAGCAGCTCTATTACTTCGATGTGAACCAGTGGCTCGACGGCGATCCGACTCAACCGCAGCCACCGGCCGAACGCCTGCACATCCGCAACACCCACTGGCGGCACCTGTCGAACTTCGACATTGTCTCCATGCCGGACAAATGGGAATACCCCTGGTACGCCTCCTGGGACCTGGGTTTCCAGGCGGTGGCCTTCGCCCTGATCGATCCGGGCTTCGCCAAGCACCAGTTGCTGCTTCTGGTCAAAGACCGCTTCATGCACCCCAACGGCCAGTTGCCCGCCTATGAGTGGCGTTTCGACGACGCCAACCCACCGGTGCATGCCTGGGCGTCGTGGCGAGTCTACCAACGGGAAAAACAGCTGACCGGCACCGGCGACCTGGATTTCCTCGAGCGGATCTTCCACAAGCTGCTGCTGAACTTCTCCTGGTGGGTCAACCGCAAGGATGCCGAAGGCCGCAACCTGTTCCAGGGCGGCTTCCTGGGACTGGACAATATCGCCCTGTTCAACCGCTCCGACGACCTACCGCCCGGCTACACCCTCGACCAGGCCGACGGTACCGCCTGGGTCGCCGCCTATGCCCTGGACATGATGCGCATCGCCCTGGAACTGGCCAAGCGCAATCCGGTGTATGTCGATATCGGGGTGAAATTCTTCGAGCACTTTCTCTACATTGCCGGGGCGATCAATCGGGTCGACGACAGCGCCGAAGGCTTGTGGGACAACCAGGACGAATTCTTCTACGACGTGCTGCAACATCCGGACGGCCAAAGCGAACCGGTGCGCCTGCGCTCCATCGTCGGGCTGATGCCGCTGTTCGCCGTGCTGGTGCTGGAGCAGCGTGAACACGAAGGCCTGCCCGGCCTGCGCGAGCGGCTGCTGGGCTTCATGCACCACCGCCCCGACCTCGCGGCACTGGTCTCGCGCTGGAACGAACCGGGCGACGGCAATCGCCTGCTGCTGGCCCTGCTGCGCGGCGAACGCACCAAGAACCTGCTCAAGCGCATGCTCGATGAAGCCGAGTTCCTCTCCGACTTCGGCATCCGCTCGCTGTCCAAGGCCTTTGCCGAACAACCGTTGGCGATGCAGCTCGACGGCCGGACCCTGAGCGCCCGCTATCAACCGGCGGAGTCCGACTCGCGCCTGTACGGCGGCAACTCCAACTGGCGCGGGCCGTTGTGGATGCCGGTCAACTACCTGCTGATCGAATCGCTGCGCGAATTCCACCGCTACTACGACGATCACTTTTCCGTGGAGTACCCCAGCGGTTCGGGCTATCTGGCGTCCCTGGATGAAGTCGCCGACAGCCTGGGCCAACGCCTGACCTCTCTGTTCCTGCTCGACGAGAACGGGCACCGCCCGGCGATGGCTGCCTACGCGCCGTTGCAGGCCGATCCGGCGAGTCGCGACCTGGTGCTGTTTCATGAGTATTTCCATGGCGACAGTGGACGCGGCCTGGGCGCCTCCCATCAGACCGGCTGGAGCGCGCTGGTGGCTTTGTTGCTGCAACCGCGAAACTGATCCGCTGCAAGACTGAAAAAAAGATCGATTAAAGATGCCAATGGATATGTACCCGGACACCGCGGTACATATTCATTCGATTGAAACAAACAACTTCGCAACTCAATACTCGCGCCCCATTCCATTCACTTCAGCTTATATTCAGGTTGCTGCTACAAAACGCTACATTTGATGTTGACTTCAAGCAGCCCCTTGAGTAAATTCCCCCTGCCTGCTGCTCAGGCCTTTTTTCAACTCACAAAAGAACCCAATGGACACAGTATCTAGACGCTGTCCGGTTCCCGCGAATGCGGCTCACCGGGCGCTTAACCCAGAAAATGACGGGACTCGACGCACAGGTCGGGTGAGCTGCGCCAGGGCTTGATGCTCTTTCCGTAACTCGCCTCTGCCGGCGCCAGTCCGGTCGTGAGGTGTGTTATGACTTTCAAAACCTTTGTAATGCCTGGCGTTCGCGCCTTTTCTTCGACCATGCGCGTCAAATTGTCCCGCGAGCCGGCGAAATCGGCCCGTGGCAACGCCCTGTTCGCTGCCCCTTCCTCCAAGGCTTCGGCACGCGCCTCCGTCGGCTGGCGTATCTGCCCGACCACCGGCCAACTGCAACAACGCTGGAATTTCGATGACAGTCAGGACCCGCAGAGTACCGGGCTTGCGCAGCTGTTCCAGCGCGCCGGCCTGACCCTGAACCTGTATGTCGAGGCTCGCGCCACTTAATCGCCTGGCGCTGACAATGACAACTAACAGCCCTGCACTTCCTACTTGGAAGTGCACGGGATAGTTATGTCTTTAATTATTAAACGTTGAGCACTTCATTATGGACGAAGCCAGTAGGCGGTTCGCTGTTCGTCACGCTTTCGTGAACGGGCAGCGAACGTTAAAACCTTATATATCCTCTTACTCGAATCACTCGCATCCGCGTGACTCGGCCTGTATTCGTTCGCCTGTTGAATAGGTGAGTCGTCTATATGCCCGGTCACGAAGCTGTGACAGAGGCATCGCTATGAACGCAGTCAAAGACCCTATCCGGCCAACCGGAAACCGCGCGACGCAAGACACCAAGCTGTCGATGCGCGCCGCTCGCGAATCGCAACACACCCTGGCAACCACCCTGAGCAACGTCAAGGCCAGCCGTGACGGCCTGACCGAACTGGACGCCGTCGGCCGCCTGCAACGCGAAGGCTTCAACGAAGTCGCCCACGACAAGCCTCCACACGTGCTGATCCAGTTCCTCCAGGCGCTGAACAATCCCTTCATCTACGTGCTGCTGATCCTGGCCGGCATCAGCTTCTTCACCGACTTCTGGCTGGCCGAGCGCGCCGGTGAAGAAGGCGACCTGACCAAGGTCATCATCATCATGACCATGGTGACCCTGAGCAGCACCCTGCGCTTCTGGCAGGAACACCGCTCGGCCAAGTCCGCCGAAGCCCTCAAGGCCATGGTCCGGACCACCGCCACTGTGCTGCGTCGCGAGCAACCGGGCAACAAGCCGGTGCTGCGCGAAGTGCCAATGCGTGAACTGGTGGCTGGCGATATCGTGCAGCTGTCGGCCGGCGACATGATTCCGGCGGATATCCGCCTGATCGAGTCCCGCGACCTGTTTATCAGCCAGGCCGTGCTCACCGGCGAAGCCCTGCCGGTGGAGAAGTACGACACCCTCGGCGATGTCGCGGCCAAATCCGCTGGCGCCAGCAGCGACCCGAGCAATCTGCTGGACCTGCAGAACATCTGCTTCATGGGCACCAACGTGGTCAGCGGCACCGCCAAGGCCGTGGTGGTCGCCACTGGCCCGCGCACCTACTTCGGCTCGCTGGCCAATGCGATTGTCGGCTCGCGGGTGCAGACCGCCTTTGACCGCGGGGTGAACAGCGTCAGCTGGCTGCTGATCCGTTTCATGCTGGTGATGGTGCCAGTGGTGTTCCTGCTCAACGGTTTTTCCAAAGGCGACTGGAGCGATGCCCTGCTCTTCGCCCTGGCGGTCGCCGTCGGCCTGACCCCCGAGATGCTGCCGATGATCGTCAGCGCCAACCTCGCCAAGGGTGCCATGGCCATGGCCCGGCGCAAGGTGGTGGTCAAGCGCCTGAACGCCATCCAGAACTTCGGTTCCATGGACGTGCTGTGCACCGACAAGACCGGCACCCTGACCCAGGACAAGATCATCCTCGAGCACCACGTCGACGCCGTCGGCCAGCGCGATGACGCGGTGCTGGGCCTGGCCTGGCTCAACAGCTACCACCAGAGCGGCATGAAGAACCTGATGGACCAGGCAGTGTTGCAATTCTCCCGGGAGAACCCCAACTTCCAGGAGCCGTTCGCCTACAGCAAGGTCGATGAACTGCCTTTCGACTTCGTCCGCCGGCGCCTGTCGATCATCGTCCAGGACAGCCGCAACGATCACCTGCTGGTGTGCAAGGGCGCGGTCGAGGAAATGCTCGCCATCTCCAGCCACGTCATGGAAGGCAACGAGGTCGTGGCCCTGGACGAGCAGCGCCGCAAGACCCTGCTGGCCCTGGCCAACGATTACAACAAGGACGGCTTCCGCGTCCTGCTGCTGGCCACCCGCGACATTCCCAAGCCGCAGACCAAGGGGCAATACAAGACCGCCGACGAGCGTGACCTGGTCATCCGTGGCTTCCTGACCTTCCTTGATCCACCGAAGGAAACCGCCGGCCCGGCGATTGCCGCCCTGCGCGATATCGGTGTCACGGTCAAGGTGCTGACCGGCGACAACGCCGTGGTCACCTGCAAGATCTGCCGTGAAGTCGGCCTGGAGCCAGGCCTGCCGCTGCTGGGCCAGGACATCGAGCACATGGACGAAGCGACCCTCAAGTTGCGGGTCGAGGAACGCACGGTTTTCGCCAAGCTGACCCCACTGCAGAAATCCCGGGTGCTCAAGGCGCTGCAATCCAACGGCCACACCGTCGGTTTCCTCGGCGACGGCATCAACGACGCCCCGGCCCTGCGTGACGCCGACGTCGGGATCTCGGTGGACAGCGGCACCGACATCGCCAAGGAGTCGGCCGACATCATCCTCCTGGAAAAGAGCCTGATGGTGCTGGAAGAAGGCGTGCTCAAGGGCCGCGAAACCTTCGGCAATATCATGAAGTACCTGAACAT
>Ga0302202_10001721_pt1 | contig 26730 bp, 19 predicted proteins | sample II_Bog_N3_3_FD_194579 | JGI IMG/M metagenome (GOLD analysis project Ga0302202, IMG submission 194579) | Peat permafrost microbial communities from Stordalen Mire near Abisko, Sweden - II_Bog_N3_3 | ecosystem: Environmental > Terrestrial > Soil > Wetlands > Peat | place: Sweden: Abisko...
ATGGCGGGAAACCCGGACATCGACATCGTCTACGTCGTGACCCCGAACGGCCTCCATGCGGAGCATGTCGCGAAGGCGGCCGCGGCAGGCAAGCATGTGATCTGCGAGAAACCCATGGCCAACACCGTGGCCGAGTGCGACGCGATGATGTCGGCCTGCCGGAAGGCCAATGTCAGGCTCTCGATCGGCTACAGGCTCCAGTTCGACCCGAACCACATCGAGCTCGACCGGCTGGCGCGCGAAAAGGATTTCGGGACGCTCACCCATCTGACGGGTGAGCACAGCTGGATTTTCAGGGAGCGGGCATGGAGGGTGGAGAAAAAGCTTTCCGGGGGCGGCCCCCTCATGGACGTCGGCATCTACGTGATCCAGGCCGCGTGCCGGGCGGCGATGGCGCAGCCCGTGGCAATTACCGCACGCGAGCTCCCGAAGGAGAGGCCCGAGCTCTTCAACGAGGTCGAGGAGACGATCGGGTGGACGATGGAGTTCCCGGGCGGGGTCACCTGCCAGGCGTCCTCCAGCTACAACCGCAACAACGCCTTTTTCCGCGCGGAGGGAGACCGGGGATGGATCAAGCTGGATCCCGCCTACGGCTACCGCGGGATCCAGGTCGCCACCTCCCGGGGCGCCCTGGAGTACCCGCAGGTCCACCAGCAGTCCCTGCAAATGGACGATTTTACATCCTGCATCCTGACCGGCCGCGAAACGCCAGTCTCTGGCTCTATGGGCCGGGACCACATGGTGATCATCGAGGCGATCTACAGGTCGGCGGCCGAGGGCGGCCGGCGTGTGGAGATCCAGCGGGCCTAGCCGCAGCCCCTAAGCGACGGTTCCGCTAGGGTTTGTAACACACTTCCGCCATTCTTTGGTGGACAATTGGCCCATGTCATGTTCAGTTATTCACAGGATACTCCCAACCAACCGATGGAAAACCTGCGCGGGGCAATAGCCCCCAATTCGCGGATTAGGGTCACGGCTAAGGTTAAGACGTTCGTGTTGGACACGAATGTTCTGATCCACGACCCGCAATCGATTTACAAATTCCAGGAGAACAACCTGGCGATACCGGTGGAGGTGCTGGAGGAGCTGGATGCCATAAAAACGGAGCAGTCCACCGAGCGCGGGCGCAATGCCCGCAGGGTCCACCGGATACTCCAGGAGCTTCTTCCTGACTCCCGCTCGATGCTTGAGGGGGTAGAACTCCCGAACGGCGGGACCCTTTCGGTCATCATCAACCCCTACCTGGTCGAGCCCCACCGGCGCTCGCCCGCGATGGACCGCCTGAAGGCGGTGCTTCCTGACCTAACCAAGAAGGACAACCGGATCATCGCTTCGGCGCTCTATGTCCAGGAGCAGTACCCGCCCCCGACCGTCCTGGTCACCAAGGACGTCAACGTGCAGCTGAAGGCCCGCGCCGTCGGGCTCGAATCCGAGGATTACCTGAACGACAAGGTTCCCGAGGAGGCCGAGGAGGCGAGCTACCGTGAGATATCTCTTTCGATCTACGAGCTCCAGCGCTTCTGCTCCGAGGGAAGGTTCGAGCTCGAGACCAAGGCGGCGAAGCCCCTTTACCTAAACGAGTACGTGCTCCTGCGCTCCGACGAGGGAAAGACGATGCCGGCGCGCTACTTCGGGGACGGCATGGTGCACCGGCTGAAGATCCCAGAGTATGTGAAGGCGCCGGGGGGCATCCCGATCCGGGCCCGCAACCTGGAGCAGCAGTTCCTCATGGACGCCCTGCTGGACGACAGCATCCACATGCTGACCTGCTTCGGCAAGGCGGGCACGGGCAAGACGCTCCTCACGACGGCGTGCGCGCTCCACCAGACGCTCGAGGAGAACTCCCGCTACGACGGCGTTTCGATCTCTCGCCCCGTGATCTCGCTCGGCAAGGACATCGGATTCTTGCCCGGCACCCTTGACGAGAAGATGAAGCCCTGGCTTCAGCCCTACTACGATGCGCTCGAGGTCCTCATCCCCTCCAAGCCGCCGAAGGAACCCCAGTTCGCCTCAAAGAAGGTTTCGAAGAAGAAGCACTGGAAGCGCGAGGAGGCGACCGTCAGCTCCCAGCACTCAGCCAACGGCCATAACGGCCACTCCCAGGCCCCGCTGGTGAAGCCCTATGAGCGCCTGCTCAAGAGCGGCCTGGTCGAGATCGAGGCCCTCTGCTTCATCCGCGGGCGCTCGATCGCCCGCAGGTTCTTCATCCTGGACGAGGCGCAGCAGCTCACCCCGCACGAGGTGAAGACCGTCATCACGCGCATCTCGGAGGGCTCGAAGATCATCCTGATCGGGGATCCCGCCCAGATCGACAACCCGTACGTCGACTCCCGCAGCAACGGGCTGGTCTATTGCCACAACAGGATGAAGGGCCAGGCGGTCGCGGCCCATGTCACCCTGAAGAAGGGCGAGCGCTCGAGGCTCGCCGAGCTAGCGGCCGACCTGCTTTAGGGCAAGCAGGCTCGGTTCGCCCCGCCGCAGCGAGGCGTATTCCATGGCCAGGGCGAAGCACCCCGTGAAGAGGAGGTCGCTTGCAAGCGTGTTCCTGAAGAAGAACAGGGTCGGGTAGAACTCCGGGTGGCCGACGGTGACCGCCTGCCACCAGCCTGCGGCATTGTGGGCGTAGCCCATGTCGCCGGCCCAGGAGGCCGTGTTTGTCACCAGGTAGAAGAGGATCGAGCAGGCGAGCGCCCCGCCGAGCAGGTTAAGCCAATTGCGCCTGCGCGAGATCGCCGCGCCGATCCCAAGGCCCGCGCCGAAGCAGAGCGTCCTCAGGACCGCGCCGGACAGGCTCCACTCGTAGTGGTAGACGACGGCGTAGTAGTGGTCGATGTAGAGGTCCGTGAGGATTAGGGCGGCGAACGGGGCCAACCACATCCACTTATTTCGAGTGTAGGCCCCCGCGCAGAAGGCGAGCGCCATCAGCGGCGAGAAATTGCTGAACTCCGGGATGTAGAGCGCGAACACGCGCCAGCCGGCGGCTAGTACAAGGGCCAGGATCGCAAAGGGCATAGTGCCCCATATATGGAACGAACTGCGGAGGAATTCAAGCGCCGCCGCGTCTTGCCTGCGGCTCGGCCGCGCGGGCCAGGAGCCAGAGCAGGTCCGAAAGCCGGTTGGTCCACTGGACGAGGAGTGGCCGAACCTTCCTGCCCTTTGGGGGAAGGGCGCAGAGCCGGCGCTCGGCCCTGCGCGCGGCGACCCTTGCCCTGTCGAAGGCGAGCGAGACGGGGTTCGCACCAGGAGTCGCCCAGCCGTCAAACCTGAGGTTCCTGGACTCGAGGCGGGCGATCTCGTCGTCCAGCCGGGCCAGGTCCGACTCCTTCAGGCGCGCGAATGTTGACCTGGCATGGCGCCCCGTGTCGCGCTCGGCGCACGACACCTCCCCCATGAGTGCCACCAGGCACCCCTGCACCTCGAGCAGGAGCCGGCGCACCCGGGCTCCCGCAGCCAGCCGTGCCGCGCCGACCTCGACGTTGAGCTCGTCAAATGCTCCGACGGCCTCGATCTGGGGATCGTCCTTCCGCACGCGCTGCCCGTAGAGCAGGCTTGTCGATCCCGTGTCCCCTTTTCGGGTTGCGATGCTCACGGCTTCGCCGCCGCCGCGGCCTTGGTCTGCCTGGCAAGCGCCTTCACGGCCTCCTCCACGGTCGCCCTGACCTCCTTCTCCATGCGGTCGATGAAGAGGATGCCGTTCAGGTGGTCGACCTCATGGAGGATGCACCGCGCGAAGAGACCGGTGCATTCCAGAGTGTGCTGCAGGCCCGCCTGGTCCTGGAACTTCACCAGGATGCTCCTCGCCCTGGAGACTTCCCCACGGATCTCGGGGAAGGAGAGGCATCCCTCCTCGACGGACGCCGTCGGGGTTTTCCGTGCAACGGTCACCCTGGGATTGGCCACCACCATGGGCATGAAGAGCTCGAGCGGGGGCTTGGCCCCGTCGAGCATCCAGTCAAACTCGGCCTCGGTTCCCCGCAGGTCGACGATGCACACCTGGATCGGGTGGCCGACCTGCTGGGCTGCAAGGCCGATGCCGCCCGCCTCGTGCATGGTCTCGATCATCGCATCCGCAAGCGCGGCCAAGCCGGCGTCAAAAACGGTGATTTTCTCGCCTTTCTTGCGTAAAACTGGATCGTTGTATCGAACAATTTCCAAGGACATTGGTCGGTGGAGTTTAGCGAGCGTGATGGCCCCGTTTAGGGCCCGCAAATCAATACTTCAGTGCAGCGAATGAGTCCTTCAAACGAGGCCCACAAGATCCCGACGGCGGCACCCGCGCTCATCTTCGCGGGTGCCGTGATCGCCGTTCTTGCCTGGCTCCTGCCGGTCAGCCTGAAGTCAGTGAGCAGGGGCCTGTTGCGCTCAGCCGGCCTGGGCACGCCGACCGTCGCCGCGTTCGGCCGGGACCTGGTGGATTCCGAGAAGATCGGACCGGCCGTCATGGTCCTGGATGTCGCCAAGGGAATAGGCGACCCCAGGGCGCCGGCCCTCGAGCGCGCCTTAAACGACCTCTCCTCCCGCCAGCCCTCGCTTGTCGCCTGGGGCGGCTGGGATCCCGCCCTGGACCCGCTCTTTAACCTCCGCCAGAAGGTGCCCGTGGCCGCCAGCACGCCGGTCGTCACCTTCCTCATCACGGAGCGCGCCCGCGAGGCCGCTCGCACTTATCTCTCCAACTCGGGCTCGCTCGGAGTACAGGCTATCCTGAAGACCCATGCGGTCGCCGCCACCGGCAGGTTTGTCCCGGCGGATCGCGCGGGCGGACAGCCGCTTGACGCCCTGATCCTGCTCACCGGGCTCCTTTACCAGGGAGAGCACCTTTCGCCGACGCTGCAGCGCGAGGTGCGCGCCCTCGCGGAAACGGCCGTGCGCCGAAACGAGCTCGGCGACCTCGAGGGATTTTACCTAGACCTTCTCTCGCTCGGCCGCCGCCTGGACTGGACGCAGCTTACCGAGCTCCTCAGGCGCACGGACAGCGTGAGGACGGTCGGCGAGTATGCGCACCTCTCGCGCGTTGCCCCCGACCAGTTGCCCTACATCTACACCTCGGCGCTCCTCTCGGATTCAGCGGATCGGGTCGCCTCCTACCTGATTCGCTACGGGAAGGCCGGTTCCGAGGACCTCCGCACGGCCCTCGCCGACGGGCAGGGCGCCGTGAACCTGCTGCTCCAGAGGGCCGTGCCGGTGAACCGTGCGCCCGGGCCGGCCATGGGCGCCGCGGCGGCGCTCGTGCTGGAGCACCCGCGACTCATGCTCTCAGCCAAGTACGCCGGCTACATCCTCGGTCTTTTCCTGGTCCTCCGCGGCCTGGACCTGTGGATCGTGGCGCCCGCCGGGCTGAAGCCCGAGTCGCGCGGCCAGCAGCATGCTCGCGCCGGGATCCTCGCCGTGGTCATGTCGGCGCTCCTAATCGTCGCCACGGAACCCTTTCTGCTCAAGGCCGCCCCGACCTCCGAGTACCGCCTCCGAATCGTCATCCCCATGCTCGCCTCCACGGCGACCCAGTCTGAGAAACCCCAAGCTTCACAACCCGTAACCATGGAAACCTCCACCCTTGTATCCATCGGCGTATTCGCCGCCCTCCAGGTCGCTATGTACTTGGCCTGCCTCCGCAAGATCCGCGAGATCGAGAGCCAGGACGCCCCGCCGCTCCTGAAGCTCCGGCTCATGGAGAACGAGGAGAACCTTTTCGACAGCGGGCTCTACGTCGGGATGATGGGCACCGCGGCAGCGCTGGTGCTCCAGGTGCTCGGGGTCATCGAGCCCAACCTTCTGGCCGCATACTCCTCGAACCTTTTCGGAATCATCTGCGTCGCCCTGGTGAAGATCCGGCACGTCCGCGGCTTCAAGCGGCGGCTCATCCTTGAGGGGCAGAGGCAGGCCCCGGCGCCCGTGGCGGTATGAACAAGACGCTACTCCTCTTCATCGTAGACTTCCTCTTCCTGAACCTCATCGCGCTCACGCGGTGGGAGCGGGCCGAGCCGGCGCGCCCGCGCCAGCCGCCCGTGAACCAGATCTCCGCGAACGCCGTTTCCAAGGACCAGGACCTGGTCGAGGCAATGAGGCAGTCCCTGGTCGAGGAGCAGCTCTCGCGGCAGTCGCTCGAGCAGAAGCTCCAGTCGGCGGACCAGACCCTCGCGGCGCGCGAGCGCAGCCTGGGCCAGGTCCAGACGGAGAGCCAGAAACTCACCGCGCAACTGGTGGACACGCAGCGGTCGCAGGCCGAGCTGAACATGAGGTACCAGAGCGCCACCCAGGAGAACTCGCTTTCGCGCAGCGAGCTTGCGCAGCTTCAGCGCGAGCTCGACGACAAGAAGGCGGAGGCCGAGCGCCAGAAGGTGGCGCTCGCGGCGCTCGAGAAGGCGCAGGCCGATGCGCGCAAGCAGATCGGCGACCTGACGGTGGCGGTCGCCGTTGGCGAGCGCGAGAAGCAGGAACTCGCCACAAAGGCCACCGAGCTTGCCGAGCAGGTCCAGGCCGAGCGCACCGAGCGGGTCAAGGTCGAGCAGGCGACCAACCAGCTGGCGCAGGGGGTCGGCCAGCTTGCCGTCAGTTCGGGTGCGCTCACCAAAGAGATCCGCGACAACAGGCCGATCACCTCGAACGTGCTCTTCAACGACTTCCTGGCGAACCGGGTCGCCGCCTCCTTCTCGGCGACCCGCAAGGGCCTCTTCGGAAAGAACACGCGCGAGCGCGAGGCGAAGACCGTGTTCACGACCGACGGCAAGCAGGTCTATGCGCTGCTCGAGGTCGAGGACACCCCTTTCTCTCTCCGGGAGATAGGCTCCGACTGGGACAAGATATCGGTCCGGTTCGACCGTCCGCCCGACTACACGTCGACGGGCGCGGAGATCGATTTCCTGGAGGCGGACCCGAGGGTGGTGGTGATTCCCGTGGACGCCCGTCAGGTCGCCGCGCTCGGCGCCAAGGTCTACCCGCTTGCGGCCGACCCCTTCAAGTTCCCCGAGGCGGTCCTCATAAGCGGCGGGGGGAACGGCTATGGCGAACTCGGGTTCAAGATCGACTCGGAGCACCGCGGCTACGTGAGGGTCGACAACCGGATCTTCAAGCGGCTCTTTGGCGACTTCGCGCCCTCAAGGGGGGACCTGGTCTTTAGCAAGTCGGGCGAACTCTTGGGCGTCATGGTGAACAGCGACTACTGCGTCCTCCTCGGAAACTTCACGCCGACGGCAACGATCACAACCGGCGACGAAAAGCAGGGCCAGCGCACGGCCTCCCTCATCGATTCCCTCTCGGCCAGGGTCATGCAGATGCCGGTCGAGCTCCAGTAAGGGCCCCGGTCCGAGCGAGCACCGCGCTCCGGATTAGGCCGTGCTGGAGGTCGGCGGTTGCGACCGGGCTCCATCCCGCGCGCAGGAGGAGTTCCTCGGACGGGGGCAGCTCCCTCGCCGTGATGCCCGTCTCGAGGCGGAAGAACGCATAGAGGAGGCCAAGCCACGCGCGGGCGCGCGCCCGCCTGAGGCCGGCGGGCGGCACCACGAAGTCCGCAAAGAGCCAGAGGGCCCCCGGACGCAGGGCCGAGCCTACTCGGGAGAGGATCGCCTCCACCCCCTCCGCTTTGAAGCAGTCCAGGAAGAAGAGCGTCGCAACGGCATCGTGCCGCCCGGGCTCGGGATCGTACGACAGGGCGTCTGCGCAGACAAATGCCACGCGCGAGGCCGCGGGCGTTCCGGCCATCCTGGCCGAGGCGAGCGCGACCATCCCGGGACTCTTGTCGACACAGAGGATGCGCGCCAGGGGTGCGACTTGAGCAAGGCGCTCCGCGCACCTGCCGTCGCCCTCCCCAAGCAGCAGGATCTCGAGCCTCTCGGCGAGTCTCCCCAGGTGCATGAAGCGCGCCCGCTCAAGGTCCCCGCCGAAGGCAAGCAGCTCGAGCGGGCGGTACCACCGCCCGACCCTGTCAAATCCCCGTTTGCCGGCGTTCACGCGTGGCCCCATACTACGGGGACAAGGGGCGTGAGAAGCGCGACGTCCGCCATCACCCGGGCCGGCATTCGGCCGGTCCTCTTCTCGGCAAGGTCCACCAGTCCAAGGAGGACTGCGCTCACCGCGGCGCACGCCGCCGCCGTTCCGCGCCCTCCCGATGTCCAGGCGAGCGCGGAAACGGCAGCGATCACCCACGGCAGTAGGTGCGCCAGGGCCCTGGCACCGGCGAACTGGTGGGAGAGGGAGGTTTGGCCGTGGATGCGGTCGATCTCGTGCTCCCAAACCGAGATCAGGGTGCAGTTTGAAAAGCAGAGCAGGACAAAGAGACCCAGGGGCTCCGCGATCGGGGCGAGGCGCACGCCCTGCCTGCCAACCGAAAACACCGCGGCGCCCGCACCCAGGAGCAAGGCCACGCAAAGTTCCTTCGGGAGCCTCCAGCGGCTGTTGCGGTGGACCAGCTGGTGCGAAAGCAGGTAGGCCGCGACGGGGACCAGCACCAGCAGGCCGGCAAGGAACTCGGTCGACGGCAGCCACCTAAGTGCGACGGTGACATCGAGCGCAAGCACCGCCGCCCAGAGCGCCGCGACCTGCCACCTCATGCGCTGGTAGAACTGGTGGCGGTGCGTCCCTATGGTCTCGGGATCGAGCCTCCATCCCTCGATCCAGCGGTCCGCCGAGTACGCGAGCCAGACCGAGCAGCCAAGGACGACCCGCTCCGGGCCCCCGGCGGGGGCAAAGGCGGCGGCGCCGACCAGACGCTGCCACAGGACGGCCACAAGGGGGGCGTCCAACGAAAGGATTGTGGGCCATAGCCACCACGGAGCCTTGCTTCTGACGCTGGGTTGCACGTAAGGCCATAAGGTAGTCTAGTCGTCGTGGTTTAACAACCCCGGCCGTCGCACTCCTCATGCCTCCCAACATCCTATGGATCGTGACCACGCAGTGGCGCGCGCAGGCCTGTGGCTACGCAGGGGACCCCGATGCGAGGACGCCGTTCATGGACGGGCTGGCCGAGATGGGCGTGACCTTCACCCAGGCCGTGACACCCCATCCTTTCGGGCCCTTTGCACGGGCCGCGCTCCTTACGGGAGTCCCGTCGCCTGAGAACGGGATCAGGGACTACTTTGATCCCCTGCCGGCGGGCGCCAGGACGATCGCCCACGACATGAACGACCTGGGGTACGAATCCGCGTTCTTCGGCAAGTGGCACCTCGCCAGGCGGGAGAGAGGGGCGAGCCTCGTGGGCGAGGAACACGCGAGGATGGTTGTCCCGCCGGAAAGCCGGGGCGGTTTTGGCTTCTGGGAGGGCTTTGAAAGCGGTTTCCTCCTGAACGACCCCTGGCTCCACGGAACCCGCCTTCCCGCGCCCGTGCGCCTCCCGGGCTACCAGAGCGACGTGGTCTGCCGGCGGGCGCTCGGGGTCCTCGAGGGCCTCCAATCACCCTGGTTTGCCGTAGTGAGCCTCGAGGCGCCCCATCCCCCCTACGGCGAACCCTCCGGGGGTGTTGCTCCGCGGGACCCCGGCGGGCTCACCCTTAGGGGCAACGTGCCGGCCGACCCCGCCGTCGCGGCGCGCGCACGCCGCGAGCTGAGCGGCTACCACGCCCACATCGAGGCTACCGACAGGGCCATGGGTGCCCTGGTCGGGGCCCTGCCGGGAGACACCCACGTGGTCGCGACGTCCGTCCATGGCGACATGCACGGGTCCCATGGCCTCTTCCGCAAGGGATGGCCGCACGAGGAGAGCATACGCGTGCCGCTCGTGGTGCGCGTTCCGGGGGCGGCGCGCAGGGACGGGGCGCCCGTCTCGCTCCTCGGCCTGCCGCAGCTGGCGCGCGGGTGGGCCAGGGGGACGGGGCCCCTCGAGCTGCCGCGGGAGGCCGCCGCAAGGATCTCAATGCCCTCGGTCATTGAGCTGCCCGACCAGTGCGATCGCGCCTGGGCCGGAGTTCGGACGGCCGAGCGCAAGCTCGTGCTCGTCGGGTCCGGCAGGCCCTGGCTTTTCTACGACCTGGAGAGGGACCCGCTCGAGATGACGAACCTCGCGGGCGAGCCTTCGCGCTCGGCCGAGATCGCGAGGCTCTCGCAATGGGTCACTGGGCGGCCGTAGGCGCGGCCTTGGCCTTCGGGAACTGGCGCCTGATCGCCGCCACGATCTCGTGCATCTTCACGGGCTTCGAGATGTAGTCGTCCATTCCCGCGTCGAGGCAGATCTCCCGGTCGCCCTGCATCGCGTTGGCGGTGAGCGCGATGATCTTCGGCTGGCGCTCGGCGGGCAGCGTCCTCCGTATGCGCCGGCTTGCCTCGAGCCCGTCCATCTCGGGCATCTGGAGGTCCATCAGTACCAGGTCGTAGCTTCGGTTCTGGAATGCGTTCACGGCCTCCAGGCCGTTGCCCACGGCGTCGGCGTTGTAGCCCATGCGCTCGAGGAAGCGGAGCGCGACCTTTTGGTTGACGGCGTTGTCCTCGGCAAGGAGGACGCTCAGGGGGATCTCCTCCGCGATCGGGCGCCCCTCGTGGCGGGCCTGGACCACGATCCCTCCGCTGCCCGTGCGGTGCCCGAGGAGGGCGAGGGCCTGGTAGAAGGGCAGGGTCTTGATCGGCTTTGAAAGCGTCGCGTAGGGAAACCCGTCCCCGGGCGCCGCGGGCGGGGTCTGCCCGAGCCGAAACAGGACGAGCCTCGGGCACTTGATCTCATTCACCACGTCCAGGGCGCGCTGGCTCTCGAATTCGGGGAGGTCGAGTATGACGATCGCCGGCCGGGTGGGCTGGGTGGGCGCCATCTCCGCTGCGGACGCCGAGTCGTTTGCGAACGCGCAGGTGGCCCCGAGAAGGTCGAAGAGGGTCCTCAGGCGCGCCCGCGTGATCGGGTTGTCCTCGACGCAGAGAGCCAGGCACCCCTTCAGGTCGATGCCCGCGAATGGCGGCGCCGAGATCTCGGCGGGCCGCTGGGCGGCGTCCGTCATGATTGCCACCGTGAAGGTGGAACCCTTTCCCGGGGTGCTCTCGACACGGATGTCGCCATTCATCAGCTGGCAGAGGCGCTGGCAGATCGCCAGGCCGAGGCCGGTGCCGCCGTACTTGCGGGTTGTCGAGGAGTCCACCTGGCTGAAGGCCTTGAAAAGGCGGTCGATCCGGTCCGGCGGGATGCCGATACCGGTGTCCTGCACGGTGATCTCGAGGCGCATCCGGCCGGCCGGAGTGGCCCTCACCGTGGCGTCGAGCGGTATCCTGCGCACCTGGATCGAGATGCTCCCGGTGGGCGTGAACTTGATGGCATTGTTCACCAGGTTCACGATGATCTGCCTCAGGCGGGTCACGTCGCCCACGATCCAGGGCGGAACGTCCGGCTCGACATGGTAGCCGATCTCCAGGCGCTTCGCGGCCGCCGTCGGGGCGAAGAGGTCGAGCGCCTCCTCGACGCAGAGGGCCAGCTCGAACGGCGCCTTCTCGAGCTCCATCTTTCCCGACTCGATCTTCGAGAAATCCAGGATGTCGTTGATGATCGTAAGCAGAGCCTCGCCCGACGTCCGGATCGTGTTCACGAAGTCGCGCTGCTCGGCCGTGAGCGAGGTCTCCATCAGGATGCTCGTCATGCCTATTACGCCGTTCATCGGCGTGCGGATCTCATGCGACATGGACGCCAGGAATTCGCTTTTCGCCCGGGATGCGAAGTCGGCCTCCGCCTTGGCCCGCCTCAGCTGGTTCTCGGTCTCGACCCGCGAGGTGATGTCGTTCTCGATGGCGATGAAGTTCTCGACCTGGCCTGCCTGGTTTCGGACCACCTGGACCTCCAGGTGGAGGTAGTACTTCCTGCCCGACTTGGAATAGTGGATGATCTCGGTGTTGGTTCCCTTGCCCTTGGCGATCTCGTCGCGGATCAGGTCCGACTGCGCGGCGTCGGTGTCCGGGCCGCTCAGAAGGGTCGCCGGGTCCTTCCCAACGACCTCCTCAAGCGTGTACTCCATGACGCGGCAGAAGGCGCTGTTGACCCACTCGATCTTGCCGTCGGCCGAGCCGATCACGACCAGGTTGTCCGTCTTCGACGCCACGAGCGAGAGCTTGCGGGCCTCGGCCTGGCTCTCCCGCAGCGCCTGCTCGGACTCGCGCCGGGTGGTGATGTCCTGGACCGTCCCGATGATTCGTGTCGGTCGCCCGTTCGGGCCCGCAAGGACGGACTTCGAGCGCATGTACACCCAACGCCAGTCGCCGGTCCGGGCCCGGACCCGGTATTCGGGGTCGATGAACGAGGCGATGCCGTTGAGCTGCGACTCGGTCCTCTTGCGGTACACCGCGAGGTCGTCCGGGTGGATGAGCGACTGCCAGACCTCGAGCGTCGAGGGCATCCGGGCGTGCTCGTAGCCGAGGAGCCCCCAGAGCCCCGGGCTGTAGTAGACGTGGCCCTTCGGCACGTTCCACTCGAATATGCCGATCTGCGTGGAGTCGAGCGCGAGCCTCAGGCGCTCGTCGGAGACTTTCAGCCGCGCCTCGATGCGGCGCCGCTCCTCGTTCTCGGCAACGAGGCGCTTGTTCGAGAGCTCGGAGAGGTATTGCCCCGCCCGTGCGCGCCGCGCCAGGTGGAGTGTGAAGCCCAGGAGGAGCGTGATCGCCAGGCCGCCCACCAGGGCCATCTCGGGCAGGTAGCGCTTGTTGGACAGCAGCAGCTCATCGGTCGGGGTCAGGCCCAGGCGGATCCGCTGGTCAAAGAGGTTCGGGTAGATCTTCTCCCGCAGAATCCCCTTGCTCGGCTTGTCGGAGAGCGCGGACCGGTAGACCTCCGACCGGCCCACGGTTGCAACGAGCTCGTAGTTCGGGCCGAGCTTCATCTGCTTGTAGATGGTGGCGAAGAATCGCGCGTAAATGTACTCTGCCGCCGCGTAGTGGCTCGGGCTCCCGCTCCGCCCGATCGGGGAGTAGATGACGAAGCCATAGTTCCTCTTCTTGCCAATGGACTCGGGCAGCGAGGTGAGTTCGGGCCCGTTCTTGGCCCTCGCCGTCTCGATAGCCTCGCGCCGCCTGGGCTCCGAGGCGTGGTCGAAGCCGACCGCCACTGAGCCTTCCTGCGCCGGGTAGACCCACCGGGTCGTGAACTTCGAGTCGACCACGTCTATAAGTGAGATCGACTCGCATCCGAGTTCCTTGGAGTCGTCGAAGAGCGACGCAGCGTCGGTCTGCCACGCCACCAGGTTGGTGTCGGGGTTGTCGGTGCCGTTGCGGGCCATCCGGTCGAGCATGTTCATCTGCTGGTCGACTGCGGATTTTATGTTCGTGGCGATCTGGTCTGCCGCGGCGGCGGTCTTCGCATCCATGTTGGCCATCTCGCTGTCCCGTAGCCCTATCCAGAAGATGAGCGACAGGGTCAGGCTCCCGATGACAAAAGGCATCGGCATCCAGGCTGGCGGACCACCCTCGTCCTTGAGGCTCTCGCGCCAGGCGAGCACCAGGAGCGCCAGGCCCGCGACAAGGAGCGCCGTGGCCGTGCCCACGGAGAGGGCCGTGTTCGTGCCCCAGTTGTAGACGGCCGGAAGCTCGAAGGCGTAGCCCAGGATCGTCGAGAACCCCACCGACGCCAGGACCGAGCCCGATACGGCCTCCGCGAACAGGCGCTCGCGGGCGCGCTTCTCCGAGATCCTCCAAAAGACGGCGATGCCGGCCGCGGTGATGCAGCAGGCGGCGATTACCGAGCCCCGGCCCGGCTGGACGGTGTCCACCAGCAGGATGTCGCGGGCGAGCAGTTCGTCTATCTTGAGGTCAACCCCCGTGATCCCCTCAAGGGCGGTCATGGCACCCACAACGGCTGCGCCTAGGGCCGCCCAGGCGGCCTTGGGGGACTTTAGCTCGCGGCCGAGGAGGGCTGCCCCAATCGCCAGGACACAAAGGCCCTCGTTGAACATGATCGGCGCCTTATGCTCGATCGGCTCAACCATGCGGTCGAGGTGCAGGAACCAGCCTAGAGTCGAAAGCAGGCCAATCCCTATGAGGATCACGGCGAGCGCGAGCGATGCCCGCTCGATCCAGGACCGGCGGGGCAATGTGTTGACGTGGTCCATGCGGCCCGAATGAATTAAGCGTCTAGCCCGACCCGGGGCAATGTGTTTCGGATCACGGAGTTTACGCACTTCTACGGTGTGCGCGCGCTCCCGGCTGCCGCCCTTAGTGCGTCAGGGAGCGGGGTTTGCCAACGGCGCGGGAGCGGCGTCCTTTGGCAGGAATTCCGGCTTCGGCTCGCCTTCCCTGAGGAGGTTGAGCGGGCTGTACGCCAGCCTCCACGCCGGCTTGTCGATGCTCCCGGTCAGGCGCACCCTAAGGACGGCCGAGATCGGGGCCGACAGGGCGTTAAAGAGCTGAAGGAGCGATTTGCTCTCCATGAAGGGATAGATGTTCGCCGAGAAATCGAGCTGGCGCCTGTCGATCGTGTAGGTCCCCTTGGCCCGGATCATAGAGTTTGCCCCCACCACGCTCAGGTCCGGGAAGTTGAGGGAAGCGTTCTCGATCTTGAATGCCGATTTGGCCTGCGTGAACCGAAGCTCCGGGAACTTTAGGACCTTGGAGAGGCCCCCGAGGAGCTCGAGCTCGCCCAGGCTCGATCCCTGGACCTGAACGTCCCCGTCCCCTGCAAACGAGGCGAGGTCACCCGGCCGGCCCTCCGCGGTCGCGTTGAGGTCGAGCCTGACGCCGGACTTGGCCTTGGCGAACGTCTCGAGCGCCGTGGAACTCCCCGGCTTTCCCGAAACCACGTAGCCCTCGGCGGCCTCGGCCGCCTGCCCGAGGCTTGCGCCGGAGAGCGCGGCCTTGAAGCGGAGCCGCTTCCCGGAGTCGGATCCGGTCACCCGGGCCGATCCCGTCACGGTGCCGCCGGCAAATCCCGCATCGACTTCCCCAATGTCTACCGTGTCGTCCTTGATCTCGACACTGAAGGATGCCCGCTCAAACGCGACTCCGTGGATGCGAAGGGCCGAGTCGGAGTGGACCTCCATGTGAAGGGCCTTGTGCCGGTCCGCCGGCGAGGCGGGGCCGTCAAAGTGTCCTGCGATCCCGATTTCCGGCGGCTTGTCGAAGGAGAAGGCCTGCAGTGCCGCGGCCCCGTCGGGGGGGAGAAGCCTGCCGAGCGGGACCGGATCGAGCTTCGACTGTGCGTCGATGTCGAGCGCGCTCCAGAGGCCGCCCTTCTGGGGATCGGTCGCGAGCTTGAACGAGCCCTGGGCCGTTCCCTTGTCCCGGCTGACCCTGATGTCGATCCCGAGGCACTCGGAGGGGTCGACGTAGAGCAGGACATGCGTCGTGTCGAAGGGCACCCCCTTGATGACGGCGCCCCTGACCTCGGCATAGCCGAAGACGTAGAATGGCGCGTTCCGGACATACCGGCCCCTCACGTCGATCACGGCGTCGGGCGGGCTCACCGGGAACTCGAACGGCTTGAAGATGTTGTTCCACCAGTCGCCCGCAAACCAGGGCGAGATATCGAGCGGCCTGAGCCGGCCGGAGAGCAGGTACCGGAACTCCTGGGTCTTGAAGTTCTGCTCGTACGACCCGAGGGCTAGGTTGTCGCCGCTCACCGCGACAGCCTCCCGTGCCGCGAAGTGGGTCCCATCGAAGGTGACCAGGCCCCGCGCCTCGCTGAAATGGACCCCGTAGGACGAGAAGTCGCGCGTGTCCACGCGCGCCCTGGCGTCCGCGAACTTCCAGCCCGGGTCCAGCCGGAGGCTCCCCGAGACGGCCATCGGCTCCCTCAGGTCGGCGAACCTGCGGATGTTCACGTGAGTGTGCTCGGAGAGCGGCTCGATCAGCTCGGGGGCCAGCAGCCCCTCGAATCCGACCTCGGCCGACTTGGCGACCAGGTCCGCCTTGCCCCGGACCGCGACCGGCCGGTCGAAGAAGCGCGCCGATACGTCCCCGGAGACCTGGGTGGGGCCGTCGGGCGTCAGCCGGATGATCGGGGCCTGCGCGGTCGCCCCGCCGTAGGAGACGGCCCCGAGCGTAATCTCGGCCTGCTTCGGATCGAATGAGAGCGTGTCCATCTTCAGGACGCCGCGCACCCAGGCGTGGATCCCGGACGCCAGGACCAAGTCCCCGACCCGCAGGCTCGCCACGGTGCCCGAGGCCGAGGTCATCATGGGCGTGTTCCCGAGGAGTGGGAAGCGGCACGTCGCGTGGATGGCGCCCGCCTCCACGGGCTTCGGCCCGTCCAGGCTGTAGCCGTCGGCGAAGACCTCGGCATTGACGATCGCGCCGCGCGTGTCGGATGGGGTGAGGATCCCTGTCAGGACCGCGTGGTTCAGGCCCGCCATCCGGTCCTCGGCCCGGGAAAACTCGCTGCTCAGGGCCACGTAGTTCATCGCGACGAATTCAGCCAGGGGCAGGGAGCCCGCGGGCGCGGCGTTGCGCGAGACCGTCCCCGCGTTGATTTTGCCGTGGGCCGAGACAAAGACGCCCCCGAGCCGGCAGTTGAGATAGTCCACCGAGAACTCGTCCCCTCGGGACGTGATTGAGAAGCCCGCGTCAAGGTCCTGCACGAGCTTCTCGGCCTTCCCGGACGCCGAAAGCATTGCCGGTATGAAGAGGTTCGTGCCCGAGGCGCGAATCTCGCTTGGCTCGAACTTTCGCTCAAGGAGCGCGATGGGGTCCAGGCGGATGAAGAGGGCGTCGGCCGTGGCTATGGGCTCGGTGAACGAGGCCAGCCTGAAACGCGCCTTCTGGAGGAGGATGCGGCCCGTCGGGTCGAATGTCGCCTTGCCGAAGGTGACGGTCACCCCCGACTGGGCGAGGTGGTCCTCGATGGCACGCAGGAGGAACCTCGGCACCTGCAGCTCATTGACCGTGCCGATATAGAGCTGGAAGCAGAGTAGGATGACCAGGAGCAGCCACGCCGTCCAGACGCCGATCGTCAGCAGACAGTCCAGGCAGTAGCGGGCGCCCGCAAGGCATGGCCTTAAGAGTCTGGAAGGCATCCGGTCAGGGCTGGGTGAGCGCCCAGAGCGCGTCCAGCAGCGGCTGCTCGATTGCGAACACCGCCCCGAAGTCCTTTGAGCCGGCGAGCTGCTCGGTCCCGCCGGTCCTCTCGGCGAACCAGAGGGTCATCGTGGTCACCTGGCCGGCCCCGCCCCCGCCCGGCAGCGACACCGTTGCGTCGAGCCTGTACTTCCACGAGCGCACCTCACCGGCCGCGAACACCTTGTCGGGGAAGGTGTCGTCCACGAAGCTTGCGGCGCGAAGGCTCCGAAGCTCCGTGAGGATCTCGTAAACCGCCGCCTTCCTGGGGGCGGTCTCCGTGGCGAGCGCGCTGTCCCAGGCCTCGTTGTCGGCAAGCTTGCGCGAATAGACCACCGAATTGTCGCCGGTGTTGGTGAGCGTGAGCGAGGTGATGCGGGCCGAGGCCGGGAGTGTCTCGAGGAGCCTCTCGCGCCAGGCCAGCGGCTTGGCGCTCGTCTCCCTGAGGATGTCGGGCTCAACCGCGTAGACCGAGGGCAGGCCCGCGATGCGGGCGTAGGCGATGTTCTCCCGCTTCGTGGGGAGGCCGATCTGCAGGGTCACCTGTGTCGACGGCGTGCCGCCGATCGTGAGCGCGATCTCACGCTCCGGCCTGTTGAAGCCCCAGTCCTCGATGTCGGCGTTCGTGGGGGCGTCGCTCTGGAACCGGAGCGCGCTGAGCGTCTCCAGCTGCTCTAGGAGCTTCTGGACCGCGGTTGAGTCCGCGGCCAGGGTCTGCGAGCCCGGGGAGGCGCCGCCCCGGCGGATGATCTGCCAGGTGGCCTCATGCGCCCCCGCCGCCGACTCCAGGCGCTGGAGGGCCAGCTCAGGCTGGTTGAGGGCGGAGAGCGTGATCGAGGTGACCGCGCTCGCGTCAAAATCGAGGATATGGCGGTCGCGAAGGTCGTCGGCGGCGTTGCGCAGCGTGTTCATGAGACCGGCCGGTATCGCCACCGTGAAGATCGCCCGGCGGTCCTCGAGCTGCGCATAGTAGACATGGTCCTCATCCGTCTGGGAGCCCACGAAGAGCGTCTCGTGGCGGTTGTTGCCCTCGATCGTGACCCTGAGCATGGGCGCCGAGGAGGGCGCCGTTGCCGGCGGGTTCTGCAGGACAAAGGACTTAACCCGGAGCGCATCGAGCGCGTTGATGGCGAGCTCCGTGGCGTTTTTCCCGGCGCGCGCGTTCACCGGCGTCCTGAAGAGCCAGCGGCTCCCCTCGCGGTCGAGCCTCACCCGCACGCTTGACGGGGCCGCAGTCTGCAGGTTGAGCGAGCGCGCCTCGAACACCTGGACCGAGAAGATGGCGTCGGAGCGCAGCTGGTCGAACGGTATCGACAGGCTGTCGGCGAGCGAGCGGCTGACCACGTGGATCTTCTGCCCGTCGGAGGACAGCAGGTAGAGGTGGCCGCCCACCTTGGTGGTGTCGCCGATCCTGAGCACGGTGGTGCGTCCCGCCGCGCCCTCGTCCCCGGAGGTGAACGAGAGGGTCAGCTTCGGCTGGTCGAGGCCATAGTCGGCGAGCCTCCGTCCTTCCTTTTCCAGGTCTCGGGTGCTGAAGCTTGTCTCGTGCTCGAGGAATTGGAGCTCGTTCAGGATGCTGCTCACGGCGTTCAGGTTTGCGGGCCACTCCACGGGCCGGGTCAGGAACCAGGCGTCCCCCCTGCGTTCGAGGCTAAAGCTCGAGCCGGGTGTCGCCCCAGAGACCTCGAGGCTCCTTATGTTGGCTGCCTCGGGCCCCAGCACCCTGCGGCGCGCCTCCTGCGAGGCCCGCTCGATCCGCCAGTCGCGCTCAAAGTAGAAGATGAAGAAAAAGAGCGCGACGTTCAGGAACAGGAGAACAAGTGTGACTTTGGAGCGCATGTCGTTGGGCGGGGAGGGATCGGCTGTGGGAGCCTAGTTTCGCCGTGCCCAGTATACGGCGATGCCGAGAAGGGCGGCAATGCCGGGAAGCGCCAGCATGAGGGTGTAGCGCAGGCGGGCAAGGTCGCCGGCGCTGAGCGACAGGGAGAAACGCTCGATCGGGCGGGCGGGCACGTTGAGGGCTATGTCGCGGCCCACCGTCCAGTTGACGGCCCCGAGGAAAAGCCCAAGGGCCCCGGCGTTGGTCACCCGGGCGTTCGAGATCATGTCGCCCGTGCCGACGACCACGATCCTGCCGCCGGGGACGCTAAAAGGGAGGTCCCCGCGCACGGGCGCCCGCTCCGAGGCGACCGCAATGCCGAGGCGGTTTGGCGGATCCATCTGCGGAAGGCCCTTGATGTCGAGGCCCGCCGTGTAGGGCTGGATGCCGCGCTGCCGGGCGTCGACCTCGCCCCAGGCCGTGGTCGACGTGGCGGCGAGCGTGACGACCGTGAGCCCGGCCGCGGCGGGGCGTCCGGGCAGCGGCCTCACGCTCCGCGCCTGGCCGATCCTCAACCCCTCCTTGTAGTCGATCAGGGTTTGCGTGATCGGGTGGGTGGTGTAGGCCCGGATGATCAGGTCGCCGTCCTCGGTCATGCTGTCGGAGGCGGCGTCCAGGATCACGTCGTCGTCAACCAGGACGCCCCAGTCGTCGATCAGGAGGTCGCTCAGCCCGGGCTGAGTGCCCGGGGCCAGGAAAAGGACCAGGCGTCCCGCGCCGGCCCCCAGGTACTGCCGCAGGAGCTCCTGCTCAAACGGCGTGTACGGGTCGATCGGCGAGGCGCTCACCAGGAGCGACGCGTCGGCGGGGATCTTCCGGGTTGCGACAAGGTCGAGCGTCTCCACCTCGTAATTCCTGAGGCGAAGCTGGTCCCGGGCCATGGAGAGCCCGCGCGCCGGGTCCACGTCGTCGGGCCTTAGCTCGCCGTGCCCCACGAGGAAATAGATCTTCTTACGGTCCGGGTTTGACACGTCGAGGATGGCCGCCGTCACGGCCTGCTCCCCGATGAAGTCCTTCTTCGCCTTGTCCTCGTGGTGGTAGAGGTTGTCCGGCGTGAGGACGCGCCGGCGCCCTCCGCACAGGAGCAGGACCACGCCTGGATTCTCGATCCCGTACTTCTCCGTCTTGCGGCGGTCCTCGTAGAGGTCCACGTACTCCACGGTAACCTGGCCTCCCGGGTTTGACTCGGTCGCATACACGTACTCCCGCAGGAGGCCCTCCACGGCCGGGTCCGCCGAGTCGTTCACCTGCCCGTTCTCCGTCACGACGATGTGGACGGGAAGCGACAGCTCACGGAGGTAGGCGAGCGTCTCCGCCGAGAGCGAGTACCTCCGGTAGCGCGTCAGGTCGAAGCGCCATGCATGGCTTCTCGCCAGGTAGTTGAGGCCGCCGACAAAGGTGAGGAAGAGGATGGCCTGGAGGACCAGGTTTAGTGTCCTAACCCAACGGGCAGCTCTGAAGCTTTCGATCACGGTTCGCCGGGTTCTAGCTGTGAAGGAGCTTCGCCTCTACCGAGAGGACGCTGAAGATGAGGGCGAGCACGGTGCCGCTCAGGTAGAAGAGCAGTTCCCGGGTGTCCACGACGCCCCTCGTGAAATCCTGGAAATGCTGGTTGATCTGGGCGTACTGGACGGCGTCCTTTAGCGGCGCGAGCGCCTCGCGGTCGAGCCACGAGACCCCTCCGAGGTAGCGCACGCCGAATATGAGGGCGACCAGGAAGGTGAGGCTGAGGATGCCGGCCACCGATTGGTTTTTCGAGAGCGAGCTGGCGAAGACGCCGATTGCCACGAAGAGCAGGCCCGAGACGGAGACGAAGAGGTAGCCGCCCACGATCGGTCCCGGGTCGATAAGGCGGGCGTCGCCCGCGAAGCGCTTAAGGATGTAGAAGAGCCCGGAGGTCGAGCCCCAGAAGGCGATGTAGAGAAGGTAGGCGGCCCCATACTTCCCGAGCACGACCTCGGTCGTCGTCACGGGGGTCGTGAGCAGCGTTTCGATGGTCCCCAGGCGCCGCTCCTCGGCGAGGCACTTCGAGGTCAGCAAGGGCACCATGAAGAACACCGGCAGGTAATAGAGCTGAAAGAAAACCGACGCGGGCGAAACGTCCATCACCGCCTTGCTGTAGTCCTCGAGGATTCCCGTGAAGATGAATCCCATGAGCGCGAGGAAGGCCACCGCCGCGATGTAGGTGTTCGGGCTTACAAGGAGCATGCGCACCTCGTGGCTGAGGATCGTGAGGAAGTGCTTCATCCCTGGCCCTTCGCCTTTGGGTTCTCGGCCACTGCGTCCCAGCTCCTGCGCGTGGCCGCCAGGAACACGTCCTCCAGGGTGGGGTGGGCGCGGCTGAGCGCCCTCACGCGCAGCCCCTCCGACAGGCACGCGCGCAGGATGGCCTCGCCCGCGTCCTCGGGATTGAGGGTCTTGAGCTTGATGGTCCTGAAGCCCTGCGCGTCGGCCTTGCCCTCGGAGGCCACCGAGAGGCCGGGGTCGATCGTGCCCAGCAGGAAGGGCAGGGAGCCGAGCGCTCCCGCCGCCTCGATCTCGTAGGCCGACTGCCCGAGCACCTCGCGCCGCAGGTCCTCGGGCGTGCCCTCGGCGACGATCCTCCCCTGGTTGATGATCAGCACGCGGTCGCACGTCATCTCGATCTCGGGCAGGATGTGGCTCGAGATCAGGACCGTCATGCGGCCCCGCAGGCTCGCGATCAGGTCCCTGACGATCAGGATCTGGTGGGGGTCGAGCCCGATGGTCGGCTCGTCCATGATGATCACTGGCGGCTCCGCGAGCACGCACTCGGCGATGCCGACGCGCTGCCGGAATCCCTTGGAAAGCTTGCCGATGATCTTGTGCCGCACGCGCTTCAGGTCGCAGAGCTCGAGCACCTCGTCGATCCGGGACCCGAGCTTGCTCCGGGCGATCTCCTTGAGGCGCCCCCGGAAGTAGAGGTATTCGCTCACGCGCATCTCCTCGGGCAGCGGGTTGTTCTCGGGCATGTACCCGATTCGCCTCTTCACGGCGTCCGGCTCCGAGGCCACCGCGTAGCCGCAGATCGATACCTGACCCGAGGTCGCCGGGAGGTAGCCCGTGAGGATCCTCATCGTCGTTGACTTTCCGGCCCCGTTGGGCCCGAGGAACCCGATGATCTCGCCCTTGGGCACGGTGAAGCTGATGTCGTTCACCGCAAGCACGCCCGCGTAGGCCTTTACCAGGTGGGTGACCTCTATGGCCGGCTGGGGAGGGAGTGCGGACATGGTCTCCGGTGGGGCGGCGTCGGCCCTCAGGCGTCCTTCTCCACCGTCACCTCGCCCGCTCGAAAGCCCCGGGTGTGGCCGTGGTCGTCGCGCAGCAGTAGCGATCCCACGTCGTCAACGCCGAGCACCTTTCCCCTGCGCTTGCGGGTCCCCTCGACAAGCGTGACCTCGCGGCCGCGCAGGACGTCGTGCTTGTTCCAGAGCTCGGCGAACAGGTCCACGTGGTCTCCATCGGTGAAACGCTCGTAGGCCAAGAGGACGCGGCCGATCAGCGCCGCCGTGAGCCGGTTCAGGTCGATCGGGACACCCGCGAGCTCCGAGAGGGACACCGCGCGCCTGGAGAGCTCCGACGGCCAGTCGGAGGCGGGACTGTTAACGTTTAGCCCCAGCCCAAACACCATGTCGCGGATCTCGTCCGCGTCGACGCGGGCCTCGGTCAGCATCCCCCCGGCCTTCCTGGCCCCGAAGACGATGTCATTGGGCCACTTCACCCCCGGCAGGACAGGAACGAACTTTGACACCAGCTCGCAGATGGTCACCCCCATCCAGAGCGTGAACGTCTGCATCCGCTCCGGCGCGATCCTGGGCCGGAAGGCAAAGCTGCAGTAGAGGTTGCCCTTGGCGGCGCTGTGCCAGACCCGGCCGAACCTGCCGCGGCCCTTTGTTTGCTTTTGTGCAAAGATCGCGAACGGCGCGGTCTTTCCCGCCGCAAGCTGGCGCGCGCACTCGTCGTTGGTGCTGTCAACCTCGTCCAGGACCGCGAAGGTGAAGCCCTTCCTCCTGATTTTGAGCTGCGCCTCGACCAGTCCCGCGTGGAGCATCCCCGGTCGGCCCGAGAGGCGGTAGCCGCGTGCGGGCTGGGCCTCGAATGAGAACCCTTGGGCCCTAAGTTTCTCCATCTGGTGCCAGACCGACACCCGGCTCACCCCGAGCTTTGCCGCCATTGCGCCGCCTGAGACCCAGCCCGGCTCGGCTGCGATCAGTTCGCGCAGGATCAGCGTCTCCGTCACTTACCCGGGCCCCCCGCGTTGCTCCCGGCCAATCCCGTGGGTCCGAAGCCGTCGAGGTCGCGCATATAGGTTTCCTGGCTTTGCTCGAGAATGTAACGGCCTTCGGCGGCGTCGCCGCCGAGCGACATCGCGTGCGCCGTATCATAAAGGTCGCTCATGTTCCTCAGGCGCTCGTCATCCTGGTACATCTGGGTGGCGACGCTGGAATTCAGTCCGAGGATGTTGCCGAACTCGAGGCCGGGGTGGCTCTTGAACGAGAGGTCGGCAATCCCGGCCGCCGTGAACAGGTCGCGGTCCCGGAACACCGGTGGCCGGCTCTCTTGCACCACGTACTTGGGCAGGCGCTTGATCTCGTTCTTGGGCTTGTCCACGTCCCTCAAGTCCGTCGCCGTTTCAGCCGGCGTGGGCGTGGGCTTTGGCGGGCTGTACTTGGGCATGCCCGATGCCAACGCGGCGGCGACGCCCGCGGAGACGCTCCGGGTCTCGCCATCGGAGTCAACGGGTAGCAATGGGAAAGCGTCCTTCTGCTTGGGCGCCAACACGATAGCCGATGTGTCAGGGTTTGGCGTCGGGGTAACTTGGGTCGCGGGCCCGGGCATCGGGGCTGTGGAGCTGGGGGTCGCATTCTGAGCGCCGGCAAACGCCGCCGTGGCCAGCAGGACCGTCAGGAAACTAAGGGCGCGTTGGGTCATAACTCTCTGTTAGTAACATAACCGCCTGAATAGATCCGCGCAACCCTATCCTTGGAGCCATGTGCCCCCGGGCGGGTACCTATCCGCGCACCTGCCCGCTTCCGGTCACCAGCCACTTGTAGCTGCAGAGCTCCTTCAGGCCCATGGGCCCGCGTGCGTGCAGTCGGTCCGTGCTGATCCCGATCTCGGCGCCGAACCCGAACTCGAATCCGTCGTTGAAACGCGTGCTCGCATTCCAGAACACCGCTGCGCTGTCGACCCCCGCGAGGAAGCGGTCCGCGGCGGCCCTGTCGCCCGTCACGATCGCGTCGCTGTGGGCCGAGCTGTCGCGGTTGATGGTCGCGATCGCCTCGTCCAGGGAGCCTACGACCCTGACGGCGATCACCAGGTCCAGGAACTCCCTGGTAAAGTCGGCCGCCGTGGCCGCCTCAACGGCCACGCCGGCACCGCCCAGGAGCTTGCGGGACGCCTCGTCCCCCAGGAGCCGGACGCCCTTCGCGGAAAGTGCCGCGCCGATCCGCGGAAGGATCCGGAGCGCGACGTCCCGATGCACGAGCAGCTGCTCGGCCGCGTTGCAGACGCCCGGCCGCTGGACCTTCGCATTGACGACGATGGCCTCGGCCATGGCCTCGTCCGCCGCCTTGTCGACATAGACGAAGCAGACGCCCGTGTAGTGCTTGATGACGGGGATCGTGCTGTTCTCCGCGACGAAACGGATCAGACCCTCGCCGCCGCGGGGGATGATGCAATGGATCAGGGAATCGAGCCTGAGGAGCACCTCGAGAGCGGCCCGGTCGGTCGTGGGGACAAGCTGGACGCAGTCCCTGGGAAGCCCGGCCGCCGCGAGCGATCCCGAGATCAGTTCGGCAAGCGCCTTGTTGGTCTCGAATATCTCCTTGCCGCCCCTCAGGATCGAGGCGTTGCCGCTCTTCAGGCACAGGGCCGCACAGTCGACCGTCACATTGGGTCGCGCCTCAAATATGACTCCGATGACGCCGATCGGCACCCGCACCTTCCTCAGCACGAGACCGTTCGGGCGCGTCGACTCCTCGAGGACCTCCCCGACCGGGTCGGGCAGCGACGCGACCTGGCGCACGGACTCGGCCAGGAGCGCGAGCCGCTCCGGGGTGAACGTCATCCGTTCGACCTGGTAGGGGGCGAGTCCGCTCCGGGCGGCCAGGTCAAGGTCAACCCGGTTTGCCGCGAGGAGCTCCGCATGCGACCCGTCAATGCGGTCGGCCAGGTCCCTTAGCGCGGCATTCCGGGCGCCCGCCCCCGACACCGCGAGCGCGAGTGAAGCCGCGCGGGCGCGCACGGCAAGGTCGGTCACGAGCTTTGTCAGGTCCTCGGGCATGGGAATCGGCCACTCTCGACCAGAGCGGGCCCGTCGGCAAAGAAATTTTGGGCCCTCGCGCCTACTCGAAGATCCTGCCCTTGTTGAAGCGCCACACGGAAACGCCCATGATGAGCGCCGTCGTCAGGGCCAGGTATCCCAGCGTGGGCAGGAGCTCGGCGAGCGAGGCGTGGGACCAGAGCACCTGGCTGAAGCCCTCCATGGACCAGTAGACGAGCGTCAGCCGGCTGAGCTTCTGGATGAATTCCGGCATGAAGCTCACCGGGAACCAGGCTCCCCCGATCGCCGACATTAGCATGATGACAAAGGTGGAGAGCCCGCGCGCGGACTCCGGCGTGGGTGATATGGCCGCGATCAGCATGCCGAAGGATGTGCAGGCCGCCGCCGCGAAGACGCACACCACAGCAAGGAGAGGCAGGTGGCTTGCGACGTCTATCTTGTAGAGGATCTGCCCCGCGCAAAAGAGCGTCACCAGCTGGATCAGGCCCAGGCAGATTCCGTAGAGGAACTTGCTCCAGAGGATGTCGCTGCGCCGGACGGGGGCGGAGAGCAGGCGCTGGAATATGCCGTGCTCCTTCTCCCGAAAGAGCGCGGTCGCCGACGCCGTGACCGCGAACAGGAGGAACTGTATCGCCCAGCCGCCCACGAGCAGCGTGGCCGCCGGCGAGACCACGTCGTTGCCCGCCACTTGCACGTTGTCGATCTTCACGACGTTCGAGAGGGCGTCGCGGACTCCGGAGGAGGGGGCGCCCGTCCCTGTCGTGCCCCGGTCCAGGCGGTCAAACCCAAAGTTCCCGTTTGAGATGCGCTCCCTTATCGCAGCCTCGTCCCCCCCGAATTCCCTCGCGATAGCGGACGCGATTGTCGCGTTGAAGCGGTCGATGCGCGCGCTGCCTATGGCGCTGCGGGCGCGCGCCTGGAGCGACTGGCCGAGGAGCTCCGGGACGCTCGAGAAAAGCGTCCGCTGCAGGATCCCGGTCACCATCTGTGACTCGATCTCGTTCCTCGGGTTGGAATAGGTCTTTAGGTGCAGGCCTATGGCGTCGGTGCGGACCAGGTCCGGCGGTATGACAAGCGCAAACCTGAAGCGGTCTGCCCTCATCAGGGGGCGCAGGTCTTCCTCGGTGAGGGGGCGCGTCGTCTTGTCGTCCACCCTGAAGTCCGTGATGACCCTGAACGTCTTCTCGGCCTTGAGGGCGTCGACAAGAGTCTTCGAAGCGGGATTATCGCTCTGGTTGACGACTGCGAAGGGCACGCCCGTTGGGCCCGCGTCCTTGGAGTTCACGTTGAAGATGAGCCCGAAGAGATAGATCATCGCGAAGGGCACCGCGAAGGTGATCATGATGGACACCCTGTCCCTGAGCAGCAGGGCGAAGTCCTTCCTAAGCAGTACGAGTATGGCCTTCATCTTATTCCCGCAGCATGCGCCCGGTTAGCTGGAGAAAGAGCGCCTCCAGGGTGGGGCGCTGGCTCGTGAACAACCGGGGCGGCAGGTCGTGCCTCTCGGTGACCGAGTAGAAGGAGCTGAGCGGGTACCCGGGCTTGGGCCTGAAGCGGGTGACCCCCTCCAGGGTCGCGGGGGGGCCCCCCACCCCCCCCACCCCCCCCACCCCCC